>OFIS01000405.1_pt1 | contig 26336 bp, 20 predicted proteins | sample 1775071 | NCBI WGS metagenome assembly OFIS01 (sample SAMN08195774, study PRJEB24354) | sludge metagenome | isolation source: sludge from phenol fed wastewater aerobic bioreactor C | place: India: Nagpur | collected 2016-09-17
GGGATCAAGTAAAATTCCTGGGGGATGCTTTTCCTACGCATAGAGTTTAGATAACCTGAACAGGAAGAATTTGATGTCTCTAACCCCTCTGGCCGATGCTCTGAAGGCCTTGATCTTAGCATTGAAGGATTCAGCAGAAGCATTGGTACTTCTGTTATCAAAGAAGTTTAGTATTCCCTCGTAATGTATTTCGATAGTCTTTGACACAGTCCTGAAGGTTTCTATGCCTACATCAACCACCTCATTATGCCACAACGCTAACTTTTTAAAGGCTTCTTCCTTGCACTTGCATTGACGGAAGATATCAGCCAGCTTCATGGATAAACCATATGCTTGCTTCACTTTTGGATAATGCTCAAAGAGCAGTTCGGCCCGTTGTTTTTGTGAAGGAGTCCACTTGATCTTATGTTTGAATAATAAGTATCGACTGCGGGCCAGTAGCTGTTTAGGAGAATCTCCATTGGATAAGAGTTGCTGGACGTAAGTTTGTTTCGCTTTTCTTGCCCGTGCTATCTGTTCGTTTTCTTCATCGATGGCTTGCCAGCGGTATTTGATACGGATCTCCTGAACGGCTTGGCCGGCCAATTGTTGTATGTGGAAGCGATCGATAACACGCTTTGCAAAAGGGAAACAACGTTTGACGATCAGGTTCATGTTAGCTGCCATATCCAGGGTAACCTCCTGCACTCGCTTCCTTGCCCGCAAACTCACGCGGGATAAGACTTCCGCTACGCGATCAGCCAATGTCCCTTTTACCATAGCTACCAGTGCGCCTTTACCACCTTTAGCGGCTTTATTAGTGACGATGGTGTACAACTCATCATTGGACAAAGCTGTTTCGTCAATGCTTAGGTGGGTGCCCATGTTTTCTTCAAACAGCATCCATTCAGAAGCATGTTCTTTTTGCTTCCAGTCTTTGTAGTCGCTGATATGATGCTTGTATTGTTGCTGAAGTAGTTTGCCGTCCAACTGATACAGACGGCCCAGTTGATGACAACTGATAGGATGATTATCCAAGTGCATCTTTTAAAAAAAGCGCGAACTCTTTGGTGAGTCGTGCGCCCTGCATTACCAGGTCCCAGTTGCGGGATACAATTTCTCCGGTAGTTGTATTCTCCCAGCGTCGGCGACGTATACTTAATATCACTTTCTGATCGCGGATAGGAAAATCCTGTACCCGGACTTCAGGAAGGAAACCTTTGGAGTGAAGTGTTTGATCCTGGTATTCGGTAGGAGGAAGATTCTTTTCTTCTAAAAACAAGACCAGCCCTTCTTTATCTTTTACAATGTGAGTGATCTCAAAATAGTCTAAAGTTCCTGCGGGTAACAAATAACCCATCAACTCTTTTACTCTATCCTGTCCTTGTTCCTTTTTCATCTGCACGCAAAACAACCACTTTCTTACTAATCCCCCAACTTTTCAACTTGATCCATACTTAGTACTACAAAAACAAAAAAGGCTGTAAGTCAATTACTTACAACCTTTAACCGTGCCCAGAACAGGAATCGAACCTGCACTACCTTGCGATAACCAGATTTTGAGTCTGACGCGTCTACCAGTTCCGCCATCTGGGCATTCCGTTTTCATCAAACGGGATGCAATATTACGTTTTTACAGTTTTCCACCCAAATAAGAATGGCATTTTATTGCTTTTTTGATTGCTTAATTGCCTGTTTTCCAGAAAATAAGCACCCCATCATTGGAAAATGATGGTGAACGTATGCATACCGGCAACATACGCATAGGAGATCTGCCAGCCGTTCTGCTCACAGATCTGTTTTACGATGGCCAGCCCCAACCCCGTTGACTGACTGTTTTTACTGCTTTTTTTGAACCTGTCGAACAATAATTCCGGGTCAAAATCAAGTGGTGGCGCCTGGTTGGCCATTATCAGTTGTTGCGCACTCAGTTCAATGGATACCTTGCCCCCCTGGCTGGTATACCGGAGTGCATTGAAGGCCAGGTTGGAAAGCATGATCTCGCACAGATATGGAGCTGCAATTACTTCGGCTGTTTGTATATGTGTTGCAACCGTAATCTCCCTGGCGGTATACAGATCGGCCATGATGTCCAGTTGGTGTTGCAGTAATTCCTGTAAGGGTACTTTCTGACGGTCTTCAAAAGCATTGTTGTCCAGCTTTGCCAGCAGCAACAGGTTTTTATTCATTTTACTCAACCTGTCAGCGCCTGATTTGGCCTGTACTATGTAACGGGCCATTTCTTCCGTGATCTCTAACTGGCTCAGCCGGTCCAGTTTGGACTGTATGATGCTTAAGGGTGTCTGTATCTCGTGCGACGCATTTTCTGTAAACTCACGCAGGGCCATATATTCCCGGTGACTGCGTTCTGTAAGGTCTTTCAATGTTTTTCGCAGTTCACTGAATTCTGCAATCGGTGAATCATACAATTGCAGGTGTTGCGGATCTGAAATGGAGTAATTCCGCATACTTTGCAGGTTCTGAAAAAATGGCTTCCATAGTTTTTTATTGGAAAAATATGTGATCACTACACCTGATGCTGCCAGCAGAAAGATGGCGGTAAGCAGGGTAAAGAAAATGGTTTGGTAATATTTATCCCATCCAATATGGGAGGTCATAACACGAATCTGGTAATGTTGTCCGTTAATGTTTCTTACCTCGCTAAAGTAATGGTATTCTTCTTTCTTTTTTTGTACTACATCATAGATCAGGGTATCGCCGTATACCGGTTCTGGTGTTGCCGGAAGATTGGTTGGTGTAACCTGTGCAAACGGATAAGCCAGTGACTGCCCGGTTTCCAGTTGTTTGCTGATCAGTTCGGCCTGGAAAGCCAACTGTTCATTCATTTCATCATTCACTTCTTTTTGCAGGTACAGGTATAATCCAATACCGGTAATAAGCAGTATGACTGCCGTTGCCACTAAAAAATCGCGGGTTGTTCTGTACAGCAGTTTCATGGCAGCATAAATTTATAACCTACACCATACACCGTTTTGATATAATCCATGCCGGTATGTGTACTGAGCTTTTTGCGCAGGTTCATGGTGTGCACATATACAGTATCGTAATTGTCGGCCATATCATAATGATCGCCCCACAGGTGTTCGGCAATAGACTGACGGCTAACCACACGGTTTTTGTTCACTATAAAATAGAGCAGCAACTCGTATTCTTTTTTGGTAAGATTGACGATGTTGTTCTGCCATTTTACCTCCTGTGCAGCAGTGTCAATAACCAGGTCGTCTATTACGATATCGTTGTGCCCGTTAAAACTTTTTCGCCGCAGCAATGCGTTGATGCGTGCATTGAGCTCTTCCAGGTGAAAAGGTTTGGTGATGTAATCGTCTGCACCCATTTCCAGGCCAGTCAGTTTATCGCGCAATGAGTCTTTGGCGGAGACGATCAGTATACCGGTGTCTTTTTTTTGTTTCTTCAGCAGATCCAGTAATTGCAAACCTGTTCCATCCGGAAGTGTAATATCCAGTACAATGGCATCATATTCGTACAATGCAATCTTGTCTTCGCCCTCTTCAAACGTTGTTGCTTTTTCACAGCGGTATCCCTGTTCGGTGAGATAGCTTTCCATTTCCTCCAGCAACAACGGCTCATCTTCTACCAGTAATAATTTCATAGTACTTCTTATATCAAAAAAATAATCACTGGCTTTCTGCAATATTATTTTTCTTCGGTCTGTCTTTTCTTACCAAAACGCCAGTAGATCAGCGGTAAAATAAAAAGATTCAGTATAGTAGAACTTGCCAACCCTCCTAAAATTACGATAGCCATGGGATATTCAATTTCCTGTCCCGGTTTATTGCCGGTAAATACAATGGGAAACAATGCCAGGGCAGCCGCCAGCGCCGTCATCAGTATGGGGCTCATACGCTCCAGGGCACCCCGGATGATCATTTCCAGGTTAAAGGTTTCCTGTTCGCTCTGTTCCAGGTGCCGGTAATGACTGATCAGCATAATGGCATTACGCGCTGCTATACCCAGTACAGTTACAAAACCAACCAGCGATCCCAGTGAGAGCACACCACCGGACAGCCAGGCGGAAAATACACAGCCCGTAAGTGCAAATGGCAGGCTCAGCATGATCAGCAACGCTGTTCTGTATGATTTGAAGTCTGCATACAACAGTATAAAAATGCCCAGCAATGATAATAATGCAAGACTGTTCAATGTACGTTGTGAAGCCTGCCGTTCAGCATATTCACCCAATATTTCAGGATGAGAACCCGTATCAAAGGAAACCGTTTTGAGTTGTTGTTCAATATTCCTGGCTACGGTTCCCAGGTCAACACCCTTGGTATTGCAGGTAACGTCTATCCGGCGTGAGGAAGCCTCGCGGGTGATCTCATTGGGCGTGGGTGTTATATATACATCTGCAATATCTTTTAACGGCGCGCGGCCTCCTGTAGGAATATCTACCAGCAAGTGAGGTACAGCTTCTATATCGCTGCGTTGTTCACGTGTGCCCCATACTACTACATCAAAGATCTTCTGGTCTTCATAGATCTCCCCTGCCTTTACGCCATTTACCAAAGTATTGACAGTGCGGCGCAGATCTGTGGCATTAACACCAAAACGGGAGGCTTTTTCAGGATTGAATTTTACTGCCAGTTGCGGCACCAGTGTCTGTGGCTGTACTTTCAGATCAGTAACGCCATTTACTGCAGACAATACCCTACCTACCTCTTTTGCTTTGTTTTCCAGCACAGCAAGATCTGAGCCATAAATACGTACTACAATACTGGCGCTGGTACCCGTCAGTACTTCTTTTACACGCTCTCTTAAATAGGTCAGCACATCACGGTACAAACCCGGGTAGCCATCTACTATTTCCTGTATTTTATTAATGGTGGAATCATAATGTACATCAGGGCTGATGCTGATCCAGTTTTCAGTAAAGTTAGGTCCTACTACTTCATCTGCTACTTCTGCACGACCGATATGTGCACCAAAATTGCGTACACCAGGAATGCTTCTAAGTTCTTTACTCACCTGTATGGTAATGCGCCTGGATGCTTCCAGTGAAGTGCCAGGCTTTTCCACCCAGTGCATCAGGAAATCATATTCTTTGAAATGCGGTAAAAATTCTTCTCCCAGGAAGGGTACTGTACCAATACCAATTACCAGCAACAGGCCAAACAGGGCAAAACTGCGTTTGGGTTTGGCAAGAATACGTTGCAACACTTTTTCATAACGTTGTTTTAACCGGTGGATCACTGCCGGTTCTTTGGGTGCAGGAGCATGAAGCCCTGCATAGCGTTTGGGCAACAGCATCAGCGACAAGGCCGGCGTAAGTGTCAATGCCACAAACAACGATGCCAGTATGGCCAGTATATATGATAATGCAAGCGGTTGAAAAAATGCGCCTGAAATACCAGGCAAAAAGAAAACCGGCATTAATACCAGCGCAACAATGATGCTGCCGTATACCACGGCACTGCGCACTTCCAGCGAAGCCTGCAGTACTACCTGGAAGGCCGGTAATGGTTGGGGCAACAGGCTATTGAGCCGTAAACGCCGCACAATGTTTTCTACATCAATAATGGCATCATCTACTACTTCTCCCAATGCTATAACCAGTCCTGCCAGTACCATGGTATTGATGGTGCCACCACGGTACTGCAGTATCATCATGGCTATCAGCAACGATATGGGAATAGCCAGCACACTGATAAGGGCGGTTCGCCAGTCGTTCAGGAAGAAGAACAACACCAGTATTACCAGTACACAACCGATCAGCAATGCTTTATTGAGATTGTGCAAAGACATTTCTATAAAGGTAGCAGGACGGAAAATGGTGGGATCAAATTCCATGTCCTTAAATCCCGGTTTCATTTCATGCAGCACCCTTTCCACTTCATGGGTTACATTCAGCGTATTGGCCTGTGGCTGTTTTTCAACAATGAGTAATAGACCTTCTTTGTCATTGATCACAGCATCGCCAATCGGTGCGGGAAATCCTTCCAGCACTTCAGCTATTTCTCCCAGTTGTACAGGCGTACCATTGGCAGTGGGAATGGTGATCTTTGCCAGGTCTTCGGCATTGTAAATGTGGGGCAGGTTGGTAATGGCCATACGCTGATTGGGCATGTCAATAAAACCACCGCCGAACTGTCTTGTGGCATCTGCTACCGCACTAATCACTTTGGTAAGTGGCAGGTTGTGCGCAAACAGTTTTTCCGGAATTACCCTTACCTGCAGTTGCCGGTCACGTTGTCCCCAGATGGCAACGTTGGCTACACCGGGTATTGCCATTAACCGTGGTCTTAATGTCCATCTCACCTGCGTGGTCATGTCCATTTGCGAAAGCGTTTTGGAGCTTACGCCTATCTTTAATACCCGGCTGGTAGTGGAAAGCGGTTGCAGCATTACCGGAGGTCTGGCTACGGCTGGTAATTGTGTTGCTACACGCCCCAGGCGTTCCTGCACCAGCTGACGCGCTTTGATGATATCTGTACCATTTTCAAATTCTACCCTGATAGAAGCAAGCCCCAATACTGATTTTGATTTTAAATGGATAGACCAGGGAATGCCGTTCAGTGCGTTTTCAATGGGTACTGCAATCAGTGCTTCTGTTTCTGAAGTAGATAATCCCGGTGCTTCTACCTGTATTTCAACATAGGGTGGAGCAAACTCCGGGAAAACGTCGTACGATGCGTTTTGGATCATCCGGCTGCCGGTGATCAGCAATAATCCCATCAGTACTACCACTACTACGCGTAGCTGCAAAGAAGTTAATACGATCTTTTTCATTATTTACCTCCTCCGAACTCGGTACCAAATAATTCTGCAGTACCTGTGATAACAATATTTTCACCGCCTGTAAGTCCTCTTTTGATCATGGCTTCCTGGTTCACCACCCGTTCCAGTTCCACCCGTTTTCTTACAAACACCCGTGGTGCAGTTTGTTCATATACCCAGGTATTGCCATGTATGTCGTATACAACAGCAGCATAAGGAATAATGATACCCTTGCTATTGCCGGTATATGGAATGTTTACACTTACCCGTTCACCGGGTCTGAAGTTGTTGCCGGTATTGGTGATCTCATAATACAGGTCAACAGAAGTATTGAGCGGGTCGGCTGTTTGTGGTCCCTGTATACTTCTTGCCGTAACTGTTTTTGCTTCTCCCGCAAAATCGGACAACAGTTGTACAGAGGCTGCACCGGTTTTATTGATGCGGTTCACATCGCCTGCATATACAGGTACCCGTACCCACAATGCATCTGTGTATGCAATCTCTGCAATGGGTGCAGCAGCAGCCACTACCTGTGCCGGCGCGCTGAATACTTTTTGCACACGTCCGCTTACCGGTGCTTCTATATCCAGTGTTGAAAGATTGTTGGCTAAACCGGCAGAGGCGTTGCCCTTTAACAGTTCCAGCCTGGCGCGTGCTACATTCAGTGTAGCGCGGATGCCCGCCAGCTCTGCTTCTGCTTCCTGCACTGCACGCAGGCTACCCGCTTTTTCTTCCAGCAGCTTTTTTGCACGATCCACTTTTTGTGTTACTACTTCAAACTGCACTTCTTTTTGTGCAATGTCCTCACGCGCACTCAACAGGTCTTTTTCCGAAGGCAATATCATCAGCCGGTAAATGGGTTGTCCTTTTTGTACTGTTTGACCAGCCTGTAATCCATTGCCGCGTGCTGTACCCAGTAAGGTACCCGCCACCGGTGCTGTAATGGTTACGGTTTGTCCCGGCACGGTCATGATCTCGCCGCTATACACACGTCCGTTGGCAGTACTGCCTTCCCCCACCTGTACTGTTACAATACCTAAACGTTTCACAGCATCTTCTGTCAGTGTAAGCGTGTTTAAAGTAGTTTCTTTTACGGGATTGCTCATGGCAACTGGAGCAACTACTTTGGGTTTATCTGCATGGCCTGAGCAGCCGGTTGCTGCTGCCAATACGACAATGGTTGCCCATATAAAGGGACGCCTGGTGTAACGCATAACTATTGTTGATGTTTTTGACCGATTGAATAATTGAGCTGACTGATGGCCCGGCGCAACTGTGCCGTAACTTCTGCTTTACGCAGCTTACCGTTTTGCAATTGCCGGATGGCTTCCAGCACAGGCAGGTAGGAAATATCGCCACGCTGGTATGTTTGCTTTACCAGTTGCACAGCATCTTCCAGTGGTAGTAAGGCATTGCTGTTCCACAACAGGTAACTCTGGTAGCTTTGTTCGTATAAATAATAAGCCTGCAACACTTCCAGCAATGCTTTCTGTACTACAGCATGGTATTGCAACATCGCTTTTTCTATCCCTGCTTTTGCTTTCTGGATATTGCCCTGGTTGCGGTTGAAGATCGGTATCTCGGCCTGGAAACCGGGGTTGGCTGTATTGGGCAACCAGTTGTTGCCTTTTTCAGTAGCTGTTTTGATGTATTGATAGTTCAGTGTGGCCGTAAAAGAGATGATCCTGGAACGCTCCCAGCCCAGTGTTTTACCCGCTGCAATGATGGCTGTTTGTGCCGCCCGTATATCGGGTCTGAAAGCAATGGCCAGCGACAGGTAATCTGTTTTATTGACCGGCTTTAGCAGGGTATCGGCATGTTGCTTTTGCAATACCAGCATTGTATCTGCCGGCGTAATACCCATGCTGTAATTGAGCTGGTTACGTGCATTTGTCAATGCCAGTTTGGCTTGCAGCAGATCGTCTGCTGCACTGGCAGAATCGGCACGGGAGGTAGTGGCTTCCAGTTCGCTGATATCACCATTCCGCAGTCGTGCAGATGCCAGCCGGTTGATGGCTGCGCGGGTGTCAGCATTTTCACGGGTGATCTCCAGGCGTTCTGCTGCCAGCAGCAATTCTGTATACGCCAGTTGCACATCCCTGATCAATGTAAATCCTTTTTGTACCAGGCTGTCTTTTACGCGGTCTGCATTGAGTTTAGCCGCTTTTATACGCGCAGGACGCTGCCAGATGAAGTCAATAGCAAAGTTGATATAACCCGACGCCAGGATACCGGCATTGGGCGACAGATACCGTAATAAAGGGTTCTGGATAATGCCAGCATTGGTTACATCCGCATTGGCCAGCAACATATCTGCCAGGTCTGTCTGAAACTGGGCATTGTTCCAGAGAGCGATCTGCACAGCCTCGTCTTCAGAAATGCCATCAGCAGTTTGTACCCCGGGCGGGAATTGAACCCTGCCTGCTGATTGCTGTGGAGCAGCGCTGTATCCTGATTGTTGCCGGATCTTATCTGTTACAGTTGTCCGGTCTGCGTATCTGCCCGGGGCACAGGCAGTTAAAAGCAATATGCCGGCAATGATAATGTATGATCGTGTTCGGTAATAACGCATGATATTGTACACTTGATGTACAAAACACGCTTACGATTTTTAAGAAACTTTAAAGATGGGAGTAAAAAGTGCAGGGTGTGGCAAATTAAAAAAGCCAATATTAAAAAAGATGATTTTGTAGCCTGTTTCTAAAAAATCATTAAAAAGAAGGATAGAAAAACGGGGTCAGCACTTATTTTGTAATAGGAAAAGTTGCTTAAAGATTTGTTTTATGGGGCATAGCGGAACAGCCTGCTGCAATTGTTGAATACTGCTAAAGAAGATACTTAAAAAATCAGGTTATTATCAACTATTCAAAACTGTATTCTACCAGCAATTTTGACAAACCTGTTTATTACCTTGAACAAGGCAAAGGATATTGTCCGAAAGCTAGCCAGAAGTATTGGCTGGAAGAATATTCAAAACCGGGTTGAATTTTTAACAGGCAGGATGGCTTTTCGATCTTTGCCCGGCTGAGGTACTTCTGTTATGATTGAAATTACTATTATTGCCGCTTTACTAAGGTTCAGCTTTTAACAGTTGTGGGTTTAGTGGATATGGTATAGAATAACTCACCGCCGATGCCTGCATGCAGCTCTACGTTCCAGCCATCATTCCGGATATTTTCTATAGCAAGTTCATATACCGGATCACAAGGAATGATGTATAAAAGATCTTGCTGGCTATACTTAAAAAAACGATGCACAGATGAACGTAACATATTTGCATCCCTTTTTGTTGAACTGAACGATTGGGTACAGGGTCTTAAGTATTCTTCCAGCCACAGGATCATACGCTTCCAGACAGACTGTTTATTCCACGTGGTCAATTGTTTCATATTTTCAGCTTGATGTTTTATCTACATGGTGTTCTATACCAATAAGGCTGACGGATCATGTATCTTCAGTTATCCTGGCAACCAGGCACCATTCCTTTCACAATGAATAATTATTGTACCAATACTTTAGTAGTGAACTGATTTTGTAAAGTAGTTGCGGTCAGCATATAAAAACCTGATGCCGGTTTTTGATTCAGTACCACTTTCATTAAACCGCCATTGGCATAGCCAGACGTTTTGAAAAGCAGCTTTCCGGAAAGATCTGTCATTGTTACGGAAACCGGTGTATTCTGTTCAGCCTGTATCCTGATGGTAAAAGCATCATCAATAGGATTTGGATAAACAGCAAACGCCGTTTCACTTGCTTGCATTTTAACAGGCAGCACCACAGAGTAACTTTCACGGTTATCAATATCGACCTGTTTTAAACGGTAATAGTTGGTTCCGTTGCCAGGCGTGCCATCTGTAAAAGAATAGTTCTGCAACAACGTACTGTTGCCTGCACCACGTACAGTACCGATTGTTTTAAAATCAGCATTACCGGCGCTCCGTTGTATTTCAAAATGATCATTGTTAACCTCCAGGGAAGTCTGCCACATGAGCTTTACACTGCTACCGCTAAGCGAAGCAGTAAAGTCTGTTATTTTTACCGGCAGCAGGATATAGCCGTTATTGGGAAGTACACCTGAGTTGGGGCTTCCCCCTCCTGTACCGGCGTAGCTGGCACCGCTATTGTTATTAGCTCCGCCTGCACCTGTTGCTGTAGTAGAGGTAATATTCGTTGAAGGTACAGTAGCAGGATACAGAATAGCTCCCTGTCCACCGCCGCCACCGCCACCATGGGCGCCGGCATCGCCTACACTGCCACCGCCGCCGCCATTTCCCTGTACCTTCAGCGGACAACCGGAAGGCACCGAAAAAGAGCTTACACTCATCACCACCGTTCCACCGGCACCACCACCACCAGCTCCATCATTACCGCTATTGACAGATGCTGCCCCGTTTGCCGAAATAGTAACAGAGCCTGAGCAGGATGTTTTCAGTACATTGGCTTTGATCATTACAATGCCTCCTCCTCTGCCACCTACTGTGCCAACACTATTGTTCTGCTGACCGCCACCTCCGCCACCGCCCATGAAAATGCGGTTGACAGTAATAAATCCCGCAAGCGAATTACCACCAAACCCTCCGGCGGGTGATGCTGCACATGTCCAGCCATGACCACCTACACCACCGGCTGAGAAATTACTGCCGCCACCGCCACCGGCATTGTCATCACTTCCTCCGCCGCCGCCATTAGCCAATGCGTTACGGCCATAAAGAAACCCTGTATTGTTTGCCTGGATGCCTTCAGCCCTTGCCGCATAATTGGATGAATTACTGGCATAGACCGTAGGCTGACAGGTATTTTCATAATTACTACTTACATCACCGCCCCTGAATCCGGCTGCGTCAGCACTGACAGAATATGCCAATGTAAGTGTTCCGGGCACCTGCATGGCCACTACTCCACCGATCTGCCCGTTCCACGGAAGCGCAGTAATAGCAGCAGTAGTAGTGTAATCAGGTGAACCGTATTTGCGGAAACTTATTATCTGAACGCTTTTACCGGCGCCAGTGTTATAAGTGTTGGTAAGAGCAGTTGTGATTTTAAGTGACCCGGGTAGCCCGGTCACACTGGCAATGGTAGCCACTTCATATTTACCGGCACTGGCAATGGTACTGATGTTTCCAAAGCTGGAGGTATTACTGGTATTGCTCCCTATTACATCATCCTGCATCTGCATAATGATGATCTGGTCACCGGTATTAAAAGTGTGATATGTCTGATTAACACTTGTAAGAGAAAGTGTTTTACCGCTGATGGAAGTAACGCTGGCGTAAGCGTTTATCTGGGCTGCTCCACGCAGTACAAATAAGGCAAGGACAATGGTTAAGGTGTAATTCTTCATAAAATTGGATAATGATTATGATGCGCACCATTGAATGCCAAATAAAGGGCCAGTAAATCAAGCCATTAGCAATCAGGCAATTTCAGATAGCCATATTTCCACATCCATCCCATTTATGGATTTTATTTCCAAAATAGAGACAAAATATAAGTTCTGAACAATGTTCACAGGCAACGGATGCCAAACGTTCAATAGCAGAAGCATTTAGACGATGCAGCATGACTAATTATACAGCTTTCATATATCGACCGCACCGCATTGCTGTTAGGAGGCCATGACGAATAATAATGATGTAAAACAAAATAATATCCCCCATCTACGGCGCATGCAATCTTTCTACTGCCGCTTCCTAATATATAGCCACTACAAAACATAGCTTATTAAACAGTAGAGAATTCCTGATTGAATTGGCTTCATCGCGACTTGCAGCCACGATGGCTTATGCCTGTAGTTTTCGGCCATCGTTATACCCTTACCTCATCAAAAAGACATTATCAAAATACATCATCTGACCCGGCGTATACTACAAATTGCGTATAGGAATTGGTATGTGCATAGAATAATCTTGCAGTCAGGAAATCTGTTTTAAACATTTTTTTTAACTGTCAAAAAAAGAATCATGAACACACCTGTATCAACAACCATCCTGCTGCTTCACAAAAGCGGTCCCCTGAGTGGTAAAACCGACGAATTCAACGCTTCTCCCGACAGGGAGATCCGTATCGGCCGGGGTCCTTCCAATGAAGTGGCCTTCGATCTGGCCAATGATATTGTAAGCCGCGAACATTGCCGGATCAAAGTAAATGCACAACTGGCAGATACCTACGAGATCACAGATCTGCAAAGTAAGAACGGCACCTATGTAAATGGTAAAGCGATCACCGAAAAAACAACATTGTTCGCCGGAGACATTATCCAACTGGGTAAAGACGGTCCTACAATGGAGTTTGACCTGAATCCCAAACCAGTATCGCATATCAAAAAAACCAGGCTGATCGATACATCCTCCCTGAAGGAAACTAAAATACACGAAAGCAGCGCTACCAAACAAACCGGTGCTGTTAAGGAAACTGTGGGCAAGCAAACAATGCAACACATCATCCAGCAATCGGAAAAAAAAGGAAAGAAAAGACTGTTCATTGTATCAGTGGCATTAATATTCCTGCTGGCTACCATCGGCTGGATCATTGCCAGCAACAGACCCAGTGTAGTACAAAACATAAAAGGCGGAGATACGACCATCATTGTCAAAGATTCCTCACGTGGTCTTACACCGGCACAGATCGCCAAGGCCAATGATAACAAAGTGGTGTTTATTGAAGCCGGCTGGACACTGGAACTGACCAGCACTGGTGAAAAACTGTATCATGTAAAACTGCCTGCACAGGGAAAAGGTGAAAGCGGTTATTATGCTGCTTACATCAGAAATCGCGCAGGTACCATTGAACCACTGTTGTGCACCAGGGGTAATGAGCCACGCGGTGCGCAGATCGATCCCATTGGCGGCTTTGGTTCCGGCAGTGGATTTGTTGTAGACGACAGGGGTTATATTGTAACCAACCGTCACGTAGCAGTACCCTGGATGACCTCCTATCATTTCAAAGATTCAGATTTTCCCGGTGTACTGGTAGAATACAATGAGAAAGGCAATTTAACAGTAGTGAAAGACGCCAGGGTTGGTCCCGGTGATGTTCGCGACTGGGTTCCTGCAGAAGCACTGAACTACAACCGTATGAACCTGGAATCCGGTGTAACAGTTATTACCGGAACATTATCTTACCTGGATGTAACTTTTGCCAACAACTCACTGCGCACACCCGGTAAAGTAACCCGCACTTCCAACGTACATGATGTGGCATTGGTTAAGATCGATATGATGGAAGAACTTTCTTCAGTAACCATGCTCAACAACTACAATGAAATAGAACCCGGCAGCGAAGTAACAGTAATGGGATATCCCGGTATGTCGCCCGACCAGTTTGTTGCCAATCTTTCTCAAGACGCTTTCAATAAAAATCCAGCCATAGTAAAAGTACCGGTACCCACTATCAGTACAGGTATTATTGGCCGGTTGATAAAAGGCCGTGCAGGTACTGAAAAAGTAGATGGCTATGTGAGCATGATGGGCGACTATTATCAGCTCACTATCAACTCTACCGGACCCGGTAACAGTGGCGGTCCTATGTACGATAACAAGGGTAATGTAATCGGGATCTATTCTGCAGGCAGCGACAAGATGTCGTATTCCATTCCTATCAAATATGCTATGGAATTGATGGGCAGAAACGAAGTGATCCACTAAACGCTCTTTTTTTGACAGTACTGTCACAACCAAATCCCGGTCTCTTTCCAGGGACCGGGTGTGGCAGTCTACAAACCCAGATTACGTTATGCTGTTCTTCCGGAAAAAGAAACAACCGGTTACTGGTATCAGTTATAAAACTGCCAGTTTATCCGAAACCGGTCCCAGTCGTGAAGCCAATGAAGATAATATTCTTATACTATATCCCGAACCAGGTGGAAATGCACTGTTTGCAATGGTGGCAGATGGTATGGGTGGACATAATGCAGGTGAAGTGGCCAGCCGCATTGCCTGTGATACTGCAGCAGATTTCATACGGCTGCAATACCGTTCTAAAAACATATTGGCGGTATTGCAAAAGCTGATGATAAAAATGAACAAGGCCATTCACCAGGCTGCCAAAAAGAATACCGATCATGCCGGCATGGGCACTACCGCAGTAGCATTATTCATCAGGGAAGGACAACTGCATTTTGCCAACCTGGGCGACAGTCGCCTGTACCGCTACCGCAATCACCAACTGGTACAGCTTTCGCACGATCAGACCCTGGTCAATAACATGGTAGAGCAAGGTCAGTTAACAGCTTCAGAAGCCGAACATCATGAAATGAAAAATGTACTGCTGCAGGCACTGGGAACAGGGGAAAAGATTACTCCCGAATTATCCGCAACTCCTTATCCCCTGTTGGGCGGCGATCGTTTTTTACTTTGTTCGGATGGTATCTATGACGTATTTACCAATGAGGAACTGGCAGCCATACTGGCTATAGAACAGCCTGACGAAGTAATAGAACATATACGAACGGTTTGTTTCCAGCGGCGCGCCGCAGACAATTTCTCTGCGATCCTGATAGAGATCGTGTCAAAAGACAATTTTATCACCAGAGAACAACCTGTTTTTTATGAGCTCCCTTCAAACTGATCAATATAATATTATTCGCAAAATAGGCGAAGGTGGCATGGGAACCGTATACCTGGCAGAAGATATCCTGCTGGAGCGGAAAGTTGCCATCAAAGCATTGAATAAACCGGATCCCTCTGCTGCGGCATCAATGGAAAATCGCTTTCAGCAGGAAGCATTGGCATTAGCGCGTCTTAATCATCCCAATATTACCCACCTCTATGCTTTTATCACCCGCAACGAATCTTACTGGATGGTAATGGAATTTGTAGAGGGTGAAACGCTTGAAAACTGGGTTAGGCAAAAAGGAACACTGAACACCACCACTGCCGGAAGCATACTGGCGCAACTGCTGGACGGACTTGATCATGCCCATCGCAAAGGCATCATTCACCGTGATCTGAAACCAGCCAACGTAATGATATCTGCAGAGGGTGAAGTAAAGATCATGGACTTTGGCATTGCGCGGATCCGCAACTCACAACGTTTAACGCAACTGGGAAAGTCGGTAGGTACACTGGAATATATGGCGCCTGAACAGGTGCAGGGAAAGGAAGGTGATGAACTGACAGACATTTACGCTGCAGGCAATATCCTGTATGAAATGCTGACCGGTTATCCACCATTTCGTTCTGACTCCGATTATGCTTTAATGAAAGCAAAGCTGGAAGAAGATGCACCATTGCCCGCAGCCATTTCCCAATCGTGGCAACAGTTCCTGAGCACTGCCTTACACCGCAACCCGCAAAAACGTTTTTCTTCTGCCCGGCAGATGAAAGAAGCACTCCAACGTTGCATGACACAGGAAGTTTACCAGGAGCATCAGTTAATGACCGCACTTCATTCAAATGAAACCAGGCAAATACCCCCTGAGCTACCACGCAGCAATACACTGGCTAACATACTGAACCGCAGAGAAGAACTATTCAAAGATAAGTATGTTGGCCTGCTGGTATTGGTGGTAGTGCTATGTATAGGTTTGCTGGTATGGAATTATTTTCGCAATACAGCATCTCAGCAAACAGTTGTACCAGCCCTTGTTAAGAAAGCTGACCCTGATAAACGCAATAACAATTTATCTGAAACCGAAATACAGCAGGATAAACCGATCAGTCATCAAACGCCTGTCAGCAGGATAGACCAGCCGGCTAAAGATCTTCCGGTGGTTCCTGTTTCTCCTGTTAAAAGAGAACCATCTTCACCGGAAAAAAAACAGGTACCCACCAAAAAAACAGAACCCAAAAAAGAACCGGCTGACATTACAGAACATCCCGCTCCCACTCCAGTCACGGTTACTACTGCGCCGGAACGTTCAGGTCCTGTAAGGATACCACCCGGCATAGAAATAGAGATAGTACTGGATGAAACCCTCAGTTCTGAAGAACGTTCTAAAGATGGTAATGCAGTGCGCATGCATGCAACAAGAGACCTGAAGATAGACGGTAAAACCATCATCCACGCTGGTGCGCCGGTGGTTGGAAAAATTGTGGATGTAGTTCCTTCAGGCAGGCGAAAAAAAGCATTGATAGGATTTATTGTCAGGTTTGTACAGGCAGCAAACGGACAACAGATCAAACTGCATGCTGAACGTTTTCGCCAGCAATCAACCGGTCTTGATGAACCCTCTTTCTTCAGGGCAGGTACTTCTTTCAAAGCTGAATTAGGGCGTGGTACGGTAGACTGAAACAGCATCACCTGGCACATAGCACATACCCCAGCCACACTTGTCAGGGTTATGATTTTTAATATTTATGCATTATACCAGTGGGGTTCTGTATATTTTTTTCTGCACGATTGATATTTTCAATTCCGGTCAGCAATGCATCAGCATTAAAAGAAATACTATTGATCCCCTCGTTAGTCAGAAATCGGGCAAAAGCGGGAAAATCGCTGGGTGCCTGTCCGCATAATCCAACATGCACACCTTTTTTGCGGGCGCTCTGAATAACTGCAGCAATCATTTTTTCAACTGCTTTATCCTGTTCATCGAACAATTCAGATACAATCACAGAGTCACGGTCTACTCCCAGTGTAAGCTGGGTAAGGTCATTGGACCCGATGGAGAAGCCATCAAAAATATCTGCAAAATCATCTGCCAGTAATATGTTTGAGGGAATTTCAGCCATTACCAGTATTTTCAAACCCTGGCTGCCCCTGGTAAGTCCATGCTCACTCATTGCCTGCAATACTTTTTTACCTTCGCCTACCGTACGGCAAAAAGGCACCATTACGCTTACATTAGTAAGCCCCATTTCTTCCCGTACAATCTTTATAGCTTTACATTCCAGGGCAAATCCATCTCTGTATCTTTCATGATAATATCTGGACGCGCCACGAAAACCCAGCATAGGATTTTCTTCCGTCAGTTCAAACTCCTTTCCTCCTAACAGATTGGCATATTCATTGGACTTGAAATCGCTGAGCCTGACCACTACCTCTCGCGGATAAAAAGCTGCTGCAATCGTAGCTATACCCTGCGATAATTTATCAACAAAATAATCCCGCTTATCCGGATACTCACGTGTTAATTGTGTAATGGCTTCTTTTGCAACAGTATCCTGCAACGTATCAAACTTTACCAGGGCCATCGGATGTACCTGTATAGCATGAGTAATAATAAACTCCATGCGCAGCAGGCCAATACCCCTGCATGGATAGAACGATAAAGAGAAGGCTTTTTCCGGATCTCCCAGGATCAGCATCACATCTACCGTTTGAGGCAACTGTACTGATGAAAAATCCCACTGTTTTTCTTCAAAACGACATTTACCGGAATACACATAACCCGTTTTCCCCTCCGCACAGGAAACTGTTATCGCCTGGCCATCTTTTATTTTTATGGTAGCATCCGAACTTCCTACAACAGCAGGCACTCCCAACTCCCGTGCTACAATGGAAGCATGACTGGTACGGCCGCCCCTGTCGGTAACAATAGCCCCTGCATTTTTTAAAACAGGGTCCCAGTCGGGACTGGTGCTTTCCGTTACTACAATTTCCCCGGGCTTTAGCAAATATGCTTCTGCAGGCGAATGCAGTATACGGGCAATACCGGTAGCAATTCTGTATCCGATGGCTTCCCCCAGTGCAAGCGTAACTCCTTTTTCCAACAGTTTAAATTCCGTCACCAGATGTTGATTTCGCATACTGTGTACTGTTTCAGGCCTGGCCTGTACGATGAACAATTCTCCTGTCAACCCATCTTTAGCCCATTCAATATCCATCGGCTTCTTATAATGATCTTCGATCAGCAAAGCCCATTGTGCCAGCATAACTACTTCCTGATCGGTCAATACAAACATCTGTTGTTTTTCAGGTGGCGTGTCTGCATTGATGGTACCTGTACCACTTTCGGCATAGATCATTGTTTTGGACTTTTCGCCCAGCTTCTTCTGCAATATGGACCTGCGGCCATTGCGTATTCCCTGTTTATACAGCAAAAACTCATCAGGTGTTACAGTACCCTGCACTACATTTTCACCCAATCCCCAGGCGCCTGCCAGATGAATAACGCCGCGAAATCCTGATTCGGGTTCAAGCGTAAACAATACTCCTGCACTTCCCTTGTCTGATCTTACCATGCGCTGAATGCCTACAGACAACGCTACTTCATTATGTGCAAAGCCATTATCCTCCCGGTATCTGATTGCCCGGTCTGTATAGAGTGATATGTAACATTTATGGACAGCATCAAGCAGATCTGTTTCATTTGCTACATTCAGAAAAGATTCATGCTGCCCTGCAAAACTTGCTTCGGGAAGATCTTCGGCCGTGGCGCTGCTGCGCACAGCTACCTCTATATTGCTGCTGCCGGCAAAAGCACGGTAGGCATCTACAACCGCGCTGCGCAATGCTGGCTGCAGTACTGCCTGTTCAAGCAGGGCACGCGCCTGTATACCTGTTTCTTTCAGGTTTGTAAAATATGTATGATCAAGCTGCTTCATCAACAACTCTAAGGGTTTCTCCAGTTTGTTGTATTGCAGAAACATGCGGAAGGCAGCAGCCGTAGTAGCAAATCCATCAGGAATCCTGATACCTTTACTACCCAATGTGGAGATCATTTCTCCCAAAGAAGCATTCTTACCGCCCACAATGCTTACATCAGACATTGATACTTCTTTCAACTTTTTAATATAGGTGCTCATAATATACTATTTAAAAACAACAGTTTTTATACACCGGTATAAAACCAGTAACAACTTCACTGAAATTTGCAATAATGTTTCTAGCTATCAAACACGCTTTTTCTCTGCATGCATTGCCAGCAGCGGAACCTGATGGTGCAACACAAACTGGCGCGTATGACTCCGGTGTACCAGGGCATCAAGAAAACGGTGTCTTTTGGGTAGTATGATCAACAGGTCAACGCCATTAATCTGTGCAAAATCAAGAATACCTTCATCTACATCTTCATGCTGAATGAAGTGAAACTGAGGGTGAATATTTTTCATATGATCGCGCAAAAAACCTGCACCCGATACGGCCTCTGCATTAAACGCTTCTTTATCGCCAATATGCAGTATATGCAACCCGGCATTGAAATCAGTTACCAGATGTTCTATCTCGGGAATAGGCACAGTAATGCTTACATCGCTAAAATCGCAGGCAAGACCTATTTTCCGGATTGAATTAAAACGGACTCCGGGCGGTACGCAGACCACCGGCCATGGCAGATTTTTCATAGTATCGATAGCATGACTGCCAAAAAATATCCTGGAGGTTGCAGTAACACCGGTTGTGCCAATTACTACTGCATAAGGATTAAGCCTGGCGCAGGCACCTTTCAGCTCAGACATATAAATTCCTGTTCGTACCTCCCACCGTACATGAACGGGATGATCTGATTGCCGGAGTATTTCACGTTTCAACTTTACCATTTTTAATTCGGTATCCTTTAACCAGGTATCATAACCCAGCGGAACCAATATATCGCCGTAATGCACAGGCGGAACATATACATGCAGCAAAAACAAACCGGCATTAATGGCAGCAGCCATATCAGCCGCATAGCGTGCAGCGTTGTTTGCAACGGCCGACAGATCGGTTGCTACAAGAATCGTTCTCATACAAAAGATTTACAGATTACTGACCCTTCCGGCCATTATCCAAATCTATCCTGTATACGCATCAATTTCATTGATAATGCTCACAAACCAGGCTGATTCATATCAGACAACACGGGAAGCAACAGCAATACCTGTTTCAAATCAGGCATACAGGTGACAGACATCATTGTATAGGGGTATGCTATTCGTAACTTGCTATACAGAATTCAGTTATATGGATGCAATTGCAGAAACCTACAATTTAAGCAAGCACTTTGGCAATTTCAAAGCACTGGATTCACTGAATATCCGGCTGGAGCCCGGTGAAGTGTTTTCATTACTGGGTCCTAACGGAGCCGGCAAATCAACAGCCATAAAGCTATTAACCACCCTGTTGCAACCCAGTTCGGGAGATGCAATGATAGCCGGTATCAGCATAGTAAAACATCCTTTCCGTGTAAGACGCCTGATTGGCTACGTACCACAAATGTTGTCAGCCGACAGCACATTGACGGGATACGAAAATCTCCTATTGTTTGCGCGTCTGTATGATCTGCCTGCCAGAGAAGCAAAACAAAGAGCGCAGGAATCACTAAAGTTCATGAATATGGAAGAAGCAGCCCATAAAAGTGTAAAAACCTATTCAGGGGGTATGATCAGGCGCCTGGAAATTGCACAATCCATGCTGCATCGTCCCAGGGTCCTTTTCCTGGATGAACCAACCACCGGACTTGATCCCATCGGTGTGACAACCGTATGGCAACATATTTCAGAGCTGCGTAAAGAATTCGGCACTACTATTCTTCTTACTACACATATTATGGAAGAAGCTGATAAGTTATCCGATCACGTTGCATTTCTTTCAAGAGGAAAGCTGGCCGCTATGGGAACACCAGCCGCTCTGAAAGCCTCGTTACATCGTAGTGACCCTGTATCAATGGAAGATGTTTTTATACATTATACCCGGGAGTCAGCCGAAAGTGCGCGTAGCTTTCGCGAAATAGCAACAGAACGCAGAACCGGCTCACGCCTGGGTTAAAACAACAACTATGTTACGATTTATCCGGAAAACGATGGTGATCACGGAATTTGAAGCCCGTAAAATATTACACGACCCTACCGAACTCTTTTTGCGCGCAGTACAACCTGCATTGTGGTTACTGATATTCGGTCAGGTATTCCAACGAATGCATCCCCTGAGCAGTACATTGTCGTACCTGGATTTTATGACACCAGGTATCCTGGCACAAAGCGTACTTTTCATTTCTATCTTTTTCGGTATAGCTGTTATCTGGGAAAGAGACCTGGGCATAACACAAAAATTCCTGGTCACTCCTACTCCACGTACAGCATTGGTATTAGGCAAAGCACTTTCAGCGGCCCTGCGTACAGTTCCTGTAATTCTGATTATTTACCTGCTGGCTTTACTACTGCATGTACGGCTGAACTGGCAGCCGTGGTCACTGTTTTGTGTACTGATGGCTGTAATGCTGGGGTCTGTATTATTTTCAACATTGTCACTCAATATAGCCTGCGTTGTTAAAACCAGGGAACGTTTTATGGGTATTGGTCAGGTGTTAACAATGCCATTATTCTTTGCCAGTAATGCAATATACCCCATTGATATCATGCCAGCGTGGCTGAAAGCTCTTTCGCGCATTAACCCGCTCACTTACATGATCAATATACTACGAAGCTCAATGCTGCATGGTCAGCCCGATAACCATACCGTAACCTACCTGTTATTGCTGGCTGCAATAGCTGTAGCAATGGTATTAACAGGTGGTATTCTTTACAAACGTGTTATCATTTAGCACCGGAACAATCACTACAATTATTACATACTGCAAGACAAAAAGTCAAAACCAGGTATATGCAACACCTGGTTTTGACTTTCACAACAGCATTGAATTCATCAAGCTTGCTGCGATGTCTTTACATGCTGTGTATGATGATGAAATGCCATTACAGGAATATGACTTCGCAATACCAGCTTCCTGGTATGACTTTTATGAACTATTGCATCCAGCAACCGGTATTTTCCAGGTAATACAATCAGCAGATCAATATTTTCTTTTCCGGCAAAATCAATCAGCGACTGATCTGTATCGCCAGCTATAAACCGGAACTCAGGTCTGCATTTTTCCAGTTTTTCACCAAGCTGTCCTGAAGCAAAAACAACTTCGGGGTTATACACCTGTTCCTTACTGGTATAAAGTATATAGAGTGCGGCATTAAAGTCCATAACAAAACGACTGATATCATCTGCAGGCACCGTCATTATTGTTTCTTCCAGATCACAGGCCAGGCCTATTTTTTTCACTTCATGAAAACTGAGACCAGGAGGAATTGTAATAACAGGCCATTCGAGATTTTTCATTGCATTGATAGCATGACTTCCATAAAAGAAACGCTCAGCAACAGAAGATCCATTGCATCCCATTACCACCGCATAAGGTTGTTCCTGCTGGCATACCATTCGCAACTCTGTTAAAAAACCTCCCATTCTTACTTCTGTTGTTACCTCAACCGTTTTGCCGGTAATCTTCAAAAGCTTGTTCTTCAGTTCTGTCATTGCTCGTTCTGTCTGTTCTTCCCAATCATCAATAGTAAAGGGCATGGCAATATCAACATAATTAACAGGTAGCTGATATACATTCAGCAATAACACTTTTGCATGAATAGTATGGGCCAGCCCCATGGCATATACAGCAGCATTTTCTGCTGTGGCTGAAAAATCAGTTGCAACAATCAGCGTTTTCATGATTTATTTTTTAGTGAATACCGGTTGCTTTTACTACATAAAATTAAAATACCGTTTACCCGGAAAAAATGACCCGGCAACTCTTACAGCCTGATTTGAATTGGCTGATATACTGACAATACTCAGCATCGGAATTAACAACTGTCACAAACACCGTTTTTCACAAAAACAGGGTTCCAGACAGCAGTGAACATGTCATTATCATTCAGCTTGTTTCCTGGCTGCATTTTTTATTTCCTATGCAGCCTGCTTATTGCACTGATGTGGTACCAGTTGAGGGAAAAGCACACCGCCTGAAACAATCATACGTGTGATGAATCATACATACAGATGAGGATGATCATGTAAAGAGCAGGCTCCGGCAGGTAATTTCAATAAAAATGACCTGTATGCCGGCAAACACAAAACTATATCAACCATTACTGTCACTCTGGCTGGATGTCTCTATCTTTTTCCTGGTTGCACTATGCATCAATCCTGTTTGCTTGCATGCACAACAGGCCAAAGCATTACCAGATACCTTACATCATCAACCAGATACTATCAATTTTTACCTGACTTTTGATGACGGCATTATCAAAGGCAGCCGGAAATTATCCCCCCTTGTACTATCTGAAAAAGTACCTGTCACTATTTTTCTAATCGGAAAATTTGTTTGTGCAAACGACAGTAACCGGCTTGTATGGCAGGAAGATCTGAACAATCAATGGCTGGAAGCAGGTAATCACAGCTTTTCACATGCCGACAATAAATATCATCTGTATTACCAGGACCCTTTGCATGTGTTACAGGATTTTCAAAAAAACCAGGATTCTTTAGGTTTACAGAATAAAATTGCCAGGCTACCCGGAAGAAATGCCTGGAGACTGCACGGTTATAGCAAAGATGACCTGCCTGACAGCAAAGCTGCTGCAGATTCTCTTGCAGCAAAAGGATATAAATTATTTGGCTGGGATATTGAATGGTATTATACAGGTAACGGCATACTGGCAGAATCAGCAGATGATTTTCTATTCAGAATAGAACAACTTGTTAAATATAAACACACCCATACTCCCGGTAATATTATAATTCTTTGTCACGACCCTCTTCTGGATAATGATTTCAACATAAAACAATTAAAATTATTCATTCAAAAAATAAGGGAAAAAGGTAATTACAGGTTTTGTTTTTTAAGCGAGTATCCCTTGTAAAAATTTACACCCGTTTTTATACTATGACAACATATCTCCGGGATCAGGTTCTTTATCACAGACAATGATATGTGCGCACCGCTGTACGAGACTTGCAGTCTCGTACCATTATTCTGTTACCTCTGGCAACCGATGCAACAAACTACCTGCCCAAAGCGTGGCACGGTTAAAGTATGCAGCCTGCCATTCAGCAGGGCCCCATGCAGCCGGCAAAAACCTGTTAAATAAGTATCCCAAACCGTTTTCCCCCTTGTTTTCCCATCCTTAACACAGATAATATGATGCGCCCATAGGGGCCAAAGGTTTTATGCTGTTTTCAAAATAACCTAAACAAACCACCAAATGCATTTGAGAATTATCAACTGGAAACCAGTTTGGAAAAAGAGACCAACCTGGGACGAACAGTACCTGAATGGAAAATGGGATGGGCTGGCATCAGAATGTGAAGAAGCCAGGTTTGACACCCTCCGTAAATTCGTTGAAGCCCATGCTGCAAACAGCAGAATACTGGAAATTGGTTGTGGAGAAGGTATTCTGCAATCAAGACTGGATCCATCCATTTACGCTCACTACCTGGGCATTGATATTTCGTCAGTAGCCATTGAAAGAGCCAGACAATTGCAGCAGAGCCGTACCCGGTACCTTGTTGGAGATATGGATACCTTTCAGCCCGATGAGCAATTCGACATCATCATTTTCAATGAATCGCTGTATTACGCCAGGAACCCATGTCAGACGATGAAAAGATACATGCAACATCTTCACGCAAATGGAATTTTCATTACTTCTATCTATGAAACAACCAGCAATAAACGACTGATAAAAAAGCTAACCAATCACTTCACCCCCTTTGACAGCAGTATAACTGTCAACGAAAAAAAACGCTGGCATTGTCATTTGTACCGGAAAGCTTAATACCGGATCGTGGAACGGTTGGAGCGCTACACCAGATCACAGATTGCATGTTCCAACCGTCTCACGATTATTCAACCAGCCAAACGAGACTTCCTGTGTTACAGGCTAGGCAGGATTTGCAGTCTCGTTTCAATATGTTGCTGCCTCTGGCAACTATTGCAGAACACCGGGCTGTATTTTGCCGCAAACCGGCTCCGGGCAACATTATCACCCTGCAAGCCGGGCGTATTACCCCAAAATGGAGAAAAGAGGCATGCCTCTTTTCGTCAATCGTTTGGTTTATATTAACGATATTTACGGAAAAGGTAGTTTATCTTTAAGCCATGATGATACGTATTATGCTGTTGGCCACAGTGTTGGCATGTATTGGTACTGCAAAAGCCCAGTTTACCTTAACCCCGGGCTATATACACGGAGGGCAGGTCGCTTTCAACCAGTTTAACCAGGCTGATACCGGTCTCCTCCATAAAAAATGGTTCGTTTCAAAATATGCCGGTCTTTCAACTGGTTTTATGGCATTCAATGGCGGTAGTGGTTCTTTTTTATCAGCGCCTATAGGTGTACAACTTAACCGTCAGTTGAACAACAATCTATACGCATTTGCAGGCGTATCCATCGCTCCCACCCTCCTTCAGTTTAACAACTCATTTCTGCAACCGGCCACTAACAAAAATGGCGGCTTCATGAATTCCTACAACTTCGGCACCTACACCTCTGCACAAATGGGCCTGATGTACATCAATGATGACAGAACATTCTCCATCTCCGGTAGCATTGGCGTAAGCAGGGGGTATTATAATGGTAATTTGCCATATTACAATCCCGCGAATACACCTGTGTTGAAAAACAGCAGACAATAAATTACAGACCACAAACACTAAAACCGTAATGAGTATAAAGAAAGATACTAGAGATTACAACCTATAGAACAGGACAATATTATAACATGGATTTACTTTACATTTAAAGAATATACATTAAAACAATGTGCATAATGAAGATGGAGCGATAAGAATAAGAGAATAAGTTTAAAACCCACTGATATATATGCCCATTCAGAGATCATAACAATAAAATCATACAAAAATCAAACCCTCTATTCTATCTCCAATTCAAAAGCCGCATTCAGTTTCAACTTCCCTTCTG
>OFIS01000406.1_pt1 | contig 26305 bp, 20 predicted proteins | sample 1775071 | NCBI WGS metagenome assembly OFIS01 (sample SAMN08195774, study PRJEB24354) | sludge metagenome | isolation source: sludge from phenol fed wastewater aerobic bioreactor C | place: India: Nagpur | collected 2016-09-17
CCAGGCTCCGCTTTCGAGAAGCGGCGTATAGAAATATCGGTGTGAACGGTACGAGCGCTCGATGTGAGAATTGCTGGATTCCATTCGCGCACATGTCCGAAGTGCCAGGCATCGTTCGTCATACAGCGCATTTCGGCGGCATAGGCCGACGGTTTCTTGAAGGCTGCGGTTTTAACGGCATCGGTGTCGGCCAATGTTTCGAAGCGTTCGGCATCGGGAAGGTCGCCGAGAGCGTCCTTACATGTAGGTCCATTTGGCAATCCGAGCATCTGGCGTCTGCCATCTGCGGGGTTGGTAAAGGGCTGCGGATAATCGGGTAGCTCGCAATCTTTGCGCGCGCCGAAGAGGATGAGGCGCTGACGGTGTTGGGGGACACCGAAGGTCGCCGCATCGAGGACACGCCAAGGTAAGCGCACGCGATAACCGCGTTTGTCGAAAGCTTCAACGAGCTCGTCAAGGAAGTCGCGGTGCTTGCCGACAGTCAGGCCCTTTACGTTCTCGAACACGAATGTTTTAGCATCGAGTTCGGCGACCAGTCTGACGAAATCCATCACGAGGCTATTGCGCGGATCGTCTAGGACGCGCTGGCCTATCATAGAAAAGCCCTGGCAAGGCGGGCCGCCAAAGACACAGTCGATTTCACGGCCTTGGAGTCCGGCAAGTGTGCGAATCTCGTCTCCGGACAGGCGCGCGACCGAATGCGGGATAATCTTACAATCGGGAAAATTGAACTTGTGTGCCGCACAATGCACAGGATCGATCTCGACGGCAGCGGCAACGTCGAAGCCGGCTTGCTCGAACCCGAGGCTCATTCCACCGGCCCCTGCAAAGAGGTCGATGCCGATTGGACGTTTATTAGCGGAAGATTTTCGAGTCACCATGAGAGAATGTTAGCGGGTCACTGAGGCTTTGTCGATCGAAATCGTATGCCCGTCCACAAAGCCTGCCAGCCTCTTTTCGAGAGCCGGTTCGTCTGCAAGCTCACATTGCCATAAAACAAGAACCTGCCAACCGAGCACTTCCAAAGCGAGAAGGTTCCTTTCATCCCTGGCGCGGTTGGCTTCGATTTTCGGTTGCCAATATTCTGTGCGGGATTTGGGCGCTCGTCCTTTGGCGCAACCGTGCCCGTGCCAGAAACAACCATGGACAAAGATCGCCTTTTTACGCCCTGGGAAAACAATGTCAGGGGAACCCGGGAGATCGCGCCGATGGAGGCGATACCGATATCCCCCTTGATGCAATAAGCGACGTACGACGAGCTCAGCGCCGGTGTCTTTCGTTTTGACGGATTGCATAATCCGCCGCCGCTGTTCTGGCGAACGGGTGTCGGTCATAGGGCGAGTTTACATGGACGACTTGAGGGTGGAAGCTTTTTCTAAGCTGACAAATCCGCTCGATTGCCGCAGACTTGTTTCGGGGGAAGCGTGGCAGACGAAGAAAAAATCGGCACAACATGGAGCGACGAAGAGCTACTCACTACTCGACAGTTTCCCCAGCAACTCCGCCGTCGGCCAGCCGTCCACCGGCAGGCCAAGCCGCGTCTGCTCCTTGCGGATCGCCTCGCGCGTGTTGGTGCCGAGGATGCCGTCGACCGTGCCGACGTCATGATCCCTGGCTTCGAGTTTGGTCTGCAGCGCCTTCATCTGGTCGGCATTCAGCCCCGGCTCGGGACTGCGCGGGTCGAAGGGCGGCGCCCCGGCCAGCCGGGTGGCCAGCGTGGCCGCGGTCAGCGCATAGGTGAAGGACTGGTTCCATTCGAGGTAGACGTCGAAGTTCTCGTAGGTGAGGAAGGCCGGTCCCTTCCGTCCCTGGGGCAGGGCAAGGCCGGCCTTCAGGCCGTTGTCGCCCAGCGGCGAGCCGTCGGGCCGGGTCACGCCCCAGGCAGTCCACTGTGACAGCGGCAGCTTGTTGGTGCGCCCGGTCTGGTCCCATGGCATGTTGTCGGGAACGCGCACTTCCTCGATCCAGGGCTGGTCGCGCTTCCAGCCGCGCGACAGGATCTTGTTGGCCGTGGTCATGATCACGTCCGGCACGCTGTTCCGGAGGTCGACCTTGCCGTCGCCGTCGCCGTCGACGCCCTTGGCGAGATAGTCGGTCGGCAGGATCTGGGTCTGGCCGATCTCGCCGGCCCAGGCTCCCTTGACGTCGGCCGGCAGCACGCCGCGGTCGATAAGCTCGAGCAGCGGCACGAGCTGCGGGCGGAAGAGCTGCGGGCGCCGGCAGTCATGCGACAGCGTCACCAGCGCCGAGAGCGTGTGGAAATCGCCCTGCACGGCGCCGAAATCGGTCTCCAGCGCCCAGAAGGCGGCGATCACCGCCGGCTGGACACCGAACTGCTGGTCGGCGCGGGCAAAGACGTCGGCGTATTTCTTGAGGTTCGCGGCGCCCTGCTTCAGCCGGTAGGCCGAAATCATGCGGCCGGAGAATTCGGTGAAGGTCTGCGAAAAGACCCCCTGCGCGCGATCCCGCGCCAGCACCTTCGGATCGATGGTGGCGTCTTCCAGCGCGTCGAGGCCGACGGCGCCGACGCCGGCCGCCTTGGCTTCCGCCGCCACGCCCTGCTTCCAGGCTTCGAAGTCGCCGCCGCATTCCTGTGCCACCGCCGGCGCCGCCGTCAGCAGCAACGCCGCGAGAATTCCAGAGCGCAACCGCATCGCATTCCTTCCAGTGCCTGAGCGGTCGAGCAGGCGCCCGAAGAACCGCAGCACATCAGCCTGTGTTACCGGCAATTGCGGACGCAAAACGGCGCATGACCGCAATTGTTCACGTCGAAGCGCTGCCTTGCATCGCCCCGGATTACCTGCGGTTGCATAAAAGCACCGACTTGCCCTGTCGAAAAGCAGGCGGCAGGCGTGGTGTCAACGGGTGTTCTGACGCAGCCTTCCGTTGGATACGGCTTTGCCGCCGTTGAACCGGTGTCAGCGGGTGTTCTGACGCAGCCACTTGTTCCAGGCCGCCTCGCTGCCATTGAAGACGTTGATGTCGGACTTGCCCGTCATGCCCGGAACGATGCCGGTCCCGGTGTACTGCCAGAAGGTGAAGGGATGGCTGCCGTATTTTTCGCGCGGGTGGCCGGCGACGGAGCGCAGCCAGTAAGGATATCCCCGGAAGGTCGACAGGTTGTTGTCGTCGAAGAAGTCGACCGAGGTGTAGATGATCGGCTTCTTGCCGTAATGCCGCTCGACGATCTCCAGGAATGTCGTCATCTCGCTGCGCACCGTCGCGGGGTCGGGCCGCAACCGGCAGGTCGGCGATTTCGGATTCCATTCCATGTCGAGGACTGGCGGCATCGCCGAGCGCTCGCTGGGCACGTTCTTGATGAACCAGCGCGCCTGCACCGCGGCCGGCGTGCAGAAATAGAAGAAATGGTAGGCGGCGCGCGGAACGCCGGCCGACTTCGTACGCGCCCAGTGTTCGCTGAAATACTCGTCGAAGCGATCGCCGCCCTCGGTCGCCTTGATGAAGGCGAAGGATATGCCGTTGGCTTTGGCGGTCGGCCAGTCGACTGAGGTCTGGTACTTGGAAACATCGGTGCCGTGGACGGCATAGTTCCAGGGAGCGCCGCTGTCCCATTCATGCGGCTTGGAATCGGCGAAGCGCGGCGCGCGCACGGCCACCGTCGCCGACGGCGACACCGGCGAAAGATCGTCCACGGTCGAGCAGGCGCCCAGAAGCGTCAGCATGAAGAGGGCCGCAAGACGGCGCATGGCATTCCCCGAGCCGGGTTCAGCCGGCCGCTGATGGGTCTTTGCACTGATGGCCTTCGCTTGCGCAGGGCCCCTCCGGACAGCCGCCCCACAGGGCCATCCGCCACGGCCGGGGCGCGTCGCAACGATGCGCGCCGGCTGCTGTTTGCTCGTCCATGTCGCTGCCCGTAACCGCTCCGGCTACCGCGCGACATCCATACGAGATCGCCCGATATGGTTGATAAACCGTTGACGACGCTCGACAAGAGCCCTGATTTTGCGGAAGCAATGGCGGCAAATCGATGGCATAAACCAGGCTCGGAGAACCCGGAGGGGGAAAGATGCGGGCTGTCGCGAAGTTCATCAAATGGCTGCTCGGCCTGGTGGTGCTGGCGGTTGCGGCGCTCTTCGTCTGGCTCTACGTCGCGCCGCCGGAACTGATCCGGGTCGGCTCGGGCTATTCGGCAAAGATCGTCTGCTCGAACGTCTTCATCGCCGGACGCGACCCGGGCGAGGTGCTGGCTGTCGACGTGCAGGCGCCCGGCCATCCGCTGCTGCGCCTGATGCGCGTGTCGGTAGACAAGAATAGAGGCCTGGTCTCGGCCGGCCTGTTCGGCGTGCTCGGCAAGAGCGTCGCCGTGGCGCGTGACGGCCTGGGCTGCGCCTCCATTCCCGACGGCGATGCCGGCAGGGCGAGACGCTCCGTGCTGCACACAGGGGCTCCCGCTCCAGTGGCGGATGCGCTGTGGCCGGAGGGCGAGCGGGTCGACGCCTCGCAGGACCAGGCGGTCTCGCGGCTGCTCGACGACGCCGTGCTGACCGGTCCGGGCATGCGCGCGGTGGTGGTGGTCAAGAACGGCCGCATCGTCGGCGAACGCTACGGAGACGGTTTCTCCGCCAGGACGCCCTTGCTCGGCTGGTCGATGACCAAGACGGTCAATGCCGCGATTGTCGGCACGCTGGTCAAGGACGGCAAGATGGCGGTCGACAACAAGGGCCTGTTCCCGGCCTGGAAGGCCGACGGGCGCGCCGCCATCAGCCTCGCCGACATGATGGCCATGTCGAGCGGACTGGAGTTCAACGAGGATTATGGCGACGTCGCCGACGTCACACGCATGCTCTACCTCGAATCCGATATGGCCGGCTTTGCCCAGGCCAAGCCGCTCAAGGACCAAGTCGGCAAGGTGTTTTCCTATTCGAGCGGCACGGCGGTGATGCTGTCGCGCCTGTGGCAGGATGCCGTCGGAGACAAAGCCAGGGCGCTGGCCTGGCCGAGGACAGTGCTGTTCGGGCCGCTCGGCATGAACAGCGCCGTGCTGGAGACCGACGAGCAGGGCACGTTCGTCGGTTCGTCCTATCTCTACGCCACGGGGCACGACTGGGCGCGCTTCGGCCAGTTCCTGCTGCAGGGCGGTGTCTGGAATGGCAACCAGATCCTGCCCGCCGGCTTCGTCGACTGGATGCGCGAGCCGGCCCCCGCCTCGAAGGTCTATGGCAAGGGCCAGCTTTGGATCGAAGGCCCCGGCGACGAGGAAAACCCAGGCGCCGGTGTCGCCGCCGGATTGCCCAAGGACACCTACTGGATGGAAGGACATGACGGGCAGACGATCGCCATCATTCCTTCGGAGCAGCTCGTGATCGTGCGGCTGGGGCTGACGCCGGCCAAGTTCGACTACCGCCCGCAGACAATGGTTTCGATGCTGGTAAAAGCGCTCCACTGACCTCCCGGCTCAAGCGGTTACACGAAAGTGTCTGGCCTCCCGGAGCCTTGGGACGGCATGATCCGCGCCGGCGAAGCCTCGCCGGCCGAAGGAGGACATGCATGTCGTTCGACTATTGCCATCCGACCGCACCCCACAAGAAACTGCGCATTCCCAACTGGTACGTATCGAGCCTGATGATGGATCGCGCGCTCGACGCGGTGGCGCGCCGGGTCAAGAAACTCGACCGCGAGCATGACATCCCCTATCTCGCCGGCGACTCGAAGGACGGCAAGACCGTCTACATCGACCGGCACATGCCCAGCACCTGGCAGTACAAGGGGCGCACGATCGACACCGACCGCTTCCTGCTGCTTCACGAGGAGGTCGAGAAGACGCTGATCGACCAGCTCGACCTGCACTATCTGCATGCCCATCAGATCGCCACGCGGGCCGAGGAAGCTGCCGTGCGGGCCGCCAATATCTCCTGGCGCGACTACGATCGCTTCATGCAGAAATACGTGAAGACGATGGACGACGAGCGGCTGACCAAGGTGCCGGCCGACCTCGACCTCAAGCCCTATCGCGACGAGCATGACACGGATCTGCTGAAACGGATGGCCGCCGACGTGGAGAAAGGCACGCTGCCCGAGGGCACTGACGCGGACGCCCTGCATGCCGGGATCAAGGGGCAGCTGAGGGCGATCGCGGCTTACGGAACGGTGGCGGAGAGGAAGGCACTGTAGGGCGATGCTGCCTTGCCTGTCATCGGGCCGGGCTGAGGCTTCGCCGCATCAGGATACGAGGCTGCCTGTGATTTCCTCGGTAGCCGCGAGGATCAGCTTCTCGACCTCGCGCGCGGCGGAGCCCTGCTCGTCCTGGCCCAGCAGGTAGAGCGGCGCGGGCTCGAGCGGCGGCAAGCGGTCGTTGTTCGCAACCTCCACCAGTCCGGCCGGCGTGGTGCCGGCGGCCATCGCCGTGACGGCGGCGCCCGCCTGCACGGCGGCCAGGATACCGGCGTGGCTGCTGCTCTGCACGGCGACGCGCCATGCGCTGCCCGAGGCTTCCAGCGCGGCGATCATCGAGCGTCGAAAGACGCATCCCTCGGGATAGGCGGCGAGGGGGATGGCGCCATCGGCGGTGAAATCAGCGTGCTGGACCCAGTTCAGCCGCGTCGTCAGTCGCCGCCTGGCGGAAGCGGGGTCAGCCGCCACCGTCACCAGGGCGATGTCGATCTCGCGCCGCTGCAGGGCGGCGACCAGCCGAGCACTGAGGTCGCAGACGATCTCCAATTCGACATTGGCAAGGCGCAGGCCGGCAATGACGCGTGGCAGGAAACCGAGCGCATAGTCGTCCGGCATGCCGATGCGGACCTTGCCGCGCGGCTGCTGGCTGCGCGTGGTGGAGATCATCTCGTCATAGGCGGCCAGCACGCCCAGTGCCCTGGCATAGAGTTCGCTGCCCCGGGAGGTCGGCTCGATGCGGTGGTGATGCCGGATGAACAGCGGGCCGCCGATCTCCGTCTCCAGAATCTTCAGGCGCATGCTCATGGCGGCCTGCGTGCAGGCAAGTTTGTCGGCCGCGCGCGACAGCGAACCGCGCTCGTAGATGGCGACGAAACTTCTCAACAGGCGGAGTTCTATGTCCATGGCAGCATCAACATGGCTTATCGCGTGGATAACGACAATTTGCTTGTCAAAATCCGCCGCCGCGCGAAGTTTCAGCGCCGTAAAAAAGGAGGCGGACCAATCATGATCGTTGGCTTTATCGGACTGGGAACCATGGGGCGCAACGCCGCGCTGAACGTGCGGCGCGCGGGCTACGACATGGTCGTCTACGACGTTCGACCGGAAGCGATGAAGGCATTGGAAGCCGCCGGCGCCCGTTCCGCGACAAGCCCGGCCGACGTGCTCGATCGCTGCGACGTTGTGGTGACGATGGTGTTCGGCCCGAAGGAGATCGAAGAGGTGGTGCGCGGCGACAACGGCTTCCTGGCGACATCGTGCGCGGGAAAATACTGGGTCGACATGACGACCAGCAGCCCCAGGCTGATGCGAGCCCTGGCCGAGGAGTTCCGGGCGAAGGGCGGCGGACCTGTCGATGCTCCCGTGACCGGTTCGGTCGATGCCGCCATCCGCGGCGACATGCCGATGTTCGTCGGCGGCGCCGACGGCGACGTTGAGGCGGTGCGGCCGGTGATCGAGGCCATGGGCGAACTGCGCCGTGTCGGCCAATATGGCAACGGCTACGTCGCCAAGCTCGTCAACAACCAGCTCTGGAAGATTCATGCGGCGGCGATCGGCGAGGCGATGGTGGCGGCCAAGCTCGCCGGGCTGGAGCCCGACGTCTGGTGGCGGGTGATGAAGGGTGGGGCGGCGGACAGCTTCGTCCTCCAGCATGACGTGCCATCGATCTTTGCCGGACACTACGATCCGTCATTCCCGATCGCTCTGTGCCTGAAGGACCTTGCCCTGATCGAGGAACTGATGGCGGAGACCGGCACGCGCGGCGAACTCACCCGCGCCACGCACGACCGCTTCAAGCTCGCCGGCGAGCGTTACGGCACAGGCGCCGGCGAGATGACGGTCTGCAAGGTGATCGAGGACGACGCCGGCGTGGCGCTGCGGGTGGCAGGAGACTGGGTCGCGCCGTGGGAGGTCACGCATCCCGGCGGGTCGGCCCCGTCCTGAGCCGTCGAGCGCGGCGAAGCCTCAGCCGCGCGTCAGTTTCGCCAGCCAGGCATAGCCACGATAAAGCGTTCTGAAACGGAAGGTTGCGCCCGTGCGCTGCGATTCCGATTCAAGCACGTCGCGCATCGAGGCGCGCGGCTCGACGTGGAATTTCCGCAGCCAGCCGCGCAGCAGCGCGCGGAACCAGCGTGGCAGTCCTTCCTGCTGGCCGAAGTCGACGACATGCAGCGAGCCGCCGGGCGCCAGCGCGGCGAGCCCCGCGGCAACGGTTTTCTCCCAGCCAGGGATCATCGACAGCGAGTAGGAGACGAAGACGCGGTCGAACGCCGGCCGGCCGAACAATGCGCCGGCATCGAAGGCGGTTGCGTCGGCCCTTGCCAGCGTCACCCGTTCGGAAAGGCCGGCGCGGGCGATGGCGGCCTGCGCCGTCTCCAGCATCTCGGCGGAGATGTCGAGGCCGAAGAAACGCGCCTCGGGATAGCGGCGGGCGGCAAGTATGATGTTGCGGCCCGTGCCGCAGCCGAGTTCCAGCACCGTGCCGCCGGCCGGCGCGTCGAGCTCGGCAATCAGCCGGTCGCGGCCGAGCAGGTAGTATTTGCGCGTCAGGTCGTAGATGTGGCGCTGCCAGCGATAGACACCGTCCATCAGCTCGGCATGGCTGGCCGGCAGCTCGGTCGCGCTCATGCGGAGCGCTTCACATAGAGATGGAAGCCGCCATAGATCGCCGAACGATCACGCGCCGAGAATTCGCGCGAGGCTTCATCCTCATAGCTCCACTGGTCGAGCAGGGAGTTCGACAGGCGGCCCGGCAGCAGGCTGGGTTCGGCGGCGGTGCGGAAAATGACGCGCGCGCCTGCCGACGCGGTGCGGGTGATTTCGGTCCACAGCGCGTTGAGCTGGTCGTCGGTCATCCAGTCCTGGGCGTCGAGCAGCACGAAGCGGTCGAGCGAGCCGGCATCCTTGCTGGCGAGGAACTCGATCAGATTGGTGTGGCGGATGGCGACGCGATCGACATTGTCGCGGATCACCTTGTAATTGCGCTGTTCGAGATATGCGGGCAGGGCGGCCTCGCCGGGCAGAGGATAGCGCCGCGCGAAAGCCTGCCAGGCGAAGTAGTTGTTCTCGATGGGGAAATCGCAGGCGAGCTTTTCCAGCCGCGCCTTCAATACGCTGGCCATGGTGCCGTCGCCGGAAGTGATCAGCGAATCATACTGCGCCGGCGGAATGCCGAGGCCGAACAGCGAGGCCTTGCGCGAGGTGGCCCATTTCAGCAGCTTCTTGTCGAAGACGGGCGCCAGTTCCTCCTGGAAGAAGCGGCGCTGCTCGCCGATGTCCCTGGCCTTCATTATGCCGGCCGGATCGACACCGAAGAACTTCGCCGTGCGGTGGCCCATCGCGATGAACAGGCCGAGCAGGCCCGTCTGGTAGAAATTGCGGTCGAAGACGGCGATGCGGCGGTGGCCGCGCCAGTTGCGCCGCTCCCAGTAGTGGCGGCTCACCGGGTCGAGATGCGGCGCGATGAAGCGGTCGTAGGCCTGCGAGTTGTGCGCTGTGCCGGCGGCGCCGAAGAAGCGGAACAGGTCGGCCTGCGACGGCAGGTGACGCACAGCCTCCAGCTTCATGCGATTCAGCGCGATGTGCGCCGCGTTGAGGTCGACAGCGTCGATGCTGGCCGGCGCGCGGGTGAGATAGGCGAGGATGTTGCAGCCACCCGACGCGATGGTGACGATGCGATGACCGGCGCCAAGCTGCATGGCTTCCATGTCGACGTCGGGGTCTTCCCAGATCTGCGGGTAGACCAGGCCGGAGAACAGGAAGGCGAAGAGCCGTTCGGAGATGCCGGCCTTGGACAGCGGGCGGTTCTGGTAGACGGCCTTTCCGACTTCCTTGCCTCGGCGATAAACGAGTTCTCCGGAAACATCCGACATGGAAAGGTGATTCCCCGTTTGCGTTGGCGCAAGCGGGTATCCCAGCGTCATGACAGGCCGGTGACAGGCTGTTGACGTTGAGTTGATGTGTCTCCTACGCCTCCCCGAACCCGCCAGGCGTCGGCGTGGTCACGATCACGGCCTCGCCGGCGTCGAGCGTGGTCTGGTCGCAGGCCTTCAGGATCTCGACCGAACCGTCATTGCGCCGGACCTTCGTCGAGCCGGGCTCGCCGTCGCCGCCGCCGTTCAATCCCTGGGGCGGGCGGTTGCGGTGGGAGGACAGGATCGCGCACTCCATTTCTTCCAGGAAGCGGATGGTGCGGCGGGTGCCGTCGCCGGCGCTCCATCTGCCCTTGCCGCCGGAGCCCTCGCGGATATGAAAATCCTCAAGCAGCACGGGGAAACGAAGTTCCAGCACTTCCGGATCGGTGAGCCGCGAGTTGGTCATGTGGGTGTGCACGCCAGAAGTGCCGGCAAAGCCGCGCCCTGAATTCATGCGGCCGGCCGGCGAACCCGAGCAGATCGTCTCGTAATACTGGTAGCGCTTGTTGCCGAAGGTCAGGTTGTTCATCGTGCCTTGCGCGTTGGCCATCGCGCCCATGGCGCCGAACAGCGCGTTGGTGACGTGCTGCGAGGTCTCGACATTGCCGGCGACGACGGCGGCGGGGTAGGCGGGTTTCAGCATCGAGCCTTCCGGGATGACGATGTTGATCGGCCTCAGGCAGCCAGCGTTCATCGGGATCATGTCCTCGACCATGACGCGGAAGGCATAGAGGACGGCGGCTCGCGTCACCGGCTCGGGAGCATTGAAGTTGTTCTTCATGACCGGCGAGGTGCCGGTGAAGTCGACGGTTGCCTCGCGCTTGTGCCGATCGACCGATATCCTCACCTTGATCACCTGGCCGGTATCGGTGGGGTATTCGTACTGCGAGCTGTCCGGCAGGCGCTCCAGCACGCGGCGCACGCTCTCGGCGGCGTTGTCCTGCACATGGCCCATATACGCTTCGACGACGTCGAGGCCGAAATGTGCAACCATTCGGCGCAACTCGGCGACGCCCTTCTCGTTGGCGGCGATCTGCGCCTTGAGGTCGGCGATGTTCTGGACCGGATTGCGCGCCGGCCAGGGATGGTCGGTGAGCAGTGATTCCAGATCCTTCTCACGGAAGCGGCCGCGATCGACGACGCGGAAATTGTCGAACAAGACGCCTTCCTCGTCGACCGTGGTGGCGAGCGGCGTCATCGAGCCGGGCGCGGTGCCGCCGATGTCGGCGTGGTGGCCGCGCGAGGCTGCCCAGAACAGGATTTCCTTGCGCGCATCGTCGAACACCGGCGTCACCACCGTGATGTCGGGCAGGTGCGTGCCGCCATTGTAGGGCGCGTTGAGGGCGAACACGTCGCCGGGATGGATATCGCCCGAGTTGAGGCGGATGACGGTCTCGACCGACCGGTCCATGGAGCCGAGATGCACCGGCATGTGCGGCGCATTGGCAACCAGGGCGCCATGGCGGTCGAAGACCGCGCAGGAAAAATCGAGCCGTTCCTTGATGTTGACGGAGTAGGCGGTGTTCTGCAGCGTCACGCCCATCTGCTCGGCGATCGACATGAACAGGTTGTTGAACACCTCCAGCATGACCGGGTCGGCGCCCGTCTTTCCCGAGAGGCCGGTGCCCAGCGCGGCCTGGCGGCGCTTCTTCTCCACGCGCCGCAGCAGGACATGATCCCTTGCGGTGATCCCGGCCTGCCAGCCCGGCTCGACGACGATGGTCTGGTTGGGCTCTATGACCAACGCCGGGCCGGCGACATTATGCCCGGGCTTGAGGTCGCCACGGCGGAATATGCCGGCGTCACGCCAGGCGCCATCGGCAAAGATCGACCTGCTCTTCCAGGGGCTTGCGGCTGTCTCCTCCAGATCCGATTCAATCTCGTCGCGGCCGTGGGTTCCGCCATCGCTGCCTTCGACACCGACCGCCTCGACGATCAACGGCTTGTTCTCGTAGACGAAGCCGAACTGTGCCTTGTGGGCGGCCTCGAAATCGTCCTTGGCGCGCAGGATGGAGTCATGGCCGAATGGCACGGGCAGCGCGCTGTCCGTGCCATCGTAGCGGATCTGCAGCACCGGCCGGGAGACGATGGCGGCCTCGGCGATGCCCTGTGCCGCGAGTTCCGTGACGACTGCATGGCGCAGAGTGGCGATGAGATCGTCGATTGCCGCCCTCGAGCTGTCGTTCAGCGGCTGGAGCAGCGCCTGCTGGCGCGAGGCGAAGACCGAGGACAGGCCGATGCCATAGGCCGACAGCAGGCCTGAGAAGGGATGGATCAGCACCGACTCCATGCCGAGCGCGTCGGCGACAAGGCAGGCATGCTGGCCGCCGGCGCCGCCAAAGCAGTTGATGAGATATTCGGTGACGTCGTAGCCACGCTGCACCGAGATCTTCTTGATGGCGTTGGCCATGTTCTCGACGGCGATGGTGACGAACCCCTCGGCAACCGCTTCAGGGGAGCGGCCGTCACCGATCTCGCCGGCGAGCGCGGCGAACTTTTCTCTCACGGTCTCGACATCGAGCGCCTCGTCCTGGCCCCGGCCGAAGATCGCCGGGAACAGGTCGGGCTGCAGCTTGCCCAGCATCACATTGGCGTCGGTGACCGCGAGCGGGCCGCCGCGCCGGTAGGCGGCCGGTCCGGGATTGGCGCCGGCCGAGTCCGGGCCGACGCGGAAGCGGCCGGCCTCGTAATGCAGGATCGAGCCGCCGCCGGCGGCGACGGTGTGGATCCGCATCATCGGCGCGCGCACGCGCACCCCGGCGACCTCGGTGTCGAAGGCGCGTTCATATTCGCCGTCATAGTGGGCAACGTCGGTCGAGGTGCCGCCCATGTCGAAGCCGATCACCTTGTCGAAACCGGCGAGCCTGGCCGTCTCGACCATACCGACGACGCCGCCTGCCGGACCGGAAAGCAGCGCGTCCTTGCCCTGGAACATGTTGGCGGCGGTGAGGCCGCCCGACGACATCATGAACATCAGACGAGGTGTTTCAGCCGACCGCTCCTTGCCCGGAGACAGAATGCCGAGCTCGGTCGCAACCCTTCGTACATAGCGCGACAAGATGGGTGACAGATAGGCGTCGACCACCGTTGTATCGCCACGCCCGACCAGCTTGATCAGCGGCGAAACCTCATGGCTCACTGAGACCTGGCCGAAGCCGAGCTTGCGGCAGACCTTGGCCACGGCCTTTTCGTGCTCGGGATATTTCCAGGCATGCATGAAGACGATGGCGACGGCGTCGATGCCGTCGGCCCTGGCCTGCTCGATCGCGGGGCGGCAGGCCGCGATGTCGAGCAGGCGCTCGACGCAGCCATCGGCGCGCACGCGCTCGTCGATTTCGATCACCCGCTCATAGAGTTGCTCCGGCAGGATGATCTCCTTGGCGAAGATGTCAGGACGCGCCTGGTAGGCGATGCGCAGGGCGTCGCGAAACCCCCTGGTGATCAGCAGCAGCACGCGGTCGCCCTTGCGCTCCAGCAACGCATTGGTGGCCACCGTCGTGCCCATCTTGATCTCGCCGACGCGGTCCGACGGGATCGGCGCCCCGGCCACCACACCCAGCAGGTCGCGGATGCCCTGGATGGCGGCGTCGGCATAGGCTTCCGGATTTTCGGAGAGCAGCTTTCGTGGATGCAGCAGGCCTTGCGGATCACGGCCGATGACGTCGGTAAACGTGCCGCCGCGGTCGATCCAGAAATCCCACTTGGCGCTCATGCGGTTCGCTCCCGAAACGTCTCATGCATGCCTCTGTTAGTCCCTGCGGCGGCGGCCGGCAACGGCGGCCGCATGGTTCCCTGCGCAAGCGCTGTGCCACGCATCCCGAAGGGCGCTGTCAGCCTGGAAGCAGGCAGGCCCGGGATGTTACAGGCGGATACGCAATGTGACGAAACTCACGACAGAGTGATGCATTTTTATTCCAACCGCCCACACGGGAGCTTGGGCGTTGTTGAAGGAGAGATGTGATGAAAAAGCTCATTCTAGCCTCGGTGTCGGCTCTGGCACTGCTTGGCGTCGCTGCCTGCAGCGACAGCGGAACCGACAAGACCACCACACAGAGCACCACTCCGCCGGCAACCGAACAGCCTGTGAAGCCGGCGGCGCCGCAGGATAATTCCGGCACCATGAAGCCGGCCCAGCCCGCGCAGCCGGCTCCGGCCGCCCCGGCACAGTGACAATATCGCGCTGACGGAAAGCCGGCCTTCGGGCCGGCTTTTTCGTGACCGCCGCCAGTCAGTACGCTGCCTCTTCGCTACTGCCCCGAGGCCGCGTTCGCACCGAAAATCATTTTTTGCTTTTTGGAGGTCATGCGCTAAGAAGCACCCATGTCGATTTGGGACCGCCTCGGCGACTTCATCCTCCGCGTATCGTCCTCAGCTTCGTCCGGTGTCGCCGACGTGGTCGAAGCCGTGCGCACGGTATTCTCCGGCGACGCGGATCTGCGTCGCCGCGTCGCCTTTTCCGTGGCGATGATCGCGTTGTCGGCCAAGATGGCCAAGGCGGATGGCATCGTCACCCAGGACGAGGTGCGCGCCTTCCAGGAAATCTTCGAGGTGCCCGCGCAGGAGCAGCGGCATGTTGCGCGGCTGTTCGATATCGCCAAGCAGGACGTCGCCGGTTTCGAGATCTACGCCGAGCGCATGGCGCAGCTCTGCGGCTCGGGCCACAACAATTGCGTAATGCTGGAAGACATTCTGGACGGCCTGTTCCACATCGCCAAGGCGGATGGGCTGGTGCATGAGCGCGAGGGGCAGTTCCTGCACCGCATCGCGGAGATCTTCCATATCGATGAAGCCCACTACCAGACGATCCTGTCGCGGCATGTGAACCTCGGCGCCGGCGATCCCTATGCCGTGCTCGGGATAGGGCGCGACAAGCCGTTCGACGAGGTGCGCAAGCGCTATCGCAAGCTGGTTCTTGACAACCATCCCGACAGGCTGATCGCGCGCGGCCTGCCGCAGGAATTCATCAAGATCGCCACCACCCGGCTCGCCGCCATCAATGCCGCCTACGAGATGATCGAACGGGGCTTGAAGCACGCATGAGCGGCTTCACCCCCGACGCGCCCGGCGCCGAGGTGAGGGTTTCGCCCAATTTTGGCCCGCGCCGCGAGACGCTCGCGCCTGACATGATCGTGCTGCACTACACCGGCATGGCGACGGGCGCCGGCGCGGAAGCCTGGCTCTGCGACCCCGCCAGCGAGGTCTCTTCGCATTACCTTGTCCACGAGGATGGCCGGATCGTGCAGATGGTGAGGGAAAGCGATCGCGCCTGGCACGCCGGCAAGAGTTCCTGGTTTGGCCGCACCGACATCAACTCCTGTTCGGTCGGCATCGAGATCGTCAATCCCGGCCATTCGCTGGGCTACCCCGGCTTTCCCCGCCGGCAGATCGAGGCCGTCATCGGCCTCTGCGAGGGGATTGTCCGGCGCCACGCGATACCGGCGCGGCGCGTGCTTGCGCATTCTGACGTCGCCCCGGGCCGCAAGATCGATCCAGGCGAAAAGTTCCCGTGGCGACAATTGTTCGCAGCCGGCGTCGGGCATCTCGTCACTCCGTCGCCGATCCGCGGTGGTCCAGCGTTGCGGCAGGGCGATGCCGGCCCGGCCGTAGAGACGTTGCAGTCGATGCTTGGCCTCTATGGCTATGGTGTTGAGATATCAGGTGTTTTCGACCAACAGACACGGATCGTGGTTGAGGCTTTCCAGCGCCATTTTCGCCCGCACCTGGTCGATGGCCTGGCCGATGGTTCGACATTGCGGACCCTGGAGAGGCTGCTGGCCTCCAAATAGTTTTCGCTGGCTTTAAGTTACAGCCTGTCACGCAATGTGAATTGCCTCGCCTTCATTGCCGCCAAATCGCGCTTCAAATGGCGATCCGTGCAAGTCGCCGATGTATCTTCCTCCCCGGTATAGCGGCTCTAGTCAGTGTCGCCGCGTGAAGTTCTTCGCGCGGTTCAAGAAGAACAGGATCACATGCAGAAATTGACCGTTTTAACGGCAGCCGTTGCTGCCGGGGTGATGACTTTTGCCTTGGGTGCGGCAAATGCGGAACCCTTGAGCCCCCGAGCCGACCAAGGCCTCCCCACCGTGTCGGCAAAGAGTGCCGCGACCGTCACCGCCTCGATAAAGAAAGCCAAAGCCACCAAGGTCGAGAAGACCAGCGCTAGAAAGGCTGTTAAGGCAACGGTTCGGCGCAAGGCAAAACGGACAAGCATCGCCATCGATCCGACCACGACGGCCTCGATCGCGCCCAGGATCGCGGCGCCTGCTGCCGGCGTCCAGTACGCGGCAATCGTCGCCCGCTATGCCTCGAGCTATGGCGTGCCGGCCTCGCTGGCGCATGCCGTCATCAAGATCGAGAGCAACTACCGGCCCAACATGGTCGGCAATGCCGGCGAAATCGGCCTGATGCAGATCAAGCCGGCGACGGCGCGCATGATGGGCTATAACGGCTCCGTCAGGGGCCTCTACGACCCAGACACCAACATCAAATACGGCATGAAGTACCTGGCGATGGCGCGCGAGCTTGCCGGTGGGACCACTTGCGGCACGATCCTTAAGTACAATGCCGGCCACGGCGCGACGCGGATGAACCCGATCTCGGCGGCTTATTGCAGCAAGGTCAAGGTGCAGATGGCCGCGCTCGGCTCGCCAGCGTAATAAGGAGGTTTCCCGCTTTTTCGTTTGCGTTTTCGGACGTGAACCCCTTTATACGCCTTGCCAGCCGGCCGGGCGGCCGCACGCGCGAGAGCCGAAAGGTTGCGTGTGAGGAAAGTCCGGGCTCCATGGAGACACGGTGCCGGCTAACGGCCGGCGGGGGCGACCCCAGGGAAAGTGCCACAGAAAGCAAACCGCCACGGATATCCGTGGCAAGGGTGAAAGGGTGGGGTAAGAGCCCACCGCGCGCCTGGCAACAGGGGCGGCACGGCAAACCCCACCGGGAGCAAAACCGAATAGGGGCGGTGCGAGGCGAAACCCTCGAGGGCTGTTTCCGGCCCACCGCCCGGGTAGGTTGCGTGAGGCGCATGGCAACATGCGCCCAAGATGAATGGCCGCCACGTTCCCGCTCCGCAAGGGGCGGGGGCCATACAGAACCCGGCTTACAGGCCGGCTGGCATCACTTCAGGGGTGGAGGCACCACCGGTGGATCGAGCAACTGGATCACCGGCGGGATCTGCTGGGCGGGCATCTCGTCGCCCAGCTTGAACGTGCCGCCGTCGTGGGCGGTGTCGGCCGGAACGTAGATGACCCACCGTTCGGTGACGTTCTGGGTGCGCTCCCCGACCACATCGCCATATTCGAAATGCAGTTTTTCTCCGGTCGGGCAGGCGGGGCCGCCCTTGCAAACGATGGTGATGTCGAGATCGTAGACGGCGTAGTCGGTTATGTTGACGGTGCCACTGCGGTAATATGTGACCTTCATGATGCCCATGGCGGGCAGGGCTCCCTTCTCGCCGGTCGTGCCATGCGGCGAACCCGAACCGGTGCCTCCCGGCGACACAGACGACGGCCCTGACTCGCCCGATGACGTCTCTCGTTGCCATTTCGGGAACATTCCGGAAATGTCTGACTTCCACTGTGCCGTGCTGAACGAGCGCGGCCCGCTCAACGTATGCGTTTCGGTACAGTTGCACCCGGCGGCGAGCTTCTCCCTGGTCCAGTCGTTGAAAGCGGTCTTCACGATCGCCGCATACGAGCCCTTGTCGCCGGGATTCTTTGGCGGCGGCCGGATGATCGGCATGCTGGGATCGGGCGCGAAAGCAGGACCGCCCTTGACGGGCTTGTCGTCACGCAGGATCGGCGGTTTGTCATCGCGCAGGATCGGAGGCCCGTCGTCCCGCCACTGGGCAGGCGGATTGGGCGGGTTGCCGTCGGCGCGCCCGGCTTCGTCGCGCAGATAGCCGCCGACCAGGAGCAGGTCCGGCGCGTCCGGGTGGACCGCGAATTCGCCGAGTGCCAGCCGGATGCCACGGGTCGTCATCCGCGAAATCCCCAGCGCCTGAGCGAGTTGTTCCACCCTGCTCGCCTGCGCGGCAGCCTGGATCGGCCCTGTGCCGGCGTCGATGAGGGCGTGGGCCATCCTGTCCGCGGAAAACTCCGATGTCTCGTGCTTCGAATTGACGACAGCGATGCCTGGCATTGTCTCCTCCCTCGTATCGGTGACTGCTTGCGCGGACGCCGCCGGCCGCTCCGGGAAGGAGCAGTGGAACTCGCGCCTGGCGTCTTCTTCAAAGCCGATGGGCTCCAGATAGGATCCGTCCTTCGTCCACCACCCCTCGATGTCGCCTTCCTCGTTCCAGAACAGGTCGATGTCGTTGGCCCCCGGTGGTGGAGCGACGCCCGGGCGAGGCACGATCTGGCCATTGGCGGAAAAGTGCAGGTCATTGGTGCCAAACGGCAGCACAAAACCACCATTCGGGAGAAAGAACCGGTTGCGCGTCCAGCAACCGAAGCCGCCCAGCCCGCCCATGAAGAAGATGCGCACGTCGTTGGCGCCAGCGGGGCCGGTTTCCGTGCCGATCACGGCGCCATTTCTGGTGAAGACGATCAGCGGCAGAGGAGGTGGCGCGCCAATCGCCACCGGTTGACCAGCGCGCGGCTTGTCCATGCTCCTTCGGGCTGCCATGGATTCCCTCCAGGCAGTATATTAGCATCTTCTTCTATTGCAGTCAGCGTCCCTGCGAGCGGCAGTCGTTCATTTTCGCGGCGTGATCAGCGCTCGGCAGCCTCCAGCGAAGTTTCGATCGCTTTCCAGAGCTCCTCGACGGGTTCGCAGCCGACCGACAGGCGCACGAAGCCTGGCGGCACGGCATCGCCCCGCTTGGAGCGGCGTTCGGCCGATGTGTGGACACCGCCGAAGGAGGTCGTGGAATGCATCAGGGCGCAGCCGTCGATGAAGGCTTCCGCCTTGGCTTCCGTGGCCAGTTCGAACGAAACCAGGAAGCCGAAGCGCTCCATCTGGGCACGGGCGAGGTTGTGGGACGGGTCGCCTTCCAGGCCGGGATAGCGCAGGCCGGTGACCGCCTTGTGTCCCTGCAACCGGCGCGCGATCGTCTCGGCGCTGGAGCACATGCGGTCGAAGCGGACTTCGAGCGTTTCGAGGCCTCTATGCAGCAGCCATGCCTCGAACGGGCCGGGGATGGCGCCGGCCGCTTGGCGCCATTCGCGGATGGCGGCGACGACTGCCTCGTCGCGGCTGGCGACATGCCCGAACAGCACATCGGAATGACCGTTGGGGGCCTTGGTGTCGGCAGCTACGACGATGTCGGCGCCGAGATCGAGTGGGCGTTGGCCGAAGGGCGTCATCGTGGTGTTGTCGACCACGAAGCGCGCTCCGGCCTTGCGGGTGGCCGCCGCCACGGCGGCGATATCGCAGATGTCGAGCCTCGGATTGGACGGGGTTTCTACGAAGACGAGGCTGTAGCCGTCGAAGCCGCCGTCGAGAAAGGTGGCGGTCGGTCGCTCGTCATAGGCGACGCCGAACGGCTTCAGGAAGCGCTCGGCGAGAGCCCTTGTCGCGTGATAACCATCCGCCGGCAGGAGCACGCGGTCGCCAGCCTTGAGCAGGGCGAAGAAGACCGCCGAGATCGCCGCCATGCCGGATGGGAAGCCGACCGTCGGCGCGCCCTCCAGGTGCGACAGCACCTCCTCCAGCGCGTCCCAGGTCGGATTGCTGAAGCGCCCGTACTGATTGAAACCAGTGGAGTCACCCGGCGTATGGAAGATCGCGGCCATGGTCAGCGGCAGGGGGATGGGGTCGCCCCTGGTCAGCCCGTCGCTGCGCAGGTGGGCGAGCGAGGCGGCGCGTGATCCGGCGGTTTCAGACATGACTTTGGTCCTGATTGGCAAGTTGACGACAGGCTTAGAGCCTCCCGCGGGAACAGGGAAGCTCCGGTGATCCTGTTCTGACACTGGCATCCGCTCGGAAGCAGCCGGCGGACTGTCTGTCGGAATCAAGGAAGCCAGAGCAAGCATATGATTCCAGCCGAACTTTGAACGGACATTCGGGTGGTCCAGCGACCGGGACGATAGGCACGGCGTGCTTTGGGCAGCGGCGTGTCGCTTCCCGGGCGAAACGACAGCTGTGCCGGGGCAGCATATGCGACGGGGCAACCTCCTAAACGCTTCGTCAACCTTAATGGAGGATAAAGACGAGCGTGTTGCCGAGGCCTCACTTCAGGGTTGCGGCATCCGTGTTTGTGAAGCCTGTTCCCGTTGACGCCCATATCACCCCATGATATCCCATTCCGATACTCAAGCCTTCGTTCCGCGTCAGGGTGAAGCGTACGCCAATCGGGCAGCCGCTGGGGCCGCGCGTTTGCCGTTTTTCGCCCTCGTCGCAGCGGCAGGATCGAGGCAGGGAACGCGTCGCGGCGGCGCGTTCGGCAAGATGCAGAGGGGTGCGGCGGCGCAAGCGGCTGCAATGCGAGATGGACCGGTTTCTCTCGAACACGGTGAGCAGGATCGATGCCAAGGGGCGGGTTTCCGTGCCGGCGCATTTCCGTGCCGTCGTTCAGAAGCGCGGTTATTCGGAACTCTATGCGCTGCGTTGCCTGGACCTGCCGGCCATGGATGTCGGCGGGCTGGATCTGCTGGATCGCTACGAGCAGCGCATCGCGCGGGAGGATCCCTTCCTGCAGACGGCGGACGACATGTCGTTCTTTTGCCATGGCGACGGCGCCTTCCTGAAACTCGACCAGGACGGTCGCATCACGATGACGGATTTCATCCGCGAGCACACGGGCATCGCGACGGAAGCGGCCTTCGTGGGGCGCGGCAATTTTTTCCAGATATGGGAGCCGGGGCGGCTGGCCGCCTATGGCGCGCAGGCGCGAGCCCGGCTTCTGAAGCTTCGGCAGGGGACGAAGCCTGGGGAGCAACCGGAATGATGACGGGCGACGGCGACGACCTTCACGCCGTTGGCGGACCGGCCCGCCACATTCCGGTTCTCCTTGGCGAAGTCCTCGAGGCACTCTCGCCAGCCAGGGGAGACGTCGTCATCGACGGTACGTTCGGCGCCGGCGGCTACACCAGGGCCATCCTGGAAAGCGGCGCCTCGGTCATTGCGATCGATCGCGACCCCGATGCGATCGCGGCCGGGCGCGACCTGGAAAGCCGATCGAATGGCCACCTGCGGCTGGTGCAGGCTCCATTCTCGACGTTGGACGAGGTCGCGGCCGAAGTGGACGGCGTCGTGCTCGACATCGGCGTCTCCTCCATGCAACTCGACCAGGCGAAACGCGGCTTCTCCTTTCGCGCCGACGGGCCGCTCGATATGCGCATGGCGCAGGCCGGCCTGAGCGCCGCCGACGTCGTCAACACCTTCAAGGCGGGCGATCTCGCGCGTATCTTCGGCTTCCTCGGCGAGGAACGTCATGCCGGGCGCATCGCGCGCATGATCGAGGCGCGCCGGCAGAAGCGGCCGTTCGAGCGCACGCTCGACCTCGCCGATGCCATCGAGACGCATATCGGTCGCGCGCCGAAGGACAAGATCCATCCGGCGACGCGCGTCTTCCAGGCGCTGCGCATCTTCGTCAATGACGAACTCGGCGAACTGGCCAACGCGTTGTTCGCGGCCGAGCGTGTGCTGAAACCGGGCGGCCGGCTGGTCGTGGTGACGTTCCATTCGCTGGAGGACCGTATCGTGAAGCGCTTCATCGCCGACCGCGGCGAGACGACGGGCGGCTCGCGCCACCTTCCCGAAACGCAGGCGCGCGCGGCCACCTTTCGCAAGGCTGGCGCGGGGGTGACGCCCAGCGATGCGGAGACCTCGGCCAACCCGCGCGCGCGTTCGGCCAGGCTGCGCGCCGCCATCCGCACCGATGCGCCGGCGCGCGCCGGCGATGTTTCGATCTTCGGACTGCCGAACCTTCCAGGTTCAAAACGTCCCGGCGGCGATCGTCCGGGAGAGAGGTGAGCACGTGTTTCGTACCAGCGACATAGTCCTGATCGCCGTCATGGTCTCGGCCGCGGCCCTGACCTACAAGATCAAGCGCGAGGCCGAGGAACAGCTCGCCGCCGTGCAGAAGATCCAGGCGCAGATCCGCTATGAGGAAGAAACGATCGACCTCCTCAAGGCCGACTGGAGCCTGCTCACCCAACCGTCGCGTCTGCAGAAGCTGGCTGACCTATACAAATCCCAGCTTGGCCTCGCGCCTGTCAATGCGCGCCAGATCGGCAGCCTCGACGATCTGCCGGTCAAGCCCGTCACCATCGAGGATCTCACGTCCCAGCGTGTCGGCGCGATGGCCGACAACGGCGCCAAGGATCCCATCGTCACCGGAGGCATCAAGCGATGATCGGCAGTTTGCGTCCCGTGATCGGCAAACTGCTACGACGTCGCGCCAAGGCGCGTGACGACGGCCCCATCGTCGTCGATAGCGCGCTGAAGGCGACTGGCGGCAAGGGCAAGACCCGTGTCGTCATGACTATGATGGTGTTCTTCAGCATCTACGCCACCATCGCCGGCAGGCTGGTCTATCTCGGCTTCCAGAATCCGGACAACAATGGCGGCCCACAGAGCCGCGTGACCGCTTCGCGGCCGGACATCGTCGACCGCAACGGCGAGGTGCTGGCGACCGACATCAAGACGGCGTCGCTGTTTGCCGAGCCGCGCCGCATCGTCGACGCCGACGAAGCGATCGAGAAATTGTCGACCGTGCTTCCCGAGATCGATTACGAGCAGACCTATCGCAAGCTGAAGAGCGGTGCCGGCTTCGTGTGGCTGCAGCGGCAGCTGACGCCGAAGCAGCAGGCGGACATCCTGGCACTGGGCATCCCGGGTCTCGGCTTCCGCACGGAAAAGCGCCGCTTCTATCCGAGCGGCGAGACCTCGTCCTATATCGTCGGACTGACCAACATCGATAACCAGGGCATCTCCGGCATGGAGAAGTATATCGATGAGCAGGGCCTGAGCGATCTGCAGGCGTCGGGTCTGGCGATTGCCAGGGATCTGAAGCCGGTGAGACTCTCGATCGATCTGCGCGTCCAGCATGTGGTGCGCGACGAGATCGCCGCCGGCCTGGAGCGCTATAAGGCGCTGGGCGCCGGCGCCGTCGTGCTGAACATCAAGACCGGCGAAGTGATCGCCATGGCCTCGGTGCCGGATTTCGATCCGAACAATCCCTATAACGCTCAGGAGAAGGACCGGCTGAACCGTATGTCGGCGGGCCTCTACGAGATGGGCTCGACCTTCAAGAGCTTCACGTCGGCGATGGCGCTCGATTCCGGCAAGGCGACGATGAACAGTCGCTTCGACGCTTCGCATCCGATCCGCGTCGGCCATCAGGCCATCCACGATTTCCATGGCAAGAACCGCGTGCTGTCGCTGCCGGAGGTGTTCCTCTATTCGTCCAACATCGGGTCGGCCAGGGAGGCTGAACTGGTTGGCATCGATGGGCACCGCGAATTCCTGCACCGCCTTGGCATTCTGGACAGGATGCAGACCGAACTGCCGGAAGTGGCCCGCCCGACCGAACCCAAGGTCTGGAAGCAGGTGAACTCGTTCACCATCGCGTTCGGCCACGGCGTGTCGACGACGCCGCTGCAGGCGGCTGTCGGCTGCGCGGCGCTGATGCAGGGTTACCTGCTCCAGCCGACATTCCTGGTTCGCAGCGAGCAGGAAGCCATGGCTGTGGCCAAGAAAGTGGTCAGCGACAAGACGGTCGAAGGCATGCGTTACCTCTATTCGCTCAACGCCGAGAAGGGCTCGGCCAGAAATGCCAGGGTCCCCGGCTACCGCGTCGGCGGCAAGACCGGTACGGCCGAGAAGGTCATCAACGGCCGCTACTCCAAGGACTTGAATTTCAACACTTTCGTCGCCGCCTTCCCGATGGACGATCCGCAATTCCTGGTGTTTACGATCGCTGACGCTCCGCATCCCGAAAAGCCCGGGATGACCGACGTCGCGGCCAACAACGCTGGTGTCATGGCGGGCAACATCATCGCGCGTTCGGCGGCCATGCTTGGCGTGAAGCCAGATTTCAGCCATGAAAATGGTGCAACGCTGGTTTCCTATCAGTGATTCTTAGGGCGCGCCGGCAACTGCGCGCTATTTTGTTGCGGTGAACGGGACTCGATGAAACTCAGAGATTTAGCCGGTATCCTGCCTGTCGAGGGGCTCCCCGACATGGAGGTCACCGGGATTTCGTCCGATTCCCGCGAGGTGAAGCCGGGGTTCGTCTTCTTCGCGCTGGCCGGCTCCAAGGCCGATGGCGGCGTCTACGCGGCCGACGCCGCGGGGCGTGGCGCGGCCGCGATCGTGGCAGGCAAAGGCAGCAATCTCAGGGGCGCAGCCGCTCCGGTGCTTGCCGTCGACGATCCCCGCCAGGCGCTGGCGCTCAGCGCCGCGCGCTTCTTCGGTGGCCAGCCCGCGACAATGGTGGCGGTAACCGGCACCAGCGGGAAGACCTCGGTCGCTGCCTTCACCCGCCAGATCTGGGAGCAGGCCGGCTATGCCGCCGCCTCGATCGGCACCACCGGCGTGGTGGCGCCGGGCCGCAACGAATATGGTTCGCTGACCACGCCCGATCCGGTCGCCCTGCACAGGCTGCTCCGGGAATTGGCGGATGCCGGCGTTACCCATGCCTCCATGGAAGCCTCGAGCCATGGGCTGGACCAGCGCCGGCTCGACGGCGTGAAGCTGGCGGCGGGCGCCTTTACCAATCTCGGCCGAGACCACATGGACTATCATCCGACGGTCGAGGACTATCATCGCGCCAAGCTCCGCCTGTTCGACACGCTGCTGCCGAAGGGCGCGCCGGCCGTCATCTTCGCCGACGATCCGTGGTCGGCGCCGACGATTGCCGCGGCGCGCGCGGCGGGCCTCGACGTCCTGACCGTCGGCCGCCATGGCGATTTCCTGACCCTGAAGCGGGTCGAGCACGAGCGCCATCGCCAGCGTGCCGAGATCGAGGCCGACGGCGTGCTCTATGAGATCGACCTGCCGCTCGCCGGGGATTTCCAGATATCGAACGCGCTGGTTTCGGCCGGTCTTGCCATCGCCACCGGAACGCCCGCCGCCAAAGCACTGATGGCGCTGGAAAAACTGAAGGGCGCTCCGGGAAGGCTCGACCTCGTCGGTACGACGATCAGTGGCGCTCCGGTCTATGTCGATTACGCGCACAAGCCCGATGCGCTGGAGAACGTCCTGTCCTCGGTGCGTCCGTTCACCACCGGTCGCGTCGTCGTCGTCTTCGGTTGCGGCGGTGATCGCGATCGCGGCAAGCGGCCGATCATGGGCGAGATCGCGACGCGGCTGGCCGACGTCGTCATCGTCACCGACGACAATCCGCGCTCCGAAGTGCCGGAAGAAATCCGCGCCGCCATCCTGGCCGCCGCGCCCGGCGCCGTCGAGATCGGCGACCGCCGCAAGGCGATCCATGAGGCGGTGGCGATGCTGGAAGCTGGCGACACGCTGATCGTCGCCGGAAAAGGGCATGAGGAAGGCCAGACGATCGGTACGCAGACCCTGCCGTTCTCCGACCATGCCGAGGTCCGCGCGGCGCTGACGGAGCGCGCCGCATGAACCATCTTTGGACATCCGAGGCGCTGGTCGCGGCCATGGGGGGCAGGCCGATCGGGTCGATGCCGGCCGGCGTTTCCGGCATCTCGATCGACACCCGCACACTCAGGCCCGGCGAGGCCTTCTTCGCCATCAAGGGCGAGACGATGGACGGCCACGACTTCGCCACCGCCGCCGTCAAGGCGGGCGCCGCCGTGCTGGTTGTGGCCGAGGGCAAGCTGCCGGCGCTCGGACGGCTGACGGCACCGATGATCGTGGTGCCGGATGTGCTGGCCGCCATGGAGCGGCTAGGCGTGGCGGCGCGCGAGCGCAGCCAGGCGAGGATCGTCGCCGTCACCGGTTCGGTCGGCAAGACGACCACCAAGGAAGCGCTGCGGCACGTTCTTTCCGCCGTCGGCACGGTGCATGCCTCCGCCGCCTCCTTCAACAACCATTGGGGCGTGCCGCTGACCTTGGCGCGCATGCCGGCCGGCTGCGACTACGCCGTCTTCGAGATCGGCATGAACCACCCGGGCGAAATCCGCCCGCGGGTGAAGATGGTGAGGCCGCATGTCGCGCTGGTGACGCTTATCGCGGCGGCCCATCTCGGCTTCTTCCGCAACCTCGACGAGATCGCCGCCGCCAAGGCCGAGATCTTCGAGGGGCTGGAGCCGGGCGGGGCGGCGCTCCTCAACCGCGACGATCCGCGCTCCAAGCTCCTGGCCAAGGCAGCCTCGGAACTCGGCGTCGAGAACATCGTC
>OFIS01000407.1_pt1 | contig 26247 bp, 24 predicted proteins | sample 1775071 | NCBI WGS metagenome assembly OFIS01 (sample SAMN08195774, study PRJEB24354) | sludge metagenome | isolation source: sludge from phenol fed wastewater aerobic bioreactor C | place: India: Nagpur | collected 2016-09-17
GCATAGACCATCGGGATCGTCGCCTGGCCGCCGCAGGTGACCATGTTGACGTTGGTCTCGTCGATGTTGGCGTCGCCATTGATCGCGGGGATGGTGAAGGGGCCGATCGCGGCCGGGGTCAGGTCGATGACCTTCTTGCCGTCGGCCCGCAGAAGCGCGTCATTGTGGAGATGCGCCTTGGCCGAGGTGGCGTCGAAGACCACCTTGATGTCCCTGTATTCCGGCATCTTGCGCAGGCCGTCGATGCCGTCGTGGGTGACCGGGACCTTGAGCCGGGCGGCGCGAGCGAGACCGTCGGAGGCGGGATCGATGCCGACCATCGCCCCCATCTCCAGGTTCTGCGACGTCCGCATGATCTTGATCATCAGATCCGTGCCGATGTTGCCCGATCCGATGATCGCGCATTTGACCTTGGACATGCGTTCTCCTTCGCATCTCAGCGAAACATGAAAGAGCATTCACCGAGAAGACGCAGACCAAACGGGTCGGCGTGCCGAGCACCGGGCGACACCCGGTTCGGTTCATGCTTCGTAATTGTTTGACGGAAGCAGCCTTGAATTCAGGCCGGATAGATCATCATCCGCTCGTCCCCCTGATTTATTTCTTGTTGGCGGGGATGCTAGGAGAAAACCGAATTTCGAGAAATTGGGGTATACCCCAATCGCCCCCTGCCGCTCCGTCGCGGCCCCTCGGACGGGTGGCCGGGGCGATGGCGTGGGCAGGCGCCGCGCGAAGACGGGCGCCGTTCGCGGTCGCCGCCTTCCGTGGAGAGACGGGAACGAGGCCGGGCGTCGTCACGCGTTTCCGGCCGAAGCCCTGATCCAGTCCAAGAAGAGTTCGGTCGCCCGCGACGGTTCGCGGTCGCGCGGCAACGCCAGCTGGTATCCGCGATGCCAGACGACTTCTTCGGACAATGGAAAGACGAGGAACTCCTTGTCGACGAGATCGCGGACGAGGAGATCGACGCCGAGCGCGACGCCACCACCGGCGACCGCCGCGCGGATCATCACCTCGTAATTGTCGAAGACGGTGCGACGCAGAGTTTCCGGCGGACGAATTCCCGCCATCTGGAACCACTGGCCCCAACTCACCGAGAACTCGCTCTCGACGTTGCGATCGAGCAGGGTCGCGGACCAGAGATCGTCGATCGTCCTCAATGGGCCACGGCGCGCCAGATAGTCGGGCGAACACACCGGCCGGACACGGATGCCCACCAGCGGAAGGGCCCGCAGATGCGGCCAATTGCCGTCACCGTATCGAATGGCGACGTCGATGTTCTTCTCCGCCGGATCGATGTCCGTGTTGTCGGTGAGGATGCGCAGATCGATTTCGGGGTGAGCGGCACGAAACGCCTCGATCCGTGGGCCGAACCACAGACTGGCGAAGGCGAGCGGCATGCCGATGGTCAGATAGGGCGACTTGGCCCGCGCCATCAGGCGGGAGGCGGTGGCGGCGACGTGGGTGAGCCCGATCGTCACCGCGTCGAACATCTCCCGGCCCTCTTCGGTCAGAACCCGCCCACGCCCCGAGGGGCGAAACAGCTCGAGCCCGAGAAACTCCTCGATCCGGCGAATCTGGCGGCTGACGGCGGCCTGGGTCACCCCCAACTCCTCGGCCGCCAACGTGAAGCTGCCGTTCCGCGCGGCCGCCTCGAAGGCGACGATGCTGTTGGGCGGGGGCAGCCTGTGCCTCAGAGCCCCGACGGGGTCCATTTCGCATTCCTTTTTCTGATGTGAAATTGGAACAAAAAACCTACTAATTCCATAGCCTATTGGATAGGCTGAAAAGGACCCGAGAGCGGACCTTTCGATTGTCCGCTAAGACTGTGCCCTTCCGCCGAAAAGTCGCAGCCGAACCTCGCCGATCCGCCTCGAAGCGCGAAATGTGCGATTCAATATGTTAGAAAAAGTCAATAATTAATCCGCTCGGAGCGGAGCGCCGGCGACCACCCACGCGGCCTCGATCGCCGGCATGTTGTTGGCCGATTTCGGGGCCGACGTGATCAAGGTCGAACACCCCGCCGACGATCCGGCACGGGCCGTCGGCAACGAGAAGAACGGCTCGGCGCTGGATTGGAAACGGCTCGCCCGCAACAAACGGCTCGTCGCTCTCGACCTGCACGATCCCGAGGCCCAAACCACGGTGCGCCGATTGGCGGCCACGGCCGACGTGGTGATCGAGAACTTCCGGCCGGGCACGCTGGAGCGCTGGGGGCTCGGCTGGGACCGGCTCTCGGCCGACAATCCCGGTCTCGTACACCGGCTGGGGACAGGACGGGCCCTACGCGCCGCGACCGGGCTTCGGTTCGATCACCGAGGCCATGGTCGGCTTCGCGGCGATCAAGGGCGACCGGAACGGACCGCCGCTGCTGCCCCCGTTCGGCTTCGCCGATCACCTCTCGGGCCTCTACGGCGCCTTCTCGATCCTGACCGCGCTCCGGGAACGCGACCGTTCCGGCCGGGGTCAGGTGATCGATCTCGCGATCTACGAGAGTCTCTTCTCGATCCTCGGCTCGACGAGGTGCTCACCCGCTTCGAGCTGGCGGAAGTGGCTCTGGCGCCGGTGCAGGCGATGGACCAGATCTTCACCGATCCTCATTTTCTCGCACGCGAAGCGATCGTCTCGGTGCCGGATCCCGAGCTGGGACCGAACTCGTCCTCGGCGCCCGCGATCCGCGGGTCACCGGCGAGGGGCGCGCGTCCGGGCTTTCCTTCGTCGCCGGGCGCCGGCGGCGCGAAATCGCCGCCGACGTGGTGTTGCTCCATGCGGGTCTCCTGCCGGACACGGTTCTCGCGCGCGCCGCCGGTTGCGACCTCGCCTGGGACGAGACGTTGCGGGGCTTCCGCCCGGTCCGCGACGACGACCTCGAGACGTCGCGACCCGGTCTGGCGATCGCCGGTAACGGCGGTGGCATCGGCGGGGCGGAGATCGCCGCCCTCGAGTGGAGCCGACCGGCATGACCCGTTCGTGCGCCGCGCTCGGCGCGGCGCGTTCCATCGCCGCAAGATCGACCTCGACAGACCCGCGAAAGGACATCCGATGCCCGAAACCCTGATCCACCCCCTCCCGGACACGGCGTTCACGCCGGAGCAGACGGCCGCCTACGATCGCAAGATCGCCCGTGACGGCCGCGTCACCAACATGCAGCGCACGCTCCTCCACTCGGTGCCGTCGTTCGACGCCTATATCGGGTGGTACGACCTGCGCGACATCGTGGTGCCAGTCTTCGGCGAGCGCGCGATCTGGATCTTCTGCCATACGATCTCGGCCGGCACCGACTGCCTGATCTGTTCGACCTTCTTCCGTCGGCTGCTGATCGACGCCGGCCTGTCGCCGGAAACCTACGAGCCGAGCGAAACCGAGCGGCTGCTCGAATCCCTCGGCCGCACCTTCGCGGCCGGGGGGGCACGGCGTCGACCCGGCGACGTGGTCGGCGCTTCGCGCCGGGTACACCGACGAGCAACTCGTGGCGCTGGTGTCGTTCGGCGGGCTGATGGTGGCGAACAACCTCTTCAACAACCTGCTGAATCCGCCCCTCGACGAATATCTGCACGGCTACCGCAAGCCGGCGTCGGCCGACGCTTGACCCGACGGGGATCCGGATCGCCGACGATCGGCGCGCCTCACCGCGCCGAGGCCTGGGCCGGGCTCAGCGGCCGTGGAAGGACGGCGGGCGTTTGGCGAGGAAGGCGGCGACGCCCTCGCGGAAATCCGCCGTCCCGGTCCCTGCGACGAAGGCGGCGCGTTCGGCCTCCAGTTGTTCGGCGAGGCGGCGCGACGGTGCCTCGTCGAGGAGGCGCTTGAAACGGCCGAAGGCGTGCGTCGGTCCGCGCGCGATCGTCTCCGCCAGAGCCTGCCCGCGCGCCTCGAGTTCGCCCGCCGGCACCACTTCGGTGACGATGCCGATGTCGCGCGCCTCGGTCGCGGTCAGACGGCGGCCGGTCAGCATCAGTTCGAAGGCGCGAGCGCGGCCGACCCGGCGTTCCAGAAACCACGTCCCGCCGCAGTCCGGGGTGGCGCCGAGCCGGTCGTAGGCGACGAGGAAGGCCGCCGTCTCCTCCGCCACCACCACGTCGGCGCCGAGCACGAAGGAGAAGCCCGCGCCGGCGGCCGCGCCGCGCACCAGCGCCACGACCGGGGCCGGCGCCGCGCGCAGGGCCAGCACCGCCGGGTGGACCGCATCGAGAAGCCCATGGACGACCGCCGCGACGTCCTCGCCCGCCGCCGCGAAGGAGCCGACGTCGCCGCCCGCCATGAAGGCGCGACCGGCGCCCGAGAGCACGATGACCCGGACGTCGGGATCGCGCGTCACCCGCTCGACCGCCGCCGCGAAGGCCCGCGCCGTGGCGAGGTCGAGCGCGTTCAGCACCTCGGGGCGTTCGAAGCGCAGCGTGGCGATGCCGGTCGCCGGGTCGATCAGGCAGGAGACGAGGTCGGAAGCCATCGCAGGGTCTCACTCGAGAGGCGGATCGTCGAACGCGGTCGGCGGGGTCGTCCCGTCAGGCGGCGGGGGTCATTTCGGCGCCATGCGCAGCGCGCCGTCGAGGCGGATCACCTCGCCGTTGAGCATGGGATTGTCGACGATCGCGAGCGCCAGCTTGGCATATTCGGAGGGGCGGCCGAGCCGCGAGGGGAAGGGCACCGAGGCGCCGAGACTGTCCTGCACCGCCTGCGGCAGGCCACGCAGCATGGCGGTCTCGAAGATGCCCGGCGCGATGGTGCAGACGCGGATGCCGACCTGGGCGAGTTCGCGGGCGATCGGCAGCGTCATGCCGACGACGCCGCCCTTCGAGGCGGCATAGGAGGCCTGGCCGATCTGGCCGTCGAACGCGGCGATCGAGGCGGTGTTGACGATCACCCCGCGCTCGCCGTCCTCGTTCGGCGCGAGCATTGCTGCGCCGGCGGCGACCAGACGGATCAGGTTGAAGGTACCGATCAGGTTGACCTCGATGCCGCGCCGGAAGTCGTCGAGGGCCATGGGGCCGGTCTTGCCGACGACACGGGCACCGGGCGCGATGCCGGCGCAATTGATCAGGATCCGCGCCGGACCGTGAACGGCCGCCGCCGCAGCCACCGCCGCCTCGGCGCTCTCGGCGCTCGACACGTCGCATTTCACGGCGATGCCGCCGATCTCGGCCGCGACCGTCTCCGCCGCGGCGAGATTGAAGTCGAGGATGGCGACCTTCGCGCCCGCCGCCGCCAGCGCCCGCGCCGTCGCCTCACCCAATCCCGAACCGCCACCCGTGACGATCGCCGCCTGACCCTGAACCTGCATGGACTATTCCCTCTTCGATCATCGTCTCGTGTTCGCCCGTGCGCGCGGCACGGGCCTCTTCTCCCTACCTAGGGAGAAGGTGGCGCGGAGCGCCGGATGACGGGCGCGCGGCAGGCGCAGCCGCCGTCGCCGCAGGCGCCGAATGCGTGGGAGAGGTCCAGACCCCTCATCCGCCCTTCGGGCACCTTCTCCCGCAAGGGGAGAAGGAACGGTCGCCCTCGGCCCGAAGCCCTCACACCAGTTCGAAGGCCATCGCGGTCGCCTCGCCGCCGCCGATGCAGAGGCTGGCGACGCCGCGCTTCAGGCCCCGCGACTTCAACGCCGCGAGCAGCGTCACCACGATGCGCGCGCCCGAGGCGCCGATCGGATGGCCGAGCGCGCAGGCGCCGCCGTTGACGTTGACCGTCTCGTGGGCGAGCCCCATCTCGCGCATGGCGATCAACGCCACCACCGCGAAGGCCTCGTTGATCTCCCAGAGATCGACGTCGCCCGCCGTCCAGCCGACCCGGTCGAGCAGTTTCTCCATCGCCCCGACCGGCGCCGTGGTGAACCATGCCGGTTCGGCCGCGTGGCCGGCGTGGCCCTTGATCACCGCGAGTGGCGTCAGCCCGCGCTTCTCGGCCTCCGACATCCGCATCAGGGTCAGCGCCGCCGCGCCGTCGGAGATCGAGGAGGAATTGGCCGCCGTCACCGTGCCGCCGTCGCGGAAGGCCGGCTTCAGCTGACGGATCTTCTCGGGCTTCGCCTTGCCCGGTTGTTCGTCGATCGCGATCTCGCCCGCCTTGGTGGCGACCGGCGCCACCTCCTCGGCGAAGGCGCCCGAGGCGATCGCGGCGAGCGAACGTTCGAGCGAGGCGAGCGCGTAGTCGTCCTGCGCCTCGCGGGTGAATTGGAAATGCGCCGCCGCGTCCTCGGCGAAGGTGCCCATCAGGCGCCCCTTGGCGTAGGCGTCCTCGAGCCCGTCGAAGAACATGTGGTCGATCACCCGGCCGTGACCGAGCCGGTAGCCGCCGCGCGCCCGGTCGAGCAGATAGGGGGCGTTGGACATGCTCTCCATGCCGCCGGCGACCACCACCTTCGCGCTGCCGGCGGCGATGGTGTCGTGGCCGAGCATCAAGGCCTTCATGCCGGAGCCGCAGACCTTGCCGACGGTCGTCGACGGCACCGAGATCGGCAGACCGGCGCCGAGCACCGCCTGACGCGCCGGCGCCTGACCGACGCCGGCCGGCAGCACGCAGCCGACGAAGGCCTCGTCGACGTCGTCGCCGGCAAGACCGGCACGGGCGACCGCCGCGCGGATGGCGGTGGCGCCGAGGTCGGTCGCGCTCCTGCCGGCGAAATCCCCCTGGAAGCCGCCCATCGGGGTGCGGGCGGCGGAAGCGACGACGATCGGATCGGTGGACATGGCGAACCTCTGCTCGGATTGGATCGGGCCGTGGTCACGCCGAGGCGTAGAGCCCGGCGATTTCGGCGGCATATTTGGTCTGGATGTTGGAACGGCGGACCTTCATCGTCGCCGTCACCTCGTCGTCGTCGTGGTCGAGTTCCTTGGTCAGGAGGTGGAACTTGCGGATGTGCGAGACCTGGGCGAGGCCGGCGTTGGCGATCGCCACCTCGTGCTCGATCATCTCGCGCACCTTCGGGTTCTCGACCAGACTGCGGAAATGGGTGAAGGCGATGCCCTGCTCCTCGGCCCATTTCGACACCGTCTCGAAATCGATCTGGATCAGCGCGGAAACGTATTTCTTCGCCTCGCCGATGACGATGCACTCCTTGACGTAGGGGCTCGCCTTGACGGTGTTCTCGATCTCGGACGGCGACAGGTTCTTGCCGCCGGCGGTGATCATGATGTCCTTGAGGCGGTCGACGATGCGGTATTCGCCGTCGATCTCGGCGACGACGTCGCCGGTGTGGAGCCAGCCGTCGACGATCGCCGCCTTCGTCGCCGCCTCGTTCTTGTAGTAGCCGGCGAAGACCATGTCGCCCTTGACCAGCAACTCGTCGAAGTCGCCGCGCTTCAGCTCGACCCCGGCCGCCGCCGCGCCGACCGAGCCGGGCACCAGCCGGTCGAGCTTCTGCGCGGTGACGAGGCCCGAGGTCTCGGTGGCGCCGTAGACCTCGATCAGCGGCACGCCGAGCGTGCGGAAGAAGCGCACGATCTTGGGGCTGATCGGCGCCGCGCCGGTCAGAGCGATCTTCGCGCGCCGAAGGCCGATGAAGTTGAGGAGCGCCCGGAAGACGAGCACGTGGGCGAGCCACGCGGTCGCCCGCTGGGGGAGCGTGCGCTCGGCCGGCGGCACCTCGGCGAAGGGCTCGCAGGCGGCGTAGAAGCCGTCGAAGAGCTTCTTCCTGAGGCCGCCCGCCTCCATCGTCTTGATGTGGATCGACGAGGCGAGCTTCTCCCAGATGCGCGGCACGCCGAGGAACATCGAGGGCGCCACCTCGCGCAGGTCCTCCTGGACGGTGCGCAGGCTCTCGCCGAAGTCGATGCGGCTGCCGAGATGGAGCGGCGCCACCGTCGTCAGCATCTGCTCGGCGACGTGGCAGAGCGGCAAGTAGGAGAGATGGCTGGTGTCGGCGTCGAGGCCGAGGCGCTCGATCACCGCGATCGCCTCGGCGCGCAGGTTGCGCCAGCTCAGCATCGCCCCCTTGGGGCGGCCGGTCGAGCCGGAGGTGTAGATCATCAGCCCGATGTCGGCGAGGGTCTGGCGGGCGAGCCGCTCCTCGACGAGGCGCGGCCGGTCCTTCTCCTCGGCGCGGCCGAGTTCCTCGACGGCGGCGAAGGAGAGCACCAGATCGGCCGGATAGGCGCGCATGCCCTTGGTCTCGATCACCACGATGCGCTGCAGACGGGGCAGCTCGTGGCGCTTCTCGAGGACCTTGTCGACCTGTTCCTGATCCTCGCAGACGACGATCTCGGCGTCGCAGTGGCCGAGCACATAGGCGACCTCGACCGCCGGCGAGGTGGCGTAGACGCCGACCGTCACCGCGCCGACGAGGCCGGCGCCGAGCTGGGCCAGTACCCATTCGACCCGGTTCTCGGAGAGAACGGCGACATGGCCCTTCTCGGGAACCCCGAGAGCGGTGAGGCCGAGGCCGAAGTGAGAGGCGCGCTCGAAATAGCGCGCCCAGGACAGCGGCCGCCAGATGCCGAATTCCTTCTGGCGAACGGCGGTGCGATCCGGTCGCAGGCGGGCCTGTTCGCGCAGCATCTGCGGCAGGGTGAGCTCGGGAAGGGTCGGAATCATGGAACGTCCTCGCGCCGTCAGGAGAGCCAGCGCTTGCGGCGCTTGTAGTGCTTGATTTCGCGGAAGCTCTTCTCCTCGCCGTTCGATCCGCCGAGGCCGAGATAGAACTCGCGCACGTCCTGGTCCCGCATCAGATTCTCGACCGGGCCGTCGATGACGATCTTGCCGGTCTCCATGATGTAGCCGGAGTGCGAGACCGCCATGGCGATCGCCGCGTTCTGCTCGACGAGCAGCATCGAGACGCCGCGTTCGCGGTTGATGCGGGCGATGATGGTGAAGATCTCTTCGGTGAGCCGGGGCGAGAGGCCGAGCGACGGCTCGTCGAGGAGGATGAGCTTCGGCTCGGCGATCAGCGCCCGGCCGATGGCGAGCATCTGCTGCTCGCCGCCGGAGAGATAGCCGGCCCGGCCCGACCGCCGCTCGTGGAGCCGCGGGAAATACTCGTAGACGAGATCGAAGGACGGCTTGCCGAGGTCCCGGCGCCCGGAGCGGGCGAAGGTGGCGGCGACGAGATTCTCCTCGACCGTCAGGTCCTCGAAGATCCGCCGCCCCTCCATCACGTGGAAGAGACCCCGCCGCACCAGACCGTGCGGCGTGAGATGGGAGACGTCGTCTCCGTCGAAGGTGATGCGGCCGGCGGTGACCGCGCCGTCCTCGAGGGCGAGCAGGTTGGAGACGGCCTTGAGCGTCGTCGACTTGCCCGCCCCGTTGGAGCCGAGCAGGGCGACCACCTCGCCCCGGGGAACCCGGAGCGAGAGGCCACGCAGCACCTGGACCGTGTGGTTGTAGACCACTTCGATGTTGGCGATCTCGAGGATGGCGTCGGTCATCGCTTCTCTCACTTTCCGAGCTGGATCCAGTCGGAGTTCGGCAGCATCGCCTTCTTGGCGGCGTCGTAGCGGTAGACGCGGCCGACCGGGATCGAGTTGCCGGTGATCGTGATCGGCGTGCCGATGATTCCCCCGGTGTCGAAGTCCTTGATGGAGTTGAGCGCGGCCTTGAGGTTGGGGCCGTTCAGCTCCTTGCCGCCCTCGAGCACGCGCTTGGCCGACTCGAGATAGAGCATCGTCGTCAGGAAGCCCTGGAGGTAGGGCGTCGACTGGTACTCCGGACGCATCGCCCGGATCTTCTCCAGCATCGGCGACTTGCCCTCGGTGTCGTAGTAGTAGCGATAGGGCATCACGCCCATGAAGCCGTCGGCGGCATCGCCGACCTTGCCCCAGAGCGAGTTGTCCATCGACCAGAACGTGCCCATGAACTTGGTCTTCAGGCCGAGCTGCTTGGCTTGGTTCATGAACTCCGGCAGCGGCGCCAGCACGTAGCCGTGGAAGATGGTGAAGTCCGGATCGGCGCGGCGCAGCTTGAGGATCTCGGTCGAGACGTCGACGGCGGTCGGCGGCGTGACGATCTTGACCACCACGTCGAGGCCGAGCTTCTTGGCGAGCGCCTCGGAGGGGCCGATCGGATCGCGGCCGAACTCGGTGTCGGAGTGGACGAAGGCGATCTTGGCGCCGGGCTTCGTCTTGGCGACGTACTGCAGCAGGATGCCGACCATCTCGGTGTAGTCGGGGCCGGCCATGAACTGCAGCGGATAGGTCTTGGGGTCGTTCAGCTCGGTGGCGAAGGAGGCGCCGGCCATCATCATCGTGCCCAGGCGGTTCAGCTCGGGGTTGATGGTCTTGGCGAAGCCGGTGGAGTCTCCGTAGTAGAGATTGACCTTGTTCTGGCTGGTCAACTTGTTGAACACCGCGACCGACTGATCGACCTTGTAGGCGGTGTCCTCGGCCACGTAGACGACCTTGCGCCCGGCGATGCCGCCGGCGTCGTTGACGATCTTCACGTAGTCCTGGATGCCGGCGTGGACGCCGATGCCGGCGAAGGCGAAGACGCCGGTGAGCGGCATCGATCCGGCGATGACGATGTCGTCGGCGGCGCGTGCCGGCGCCCCGGCGAGCGTGGTGGCGGTGGCGAGCGCCAGGGCGAGAGCCGTGCGTCGAGTGATGCTCATGGGTTTCCTCCGAAGTTTCTTTTGATTTTCGGTCTGCGGATTTCAGCCGGCCGCGTCGAGGCGGCCGACCCTGTCGGGCCTCAGGTCTTGAACGGCCACAGATGGAAGAAGCGACGGATGCGGCGCCAGATCTCGGCGAGCCCGTGCGGCTCGAAGATCAGGAAGCCGATGATCAGACCGCCGAAGACGATGGTGCGGACCGGCGACAGCAGCGCCACGGCGTCCGAGAGGAAGGGCGACATCACGCCCACGCCGAGCTTCAGCACCTCCGGCACCATGGTCATGAACACCGCGCCGAGGATCGAGCCCAGGATCGAGCCCATGCCACCGACGATGACGGCGGCGAGGAAGAAGATCGAATAGACGAAGGGGAAGCTCTCCGGCGTCACCACGCGGAAGAAATAGGCCCACAGTCCGCCCGCGACACCGGCGTAGAAGGAGGAGAGCGCGAAGCTCATCAGCTTGTACCGGAGCAGCGGGATGCCCAGCACCTCGGCCGAGATGTCGCGGTCGCGGATGGCGATGAAGGCCCGGCCGATGCGGGTGCGGAAGAGGTTCGAAGCCGAGAACACGGCGAGGAAGGCGATCGGCACGATCAGGAAATAGAGCGAGAACGGCCGTCCGAACTCCACGCCGAGGATGCTCGCCGGCGGCAGCGAGATGCCGCTGACCCCATGGGTGACGGAGTTCCAGTTGGCGAAGACGAAGTGGAGGATGAAGGAGGAGGCGATCGTCGCGATGGCGAGATAGAGCCCCTTCACCCGGAGCGAGGGGATGCCGACCACCGCGCCGACCGCCGCGGTGATCGCCCCGGCGGCGATCAGGTTGAGGAGGACCGGCGTGCCGAAACGCGTCTCCGCCACCGCCACCGTATAGGCGCCGACGCCCATGAAGGCGGCCTGGCCGAGCGAGACGAGGCCTGTGAAGCCGGTGACGATGTTGAGCCCGGTCACCGAGATGACGTGGATGGCGACGAGGCAGGCCATGTAGAGCCAGTATTCGTTCGCCGTGAAGGGGAAGAGCGCGCAGACGGCGACGAAGAGCGCGAGCCAGACGCGCTGCGTCGGCGTGTCGAACAGCGCCTCGTCGGCGGCGTAACTCTCTTTGGCGGTGGCGATACGCATGTCAGAGCCTCTCGATCTCGACCGTGCCGAAGAGCCCGTAGGGCCTGACCATCAGCACCGCGATGAGCAGGCCGAAGGTGATCAACGTCTTGAATTCGCCGCCGAGGTAGGTCCCGGTCCAGGCTTCGATCAGCCCGACCAGCACCCCGCCGATCAGCGCGCCGACGACGGAATCGAGCCCGCCGACGATGACGACGACCAGCGCCGACAGGCCGAAGACGCCCATGCCGGGCGAGATGCCGCCGACCGCGCCGACCAGGATGCCGGCGCCGGCCGCCGCCACACCGGCGAAGACCCAGGCCATCGAGAACACCACCGGCACGTCGATGCCGCAGGAATAGGCCGCGCCCTGATCGGTGGCGGTGGCACGCAGCGCCACGCCGCCGCGCCAGAAGCGGAAGGCGAGGATGAAGAGCGTGATCACCGTCGCCGCCACCGCGAAGCCGATGACGATCTTGCGCGACACGTAGGCCGGGCCGAGGAACACCGGCGAGGTGCCCATGAAGTCCGGCAACTGCGCCGGATCCGCGCCCCACAGCAGCTCGACCGCGCCGATCAGCACCGAGCCGAGCCCGATCGTCACCATCAGCACCGAGATCGCGCTCTCGCCCAGCATCGGCCGGATCACCGCGCGCTCGATCACCGCGCCGAGCAGACCGCCGCAGGCGAGCGCCGCCGGGACCGCCGCCCACCAGGGCAGACCGAGGCCGGCGGAGAAGGAGAAGAAGGCATAGGCGCCGATCATCAGCATCTCGCCGATGGCGAGGTTCACCGCCCGCGTCGCCTTGTAGATCAGCACGAAGGAGAGGCCGGTCAGCGCCAGGAGCGCGCCGGAGCCGAGCCCGGCGAGCGACACCTCGAGGAAGAAGAGCCAATCGAAATCGATCATGCCGCGACCTCCCCCTGCACGGTGCGGCGAAGCACCTCGACGTCGCCCGAGCCGAGATAGGCGCGGATCACGTCTTCGTTCGAGGTGACCTCGGCCGGCTTTCCGGCCGCGATCACTTGGCCGAAATTCAGCACCACGACGTGGTCCGACAGATCCATCACCAGCCCCATGTCGTGTTCGACCATCAGGATGGTCACGCCCCATTCCTCCTTCACGTCGAGGATGAAGCGCGCCATGTCCTCCGTCTCCTCGCGGTTCATGCCGGCGACCGGCTCGTCGAGCATCAGGATCTTCGGCTTCATCGCGAGCGCGCGGGCGAGCTCGACCCGCTTGCGCAGGCCGTAGGCGAGCGAGGCCACCGGCTTGTTGCGGATGTGGTCGATCTCGAGGAAGTCGATGATCTTCTCCTCGACCTCGGCGCGCAGCTCCGTCTCCTCGCGGCGGGCGCGGCCGAAATAGGCGAGCGCATCGAAGAGCGACGTCTTCATGTGCGCGTGACGGCCGAGCTTGATGTTGTCGAGCACGGTCATGCCGCGGAAGAGGGCGATGTTCTGGAAGGTGCGGGCGAGCCCGAGCTCGGCCCGCTGCGGCGGATGCAGGTGACCGATGTCGGTGCCCTGGAAACGGATCGCGCCGCTCTTCGGCCGATAGAAGCCGGAGATGCAGTTGAACATCGAGGTCTTGCCGGCGCCGTTGGGGCCGATGATCGCCGTCACGGAGCCCTTCGGCACCGTGTAGGAGACGTCGGTCAGCACCTTGAGGCCGCCGAAGGCCAGCGACAGATCGCGCACCTCGAGAATCGGCTCGCTCACATCACTCATGTTTCCTCCCGGTCCCGCCGCGGCGCCTTTTCGCGCTCTCGGGGACGATGTCGTCCGTTCGTGTGGTTCATTCCCCCGGCGGAGCCAGGGTGCGGGCGTAGACCCGCTCCACCGGCTCGTCGAGGTCGCGCCCCGCCCTTTCGAAGCCCTTGCGCCAGTCGACGAGATGTCGCCGCATCCAGGTCGCCGCCGCCGCCGCGTCATGGGCCCGGAGCGCGTCCAGGATCAGACGATGTGCATGCAGCATGCGTGGAGCACCTTCCGGCAGACGCCGGCAGATCATCTCGGCGGTGGGAAAGAACAACAGGCTCGCCGGTTCGCGCGCGAGTTCCAGCACGCGGTTGCCGGCCGCCTTGGCGAGAAGGGCATGGAAATCGGTATCGAGTTCGCAGAGCCGCACGGGGTCGTCCATGACCGCCTCGGACTCCGCGATGTTCCTCTCCATCGCCGCGAGGCTCTCCTCGCCGACGTTGACGACGGCATGGGCGACGGTCGCCATCTCGAGCGCCAGGGTGGCGTCGTAGAGTTCGCGGAATGTCACCTCGTGCAGCACCATGGCGCGGCTCATGCGCGACGACAGACGCGAGTAGCGCGGCAGGCTGGCATAGAGCCGGCGATCCGGCCCCCGGCTGACGTAGCCGCCCTCCTCCAGCGCGCGAATGCCCTCGCGCACCGTCGATCGATTGACGCCGAACTGACGGCCGAGCTCGATCTCGGTGCCGATCGCCTCGCCCGCCCGCAGACGCCCGGTGACGATTTCGCGCTCGATCGCCTCGGCCACCAGCCGATAGGCCGCCGGCATCTGGATCTTCTCGAAACGCTCGCTGCCACCCGCCGCCATCACGCCGCTTCCACCCTCGAAATCTCGGTCGGGACACCGTCCCATGGTTTGTCCGACAAAGTCAATCAAAACGATTGAATTCAACTCCTAAAAGTTAAGTTCTTTTTCTTCACATGGAGTTATGAGGCGTCAAAGTGTTCCGATTCTTTGTCCGACAAACTCACGTCGCGATGTCCGCCGGCCGGCCGCGCGAGGCGTCCTCGCCGGTGCCTCGCGTCACCCTCCCGCGCCGGCGACGGCGCGGGCGATGACCATGCGTTGGATGTCGCTGGCGCCCTCGTAGATCTGGCAGACGCGCACGTCGCGATAGATGCGCTCGACCGGATAGTCGGCGAGATAGCCGTAGCCGCCGTGGATCTGGATCGCGTCGGAACAGACGCTCTCCGCCATCTCCGAGGCGAAGAGCTTGGCCATCGAGGCCTCCGTCAGGCAGGGGAGCCCGGCCTCGCGCAAGGCGGCGGCGTGATGGACCATCTGGCGCGCCACCTCGATCCGGGTCGCCATGTCGGCGAGACGGAAGGCGACCGCCTGATGTCCGGTGAGCTTCTTGCCGAAGGTCTCGCGCTCGTTCGCGTAGTCGCGCGCCGCCTCGAAGGCCGCCCGGGCCATGCCGACCGACTGCGAGGCGATGCCGATGCGTCCGCCCTCGAGATTGGAGAGGGCGATCTTGTAGCCCTCGCCCTCGGCGCCGAGCCGGAGATCGTCGGAGAGGCGCATCCCCTCGAAATGGATCTGGCAGGTGTCGGAGGCGTGCTGACCGAGCTTCCGCTCGATCGAGCCGACGGTGTAGCCGGGCGTGTCGGTCGGCACGACGAAGGCGGTGATGCCCTTCTTGCCGCGCGCCGGGTCGGTGACGGCGAAGGCGACGATCACCTGCGCGGTCGAGCCGGAGGTGATGAACTGCTTGGTGCCGTCGAGGATCCAGTCGTCGCCGACGCGGCGCGCCCGGGTCTTCAGCGCCGAGGCGTCGGAGCCGGCGCCGGGCTCGGTGAGGGCGAAGCCGCCGATCCACTCGCCGGTCGCCATCCTGGGCAGGAAGCGCGCCTTCTGCGCCTCGGTGCCGAACTTCAGGATCGGCATGCAGCCGACCGAATTGTGGACGCTCATGATGGTCGAGACCGCGCCGTTGCCGGCCGCGATCTCCTCGAGCGCGATCGCATAGGCGAGCTGGCCGGCGTTCGAGCCGCCCCAGTCCTCCGGCAGCAGCATGCCGAAGAAGCCGGTCTCGCCCATGGCGGCGAGCGCCTCGCGGGGATGGGCGTGGGTCCGGTCCCATTCGGCCGAGAAGGGCTTCAGCCGTTCCTCGGCGAAGGCGCGGGCCATGTCGCGGATCTGGATCTTCTCTTCGTCGAGGATCATCGAGGCTCTCCGGCGGAGACGGGGACGGAATACATACGGTCGTTCGTTTCGGGCGCCATGGCAATCGAGAAGGTGGCCCTCCCGTCTCATCCGGGAGGGTTCCTCGGTGCCGGTCGCGCGCCGTCACAGGCTCCGCGCGATCAGTTCCTTCATGATCTCGTTGGTGCCGCCGTAGATCTTCTGCACGCGGCTGTCGGCGTGGAGACGGGCGATCGGATATTCCATCATGTAGCCGTAGCCGCCGAACATCTGCAGGCAGGTGTCGACGATCTCGCACTGCTTCTCGGTGGTCCACCACTTGGCCATCGACACCGTCGGCACGTCGAGGCGGCCGGCGGCGAACTTCGCCACGCAGTCCTCGACGAAGACCCGGCCGATCCGCGCCTCGGTGGCGCATTCGGCGAGCTTGAAGGCGGTGTTCTGGAAGGCGGCGATCGGCTGGCCGAAGGCGGTGCGCTCCTTGGTGTAGGCGCGGGTCAGGTCGAGCGCCCGGTCGATCGAGCCGATCGCCCCGATCGCCAGCACCAGACGCTCGTAGGGCAGCTGCTCCATCAGCTGATAGAAGCCCCGCCCCTCCTCCGCGCCGAGGAGATTGGCGATCGGCACGCGGGCCTCGTCGAAGAAGAGCTCGGCGGTGTCCTGGGCCTTCTGGCCGAGCTTCTCGAGGTTGCGGCCGCGACGGAAGCCGTCGAGCCCGTCGGTCTCGACGCAGAGGAGCGACACGCCCTTGGAGCCCTCGCCGCCGGTCTTGGTCACGGTCATCAGGAAGTTGGTGTTGATGCCGTTGGAGATGAAGATCTTCGAGCCGGAGAGGCGGTAGTCGTCGCCGTCCCTCACCGCGCGGGTCTTCACCGCCTTGAGGTCGGAGCCGGTGCCGGGCTCGGTCATGGCGATGGCGCCGATGAGTTCGCCGGAGGCGAGCCTCGGAAGCCAGCGCGTCTTCTGCTCGTCACTGCCGTAGGCGAGCAGGTAATGGGCCGCGATCAGGTGGACGTGGATGCCGAAGCCGGTGATGCCGAGCCTGCCGAGCACGTCGAACAGCACCGCGTCGTGGTGGATCGTGCCACCGACGCCGCCGTATTCCTCCGGCAGCGACAGGCCGAGGATGCCCGCCGCGCCCGCCTTCTCCCAGAAGGCCCGGGGCACGATCCGCGCCTTTTCCCAATCCGCCTCGTGGGGCAGATATTCGGCTTCGAAGAAGCGGGTGAGACTATCCTCGAGGATCGACAGTTCCTCGTTCCACCAGATCGGACGATCGACCATGTTCGCTTTCCTCAGAAGGAGATGCCGCCGCCGACGATCATCACCTGACCGCTGACGTAGTTGGATTCCGGGGCGCAGAAGAGATAGACGCCGTCGGCCGCCTCCTCGGGCGTGCCGGGACGCCCGAGCGGGATCATGCCGCGGATCATGTCGACGACCCTGCCGGGCATGCCGATCGCCACCTCGTTGCCCTCGACCAGGATGGTCTTCTTGGTGTCGGTGGCCTCGGTGAGGCGGGTCTCGATGTAGCCGAAGGCGACGCAGTTCACGTTGACCTTGAAGCGGCCCCACTCCTTCGACAGCGCCTTGGTCAGACCGATGACGCCCGACTTGGCCGAGGAGTAGTTGGCCTGACCGACGTTGCCGCCGGTCCCGGCGACGGAGGAGATGTTGACCACCTTGCGGAACACCTCGCGTCCCTCGGCCGCCTCCTTGGCGGCGCGGATGCGGATCGGCTCGGCGGCGGCGCGCAGGATCCGGAACGGTGCCTTCAGATGGACGTCGATCATCGCGTCGAACTGCGGATCGGTCATCTTGGCGATCAGGCTGTCCCAGGTGTAGCCGGCGTTGTTGACGATGATGTCGATCTCGCCGAAGGCGTCGAGCCCGGCGCCGACGAAGCGCTCGGCGAAACCGTCCTCGGTCACCGAGCCGACCACCGCGATGCCGTCGCCACCCATCGCCCGGATCTCGGCGAGGACCGCCTCGGCCGGTTCGGCGTCGAGATCGTTGACGACGACCTTGGCGCCCTCACCGGCGAGCTTCAGCGCGACGGCGCGGCCGATGCCGCGGCCCGAGCCGGTGACGTAGGCGACTTTGCCGGACAATCTGGTCATGGAACGATGAGCCTTCAAATCGAAGAAAGGGCGACGGTGGCACCGCCGACGAGTTTCACCTCGCCCGCCTGATCGGTGACCGACAAGTGGAGACGGGCCCGGCGTTCGCCGTCGACGGTCTCGACCGCGACCACCGTGCCACGGCAGGTGAGACGGTCGTGGACGCGGGTGACGGCGGCGAAGCGGGTGGAAAAGGCGCGCAGGGCCCCGATCGGGACATGCGCGGTGAGGAGGCGGCCGAGTTCGGCCATCACCAACATGCCGTGGGCGAAGACGTCGGGCTGGCCGGCGGCGCGGGCGAAGTCGATGTCGATGTGGATCGGGTTGTGATCGCCCGAGGCCCCGGCGAAGAGCGCCAGTTGCGCGCGCGTCACGGGGGGAAGCTCGAGAGCGGGCAGTTCGTCGCCGGGCGCGAGATCGTTCAGCGGTTTCATGTCGACCTCAACCGTTGCGAATGACGAGGACGGTGGTGAGATCGGCGACGGCGGCCCCGGCCGCGTCGGTGACCTTCGTCTCGCGCACCACGAATTCGAGCGCCCCGCCCTTCTTGTCGTAGATGTCGGCGACCCGGGCGGTGAAGGTGAGCGCCTCGCCGGCATGGGCCGTGCGGTGATGGACGAAGCTCTGCTCGCCGTGCAGCAGCCGGGCGAAGTCGATGCCGAGCCGGTGGAAGAAGGCGAAGGGTTCCGGCCCGTCGAGCTCCATCGAGAACAGGAAGGTGGGCGGCAGCGGCAGGCCGGGATGGCCGGCGGCCCGCGCCGCCGCCTCGTCGACGAAGACCGGGTTCGTCTCACCGATGGCGCGGGCGAAGAAGCGCAACCGCCCCGCCTCCGCCGCCACCGTGAAGGGCTCCATCTCGAGCCCGATCAGCGCACGATCGATCATCGCCGGCCTCACCCCGCCCGATAGAGCGTGACGACGCAGGCGCCGCCGAGGCCGAGATTGTGCTGGAGGCCGATGCGCGCGCCCTCCACCTGCCGCGCGCCCATAGTGCCGCGCAGCTGGCCGGTCAGCTCGAAACACTGGGCGAGGCCGGTGGCGCCGAGCGGATGGCCCTTGGAGAGGAGGCCGCCGGACGGGTTGGTCACCACGCGGCCGCCGTAGGTGTTGTCGGCGTCGACGATGAACTTCTCGGCGCCGCCGGCCGGGCAGAAGCCGAGGCCCTCGTAGGTGATGAGCTCGTTGGCGGTGAAGCAGTCGTGCATCTCGGCGACGTTGACGTCCTCCGGGCCGATGCCGGCCTCGGCATAGGCGGCGGCGGCGGCGGCGGCGGTCATGTCGTAGCCGACGACCTTCATCAGATCGTGGTCGGCGAAGGTCGAGGGGAAGTCGGTCGTCATCGACTGGGCGACGATGGTGACGCGACCGTCGAGGCCGTGACGGCGGGCGAACTCGGGCGAGCACAGGACCGCCGCCGCCGCGCCGCAGGTCGGCGGGCAGCACTGGAGACGGGTGAGGAGGCTCGTCACCTTGGGCGCCGCCATCACCTCGTCGACCGTCACCTCCTTGCGGAAGATGGCGCGCTCGTTGTGGACCGCGTGGCGCGAGGCCTTGGCGCGGATCATCGCGAAGGTCTCGGAGCGGGTGCCGTACTTGCGCTGGTGCTCGATGCCGGCGCCGCCGAACATCTTCGGCGCCATCGGGGCGCCCGGATCGAAGTTCGCCTCGTCGGCGGCGCGAACGAATTCGTCGAGCGGGCCAGGGCGGTCCTGCCAGTGTTCGACCAGCGCGCCGGGCTGCATCTGCTCGAAGCCGAGGGCGAGGACGCAGTCGGCGCGACCGCTCAGGATCGCGTTGCGGGCGAGCCAGAGGGCGGTCGAGCCGGTCGCGCAGTTGTTGTTGACGTTGATCACCGGGATGCCGGTCATGCCGACGCCGTAGAGCGCGCGCTGACCGCAGGTGCTGTCGCCGTAGACGTAGCCGACGTAGGCTTCGCGGATGCTCTCCCAGCCGAGGCCGCAGTCGGCGAGCGCCATGCGCACCGCATCCGCGCCGAGCTCGGTGTAGCTCGGCGATTCGCTCGGCTTGACGAACCGCGTCATGCCGACGCCGGCGACGACCACCCCGTTGTTCATGGACGACATCCTCCTGCTGGGCGGCCCCGGCGCGCCCGAAACGAGACCGAGGGCGAGGCGAGGCCCCACCCGCGAAAGGCGACGAAACGACGAGCCGGACAGAAGAGAATTCAGGCGTGATCGACACGCGTCCGCGACGAACCGCTCGGGTCCGCCACGCCGTTTCCTCTCCCCGCGCGGCTCTCGTCCGCCGGCGACCTTCCAGCCTTCGGCCGGGGTCGCTCTACTTTGTCCGACAATGTATCCCACCAGTGGGCTACATTGTCAATCGCGTCGAAACGGATAAAATCGCGGCGGTCGGAGGCGCGTCGGGAGGCGCGCCTCCGCCGCCCCTCGGGCCGCCACGCCGGCCCCTCGCGAGGTGGCGTGGGCACGAAGGTGAGGCGGCGAACGGGCATGATGGAGCACGACCCTCGCGAAGGCGAGACGATCGAGGCGGTGGAGGGCGAGGCGCCGGTCGGCGCGCGCGAGGAGATGCGCCGCGCCAAGCGTCTGGCGGTGCTCGAGACGGGCGCGCGCATGTTCAACCGGCGCGGCTACGATCGCACGCGGCTCGAGGACATCGCGGCGGAACTGTCGGTGTCGAAGCGGACGCTCTACTACTATGTCGCCAGCAAGGACGACATTCTCTTCCAGTGCAACGTGATGGCCTACGAATCGCTGGAGCCGGCGCTCACCGTCTGCGCCGACCGCGCGATCCCGCCGCTCGATCGGATCCGGACCCTGCTGCGCGCCTACGGCCGGCTTCTCGCCGACGATTTCGGCGCCTGTCTGGTGCTCACGCGCGAGAACCTCCTGTCGCCGGAGGGCGCCGCCATCCTGCGCGACAGCCGCCGCCGTCTCGACATCACCCTGCGCGGTCTGATCGAGGAGGGGCACGCCGACGGGTCGATCGCGCCATGCGATCCCAAGCTCGCCGCCGCCGCCGTCTATGGCGCCTTCAACTGGCTGCCGCATTGGCGTTCGCCGGCGAAGACGCCGGGCTACGGCGAGATCGCAGACGCCTTCCTCGACCTCCTCTTCGACGGCCTCGTCGCCAAGGGACGCGGCGCCCCGGCCTGAGGCCGCCGCCGCGTTCGGGCTCGGGGCTCAGGCTCTCTCGATCACCATGGCGATGCCCTGGCCGACGCCGATGCACATGGTGGCGAGGGCGTAGCGGCCGGAGCGGCGCTCCAGTTCGCGCAAGGCCGTCGTCACGATCCGCGCGCCGGAGGCCCCGAGCGGATGACCGATGGCGATGGCGCCGCCGTTCGGGTTGAGGCGATCGTCGTCGGCGGTGAGATCGAGGCCGCGCAGGCAGCCGAGAACCTGCGTGGCGAAGGCCTCGTTGATCTCGATCACGTCCATGTCGGCGAGGCGCAGACCGGCCCGCTCCAGCGCCTTCTGCGAGGCGGGTACCGGGCCGAGACCCATCACGCGCGGCGCCACGCCGGCGACGGCGGAGGCGAGGATGCGGCCGCGCGGCACGAGACCGTGACGATCCGCGATCGCCTGCGACCCGAGGAGCAGCACGGCGGCGCCGTCGTTGACGCCGGAGGCGTTGCCGGCGGTCACGACGCCGCCCTCGAAGAGCGGGCGCAGCTTCTCCAGACTGGCGAGAGTGGTCAGGGGACGCGGATGCTCGTCGGCGGCGACGACCAGCGGCGGCCGACCGCGCCCCTGGGCGACTTCGACCGGCAAGATCTCGCCGTCGAAGAAGCCGGCGGCGCGCGCCGCCTCGTATTTCTCTTGCGAGCGCAGCGCATAGGCATCGGACTCGGCCCGGCCGATGCCGAGATCACGGGCGATGTTGTCGGCGGTCTCGGGCATCGAATCCGTGCCGAAGGCGGCGTCGAGGCGCGGATTGGAGAAGCGCGCGCCGATGGTGGAATCGTGGACCCGCACCTCGCGGCCCCAGGCCGTGGCCTGCTTCGCCATGACGAAGGGCGCCCGCGTCATCGATTCCACGCCGCCGGCGAGGAAGAGATCGCCCTCCCCGCACCGGATCGCCCGCGCCGCGTCGGCAATCGCCGACATCGCCGAGCCGCACAGGCGGTTGAGCGTCACCCCGCCGACCGTCTCGGGCAAGCCCGCGAGGAGTGCCGCATGGCGAGCGACGTCGCGGGCGTCCTCGCCGGCCTGGTTGGTGCAGCCGGCGACCACGTCCTCGATCGCGGCGGCGGGGACCCCGGCGCGCCTCACCACCTCCTTCAAGAGCCCGGCGAGAAGGTCGTCCGGGCGCACCGAGGCGAGCGCCCCGGCATGGCGGCCGAAGGGCGTGCGCAGACCGTCGTAGATCGTCGCGTGCGGCATCATCGTCTCCCGAAAGTGCGCGCCGGCTCTCCGGCGCCGTCGCGAGACCATGGTCTGCTGAAAAAAATATAGCAATACCTTGACATGAAATTCGGCGGTTCGTATGGTCGCTCGCAAATGCAGCAATGCATTTATATATAAGCGAAGGGTGGAACGATCGAGCGAGGGTCCGACCGGATCCGGCGCGAGTGCGCCCGGCCGTGGTGGCCGTCCCTTCGTCGCGACGCCGACACCGAGACGGGACGCCCATGACCGATCAGGCCGCTTCGACCGCATCCACGCCGCAATTCTCCCTCACCGCCGACCAGCTCGCCTTCCGCGAGACCGCCGCGCGTTTCGCCGCCGACGTTCTCGCCCCGACCTACAAGGCGCGCGAGAAGGCGGCGACCGTTCCGATCGAGCTGCGTCGGCAGATGGGCGAGATCGGCCTCATCGGCGTCGAGTTTCCGGAGAGCTGCGGCGGTCTCGGCGTCGACCACGTCACCGCCGGCGTCGTGCTCGAGGCGATCGCCGAGGGCGACTTCAACGTCGGTTACGTCCAGCTCCTGTCGTCGCTCTGCGGCGCCATCCTCTCGCGCCACGCCGCGCCGGAGATCGCCGCCGACCTCCTGCCGAAGGTCGTCGCCGGCGAGGTTCTCCTCTGCATCGCGCTGACCGAGCCGCAGGGCGGCTCGGACGCCGCCTCGCTCCGCCTCAAGGCGGTGCGCGACGGCGACGACTGGGTGCTGACCGGCGAGAAGACCTCGATCTCGATGGCCGATCAGGCCGATTGGGCGGTCGTCTTCGCCCGCACCGGCACGGTGGAGGCGCGCGCCCACGGCATCTCCGCCTTCCTCGTCGACATGCGCTCGCCGGGGATCTCGACCACGCGCTTCGACGATCTCGGCCAGCTCGCGATCGGGCGCGGCTCGATCTTCTTCGACGGCGTGCGGGTGCCGGCCACCCACATACTGGGCAAGGAGGGCTCCGGCTTCGTCCAGGTCATGCAGGGGTTCGACTTCTCCCGCGCGCTGATCGGTCTGCAGTGCCTGTCGGTGGCGCGCGTCTCGCTCGCCGAGACCTGGGCCTACGTCCAGGAGCGCAAGGCCTTCGGCAAGCCGCTCAGCGACAATCAGGGCGTCACCTTCCCGCTCGCCGAGGCCGAGACCCTGGTCGAGGCGGCGCGGCTCCTCTGCTTCAAGACGCTCGCCGCCAAGGACGCGGGCCTGCCCCACACCAAGGAGGCGGCGATGTGCAAGTGGTGGCCGCCGAAGCTCGCCTACGAGGTGGTCAACACCTGCCTGCTCCTGCACGGCCATGCCGGCTACGACGTCGGCCTGCCGTTCGAGCAGCGAATGCGCGACGTGCTCGGTCTGCAGATCGGTGACGGCACCGCGCAGATCATGAAACTCATCATCGCCCGCGAAGCGCTGCGTGCCGCCGCGGCCTGAACAACGAGGCGCCACGAGAGCGCCGTAGGGAGGAGAGACGATGTCGAACGATCTCGGAGTGAAGGCGCGGCGCGATGCGATGATCGCCGCCGGATCGTGGCGGGACGAGACCCTGCTCGACCACTTCCGCCGCAACGTCGCCCGTCTCGGCGACAAGGTCGCGGTGATCGCGACCCGTGCCGAGCAGGGCGACGAGACCCGCCTGACCTATGCCGAACTCGACCGCCTGTCGGACCGGGTCGCCGTCGGCCTCGCCCGGCGCGGCGTCGGCGAGGGGGACGTCGTCTCCTTCCAGCTGCCCAACTGGTGGCAGTTCACGGTTCTGCATCTCGCCGCCCTCAAGGTCGGCGCGGTGTCGAACCCGCTGATGATCATCTTCCGCGAGCGCGAACTGACCTTCATGCTCGGTCTCGCCGAGAGCAAGGTGCTGGTCGTTCCCGCGAGCTTCCGCAACGTCGACCATCGCGCCATCGCCAAGGCGGTGCAGGCCGGCGTCCCGACGCTCGCCCATGTGATGGTGGTCGACGGCGAGGGCGAGGAAGCCTTCGACCGGCTGATCGCCGAGGACGCCACCGACGCCGAGCTCGCGGCGCTTCGCGCCCGCCGGCTCTCGCCGGACGCGGTGATCGAGCTTCTCTACACGTCCGGCACCACCGGCGAGCCGAAGGGGGTGAGCCACACCTCCAACACCATGCTCGCCAATCTCGTGCCCTTCGCCGAGCGCTTGCATCTCGGCGAGAGCGACGTCATCCACATGCCCTCGCCGATGGCCCACCAGCTCGGCTTCATGTACGGCCTGGTACTGCCGGCGATGCTCGGCGCGACCGCCATCCTCCAGGACATCTTCGTCGCCGCGACCATGGCGAAGCAGATCGCGCAGGAGGCGGCGTCCTTCACGATGGGCGCCACGCCCTTCCTCAACGACCTCTCCGATCACTGCATCGCGACCGGCTCGACGACGCCGTCGCTGCGCATCTTCGTCTCGGCCGGCGCGCCGATCCCGCGACCGCTGGTCACCAAGGCGCGGCGCGCCCTCGGCGCGGCGGTCATCTCGGCCTGGGGCATGTCGGAGAACGGCGCCGTCACCACCACCCGGCTCGAGGATCCCGAGGAGAAGGTGACCGGCACCGACGGTTGCCCCCTGCCGGGCATGGAGGTGCGCGTCGTCGATCCCGCCGGCCACGGCGTCGGGGTCGGCGAGGAGGGTCAGCTCCAGGTGCGCGGCTGCTCCAACTTCATCGGCTACATGAAGCGTCCGGGCCTCGCCCAGGTCGACGCCGACGGCTGGTTCGACACCGGCGACATCGCCCGCATGGACGCCGACGGCTACATCCGCATCGCCGGCCGCTCCAAGGACATCATCATCCGGGGCGGCGAGAACATCCCGGTCGTCGAGGTCGAGGACATGCTGTTCAAGCACCCCTCGGTCGCCACCGTCGCCATCGTCGGCTACCCCGACGCCCGCCTCGGCGAACGCGCCTGCGCCTACGTCATCCCGCGCCCCGGCGCGACGCTCTCCTTCGAGGAGATGGTCGCCTACCTGAAGGAGCAGAAGATGGCGGTCCAGTACATCCCCGAACGGCTCGAGGTCGTCGAGGACGTGCCGCGCACCCCCTCGGGCAAGATCCAGAAGTTCAAGCTGCGCGACATGGCCAAGGGCTCGGCCTGAGGCGTCCCGTCTTCACGAAGCCGGCCGACCGCCGGAACCAGGAGTTCTTCCATGGACTATCAGGACATTCTCTACGAGGTGCGTCCCGAGGGCGTCGCCCGCATCACCATCAACCGGCCCGACAAGTACAACGCCTTCCGCGCCGAGACCGTCGAGGAGCTGATCCACGCCTTCCAGACGGCGGGTTGGGATCGCTCGATCTCGGTGATCGTGCTGACCGGCGCCGGCGACAAGGCCTTCTGCACCGGCGGCGACCAGTCCTCGGCCTCGCACGACGGCCAGTACAGCGGCCGCGGCACCATCGGCCTGCCGATCGACGAGTTGCAGAGCCTCATCCGCGACGTGCCGAAGCCGGTGATCGCCCGCATCAACGGGTTCGCCATCGGCGGCGGCAATGTCCTCGCCACGATCTGCGATCTGTCGATCGCCTCCGACAAGGCCCAGCTCGGTCAGGTCGGCCCCAAGGTCGGCTCGGTCGATCCGGGCTTCGGAACCGCCTATCTCGCCCGCTGCGTCGGCGAGAAGAAGGCCCGCGAGATCTGGTATCTGAACAAGCGCTACACCGCCGCCGAAGCCCTGGCGATGGGCCTCGTCAACGCGGTCGTGCCGCACGACGAGCTCGACGCCGAGGTCGATCGCTGGTGCGTCGAACTGGTCGAGCGTTCGCCGACCGCCATCGCGCTCGCCAAGCGCTCGTTCAACGCCGACACCGAGAGCATTCGCGGCATCTCCTCGCTCGGCATGGCGGCGCTCAGCCTCTATTACGACACCGACGAGTCCAAGGAGGGCGGCGTCGCCTTCCGCGAGAAGCGCAAGCCGGACTTCCGTCGCCACTACGTGAAGAAGGGCTGAGCCCTTCCCACCAGCGGGGCTCGACACCTCCTCCCGTCGAGCCCCGCGCCTCGTTCCCTTGCGAAGATGCGAGTGCCCCCATGAAAATCCTCGTGCCCGTGAAGCGGGTGGTCGACTACAACGTGAAGATCCGGGTGAAGCCGGATGGTTCGGGGGTCGACCTCGCCAACGTGAAGATGTCGATGAACCCGTTCGACGAGATCGCCGTGGAAGAGGCGATCCGTCTGAAGGAGAAGGGCATCGCGACCGAGATCGTGGTGGTGTC
>OFIS01000408.1_pt1 | contig 26163 bp, 20 predicted proteins | sample 1775071 | NCBI WGS metagenome assembly OFIS01 (sample SAMN08195774, study PRJEB24354) | sludge metagenome | isolation source: sludge from phenol fed wastewater aerobic bioreactor C | place: India: Nagpur | collected 2016-09-17
GGCCAGACATCGCATTGAAGGTGGCTCGTAAATGACAGCCTCCGGTATAGGCCGTGTGTCCCCGCGAAGGCGGGGACCCATCTCTGGTCGGTTCGAACTTGCACCATCCGGTGATGGGCACCCGCCTTCGCGGGTGCACACAGCTTGTTCAGTTTGGAATTAATCTCATGACCCACGGATTCGATACCGCGCGGCTGGACCGCATTCCCGCCTTTCTCGACGCCAAATATGTCGGCGCCGGCCGCCTGCCGCATGCGGCGACGCTGGTGTCGCGGCGCGGCGAGATCGCGCATCTGTCGTGTATCGGCGACGCGCGTCCGGGCGAGGCGCTGAAAGAGGATGCGATCTTCCGCATCGCCAGCATGACCAAGCCGATCACCAGCACCGCCTTCATGATGCTGGTCGAGGAGGGCAAGGTCGCGCTGTCCGATCCGCTGATCAAATATTGCCCCGAGTTCAAGGACACCGGCGTCTTCGTCGCGGGCGGCGGCAATGTGCCCTTCCTGACCCGGCCGCCGGTGCGCCCGATCCTGATGGTCGACCTGCTGCGCCATACCGCCGGCCTCACCTACAGCTTTCAGGAGCGCACCCCGGTCGACGCCGCCTATCGCAAGACCAAGATCGACGATTTCGACGCCGATTATACGATGGACAGCTTCATCGCGGGGCTCGCGAAAATCCCGCTGCAGTTCGATCCCGGCGCGCACTGGAATTATTCGATGGCGACCGACGTCCTCGGCGCGGTGATCGAGCGGATCGAGGGCAAGCCCTTTGCCCAGGTGCTGCAAGAGCGCATCTTCGGCCCTCTCGGCATGGTCGATACCGGGTTCAAGGTGCCTGCGGACAAACAGCATCGGCTGACCGACTGCTACGCCTTCGACCCGAAGGACAAGATGAAGGGCTTCGACAGCGGCGACCGCAGCCGCTGGGCGAAAGACCGCAGCTTTCATTCGGGCGGCGGCGGGCTCGTCTCGACGCTCGCCGACTATCACCGTTTCTGCCTGATGCTGCTCGGCGGCGGCAAGCTAGACGGCACGCGGATCATCAGCCGCAAGACGCTCGCCCTGATGACCGCGAACCACCTCGTCGGCGGTGGCGACCTGACGCAGCACAGCGTCGGCATCTTTAGCGAGGACGAAAATGCTGGGGTCGGCTTCGGGCTTGGCTTCGCGGTCACGCTCGACCCGGCGGCGGCGGGCATCCCCGGCTCGGCGAGCGATTTCTATTGGGGCGGCATGTTTTCGACCGGCTTCTTCGTCGATCCGGTCGAAGAAATCTGCATGGTGTTCATGACCCAGCTCATGCCCTCGTCCACCTATCCCGTGCGGCGCGAGGTCAAGACGCTCGTCCACGCCGCGATCGACGACTGAAATGATGTATATGTTCGAATGAAAAAGGCCGTGTCCCCGCGAAGGCGGGGACCCATCTCCCGCCGGTGCCAGATCGTGCCGTCCGGTGATGGACCCCCGCCTTCGCGGGAGCACAGGCTTTGCTGATAGGCTTTAGATTGAGAGGAGCTTTCCCATGTCCGAAGAAACCCCCGTTTCCGTCACGATGCAAAAGGATGGCGAGATCGCCGTCGTCATCGTCAACAATCCCCCGGTCAACGCCCTGTCGTGGCATGTCCGGCAGGGGCTGAAGGATAATTTCGAAGCCGCGCTCGCCGATGACAGCGTCAAGGCGATCGTGCTGCGCTGCGATGGCGCAACCTTCATCGCCGGCGCCGACATCCGCGAATTCGGCAAGCCGCCGCGCGGTCCCGACTTCAACGCCGTACTCAACATGATCGAAGCCGCGACCAAGCCGGTCGTCGCCGCGATCCACGGCACCGCGCTCGGCGGCGGCCTCGAAACCGCGCTCGTCTGTCATTATCGCGTCGCGGTCCCGTCGGCGAAGCTCGGCGTGCCCGAGGTGAAGCTGGGCCTGCTGCCCGGCGCGGGCGGCACGCAGCGCCTGCCGCGCGTCGTCGGGGTCGAAGCCGCCGCGACGATGACCTCGCTCGGCGACCCCGTCCCCGCGCCACGCGCGAAGGATATGGGCCTTGTCGACGAACTGGCGGGTGAGGACAGCCTTGCCGCCGACGCGATCGCCTTTGCCCGCGCCAAGATCGCCGACGGCCCGCGTCCGACGCGCGAGCGCGCCGTGTTCGGCGACGTCGGCGTCATCGAAAAGCTGAAAACCGCGAACGCGAAGCGCTGGCGCGGGTTCGAGGCGCCTTATGCAAACCTCGCCTGCGTCGAGGCGGCGACGCGCCTGCCCTTCGACGAAGGGCTCGCCTTCGAACGCCAGGAATTCATGAAGCTGATGATGGGCAGCCAGTCGGCGGCGCAGCGCCACATCTTTTTCGCCGAACGCCAGGCGGCGAAGATCGACGGCCTGCCCAAGGACACGCAGCTGCGCGACATCAAGAAGGTCGGCATCATCGGCGCCGGCACGATGGGCGGCGGCATCATGATGAATTTCCTGCAAAAGGGTTTTCCCTGCACCATCGTCGAGATGCAGCAGGAAGCACTCGACCGCGGTCTGGGCGTGGTGCGCAAGAATTATGACGCCAGCGCCGCGAAGGGCCGCTTCAAGCCCGAACAGGTCGATCAGATGATGGGGCTCATCACCCCCGCTCTCGAACTCGACGCGCTCGCCGACTGCGACCTCATCATCGAGGCGGTCTACGAGAATATGGACGTCAAGAAGGACATCTTCGGCAAGCTCGACAAGATCGCAAAGCCCGGCGCCATTCTGGCGTCGAACACCAGCTATCTCGACGTCAACGAGATTGCGGCGTCGACGAGCCGCCCCGGCGACGTGCTCGGCATGCACTTCTTTTCGCCCGCCAATGTGATGAAGCTGCTCGAAGTGGTGCGCGGCGACAAGACCGCCCCCGACGTGCTGGCCACCGCGATGGCGATCGGCAAGAAGATCGGCAAGGTCGCCGTCGTCGCCGGCGTCTGCCACGGCTTCATCGGCAACCGCATGCTCGCACCGCGCCAGATCGAGGCACAGAAGCTGTTGCTCGAAGGCGCGACCCCGGCGCAGGTCGACAAGGTGCATGTCGATTTCGGCATGCCGATGGGACCGTTCCAGATGAGCGACCTTGCCGGCGTCGACATCGGCTGGCACCGCGACCCGAACCGCATCGAAAGCATCCGCGACGCGCTGTGCGCCGAGGGCCGCTGGGGCCAGAAGAAGCAGGCGGGCTTCTATGACTATGACGACAAGCGCAATCCGTCGGAAAGCCCGCGCGTTGCCGAGATCATCGAGGAGTTCCGCCAGAAGGCGGGCATCCAGAAGCGCGAGATCAGCGATCAGGAAATCGTCGAACGCACGCTTTATCCGATGGTCAACGAAGGCGCCCTGATCCTCGCCGAAGGCAAGGCACAGCGCGCGAGCGACATCGATGTGGTGTGGATCTATGGCTATGGCTGGCCGGTCTATCGCGGCGGTCCGATGTTCTGGGCGGGCCTTGAAGGCACCGACAAGATCGCCGCGGCGCTGGAAAAGCACGGCTTTACCGTGGCACCGCTGCTCGCCGAGAAGGCCGCGGCGAAAGCGGGCTTCTAAGCCAGCACGAAACGAAGCAAGGGCCGCCTGTCCCCGCTTGGGTCAGGCGGCCCTTCTTTTGTCAAAATCACGGCGACCGCCCGCAAAAACAGCAGCGATTCAGGGTTAAGATCATGGCGGCATCGGCCGTTAGGGCAGAGCATGAATGCCATGTCCTTCGCCCTCGCCCTGCTCGTCGCCGCGGGCGCACCGACGGCGGCGCAAGCCCCGCCGCCGCAGGCAAGCGCCGTGGGCATCGCCCGCGCGCGCATAGTGGCCCCGGCCGAGGTGCGGCGGGTGAATGGCCGGCTGGAAGTGCGCGCCGGCGACCGCAAGGCGCCCACGCAAGTGCATCGCGCCAAAAGGCTCGATGGCGGCGAGACGGCGGATTTCTATTGAAATAGTGCCGGGCCGCGGTGGGTCCGGTTATGACCGATTGCGGACGTTTGATCCTCATCATCATCCCGGACTTGATCCGGTATGACGAAGGTATGAAAGTCCCGCTTCGACGTTGTGTACCCCGGCGAAAGCCGGGGCCTAGGGCTTCACGGCACCAACGGCGGCTTTTAACGCTCTGGGCCCCGGCTTTCGCCGGGGAACACGAGCGGTTAGCGGCAACGGCGACCAACTACCCCAAAACCGTCACGGGCGGCGTTGCCGCTCAATCCTGCAATGTCTTGATGATCGCGGAAAAATCATGTCCGCCGTCGTCGGCGGCGACGAACGCTTCATAGAGTTCGCGGGCCTTCGACCCCATCGGGACCTCAGCCTTGACGCTGGCCGCCGCTTCCATCGCGAGGCGGAGGTCCTTGAGCATCAGGGCCGCGGCGAACCCGCCCTTATAATCATTGTCGGCGGGCGTCGTCGGCCCGACGCCGGGGAGCGGCGCATAGCTGGTGAGCGACCAGCATTGCCCCGACGATACGCTCGCGATGTCGAAGAATTTCTGCGGATCGAGCCCGAGCTTCTGCGCGAGCGCGAGCGTTTCGCACGTCGCGATCATCGAGGCGCCGAGCAGCATGTTGTTGCAGATCTTCGCGCCCTGCCCCGCACCCGCGTCGCCGGCGTGGATCACCGCCTTGCCCATCTTTGCGAGGATTGGCTCGGCGCGCGCGAAGCCCTCGTCGGTGCCGCCAACCATGAAGGTCAGCGTGCCCGCGTTGGCGGCGGCGATGCCGCCCGAAACCGGTGCATCGACCGCGACGAGGCCCTTCGCCGTCGCGGCCTCGATATTCGCCCGCGCGGTCGCGACGTCGATGGTCGAGCAATCGAGCAGCAGAGTACCGGGCGCGGCGTTGGGGAAGACGTCGGCTTCATAAACGCCCGCGACATGCTTGCCCGCGGGGAGCATGGTGACGACGGCCTCGGCGCCGGTCACCGCTTCGGCCGCCGATGCGGCGCGGGTGCAGCCCGCTTCCACCGCCCGCGTCAGCGCCTCTTCGCTGAGGTCGGAGGCGCGGACGTCGTGGCCCGCCTTCGCAAGGTTCGCGGCCATCCCGCCGCCCATATTGCCGAGTCCGATGAAGGCGATTTTCATAACTCTCTCCACAAACCTCAAATGCTTGTGTGTCCCCGCGAAGGCGGGGATCCATCATCCGGCAGTTTGAAATTGCGCCGTCCGATGATGGGCCCCCGCCTTCGCGGGGGCACACAGCTTTTCACTCAAAAGATGGACCATGTTCGAGACGATCACCGCCCCTTCCAAACACCTTCGCGCTTTTCGATAAAGGCGGCCATGCCTTCGGCCTTGTCCTCGGTCGCGGCGAGGATCTGGAACAGGCGGCGCTCGGTGACGATGCCCTGTGCGAGCGTTGTTTCGAACGCCATGTTGATCATTTCCTTGTTCACCATCGCGGCCATCGGCGGCATGCCTGCGATCAGGCTCGCGGTCTTCACCGCTTCGTCGACCAGCGTTTCATGCGCGACCACGCGCGCAACGAGGCCCGAACGCTCGGCTTCGGCGGCATCCATCATCCGGCCGGTCAAGCACATTTCCATCGCCTTCGCCTTGCCGACCGCGCGGGTCAGACGCTGCGACCCGCCCATGCCGGGGGCGACGCCGAGCTTGATTTCGGGCTGGCCGAATTTCGCCTTGTCGCTGGCGATGATGAAGTCGGCCATCATCGCCAGTTCGCAGCCACCGCCCAAGGCAAAACCGTTCACGGCGGCGATCCACGGCTTGCGCACCTTCTTCACGAAGTCGCTCGTCCATTTCGAGAAGAAATCCTCGAGATAGAAATCGGCGGCGGGCTTGTCGGCCATTTCCTTGATGTCGGCGCCCGCAGCAAACGCCTTGTCGCCCGATCCGGTAAGAACGGCGCAGCGCTGGCTGTCATCGGCCTCGAAGGCCGCGAAAGCGGCGATCAGGTCGTCGAGAACATCGGAGTTCAGGGCATTGAGCGCCTGCGGGCGGTTGAGCGTGACGAGCGTGACGGCGCCGCGCTGTTCGACGAGGAGGGTTTCGTAGGTCATTCGGTATCTCCGGATTTTCGTCATGCCGGACTTGATCCGGCATCCATTCCTCCCACCAAGGCAGAATGGACCCCGGATCAAGTCCGGGGTGACGAGTTTATGGTAGCGGGGTCCATTTCTCATTCTCGGGCAGCGGCGCGAAGATCGCGTCGATCCAGTCGTCGGTGACTGCCTCGGGGGTCGGCGGGTCCCATTTCGGGCTGTTGTCCTTGTCGATAATCAGCGCGCGGACGCCCTCGATGAAATCGTGCATCTGCACCACCCGGCTGCCGATCGCATATTCCTGCGTCATCTGCGCGGCGAAGTCGTGCATCTCACCGCCTTCCTTGAGCTGGCGGAGCGCGACCTTGCAGGTTTGCGGCGATTTGCCGTGGAGCGTCGCCAGTTCCTTTTCGGCCCATTCGCCGCCATCGGCTTCGAGCGCGGCAAGAATCTCCTCATAGCTGTCGCTGGCGAACAGGCGATTTATCCGGTCGATATTCTGCATGATCGCGGCGGGCGGCGCGGTGACCGACAGCTCGCCCAATATGCCGCCGATGCGATCGGGGTGCTGCGCGATGCGCGCCTTTGACTCGGCGAGCTTTTCGGAGGGCAGATAGTGGGTGGCGAGGCCCAGTGCGAGGCATTCGGCCCCGTCGAGCCGCGCGCCGGTGAGCGCGAGATACGCGCCGACGCGCCCTTCCAGCCGCGGCAGATACCAGCCGCCACCGACGTCGGGGAACAGGCCGATCCCGGTTTCGGGCATTGCGAAGCGCGTATGTTCGGTCGCGACGCGATATTTCGCCGGCTGCGAAATGCCGACCCCGCCGCCCATGGTGATGCCGTCCATGAAGGCGACGACGGGCTTCGCATAGGTGAAGAGCAGATGGTTGAGGCGATATTCGGTGTGGAAGAACTGCCGCGCCTCCGCCCCGTCCTTTGCGCCGCTTTCCGCGAGCATGCGGATGTCGCCGCCGGCGCAGAAGCCGCGGCCTTCGCTATGGTCGATGATCACTGCCTCGACGGCATCGTCATCGCGCCATGTCAGCAGCGCGTCGATCATCGCCCGGCACATCGGCAGGTTGAGCGCGTGGATCGCCTTCGGACGATTGAGCGACAGGCGGCCGGCATGGCCGTCGATCGAGATCAGAACATCTTCGGTCATTGGCGCAGCAAGTCCCTTCCCACGATCATTCGCATCACCTGGTTCGTCCCTTCGAGGATCGAATGGACGCGCAGGTCGCGCCAGAAACGTTCGATCGGATAATCCTTCAGATAGCCATAGCCGCCGAACAATTGCAGCGCGTCGTTGACGATCTTGCTGCCGTTGTCGGTCGCCAGCCGCTTCGCCATCGCCGAGAAGCGCGACTTGTCGGGGGCGTTGGCGGTGACTTTCGCGGCGGCCATGTAAAGCAGCGCGCGCGCGGCTTCGAGGTCGGTCGCCATGTCGGCGAGCATGAACTGGGTGTTCTGGAAATCCGATATCGGCTGTCCGAACTGCTGGCGATCCTTGGTATAGGCGATCGCCTCGTCAAGGCAGCGCTGCGCCCCGCCGAGCGAGCAGGCGCCGATGTTGAGGCGGCCGCCGTCGAGTCCCGCCATCGCAAAGCGGAAGCCGTCGCCTTCCGCACCGACGCGGTTTTCGACCGGCACCTTCACATTGTCGAAGATCACCTGTGCAGTCGGCGAGGCGTTCCAGCCGAGCTTGCGTTCCTTCGCGCCGAAGCTGACCCCGGGCATGTCCTTTTCGATGACGAGGCAGCTGATCCCCTTCGGTCCCGGCTGGCCGGTGCGCACCATCGTCACATAAAGGTCGTTGACGCCGGCGCCCGAAATGAACTGCTTGGTGCCGTTGACGATATAATGGTCGCCGTCGAGCGTCGCGGTGGTCTTGAGCGCGGCGGCGTCGGACCCCGAACCGGGTTCGGTGAGGCAATAGCTTGCCATGCGGTCCATCGTGACGAGATCGGGAAGAAATTTCGCCTTCACCGCACCGCCGCCGAAGCTGTCGATCATCCAGCTCGCCATATTGTGGATCGAGATGAAGGCGCTCGTCGCGGGGCAACCATAGGACATCGCCTCCATGATCAACGCCGCCTCGAGCCGGCCGAGGCCGATACCGCCCGATTCCTCGCTGACATAGATCGCCGCAAAGCCGAGTTCGGCCGCCTGCTTGATCACGTCGCGCGGGAAATGCGCCTTTTCGTCCCATTCGGCCGCAAAGGGCGTGATGGCGTCGGCGGTGAACTTGCGCGCCATGTCCTGAATGGCGAGCTGGTCTTCGGTGAGTTGGAACTGGTCGGTCATTCTATTGCGTCCATATGATAAGTTAGGGTGCCGCAACCCGTCTTTTCCGGATCGCCAATCTGTATTCGGCTCAGTCGAGAACGATCGACTTTCGTGCCGTCCAGACTACCCCCGAAAATATGCAAATAGGTCTCAAAGCCATCGCCGCGTCCAAGCCGAACCAGATATCCGTGAAAACCCGTGTCGTCCGCGAGCATCTTCGCACGAAAAGGCAACTTGAACGGCGGACGCCTCTTGCTTGCGCCCGCAGATGGCGCATTACCTTCATAAATGCTCAAGCTTCCGTCACCGGCAACGAAGGTGGTGACAAGAAAATCGAGGCCGGGATCTCGCACGATCACTGATTCGTCAGACGCAAGATCGATTGCGAAATTTACGGCGCAAAATGTTCGAGGTCCATCGTAGCGTGTCTCACGCGGCCAAGCGGACTCTTGACCTGCCGCTTGAGCGGTACCTAGCAGGCCGGCGAGAAGAAAAATTATGGGGTGGTTCATGCCCCGCACCCAATGATAACCTCGGCTTCGATTTCGACTTTCCACTCGGGGCGGATCAGCGCGGGGATGACGAGCATCGTCGATGCGGGGCGGATGTCGCCGAACATCGCGCCATGCGCACGGCCGACCAGGTCGGCGTCGGCGGGATCGGTAATATACATTCGCGTGCGAACGACGTCGGCTGGCGAGCCGCCGAGCGCGGTGAGTGCTTCGGCGATGATCGTCAGGCAGCGCGCAGCCTGCACCCCCGCGTCGCCGACCGTCGACGAACCGTCGGGTTCGATCGGCGCGCAGCCCGCGACGTCGATGCGATTGCCGACCCGGACTGCGCGGCTGTAGCCGTACACGGGTTCAAAGGGTGACGCCGAGCCGTGATTGCGCCGCGAGCCGTCAGCCACACGTAACCTGCGTGATCTTGTAAGAGTCGTCGTACATGACGTTCACCCGGTCCTGCCGATAATCCATCGTCATCGCGCTGCGCGGCGGGCCCCAGCGCAGCGTGCGCGCGCCGGTCGCTTTCAGGATGGCGCCGCCCAGATCAGGGCTCGCGGTCTGACCGACATAGCTTTGCGCCGCATCGGCGCTGCACGTCATCGCGGCCGGCGGCGGCGGCCCGGCATCGGCGGGAGAACCGTCCCCGGCGCTGGCGCAGGCGGCGAGCGGCAGGACGGCGGCGAGGGTCAGAAAACGGATATCCATCATATATCTCCCTTTCTTCGCAAGTCAGGCGCAGCGGGTATAGCGCATCGCGTCGGGCGCGGCACCATCGCCATAATCGCGGCGGACGAGCGTCTTGCCACCGTCGGCGAGGCCGAGCAGCATCAGCCGGTCCCACTGCTGTCCCTCGCCGCTGAATTTATAATCGGCGACGATGCGGTTCGCATCGCGGTCGCGAACCCGCGCCAGATCGCCCGCCGATTCGAAGAAGCGCAGCGTCTTTGCGTCGATCACCAGCGCGGTCAGGTCGGTGCCGGGACGCGCGCCGCAATCCTCTGCCTTCAGCACCCAGCGACCGCGGATGGCAAGCGGAATCGCCTGCCCGCCGATACCGACTCCCGCTTCGGGTGCCTTCGGCGGGGCCACCGACGGATCGGCAACATAGGTGAGGTCGGCATCGCTGGCGCCGCCCGGGGCGGGCGCCGGCTGGGCGGGCGCACTTTGCGAAGGCCCGGCCGGCGTATCGGCCGCCTGTTCCTGGGCGGCGGGCGCCTTGTTATCAGTGTCATCGCTGCCGCCGCTGCACCCGGCAAGCAGCAGTAATGGAGCGGAAAACAGCCAGCGCGTCATCATTCGATCTCCTGCACGGCGCCAGCGACCGGCTGGCGCCCCAACAGGAAATGCCCGATGACGGGGGCCGGTTTCATCGCCAGCGCGCCGTCAGCCCATGGTCGGGATGATGAAGGCGTTGCCGCCGTCAGGCGACCCATCGGGCCAGCGCGCGGTCACGGTCTTGACCTTCGTCCAGAATTTGACCCCCTCCATGCCGTGCTGGTTGGTGTCGCCGAACGCCGAGCGCTTCCAGCCGCCAAAGGTGTGATAGGCGACGGGCACCGGGATCGGCACGTTGATGCCGACCATGCCGACATTGACCCGCGCGGCAAATTCGCGCGCGGCGTGGCCGTTGCGCGTGAAGATGGCGACGCCGTTGCCATACTGATGCTTCGACGGCAGTTCGAGCGCGGTTTCGAAATCGGGCGCGCGGACGATCTGCAGCACCGGGCCGAAGATTTCTTCCTTGTAGCTTTCCATCTCGGGCGTGACATGATCGAACAGCGTCGGGCCGACAAAGAAGCCCTTTTCATGCCCCTGCAAGGTAAAGCCGCGCCCGTCGACGACGAGCTCGGCACCCTCGTCGGCGCATTTCGCGATCCAGCCTTCGACCTTTTCCTTGTGCGCCTGGGTCACCACGGGGCCGTAATGCGCATCGGGATCGGTCGATACGCCGACGCGCAGCGCCTCGATCGCGGGGACCAGCTTGTCGCGCAGCCGCTGCGCCGTATCCTCGCCCACCGGCACGACCACGGGCAGCGCCATGCAGCGTTCGCCCGCCGAGCCGAAGGCGGCGCCGGTCAGGTCGCTCACCACCTGGTCAAGATCGGCGTCGGGCATGACGATACCGTGATTCTTCGCGCCGCCCATCGCCTGCACCCGCTTGCCCGCGCGTACGCCGCGTTCATAGACATAATGGGCGATGTCCGACGAGCCGACGAAGCTCACCGCGGCGATGTCGGGATGATCGAGGATCGCGTCGACCATTTCCTTGTCGCCGTGGACGACCTGGAAAATCCCCTCGGGCATCCCGGCTTCGAGGAACAGTTCGGCCAGGCGGACGGGAACCGACGGGTCGCGTTCGCTGGGCTTCAGGATGAAGGCATTGCCGACCGCGGTGGCAACCGCGCCCATCCACAGCGGGATCATCGCGGGAAAGTTGAACGGCGTGATGCCGACGCCGATGCCGAGCGGCTGGCGCATCGAATAGACGTCGATGCCGGGGCCGGCGCCCTGCGTATATTCGCCCTTCAGCACATGCGGGATGCCGCAACAGAATTCGACGACCTCCAGCCCGCGCTGGATGTCGCCCTTGGCGTCGGCGATCACCTTGCCATGTTCGGCGGAGAGCATCTGGGCAAGCTCGTCCATATTGGCCTCGACCAGCCGCTTATATTCGAACATCACCCGCGCGCGGCGCTGGGGATTCAGCGCGGCCCAGGCCGGCTGCGCCGCCTTGGCCGCCGCGACCGCGCGATCGAGAAGCGCCTTGTCGCCAAGCACCACCTGGGCCTGGACGCCGCCATTGTTCGGGTCGAGCACGTCGCCGAGCCGTCCCGCATTGCCGCCGGCACCGCCGACGATGTGATGATCGATCTGTCGCATGAGGGTCGAGTCTCCCGTTTCTGACGTGTCGCAGCCACAAACCAAAACAAGCGCGATTGCAAGGGATAGACTTGCAGCTTTATCCTGCATATTTGCAGCATATGGATTGGGACAGCCTGCAATATTTCCTTATGGTCGCGCGTCATGGCACGCTGGCGCGAGCAGGCCAGGCGCTCCACGTCGACGCCACGACGGTCAGCCGCCGCATCAGCGCATTGGAAAGCGCCTTGCAGCAGACACTGTTCGAACGCGCGCCGACGGGTTTCGTTCTGACTGCGGCCGGCCGGGCGCTCGTTCCGCACGCCGAAGCGATGGCGGCGGCCGCGGCGCGCATCCATTCGGCAGGCGATGGCGGCGCGGCGCTGTCGGGACAATTGCGGATCAGCGTCTCCGAAGGTTTCGGAAACAGCTTCATTGCGCCGCGCCTCGCCGCCTTCGTCGCGGCGCACCCCGAACTCGAGATCGACCTTGTCGCCTCGTCGGGTTTCCTCAACCCCTCGCGGCGCGAGGCCGATATGGCGGTGCTGCTCGCGCGGCCCCGCAAGGGCCCGCTGATCACGCGCAAGCTCGCGGACTACAGCCTCGGCCTCTACGTTGCCGCCGACCGCCGCGACTGGCATCGGGCGGTCGAAGCGGCGCCGCTCTCGCGTACCGGTATTCCCGTCGTCGGCTATGTCCCCGACATCCTCTATGCCCCCGAGCTCGATTATCTGGGCGAAATCGAACCGGGGCTGCGTGCCGGCATCCGATCCTCTTCGATCCTCGCGCAGCGGAGGATGATCGCAGGCGGTGCCGGAGTTGGCGTCCTGCCCTGCTTCCTTGCCGCGGGCGACCCCGCGCTCGTCCGCGTCCGCGGCGACCAGACGATCGCGCGCGCCTTCTGGCTGGCGCTGCACCGCGACATCGCACCGCAGCCCCGGATTCGCGCCTTCATCGACTGGCTCGACGCCGAAGTGCAGGCCGCACGCACGCTGTTCATCCCCGCGCCGGGAAAATTGTCGTAATTTGTCGCAAAGCCGCCATGGGGCTTGCATGGTGCGGCGCAATAGGTTGAATAGGCGCCCTTCCCCCCGCCTCCCCCGGCGGTTTCGACACGAGACAACAGACTATGCTGCACAAGAAGCCGCTGCTCCTTGCCGGAGCGCTGTGCGCGATGACGCTTTCGCTGGGCGCCTGTTCGGGCAAGGACGACAAGGGCGGCAACCGCGCCGCGCAGGTCGGCTTTGTCGTGGTGCGCGAAGAGGCAGTGCCGATCACCACCGCGCTCGGCGGCCGCACCGTCGCCTTCGAAACGAGCGAAGTCCGGCCGCAGGTGAACGGTATCATCCGCCAGCGCCTGTTTACCGAGGGCGGCACGGTGCGCGCCGGCCAGCCGCTGTTCCAGATCGACGCGAGCCTTTACAAGGCGGCGGTCGATCAGGCGGCGGCCAATCTGGCGAGCGCCCGCGCGAGTGCGCAGGCGGCCGAGGAAAAGGCCAAGCGCTTCGAACCGCTCGCCAAGATGCAGGCGGTGGCCGAACAGGATTACACCGACGCACTGGCGCAGGCGCGCGTCGCGCGCGCCGCGGTCGCGCAAAGCGCCGCATCGCTGGAAACCGCGCGGATCAACCTGCGCTATTCGACGATCACCGCGCCGATCGGCGGCCATATCGGCCGCTCGCTCGTCACCCCCGGCGCGCTGGTCAGCGCCAGCCAGGCGACGCCGCTCGCGGTGATCCAGCGCACCGACCCCATGTATGTCGACATCCAGCAATCGGCGGCCGACATGACGCGCCTGCGCCAGTCGCTCGCCAGCGGCGGCGTGACCGCAGGCAGCACGAACGTCCGGCTGAAGCTGGAGGACGGCAGCGATTACGGCTTGCCCGGCACCGTCCAGTTTTCCGAAGTGACCGTGAACGAAGCGACGGGAACGGTGACGCTGCGCGCGCGCTTCCCCAACCCTTCGGGCCTGCTGATGCCGGGCATGTTCGTGACCGCGCTGTTCGACCAGGCGGTGAACCCCGCGGCAATGCTGGTGCCGCAGGCCGCGGTGCAGCGCGATTTCGACGGATCGGCCTTCGTCTATCTGGTCGGCAAGGACAATAAGGCCGAACGGCGCAAGGTCGAGGCGGACCGCACGGTCGGCGCGAACTGGGTCGTCACCGGCGGGCTGAAACCGGGCGACCGGGTCATCACGCAGGGGGTCGGCAATCTGAAGCAGGGATCGGCGATCAAGCCGGTGCCCGCGACCAGTCCGCAGCGGGTGGGGGCGCCCGCGGGGAAGAGCGCCGACAAGAGCGCCGCGACGAAAGGACAATAACGCCCCATGTCGCGCATTTTCATCGATCGGCCGATCTTCGCCTGGGTGCTGGCGATCGTCGTCATGCTCGGCGGGCTCGGCGCGTTGTTTTCACTGCCGATCGAACAATATCCCGATATCGCGCCGACGCAAGTCAACATCCGCGCCAGCTATCCCGGCGCCTCGGCCGAGACGATCGAGAACAGCGTCACGCAGGTGCTCGAGCAACAGCTCACCGGTATCGACGGCCTGCTCTATTTCAGCTCGCAGTCGAGTTCGCGCGGGCAGGCCACGATTACCGCCATCTTCGCCAAGGGTACCGATCCCGACATCGCGCAGGTGCAGGTGCAGAACAAGATCGCCTCCGCCATCTCGCGCCTGCCGCAACAGGTGCAAAGCCAGGGCGTGCGCGTCACCAAGTCCAATTCGGATTCGCTGCTGCTCGTCGGCGTCTATGACACCACCGATACGCGATCGAACCAGGATGTGTCCGACTATCTGTCGTCGAACGTGCAGGATCCGTTGTCGCGCGTCGAAGGCGTCGGCGACGTCAATGTCTATGGCTCGCCGCATGCGATGCGCATCTGGCTGAACCCGCAGCGGCTCGCCGCGGTGTCGCTGATGCCCGGCGACGTCGTCACCGCGATCACCGCGCAGAACAGCGAGGTCGCCGCGGGCGAGGTCGGCGGCACCCCGGCGCCCGAGGGGCAGATGCTGAATGCGACCGTAACCGCGCAGTCGCGGTTGCAGACGCCCGAAGAGTTCGAGAATATCATACTCAAGACGCTGCCCGACGGGTCGACCGTGCGGATCAGGGATGTCGCGCGGGTCGAGGTCGGCGCCGAAAATTACGGGACCATCGTGCGCATCAACGGCCATCCTGGCGCCGGCATCTCGATCTCGCTGTCGCCGGGCTCCGACGCGCTGGAAACCGCGGACCGGGTCAAGACACGCGTTGCCGAACTGGCGCAGGATTTTCCCGACGGCCTGACCTATGCCTATGCCAACGACGCCACCGCCTTCATCAAGCTGTCGGTGAGCGAAGTGCAGAAATCGCTGTTCGAGGCGATCCTGCTCGTCGTGCTGGTGATGTTCGTCTTTCTGCAAAGCTGGCGTGCGGTGCTGATCCCGGCGATCGCGGTGCCGGTCGTGCTGCTCGGCACCTTCGGCGTCTTTTATATCGCCGGTTTCACGATCAACACGCTGACCCTGTTCGGCCTGACGCTCGCGATCGGCCTGCTCGTCGACGACGCGATCGTGGTGGTCGAGAATGTCGAGCGGCTGATGGAAGAGAATCCCGGCATGTCGGCGCGCGAGGCGACGATCCAGTCGATGAAGGAATTACAGGTCGCGCTGATCGCGATCGCGATGGTGCTGTCCGCGGTATTTCTGCCGATGGCCTTTTTCGGGGGGTCGACGGGCGTCATCTATCGCCAGTTTTCGATCACCATCGTTTCGGCGATGGCGCTGTCGGTACTCGTCGCGCTCATCCTCAGCCCGGCGCTGACCTCGACCCTGCTCAAACCGCGCAGCCATGGCGGCGACGAGGATCGGCCGCACCGTTTCCCGCGCCTGCACGCCGCGATGATCCGCGCCCGCGACGGCTTCAACACGCGGTTCGACCGCACGGTTCGCGGCTATGTCGGCAGCGTGACCCGTGTCGTCGACCGCAAATGGCTGTTTCTTGGCATCTACGCCATCATTCTGGTGCTGCTGGTGCTGATGTTCGTGCGCCTGCCGACCGGCTTTCTGCCCAATGAGGATCAGGGCCGCGTTTCGGTGCAGTTCCGCCTGCCCGCGGGCGCGACGCAGGAACGCACGCTCGCCGTGCGCGACAGCATCGAAAAATATCTGCTGAGCCAGGAAAAGGCCAATGTCGGCGCGCTCTTCCTCGTCGCGGGCGGCGGTGGGGGCGGTGCGACCGGCCAGAATACCGGCCAGGGCTTTTTGAACCTCGTCCACTGGGACGACCGTCCCGGCAAGGAAAACACTGCCGACGCGATCGCCGACCGGACGCGCAAGGCGCTGTCGGGCCTGCGCGACGCGCAGGTTTTCGCCCTCGTTCCCGGCGCGGTGCGCGGCCTTGGCGATTCGTCGGGCTTTACGATGGAGTTCCAGAACCGCAGCGGGATGAGCCGCGCCGAATTCGTCGCAGCGCGCGACCGGCTGCTCGACATGGCCAACGCCAACCCCAAGCTGACCTCGGTGCGGCTCAGCGACCTTCCCGACGTCGCGACGCTGAAGGTCGATATCGATACCCAGCGGCTGACAGCCTATGGCCTCAGCAACGGCGACGTGAACAACACGCTGGCGACCGCGTGGGGCGGCCGCTACGTCAACGACTTCATCGACAAGGGCCGCGTCAAGCGCGTCTACGTCCAGGGCGACGCCCCCTATCGCGCCAAGCCCGACGATATCGGGCAATGGTATGTCCGCTCGTCCGATGGCGAGATGTCGCCCTTCTCGGCCTTTTCGAGCATCGGCTGGTCGACCACCCCGGCCAGCACCTCGCGCTTTCAGGGCGTCCCGGCGTTCGAAATTTCGGGGCAGGCGGCCGCCGGCGTCAGTTCGGGCGAGGCGATGGACGAGATGGAGCGGATGGCGGCCGAAATTCCCGGCACCAGCGTCGCCTGGGCGGGCGCCTCCTATCAGGAACGCCTGTCATCGGGGCAGGCGCCCCTGCTCTATGGTCTGTCGCTGCTCGTCGTCTTCCTCTGCCTTGCCGCGCTTTACGAAAGCTGGTCGATCCCGCTTGCGGTGCTGCTGATCATTCCGCTCGGGTTGGTCGGCGCGGTGTTCGCGGTGACGCTGCGCGGACTGGAAAACGACGTCTATCTGCAGATCGGGCTGCTGACGACGATGGGACTGGCGGCGAAGAATGCGATCCTGATGATCGAGTTCGCCGAGCAGGAGGAACGCAAGGGCCGCCGCGTTATCGAGGCAGCGGTCGAGGCGGCGCGTATCCGTTTGCGTCCGATCCTGATGACCAGCTTTGCCTTCATCTTCGGCGTCCTGCCACTCGCCATCGCGACCGGTGCGGGGGCCAACAGCCGCGTTGCGATCGGTACGTCGGTGATCGGCGGCATGCTGACTGCCGCGCTGCTCGCCATTTTCTTCATCCCGCTCTTCTTCGTGCTCGTGCGCCGCGGCGTGCGCGACGGGCTCGCCGCGCTGCGCCGGCGCTTCGGCAAAAAGGACGGCGGCGCGGAGGTGACGGCATGAAACGCGCGCCCTTCCTGATGATCGCAGCGCCGCTGATGCTCGCGGGCTGTTCGCTTGCGCCGAAGACGGTGTTGCCGCCTCCCCCGGTGCCGCAGGGCTGGCCGGTCGGCGACGCCTATCTGATCCAGAGCGAGGCGGCGCTGCCGATCCTGTCCTACAAACAATTGTTCACCGACGCGCGGCTCCAGTCGCTCGTCGAACAGGCGCTCGCGAACAATCGCGATCTGCGCACCGCCTATGCCAATCTGGCGGCGGCGCGCGCGCAGGTGCGGGTCAGCCGGGCGGCGCAATTCCCGGCGATCGGCGTCAGCGCGAGCGGCGACTATGCCGACCGTGGCGGCACCGGGGGCTCCGGCGGCGCGGGCAGCAGTTTCGCGCTGCAAGGCGGGGTCACCGCCTTCGAACTCGACCTGTTCGGGCGCCTCGCCAACGCGAATGCCGCCGACCGCGACCGCGCGCTCGCAACCGAGGCCGCGTCGCGCACCGTGCGGTTGAGCCTGATCGCCGATCTCGCCAACGCCTGGGCCGCCTATGGCGCCGACCGCGACCTGCTCGCCATTGCGCAGGAAACCGCGACCAATGCGCGCGAAAATGTCCGGCTGACGAAGGCGCGGCTCGACGGCGGCGTCGCCCCGCGCACCGACCTCAGGCAAGCCGAACAGATATTGGCGACCGCCGAGGACGCGATCGCGCAGCAGCAGACTGCGATCGCGCAGGACGAAAATCTGATCCGTCTGCTCGTCGGCGGCGATGTCGATCCGGCGCTGTTCCCCGCCAGCCTGGCCGAGGTGACGCCCGCGGTTGCGGCGCCCCCGGCCGGGATGCGGTCGGAAATCCTGTTGCGGCGGCCCGACGTGATCCAGGCCGAATATCTGCTGCGCGCCGCCAACGCCGATATCGGCGTCGCACGCGCACGCCTGTTCCCGACGATTTCGCTGACCGGCCTGCTGGGCTTTGCCAGCGACGCGCTGTCGAGCCTGTTCGACAAGGGCTCCTTCGCTTGGTCGGCGGGCGGCGATGCCAGCGCCTCGATCTTCGATTTCGGTGGCCGCCGCGCCGGGGTGGCGGTGAGCGAGGCGCAGCGTGATGCCGCGCTTGCCAGCTATGAAGGCGCGATCCAGACAGCCTTTCGCGAAGTCGCCGACGCACTCGCGGTGCAGGGCACAATCGCCGAGCGCGTCCGCGCCGCCGCCGCCAACACCGAAGCCGCGGCCGATACGGCCAGACTTAGCGATGCGCGCTACAAGGGCGGGGTCGACAGTTTCCTCGCCAGCCTCGACGCGCAGCGCAGCCTCTATGCCGCGCGGCGCAGCGAAATCGCGACGGGCCTGCTGCTTGTCCAGACCCGCATCGCATTGTTCCGCGCGCTTGGCGGCGACAGCAGCGCGGGGTCCGCGGCGCCTTAATCCCGCAATTAAGACGCGAATCCCGACTCCGCTTGACAACCCCATCCGCTCGCGCGCTAATAGAACAAATCAGGAACATTATGCGCGAGTCGTCTTCCTCTCTCGCCGCGCTGCGCCAACGCGTCGCCCGGCTCGCCGATAGCGGCGCCCCGTCCGGCGGGGGCGATGGCGGCTGGCTGGCGAGCGGCCATGCGGATTTCGATGCGGCGATCGGCGGCGGGCTGGCGATCGGCAAGACACATGAATTTTTCGCAGCCGACGCGCTCGATGCGACGAGCGCCGCCGCCTTTGCCGCGTTGCTCGCGCTGCGTACGCCCGGCGCGGCGCCGCTGCTGTGGCTGCGCACCGCCGATGCCGCACGGCGCGCAGGGCATATCTATGCGCCCGGCATCGCCGAGCTTGGCGGCGACCCCGACCGGCTGCTGCTCGTCGAAACCGCCGACCCCAAAATGCTCCTCGCCTGCGCCAATGACGCGGTGCGGTGCGGCGGATCGGCGGCGGTTATCGTCGAAAGCTGGGGAGCATGGCCCGCGCTCGACCTGACCGCGGGGCGGCGGCTGGCGCTCGGTGCGCGCGATGCGGGGACCGTGCTGCTGATGCTGAGGCTCAACACCCTTCCCGCGCCCAGCGTGGCGGAAACGCGCTGGACGGTCGCCGCCGCGCCCTCGACCGCGCTCGAGGCCGATGCGCCGGGCGCCCCGGGCTTCACCCTCGACCTGATACGCTGGCGCGGCGGCCCCGCGGGCGCCCGCTGGCAGATGGAATGGAATCGCGATGAGCAAGTCTTCCGGGGGGCGGCGCTATCTGGCGCTCTTCTTCCCGTGGCTCCCGGCCGAACGGCTGTGCCGCGCCGCGCCGCCGCCTGACGCCCCGATCGTCTTTGCCGAAAAGCAGCGCGGGGCGCTCCGTCTCGCGAGCGTCGATCCGCACGCCGCGGCGCTGGGGCTCGCCCCCGGCATGCCGCTCGCCGATGCCCGCGCACAGATCGGCGACCTTGCCGTCGTGCCGCACGATCCCGTCGCCGATGCCGCCTGGCTCGACCGGCTGGCGCAGGGCTGCGCGCGCTACACGCCGCTCGTCGCGCTCGACGCCCCCGACGGGCTGATCCTCGACATTGCGGGCGCGGCGCATCTGTTCGGCGGCGAAGCAGGGCTTGTCGCCGATGTCGAAGGGCGCATGGACCGGCTGGGAATGACCCTGCGCAGCGCGCTTGCTGGGACCGCCGATGCGGCGCGCGCGCTCGCGCGCTATCAGGCGCTCCCCGCCCCCGACGAGGCCGCGGCGGTGCGCCGCCTGCCCGTCGCGGCGCTGGGGCTGGAGGCGGAGGCGACGACCGCGCTCGTCCGCGCGGGGCTCAAGACGATCGGCGATCTTTCGGGCCGCCCGGTCGCCGCGATCGCCGCGCGCTTCGGGGCCGAGGCGGCGAACGCGCTGCGCCGGTTGCTCGGCGATGCGCCGAGCCCGCTCGACCCGCGCATCCGGCCCCCGCCGATCGTCGTCGAGCGCCGGTTCGCCGAACCGCTGGGCAGCAGCGCCCATGCCGCTGCGGTGCTCGCCGAGCTTGCCGCCGAGGCTGCCGTCGCGCTCGGCGAACGCGGCAAGGGCGGACGCCATTTTCGCGCGACCTTCTTTCGCAGCGACGGGCTCGCGCGCAGCATCGCGATCGAAACCGGCCAGCCGACGCGCGACGCCGATCTGGTCATGCGTCTGTTCGCCGAACGGATCGACAGCCTGCGCGACCCGATCGACCCCGGTTTCGGTTTCGACATGATCCGCCTCGCCGTCCCGCGGATCGAGGCGCTGGGTGCCGGCCAGCTCAGGCTCGAGGGCGGGGCGGCGAACACCGCGCGGGGCGCCGCCGCCGTCGACGAACTCGCCGACCGGCTGGCGACCCGGCTGGGGCGCGGGCGCGTTCGGCGGCTGCGTAGCGCCGATACCCATATCCCCGAACAGGCGCAGCTTGCCTTTCCCGCGGTCGAGGCGCCGCCGCCGACGCCCTGGCCCGCGACCGAGCCGGGCGAACCGCCACTGCGCCCCTTTCACCTGTTCGACCCGCCGCAGCCGATCGAGGTGATCGCCGAAGTGCCCGACGGCCCGCCGCAGCGCTTCCGCTGGCGCCGCACGCTCCACGCGGTGCGCCGCTTCGAAGGCCCCGAACGCATCGCCGCCGAATGGTGGCGCCGCCGCGACAATGCCGGGCTGACGCGCGACTATTACCGCGTCGAGGATGCGCAGGGCCGCCGTTACTGGCTGTTCCGCCACGGCCTCTACGATGAAAAGCCCGACCCGCGCTGGTATATTCACGGGGTCTTTGCATGAGCGCACCTTGCCCCGACGCCGATCCCGGTTTCGCCGAACTGGTCGCTGCGACCAACTACAGCTTCCTGCGCGGCGCCTCGCACCCCGCCGAAATGGTCGCGCGCGCGCTCGAACTCGGCATGACGGGCATCGGCATCGCCGACCGCAACAGCGTCGCAGGCGTGGTGCGGGCCTGGGCCTTCCTGAAAGAGCTGCAGGTCAAGCAGCCGGAGGCGGTGGCGGGATTCCGGCTGGTCGTCGGCGCCCGGCTCGCGTTCGCCGACGAGACTCCCGACATTATCGCTTATCCGGTGAGCCGCCATGGCTGGGGCCGACTGACGCGCCTGTTATCGACCGGCAATCTGCGCGCGCAGAAGGGCGACTGCATCCTTCACCTCGAAGATCTGCTCGCGCATTGCGACGATCTGTTGCTGATCGCGACGGGTGGCGACGAGGCCCTGCTGCGCCAGCTCAAGCATGCACGTCCGAAATCGGTCTGGCTCGCCGCGACCATGCCCCGGGGCGGCGCCGACGCGCGGCGGCTGGCGCGACTGCACCGTCTGGCGGCGGCGGTGAACATCCCGCTGCTTGCCACCAGCGATGCGCTCTACGCGACCTCCGCGCAGCGCCCGCTCCACGACATCGTCACCTGTATCCGCGAGGGCACGACACTTCACAAGGCGGGCCGGCGTCTCCACGCCAATGGCGAACGCCATCTGAAAGCGCCGGCCGAGATGCGCCGGCTGTTCGCGGCCTGTCCGGAAGCGGTCGAGCAAAGCGCGCGACTGCTCGACCGTATCTGCTTCGCGCTCGACGAACTGCGCTACGAATATCCGCACGAGCCGGTGCCGCCGGGATGGAAGCCCTTCAACTATCTGCACCATCTGGTGAAGACGGCAGCCGAGGCGCGCTATGGCACGCCCTTGCCGGCGAAAGTCCGCAAGCTGATCGGCAACGAACTGCGCCTGATCCGGCGGCGGAATTATGTCTATTATTTCCTCACCGTCCACGATCTCGTCCGTTTCGCGCGCGGCCAGAAGCCACCGATCCTCTGCCAGGGGCGCGGATCGGCGGCCAATTCGATTGTCTGCTTCCTGCTCGGCGTCACCTCGGTCGATCCGATGCAGCACGACCTGCTCTTCTCCCGCTTCGTCTCGGCCGAGCGCGATGAGCCGCCCGACATCGACGTCGATTTCGAGCATGAGCGGCGCGAGGAAGTGATCCAATATATCTACCGCCGCTACACGCGCGACCGCGCCGCGATCGCCGCAACCGTCATCCACTATCGCCCGCGCAGCACGATCCGCGAGGTCGGCAAGGCGCTGGGCCTCAGTGAGGATGTGACCGCGCGGCTCGCCGATACGAGTTGGGGCAGCTGGGGCGACGAGGTGCCGGTCGAACGGCTGGCCGAAGCCGGGCTCGACCCCCATAATGGCGAGATCGAGCGATTGCACCGCTTCGTCGGCGAATTGCTGAAGGCGCCGCGCCACTTGTCGCAGCATGTCGGCGGCTTCGTGCTGACCCAGGGGCGGCTCGACGAACTGGTGCCGATCCACAATGCCGCGATGGAGGACCGCACCTTCATCGAATGGGACAAGGACGACATCGATGCGCTCGGCCTGATGAAGGTCGATGTTCTCGCGCTCGGGATGCTGACCTGCATTCGCAAATGCTTCGACCTGATGCGTGCGCACGGGCTGGGCGACCATACGCTGGAGGTCGACATCGATTGCGGCGACGAGGCCGTCTATGAGATGCTCCAGCGCGGCGACAGCATCGGGGTGTTTCAGGTCGAGAGCCGCGCCCAGATCAACATGCTGCCGCGCCTGAAACCCAGGATATTCTATGACCTTGTCGTGCAGGTCGCGATCGTCCGGCCGGGCCCGATCGAGGGCGACATGGTCCACCCCTATCTGCGCCGGCGATGCGGCGAGGAGCCGGTTGAATTCCCCGAGCCTGCCCCGCCGCACCCGCCCGACGAACTGCACGACGTGCTCGGCAAGACCTTCGGCGTGCCGCTATTCCAGGAACAGGCGATGAAGCTGGCGATGGTGGCCGCCGATTTCACGCCCGAGGAGGCCAATGGCCTGCGCCGCGCGATGGCGACCTTTCGCAACGTCGGGACGATCGAGAATTTCCGGGACAAGATGATCGGCGGCATGGTGCGGCGGGGCTACACGCAGGATTTCGCCGAACGCTGTTTCAAGCAGATCGAGGGCTTTGGCAGCTATGGCTTCCCCGAAAGCCATGCGCAGTCCTTTGCGCGGCTTGTCTATGTCTCGTCATGGATCAAGCATTACCACCCCGCCGTCTTCACCTGCGGCCTGCTCAATTCGCAGCCGATGGGCTTTTACGCGCCAGCGCAGCTTGTCCGCGATGCGCGCGAGCATGGCGTCGAGGTGCGCGCGGTCGACGTCAATTCCAGCGATTGGGACAGCAGCCTTGAACCTCGCGCCGACGGCAGCCTCGCCCTGCGGCTCGGCTTTCGGCAGGTGGAGGGGTTTCGCGCCGAATGGGCGAAGCAGATTGCCGACGCGCGGAATGTCGCGCCCTTCGCGTCGGTCGAGGAACTTGCGCGCCGCGCGAACCTGCCGCCGCGCGCGCTGCGTCTGCTCGCCGATGCCGACGCATGCCGGTCGATGGGGCTCGAACGGCGCCCCGCGCTATGGGACGCGCGGCGCGTCCGTCAGGGGGTGCTGCCGCTGTTCGGTGCGGCGGGCGCCGACGAACTGGGCACTGAAGACGATGCACGCCTGCCGCCGACCCCGCCGGTCGAACATGTGCTGACCGATTATCAGACGACGCGCCTGTCGCTGAAGGGCCATCCGATGGCCTTTCTGCGTCCCGCCTTCGCGCGCGAAGGCGTGCTGAGCGCGGGCGAAGTTGCAGCGGCGAAGAACGGGTCGATCGTCCGCACCGCGGGGGTCGTGCTGATCCGCCAGCGGCCGGGCAAGGGAAATGCGATCTTCATCACCATCGAGGATGAGGGCGGGATCGTGAATATCCTGCTGTGGGCGCGTCATTTCGAACGCTATCGCCGCGCCGTCATGGCGTCGCGGCTGATGCTGGCCGAAGGCGAGGTGCAGCGCAGCAAGGAAGGCGTCATCCACCTGATGGCGACCCGCATCGTCGATCGCACCGCGATGCTCGACGCCCTGGGCAGCGATCGCGGCTTCGATCCCGACTTGTGCCGGGCCGACGAGGTCAAGCACCCGCAAATGCCGCGCGGCCGCACGCCGGGCGCGCGGCACGGCCATCCTCGCAACGTCCGCATCCTGCCCAAGTCACGGGATTTTCATTGAAGCGGGGGGCCTCCGCCCCGTACGCAAAAAGATGCCCCGGCTGTGGGGAGCCGGGGCATCCGATCAGGCTATTAAAGGGACCAACCAAATATAGCCTGAGATGTTTGCGATGTTCCGCGCTTAGCGCAGCAGGTTCATCACACCCTGGGCGCTCTGGTTCGCCTGGGCGAGCATCGCCGTCGAAGCCTGCGACAGGATCTGCGCCGCCGCCAGCTTCGTCGATTCAGCCGAGAAGTCGGCATCTTCGATGCGCGAGCGCGATTCGTCCAGATTGGTGACACGCGACGTCAAATTATCGACAGCCGCTTCAAGACGGTTCTGCTGCGCACCGAGGTTGGCGCGTTCGCCGGCGACCGTGGTGATCGCGGTGTCGAGCGTCGCCAGTGCACCGGTCGCGCCGGAAGCCGTGGCAACCGAAAGCGCGTTGACGCCCAGCGTCGTCGCATCGAGCTTGCCGATCGTGATGTTCACGTTTTCACCGGTGTTGATGCCGGTCTGGATATCGAAGCCTGCGGTGACGCTGCCGTCGAGCAGTTTGTTGCCGTTGAACGTCGTCTGGCCGACGATGTCGCCGATCTGCGAGATCAGCGCGGTAACTTCCTTCTGCACCAGACCGCGGTCGGCATCGCTGAGAGTACCGGTCGAAGCCTGCATCGCCAGGTCGCGCATACGAACCAGGATGTCCGAAACGCTGCCAGCAGCGCTGTCGGCGGTCTGCGCCAGCGAAATGCCGTCGTTGGCATTGCGGATCGCCTGGGTGAAGCCGCGCGAGGCAGCCTGCATGCGAGTTGCGACGGCGAGGCCGGCGGCGTCGTCCTTGGCGCTGTTGATGCGCTTGCCGCTCGACAGACGTTCCATAGCCTGCGACTGCATGCGATTGGCAACACGCGAGCTGTTCTGGGCGCGAAGCGCGCTCACATTGGTGTTGATGACAGTCATAATGTTCCTTTCCGGCCCCTTGGCCATTCCCGTGGTGTGAGGGCTCAGCGAGCGGTCACGAAAGCTGTAACGGCGGCAGCGGCGGCGGATTAAGCCGGCGCGTCAAAAAAACGCCGCGGAGCGCGGGGTGCGACAGAAGCACTCTATCAAATAGCTGTTTTTCAACGAAAAGAATTTTTGGCACGGGCTTTGCATTACTCTTTGTGCGTGCGGCGAACCGCCGCGCACCAGGACGGATGAAAGCTTATGAGCACGATTGACCAGAGCCGACTGCTGCAAATGCGCAGTTCGATTCTCAATCAGAACCAAGCGCTGCAACGCGCCGCCGGCGGCGCGGCTGCGGGCGGCGCCGCGGGTGCCGGTGCGGCACCCGATTTCGGATCGGCGATCGCCAGCGCACTGCAGCAAGTGAATACCCAGCAGGCGAAGGCGAGCGACCTCAGCGAAGCCTATGAACGCGGCGACACGCACGACATCGTCAGCGTGATGATCGAACGCCAGAAGGCCTCGCTCGGCTTCGAAACCACGTTGCAGGTCCGCAACAAGCTGCTGTCCGCCTATCGCGACATCATGAACATGCCGGTGTAATCCATGGCCGAAGCTCAACTCCTTGCCCCCGTTGCCGATACGAACCGGCTGCCCCTCCCCGCGATGGGTGGCCGCTTTGCGCCGGTCCAGCAGTTTGTCCGCCAGCCCGCCGTCCAGCGCGCCCTGCCCGCGATCGCCACGACGACCGCGATCGGCCTTGCCGCGCTCGCCTATTTCATGACCCAGTCGGCGCCGCAGGCGCAGCTCTTCGCCGGGCTCGACGACAGCGACAAGGCCGCCGTCGCCGACGCGCTCCAGTCGCAGGGGATCGGCCACACCATCGATCCGACGACCGGCGCACTGACCGTCGATGCCGACAAACTGTATCAGGCGCGCATCGCGCTCGCCGGGCAGGGTTGGAACCTGCCCGGCGGCTACGGCGGGCCGTTCTCGTTCGGCCACGCCGCCTTCTTCGGCGTCGGCGCCTATGCCGCCGGCATCCTGCAAGCCCGCCTCGGCGTCCGCCA
>OFIS01000409.1_pt1 | contig 26079 bp, 23 predicted proteins | sample 1775071 | NCBI WGS metagenome assembly OFIS01 (sample SAMN08195774, study PRJEB24354) | sludge metagenome | isolation source: sludge from phenol fed wastewater aerobic bioreactor C | place: India: Nagpur | collected 2016-09-17
AATCAAGGGCTGGGATAAAAAGCCTAAAGTTGAATTTCTTCCGCTACAATGAAGAATAAGCTTACTATGAGGCACTTTTGCAGTTCCCAACCTTGCAGTCACCAACGGCTTAACGCTATGCACCATCTTCATTGCTTAACGCTCCAGAACTTCAACTTCTTAACGGCTTTTTACCCAAGGCCCGCATTCGTCATGCCTACGGCACATACCACTCGCGTCTTTGAGAGAAGCACAGCAGCTTATTTTGCTGAGCAAGTCGCTTGGCTGAACGCTACAACGACCTGTGCACTTGTCTCCGGCTTGCCTATTCAGCATTCAACGGCATGCTATCCGGAAAGTAGTCACTTATTTTACTGGTTTTTCCAATGCCAGCTTTCGATAAGATGATAAATATCCTTTTTCAAAAAATCATTGGCCGGCTTCAGGGAATCTGCATTGGGAGATACATCGAAATAAAGTGCTCCCCGGACAAAATGATGAGTCGAGTCTGTGATCACAAACTGATGGGCTGACGCTGCATTTCCTCCCACTTCATACAAAATGCCAAAGACATTTCTGTCCGTATAACCAAAGGTTGCATCGCTGATATAGTCTGCTCTTTTGCTATGGGCCATAAACGACATTTCATGAGCGTCTTCGATGAGTCTGCCAAAAGATTGCCCTGGTCCAATAGTTTTGTAGGATAGGTAGATTGTTCCACCAATGCTGGGAAAGTCTATGTTGATCCAATAAGGATTTTCGGGCTTTTGTCCGAAAAACAGGGTGTCTTTGATGATTCTGGCGTACGTCGGATATTCGAATGTATAGGGAAACCCCGGCTCGTCAAAGCTTTTGTAGCTATGTTCGGGAAATTCTGTTCGCGCATAGCCACGTGGTTTTGGTGTATAAGTTTCCGGCCTGCAGGCGGCCAGCAGCACTATGGCAGCCAGCACTATATAACTTCTCGGCATGGGTCAAAGCTAAGTGAAAATAGGCACAGCGCATGGCAGGGTACGGCAAAGATTAGCTCCGGCCTTTAGGTCAATATGCGTATTTTCGCAACCTAAAAAATTTTTCGCATGCAACCAGAACAACAGGGTACAGAACAGCAGCTCAATATAGAACTCACAGAAGAGATGGCAGATGGCGAATATGCAAATCTTGCCATCATCACACATTCGTTTGCCGAGTTTGTTGTTGATTTCGTGAATGTGATGCCTAATGTGCCAAAGGCGAAAGTGAAATCGCGAATCGTAATGACGCCGGTGCATGCCAAGCGATTGATGAGGGCAATGGTGGAAAATGTAAAGCGCTTCGAAGCGCAGCATGGACCGATAAAAGATCAGGAGCAGATCAACATGCCGTTCAACTTCGGCACTCCTACAGCACAGGCCTGACCTTACAAGATGCAGTTGGCAGACATAGTCTTTTTCAGCACAGGTTTCTACTATTTACTTCAATGAACGATAAAATTCTCATTCTCGATTTCGGCTCGCAGTTTACACAGCTTATTGCCCGGCGTGTACGTGAGCTTAATGTCTATTGTGAAATACAACCCTGCACCCGGCCGGTGCAATACGATCCTTCGCTCAAGGGCGTCATCCTTTCGGGAAGTCCTTATTCGGTAAATGATCCTCAGGCGCCCAAACCGAATGTGCAGGCTATTGCCGATCAGTTGCCTGTTTTGGGCCTTTGCTACGGGGCACAGCTTATAGCATCCCTGGCGGGAGGGGAAGTTGGCCAATCTACGCATCGTGAATATGGAAGGGCTCATCTGCAGTTCACCGGTCACGATCCGCTTTTTGCGACCGTTCCAAATGGAAGCCAGGTTTGGATGAGTCATTCCGATACCATCAAGAGGTTGCCTGAGGGCTTTGAAGTGCTGGCTGGCACGGATGCTATTCCGGTTGCAGCCTACAAGGCAGCTCCGGGTTATAGTGTGCATCCGGTTTATGCGCTTCAGTTTCACCCCGAGGTAACGCACAGCGTTGACGGGGCACAGATGCTCAAGAACTTTGTGCTGGACATCTGTAGCTGCCGGCAGGACTGGACACCCGCTACCTTTGTGCATGATACCGTGGAACGGATCAGAGCGGAGGTAGGACAAAGGAAAGTGGTGATGGCGCTAAGCGGAGGAGTGGATTCTACCGTGGCGGCAACGCTTATTCACAGAGCCATCGGCGACCAGCTCTACTGCATTTTTGTGGACAATGGATTGCTGCGAAAAAATGAATTCGAGCAAGTGATGGAGGGCTATCAACACCTTGGCCTCAACGTTAAAGGCGTGGATGCACGTCAGCGTTTCTATTCGGCCCTTGCCGATGTCTCTGATCCCGAGCAAAAGCGAAAAATAATTGGCGGTCTTTTTATTGACGTGTTTCATGATGAAGCCGACCTTCTCAAAGATGTCAGCTTTCTTGGTCAGGGCACCATTTATCCGGATGTGATCGAGTCGGTGTCCGTTCACGGTCCTTCAGCTACCATCAAGTCACACCACAATGTGGGTGGACTGCCGGAAACCATGCATATGGAGCTGGTGGAACCCCTGCGATTTCTGTTTAAGGACGAGGTGAGAAAAGTGGGGAGAGAGCTCGGTATTGACGATATCTTTATTGCGCGCCATCCCTTTCCGGGACCTGGCCTCGGCATACGGATTCTCGGAGCTGTTACCGCCGATAAGGTAGCCATGCTTCAGGAGGCTGATGCCATTTATATTCAGCATCTGCGCGACAGCGGGTTGTATCACGAAGTATGGCAGGCCGGCACCATTTTGCTGCCTGTGCAAAGTGTAGGAGTGATGGGCGACGAACGCACTTATGAATATACGGTAGCGCTGCGTGCTGTTACCTCCGTAGATGGAATGACTGCAGACTGGGCACATCTGCCATACGATTTCCTGGCGCGGGTTTCTAATGATATCATCAACAAGGTTCGTGGTATTAACCGGGTGGTGTACGACATCAGTTCAAAACCACCGGCTACCATTGAGTGGGAATAATATTTTGCGGTTAGGCTATGCGTTTTAGAATACTTTCTTCTTTATTATTTCTGGCTGTTTGTCTCTGGCCACAGCAAAGCCAGGCCCAGTTCTGGAAGGATTGGTTTCACAAAGAACAAAAAAGAAAACCCCGGCCCAGAAACGTTCGTCCGGGCGAAAAGAGCAAGAAGCCCCTGACGACGCCCGTAAAGAAGAAACATGTAACTGTTGAATATCCTGCATCCCAGATAAAAATGCGATACCGCATTGACATCCTTGCACCGGTATATCTTGATGAGCTTGTAAAGGATGAAAAGGCGGTTTATAAAGACCGCTTGCCCGACAAGGTGCTTCCGGGGATCAGCTTTTACGAAGGTGCAAAACTCGCCGCCGACACGCTCACCCGCCTGGGATACAATATGAGCGTTTACTTTCACGATATTACCCAGAAAGGTCTTAGTCCTGAGGAAATGGTGAGGGGCGATATGCTCGACGAGTCCGACCTGATCATTGGCATGTTGCAGTCTCAGCAAATTCCGGTGGTTGCAGACTTTGCCAAAAAAAAGAAGATCAACTTTATCTCGGTTGTTTCTCCCGCAGATGCAGGCGTAAAGGACAATCTGTATTTCACCATGTTGCAACCTACGCTGGAGGCGCACTGCGATGCCATCTTGAAGCTGGGAGAAAGCCTTGGTGTTAAAAAGAAGCCCGTACTCATCTATCGTACGGGCAGCGCTGTGGATTCTGCCGCCTATACCCTGATTGAAGGCGGAATGAAGGAGCCCTTTCAAAAAATTGCCTGGTCATTTACCCTGCAAAAATTGCAGTTAGAGCGATTCTTTGATTCTACCCAAACCAATCTTGTCTATATTCCCATTCTTGATAACAACTATGCAGATTCTTTGCTCACTGCGTTGTCGGCCTACTTTCCGGATTATCGTTTTGAGATCCTCGGTATGCCCTCTTGGAAGTTTTTAAGTGGCTTGCGAAAGACCGGATATTATCCTAACCTCGGCATCAATTTTACTTCACCTTTTCATTATGATATGACGACTGGAGCGGCAGCGGCGCTGATGTCCGCACATCGCCGGCAGTTCGGGAGTCGCATGGCAGAGATGGTGTTCAGAGGATACGAAGTGTTGTATTGGTACGCATATCTGTTGAAAAACTATGGCACAATTTACAATCCGCGCCAGGCAGACAACAACGCAACGGCCTTCACTAAGTTTGTTGTAAAACTCCGGTTCGATAAAGATCAGGAAATTCTCTACAACGAGAATACACATCTATACCTTTATCGGTATGAGGATGGTTCATTCTCCGTCAACGACCTCTAAAATTTTTTAGGAACCTTCGGAAATAGAAGGGATGTTGGCTTCAAGCGCCACCGCTTTGGCATTGACGAGCACGGTACCTTTCTCTGCTATCTTAGTGCCGTTCGGGTTGTTTCCGTTATGACCCAGTTTGCTGCGAATCACTTCGGTCCGGGCCAGCCTTACCTTCCGCATATAATACAGAATGGCAAAGAGCGCAAAGGTGAGTGTAAGTATGGCAGCAATTGCAGCATTTGGATCTAAATCCTGCACGAGCAATGAGACGGAAATAATGAGCAGATTGGCAGTAACCAGCGTAGTGACGGTATTGGAATGGCTGAAACCCAGGTCAAGAAGAAAATGGTGCAAATGCGTTCTGTCGGCTTTGAAAGGCGAATGTCCCTTGGCAATGCGCGTCACAAACACCCGGAAGGAATCGAAAACCGGAATGAACAGAACTGACAGCGCGAAGATCAACGATCCTTTCGAGCTGTGTATGAAGGGCTGCAATGCATTGTTTTGCTCATGAAACGAGTTGATAAATATGATAGACAGCACAGAAATCGTAAATCCGATAAAAAGGGAGCCACTATCACCCATAAATATTTTAGCAGGCGCATAATTAAAACGCAAAAAACCGATAAGCGATCCCATAAGTGCGAAAGCCACATAAGCTGCGCTATAATTGCCCTGTATGGCCAGACAGGTGCCCAGCGCAAACGAGCAAAACATACCGATAGTGCCCGCCAGTCCGTCTATGCCGTCAATAAGGTTGAAGGCATTGGTGATGAAAACGCAGCCCACAATGGAAAAGGAAATACTCAGCCATCCCGGCATCACATATATTCCCATAATGCCGTGAAGCGAAAACAGGCGTATGTCGGCAAGGTAAACAGTGATGACCGCCGCGAGTACCTGTGCGGTGAATTTTTTAGAAGGACTGAGACTAATGATATCGTCCTTGATACCGACCACAAATAATATGGTAGAAGCGGCAACCAGGAAATTCCAGGCATGGAAAGTTTCGAAATGGATGAAAATGGAGGCAATGATAATGAAGGAGAAGAAGATGCCAACGCCGCCGAGGTTAGGAACCACCTCCTTATGTATTTTCCTGTGATTATCCGGCAGGTCAAAGAGCTTCTTTTTCTTTGCCAGCAGGATGATCTTGGGAATCGAAAAACCGCACGCTAACGCTGCAATGATCGGTATGGCTATATACAATACGTATGGCGGTATATGACTCATAAATGCCTTTCGAACAGCTTTGGTTAGTTACTTCAATTTTTTTCCAGGCCTTGATGGGGTGCCAGCTGCTTCTGCCGACTGCCCATTACAAAATACAAAATAGACGTATTTTATCAAAGCTATAACAATTATTCCACCTTTTTTCCGTTAGGTGTTTCTTACCACAAATTTACGCAAAGGGTATTCCTAAGGGGTTTACGGCTTGTTATTGCGAGGTTATCGGTTAGTTATTGCCGTCGGCCCACCGTTCTACCGCTGCATAGAGGTTAAAGCCCTCAGTCTCTATACCTTGTGCTATTCTGTTTCTAAGCTCCGTTCGGGAGATGTCCTGCATGCGGCGGGCTACCATCAGGTGCCAGGCTTTTTCGGTGAGGAGTTGCAACTTTTTTTCTTTCCGGGAATGTTGGCCTGAAAGATGGGCAGCAATGGCAGAGGCTAATTCCGCAATGCCCACATTATTGGTGGCAATTGTCTTCAAAACGGGGATTTCTGCCTCGGCATCCGACTTTTCATGGGCCAGAATCCGTAGATTTCGGTAGAGACTGTCGGCCAGATCGCGGTCGGCTTTGTTCACCACAAAGATGTCCGCTATTTCCATCAGTCCGGCCTTCCAGGTTTGCACCTCGTCGCCAGCTTCAGGCACCAGAGCCACTATGGTGCAGTCCGCCAGTCCTGCTATCTCCACTTCGCTTTGTCCTACACCCACGGTTTCAATCAGCACATAGTCGAATGGGGCATGGGTAATCACATCGGCAATCTCCAATATCTTGGCGCTCAGTCCGCCAAGTGCGCCCCGGCTGGCCAGAGACCGAATGAACACATCAGGATGATTGTAGAATTCGGCCATGCGGATACGGTCGCCAAGCAGTGCCCCATAGTTGAAGGGCGAGGAGGGATCTACCGCTAATACTGCTACTTTTTTATGTTCTGCCATCCAGTGCCCGAGCAAGGCATTCACCAGGGTACTTTTTCCCGCGCCCGGCGGGCCGGTAATTCCCACAATTTTTGCACCCGGCGCCTGCGGAAGATTCCGGAGGAGTACGTCATATCCCGGAAGTTCATTTTCTACCACCGTGATGGCGCGAGCCAATGCTTTTTGCCGGCCTATGGCAATGTCGTTGAGCAATTGTTTTATCTTGTCCAGCACTAAATATTAGTTTCTACCGTTTCTTACAATCAGAAAACTCCTGGTGAACAAAAGTAATTTTCTTCGTGCTAATGTAAACAAGACGCTGCTGGTATTGATAGCAGTGGCGGGTACGTTTGCCGCACTTTTGTGGTCGAGGGCGGTGCTTTCCCTGTCTGTAATGCTCCTGGGGGTGGTGGGTCTTTGGGGGATATCGCCTGCGCGCTGGCTGAAGCAGCGCTGGTGGATGACGGGTGTATTGTGGGTAGCCTGCTATTTTTTCTCGGGTTTCTGGAGTACAGACATGCATTATTGGAGCACCCGCTGCGAGGTGAAACTCCCTGTTTTATTGCTGCCGCTGGCTTTTGCTTTTTTACCCGGCTTTTCGCAAAGGCACCGGTTGCTCTACAGCCTTGCACTGAATGTTCTTGTGCTGGGCGGATCGGTGTACAGTCTGTATTTTCTATTCAGCGATCCGGTAAAATATGTAGCTGGTTATGATTATTCAAACGTATTGCCGACCCTCATCGAGAACGACCATATCATCTTCAGCCTCGTAATGGCGCTCAGCATTATCTGGAATATCTACCTGCTGCCAACAGTGAGGCGTCGGTTGATTCGATATCTTTTGGCGATCGCCACCTTATTACATATTGTCATGCTGCATGTGCTGGCCGTGCGGAGCGGCCTTGTAGCTTTTTACCTTTTTGTGGGCGCCTGGAGCGTTTATATGGCGTTCCGTCGCAGGTACAGGTGGGCGGGCATTTCCTTGTTGCTGGGTTTTACACTGGCTGCCGCGGCCTCCGTACATTTTATACCCACCTTGCGCAACAGATTAGAACATTTTAATTACACGCTGCAAATGTATCGTGAAGGCAATATCTCCGGCGACTACAGCGACCTGGGCAGGTACATGTCTTACGATCTTGCCCTGAAACTTATCCAAAAACATCCGCTACAAGGGGTGGGCGCGGGCGAGATGCTCGACAGTATGAAGGCGGGCTATACCCGGTATTATCCTCAGGTGCCCGAAGAGCAAAGGCTGATACCGCACAATCAGTTTCTTGCCGTAGCGCTGGGCTGTGGGCTGCCCGCAATGCTGCTATTTACGGTCTGGGTCTTCTATCCTTTGTTCCGGATCAGGCGGAGCAGATCGGGTTTTTTCTTTTTTGCTACCTGGCTCGCTTTGCTCCTTCCTTTGCTGGTAGAGCCTCTGCTCGAAATCCAATTTGGCGTGTTCGTATATTTGTTCTTCCTGCTGTGGCAGCGCCATGCCATGAGGCAGGATGACGCGAAGCTGCAGTGTTAACCGACGAATTTCAGGATTTTATTATGATTAACTTTTTGCCCATTTTCCCACTCGATATCGTCGTTTATCCCGGCGAAATGCTCAACCTGCACATTTTTGAACCCCGATATAAGCAGATGATCAGAGAATGCCTTAAAGAAAACAAAGCTTTTGGCATCCCTGCTGTACTGAACGGACAAATGCAGGAATACGGTACGCAGATGGAAATTACCGAACTGGTAAAGGAATATGACAATGGTGAGATGGATATAAGAACCCGTGGCAAAGCGGTATTCCGGGTGCTCGAAGTCGTGAAGTCAATTCCTGAAAAATTGTTTCAGGGCGCTATTGCCGATTTTCCCGCCAATACCATGCAGCATGGCGAAAGCGATATTGCCCGCATCATTTACGAAGAAGTAAAGCGGCTTTATACTTTGCTAAATGTCGAAGAGAAATTTCCGGCACATAAACAGGAAGCTATCTCCTATGAAGTAGCTCATTTTGTTGGATTATCACGACAACAGGAATATGAGCTACTCTGCCTTTTTTCTGAAGTGCAGCGCCTCGAATATATCCGCAGACATTTAAATCAGATATTGCCGACTATCAAAGAGCTTGAAGAGGTCAAGGCCCGCATCCAGCGCAACGGCCATTTTAGGGATTTATCACTCAAAGACTTCAACCTGTAAGAAAATGCCAGAGAATGCTTTATCGGGGCTTGACTTGTAACTCGGTTTATTGACAAGAGTTACTTATTGTTGTCCTGCCGGTTGGCGCATTTTTTTTTAAAATCCTTTAACTGAGGGTCAAATAGCCCTGCCTACAGAAAGTTGTTGCAAAGCCTCGTTAAACACGGAGCCTGTAGTTGGTGCTGCCCTGTCAACGGCACAGTTTTGTAGCCTTTTCTGCGATTTAATGTTTCACAAAAAGCAACAAAAATGGCAGACTACAATCCTTACAGAACGAATGAACGCGATGAGGAAAATAATGGCAGGTATCGTGGCTATTCTCAGGGAAGTTACGAGACCCATTCGCGCGACCGATATGGCAAACCTTACGACGATAGTGTGAATCGGGGCTTTAGCAGTTATGGATCGAGCGTAGAAAATCCTTACCGGGACGAGCGCTACTTCCCTGCAGATTATTATCAGGGAAATTTCACCGGTAGCAATTATGATCGTGATTTCGATTTTGGAATGAACCGGCGCGGTGGGCAACAGCGCTATGGTAAGTATAATAGCCTCGACTACGATGATATAGATCGTCGTCATGCCTGGCGCCCGGCCAACCAACGCTCCTATATGCGCGAAGCGTATCATCCCAACGATCTGGGCGTGGGCAGCAATTATGCTTACAATCGCGGAGGCTACGGCAGCAATTTTGGTGGGGAATATGGAAGATTTCCAAACGATCAGGGTTATGCCAGCGAGTGGGGTGGACCAAGTTATGCGCATTCAAGGCGGGGCGGTGGTTATGATCCCGATCGCCGCTACAGCAGCTACAGTGGACGTTTTGATAGTGACTATGGAAGAAGGTGGGAGCATGACAACCGCGATTGGTTTGATAAGGCAAAAGATGAAGTATCGAGCTGGTTTGGCGATGAGGACGCCGACCGCCGCCGCAGAATGGACAAGGGTGAATTTCGGGGCCGCGGACCCAAAAATTACAAACGTTCCGACAGCAGAATACACGAAGACATCAGCGACCGCATGAGCGAAGATGGCTGGGTAGATGCAACAGATGTGGAGGTAAGCGTGAAGGAAGGCGAGGTAGAACTAAGGGGTACTGTGCCCGATCGTTTTTCTAAGCGTAGAGCCGAAGATATTGCGGAGTCGGTTTCCGGAGTGCGTAACGTGGAGAATCGCATCCGTGTGTCGCAACAGGATATTCCGATGGCCGCTTCCGACGGTATTGCATCGGGGCAGCAAAGTGTATCGGGGGCACCGAGGGCACAGGGCAATAGGGATACAAACAAAGCTGATAAAGAGTCTCAACGGTAGAATGCAAAGACAGGGGCAGCATGGGCATACCCCTGTCTTGTTTTTTGTTCAGCCCATCTTTCTTTACCGGAAGCCCGCATTGAGGGCAGAAAGTTTTTCACTGCCCGGACAAAGCACTCCTTCTGTCAGTTGGTTGAGAGGTGTTTCCGTTGTGTTGAGTATTTCGTGCAGATCGGAAGTCTCGGGTTCGATAAACAGCAAGCCGGTGAGCACTTCATTTCGCGCTCCTGCTTTCTTTAATGCCGTCATAGCCGATAGCCGATCTTCAGGATTCCAGTGTTTTTCGAGTTTGTGCAGCAGCAAAGCCGTACCATCGTGCATGTTCACCGTGGCAAAAGAACCTTCATCATAATGGGTGCTGATCGTTTCCATCTCCGGCACAAAATCCATCTTGCTGGTCATGGCCGTATGCTCGCGTACAAACTGATAAGACTTTGTAGAACCCGGATTGTTATTGAAGGTAACGCAGGGAGAAATCACATTGATGAGTGCAAAACCCGGGTGCGACATGGCAGCTTTGATGAGCGGAACAAGTTGCGTTTTATCTCCTGAAAAACTTTGGGCTACAAACGATGCTCCGAGCTCAATCGCAAGGCTGGCAAGGTCTATGGAATGAAATAAATTTACATTGCCCGATTTGTTTTTCGAGCCTTCATCGGCGGTGGCGCTGTCTTGCCCCTTTGTAAGTCCGTAGCAACCATTGTTCATCACGATATAGACCATGTTTAGATTTCTGCGCACCACATGGGCAAACTGTCCCATGCCGATAGAAGCACTATCACCATCGCCGGAAATGCCGAGGTAAAGCAGATTGCGGTTGGCAAGGTTGGCGCCGGTAGCCACCGAGGGCATTCTTCCATGTACAGAATTAAATCCATGAGAATTGCTGAGGAAGTATGCCGGCGTTTTCGACGAGCAACCAATGCCCGAGAGCTTTGCCACCTTGTGTGGTTCAATGTTCAGCTCATAGCAGGCTTGCACAATGCCTGCGCTGATGGAGTCGTGCCCACAGCCGGCGCACAAGGTTGAAAGTGCTCCTTCATAATAGCTGATGGTATAGCCTAGTTTATTCTTGGGTAACTGCGGGTGCCGGAAGGCGGGACGAACATATGTCACGGTCAGTAAGTTTTAGGCGTTGAGCGTTGTGTGTTGGTTTGCTTTTGTCTTTTCAGATAATGACGCTGTCATTTTTTCAATGATCTGATCGGCGGTAATAGGCATGCCATCATAGTTGAGGATCGGAATGAGCTTTTGTGCATCCGCATTGAATTCTATCATCATCAGGCTGCGCAGTTGTGCATCGCGGTTTTGTTCGATGACGAATACTTTTTCATGGTTGTTGACAAAGCTGACAACATCCTCGCAAAAAGGAAATGCACGCAGGCGGATGGCATCCAGCAAAATGCCTTTTTCTGCCAGCAGGGCGATGGCTTCTTCTGCAGCATATTTCGAAGTGCCGAAAAATATAACTCCGTAGGGTTGTTGGTCGTTTTGTTGGTAACGTTCAGGACAGGGAACCATGGTTTTTGCTGTTTCCCATTTTTTAGAAAGCCGGTCCACATTTCTCTTGTATGCTGCTGCGTCTTCCGTATATACCGCATATTCATCTCTGGACGTACCTCTTGTGAAGAACGATCCTTTGGTAGGGTGCGTGCCGGGATAAGTGCGGTAAGGAATTCCATCACCATCCACATCAAGGTAACGACCAAAGCGTTCCATGTGTTCGAGTTGTTCTGCTGTCAGCACCTTTCCACGCTTGTATTTTCTATCATCCTTCCATTGAAAAGGCGGCGACATATGGTCGTTCATGCCCAGGTCGAGGTCGGTGAGTAGGATGACCGGTGTCTGCAATTCTTCTGCAAGATCAAAGGCATCGGCAGTCATCTCAAAACACTCCTTCGGTGTGGAAGGAAACAGCAGCACATGTTTCGTATCTCCATGCGATGCGTAGGCAGCTTCCAGCACATCGCTTTGCTGCGTACGCGTTGGCATGCCTGTAGATGGTCCAGCTCGCTGCACATCAATCAGCACCGCCGGCACTTCTGCAAAGTATGCGAGACCAATAAATTCATTCATCAGCGATACGCCCGGTCCGCTGGTGGCTGTAAAGGCTCGCGCACCATTCCAGCTTGCACCAATGACCATGCCCATTGCCGCCAGTTCATCTTCTGCCTGTACAATGCCATAGTTTTTTCTACCGGTTTCCGGGTCTATTCTGAATTCCTCGGCGTAATCGTTGAAAGCTTCCGCCACCGAAGTGGAAGGCGTGATGGGATACCAGGCGCAAACCGTAGCGCCGCCATACACCGCGCCGAGTCCACATGCCGTATTGCCATCCACCATGATCCAATCGCCCACAAGATTGCGCCGCTCCACACGCATAGCGAGCGGGTATTGAAAATTTGCCTTCACAAAGTCAACACCCATTTGCAAGGCTTTTACATTGGGTGCAATAAGCTTTTCCTTTCCTTTAAATTGTTCGTTCAGCAAATCCACCAACACCTGAAATTCAATATCCAGCAGCGCCGACAATGCGCCCACGTAGATGATGTTTTTAAACAACTGACGCTGGCGCGGATCGGTGAATTCTTTGTTGCACATGTCCATCAGCGGAATGCCGATGTAGTTTATGTCCGGACGGATAAATTCTTCATGTAGCATCTTGGTGCTGTCGTACATAAAGTAGCCACCGGCTTTCACGCTTGCTACGTCCTTCGCCATACTTTGCGGGTTCACACATACCATGAAGTCAATGCCCTCTCGCCTTCCCAGCCAGCCTTTTTCACTCACGCGCACCTCATACCATGTGGGTAATCCCTGAATGTTGGAAGGAAAAATATTTTTCGGGGTCACGGGTACACCCATCCGGAAAATAGACTTGGTAAAGAGAAAGTTTGCACTTGCTGATCCGGTGCCATTTACATTGGCAAACCTTATTACAAAATCGTTGACCATACTGTCGGTAGATATAATTTTTTAAGTGCAGCGCAAGGAATTACGCCACTACTGAAGCTTGTTTTTGTCCGCAGGCATTGGGTGCCTTTGTTACGTTGTAATAAAATTGTTTCATGTCCCATGCTGCGGTGGGGCAGCGTTCCGCACATAGTCCGCAATGAAGGCAAACATTTTCATCCTTCACCATTACGCGTTTCGTAGGCAATAGATCGGAAACGTAGAGGTCTTGCGTGAGGTTCATGGCGGGCACTTTCAGCTTTTGCCGCAGTGCGCCTTCGTCCGGTTCGTTGCTTGTAAACGTAATGCAGGATGTGGGACAAATATCCACGCAGGCATCGCATTCTATACACTTATTTTCGGTGAAGACGGTTTGCACGTCACAATTCAGACAGCGCTGTGCTTCTTTAAAACCATGCAAACGGTCGAAGCCCAGTTCTACCTCCTTTTTCCGATCTGCCAGCGTCAGCTTTTTTTCCGCCTGCGGCACCACATAGCGTTCGTCTGTCACTACGAAGTTGTCATAGCTCCATTCGTGTATGCCCATTTTCATGCTATGCAGGTTTACCATAGGCGAGGGGCGGTCTATTTTTATATCCAGTCCTTCGCAAAACAAATGAATGGAAACGGCAGCCTGATGCCCATGCGCCACGGCAGTGATTACATTCTTAGGACCAAAGGCAGCATCGCCGCCAAAAAATACTTTCGGATTTGTAGAAGCAAAAGTCAGCTCGTCCACAACGGGCATATCCCATTTGTCGAAGTCAATGCCAAGGTCGCGCTCTAACCACGGAAAGCTGTTTTCCTGACCAATGGCTACCAGCACATCATCTGCTTCAAAAAACACTTCCGGTTCGCCGGTGGGTACCAGCTTTCTTTTTCCGTCGTGATACACCGGCGCCACTTTTTCAAAGGTCATCCCGGCAAGCTTTCCCTCTTTGATCACAAAGGATTTGGGGACATGATTGTCAATAATCGGTATGTCTTCATGCAGCGCATCTTCTTTTTCCCAGGGCGAAGCTTTCATTTCTGCAAAGGGGCTGCGCACTACCACCTTCACTTCTTCACCTCCCAATCTTCTTGCGGTACGGCAGCAATCCATAGCCGTATTTCCACCCCCGAGCACCAGCACTTTCTTGCCGATTTTTCCCGTGTGTTCAAAAGCCACACTTGCCAACCAGTTGATACCGATGTGAATATTGGTATCACCTTCTTTTCTTCCCGGAAGGTCTGAAAGGTCTCTTCCCTTTGGCGCGCCAGATCCTACAAAAACTGCATCATAATCTTTAGCCAGCAGTTCTTTCAACGAAGAAACATATTGGTTGAAATGCTTGTGAATGCCCAGGTGAAGAATATAGTTCACTTCTTCATTCAGCACCGTTTCGGGGAGACGGAAAGATGGGATCTGACTCCGCATAAAACCACCACCCAGTTTCTGTTCGTCGTACAGGTGAATTTCATAGCCCAACGATGCAAGGTCTCTTGCCACCGTGAGCGATGCCGGACCCGCGCCGATGAGTGCAATCTTTTTACCGTTGGGCGCAAAAGGTCCTTGCGGCATATACTTTTTTACATCATCCTTATTATCTGCAGCTACACGTTTTAGTCGGCATATCGCCACCGGTTCTTCTTCCACGCGCCCACGCCGGCAGGCAGGCTCGCACGGGCGATCGCAGGTGCGCCCAAGCACACCCGGAAACACGTTCGAATCCCAGTTGATCATATACGCCTCGCTATAACGACCCTCGGCAATCAGCCTTATATATTCGGGTACCGGTGTATGGGCAGGACAAGCATACTGGCAATCTACCACCTTGTGGAAATACTCGGGGTTGTTGATATTGGTTGGTTCCAATGAGCAAAAAATTTAAAGACTAAACAAATGGAAATCCCCGCTTTCAACCTTAATGAAAGTGTACTTTAAATTTATACTTTTTTTGTCTGAAGAAAGAATGCCCGATATCAGCGCCGCAAAAAATCTTGTTGCAACAGGTCTTGCAGCCGGGTTTTTACCGAAAGCCATTCATCGTTGATGATGCTGTACACCACGGTGTCGCGCACCAAGCCATCGGGCATAATGCGGTCTTTGCGCAGGATGCCTTCCAGCTTAGCGCCAATTTTTTCTATAGCTTTTTGAGAGCGAATGTTGGTCGTTCTCGTTTTAATCTGCACCCGGTTGGTCTGCAGCGTTTCGAAGCAATAGGTGAGCAGCAGTAGTTTACATTCTGTGTTATAGCCTTTGCCCCAGTAGCGTTTATCGTACCAGGTCCAGCCGATCTCGAGCTTTTTGTGTTCCGGAAAAATATCGAACAGACGAGTGCTGCCTATCGCTTTTCCGCTCGCATTTTCGATTACGGTAAAAGGATACTGTTCACCACTAACCCGCTTTAGAATAGCATCGTGAATGTATGCCGACATATTGCCCGGTTTGCTGCCATCTACGGGGAGAAATTCCCAGACGGCGGCGTCCCTTCCCGCTTCAATAAGGTCGGGCAGATGGTCTTTTTGCAAAGGCACTAAGGAAACGAGTTGCCCTTGCAACCTTACCGGGTGATTGATCCAGGACATGAGTAGTGCGTATTGATTTAAAGCTTTGCTGATTCGAAAACTTTTCGATGCAAAGAACGGAAAGTGAAGGGAGAAACAGAGGGCTTCGACTCTGCTGATCCATTGTTGGCTACTTGCACGCTGATCCGCTCCTGCGTACCTCACCAAAACGAAGCTGACCAGGGTAAAACATGGAACAAATGGATTGCTAATACAATTTGTTAATTTTATAAAGAGTAAAAAGCTCAGTCCCCGATGCGTAGCCTGCTATTATTTCCTTTCGTTCTTTCCCTGTCTTTACAAGTTTCCGCTCAGGGCATTATTACTACAGTAGCCGGCGGCGGCAATGGGGGAGATGGTTCGCTGGCAGTGAATGCTTACATAGATGCGCCCAATGATGTGCTGGTAGATGATACGGGTAATATTTATATCGCTACCGACCTGACCATATTGAAGGTGAGCGGGGCAACGGGTATTATCAGTACGCTTGCCGGCGATCCTTCGTGCCTTTGTTGTACAGGAGGTGATGGTATTCCCTTCAGCCAGGCGCGGTTTTGCGGTGCATCAGCCCTTGCTTTTGACAAGAATGGCAACCTGTATATAGCAGACAATGGCAACCATGTAGTTCGGAAAGTAGATAAGACCACAGGCATCATTAGCAAAGTAGCGGGCAACTGGACGGCGGGCTATTCCGGCGATGGAGGACTGGCAACGAGTGCCCAGCTTAGATTTCCCAACGACATAGCATTAGATACAGCCGGCAACCTTTACATAGCTGATGAGCGATATGTAATACGTAAAGTAGATGCACAGACGGGAATTATCAGCACTATTGCAGGTAATGGGGTGAGCGGCATCTGGAGCAACGGTTACCTTGCTACCGAAGTTGAATTAGGCGTCCTGACTGGCATATGTGTTGATGGAAACGGAAATGTTTACTTTTCAGACGCTGGCAACCGTCGAATAGGAAAAATCAGTACAGCCAACGTCCTTTCGACTTATTGCGGAAACGGCATCCCCTTTCCGGAGGGTGATGGTGGATCTGCAACGTTGGCACAAACCTACGCCTCTTCGAAAATCAGGATGGACACTAACAACAATCTTTACCTCTGCGATGGGTATGTGCGAAGGATAGATGCTGTTAGTGGGATTATTACGAGGGTAGCCGGTGTAAAGGGTGGAGGGGGCTATAATGGCGATGGGGGCCCGGCGCTTGATGCTTATCTGTACGCCCCAGTTTGTGCTTTCCCCGACAAGCAAAACAATCTTTATATAGCAGACAAACTAAATTACCGAATCAGAAAGGTAAGCTCTATAACAGACGTTGAAGAGACAGGGTCAGAAGGTTCAGTGCGGATTTATTACCAACCTATGGGGAATATTTCAATTATCGCTCCGGACAAAATTCAACAACTCGAAATCAGAACGGTAAACGGTATGCTTATTTCAAGCCTTCAACCAGACTCTGAATCCGTATGGATTGACCTCGCTGGTCACCCTGAGGGATTGTATGTTTTAAGTCTTAAAATTCAAAACAGATATTTTCATGAAAAGCTGATTATTCCATAGTGAACTATGAGAAGGTTTCAGAAACTGCCAGAAACCTTCGTTGCATCGCCGTGGGCAGACATATTACATCATTCCCCCAAAATTCATTTTATGGCGAAGGGCTTGACTGAGAATCTCAAACCACTTTTTCTAATTCTGGGTTGCATCCTGCTACATCTTCCTGTATATGCGCAGAATGGCCGGTTGAGCTTACATTTTTTTGAGCTTCCACACCCTGAGAAATTTCCAGGCACGGCGGACGTTATAACGGATTTGCACGACTCTCTCTGGACCGTATTGGTAAATGGCACCCAGACACGGTTTGTCAAGTCAAAAGACGGGATAAGCTGGTATCCTACATCTAAAATGTTTCCAGTAAACTGCAGGCTTGTCCGGCGGTATAACGGAGAATTGTATGCCTATCGCAGAGACACAGGCATGCTTCTACGCTCAGTTGACGATGGAGAAACATGGACTGACCTGTCGCAAGGTCTTCCGGTGGTTTATCAATATGGCAGTCCGAATAATTACCTTAAGGTGAATAGCATAACTTACCTGCAGACAAACGGTCAGTATTTAGAAATCTATGGGTCATACTTTTACCTGGGACGAATATTTCGAAGCGTGGATGGAAGTAACTGGTGGGAAGTTTCATACCACAACGTCAATGCTGCCTTGCATAGAGACGGTTATGTAAATCTGGATAACTACGCAATATATTTCGATAACAGTGCATGCCAACTAGACGGAAAGATATTTTCTTGTTTGTATCGCGCACCTTTACTTGCCTCTTACGATACCGGAAAATCATGGACATCGTTGGCCCCCTTGATGCAGGGCGACACTACAATTATTGAAGTCAGGGTTTTCGGAAACCGGATAGTTGCGATCGGTCAGGCGCACATTTATTTTTCAGACAACGAAGGCGCCTCATGGAATATGTTGTCAACAGAAGGTTGTATTTCTCCTTCACATATTGAGAAAAACGGCCAATGCTACTTTATGTCTTTGCCAGGAAGTTCGATAGTCGCTGATACGATGCTACGACATTGGAAATACCCCGATAAGATTGGAGAAGAAAAGGTGTTTGATATTTTTACCGACAGTGGAGGACGATTGGTAGCCCAACTAAATGATGTCTATGCCAGGTACGAGAATGAATTCTGGTCTGACTGCAGAACGTCAACGTTTCAACCGTCGGAAGAGTTTACTTCAAATAATGACAAGAATTCCGCACTGATCGTTGCCGACCAGAACCATCCGGCATTCACGCCGATAAAAACCTGTTGTAGCAATTGCCTGCATGTCAATCTTGGTGGGGATAGCATCCTAGCCATTAAAGGCATTTGCTCCCGTTTCTCTAAAAATACGGACAGCATTTTCGTCTCACCAGATCTTGGTCTGAACTATTACTTTGTCACTACCCTTCAGCACCCGGTTAATTATTGGTACACTTCTCATTTGTTTCAAACCCAGAACGGCTACACCTATGCCCTCCGCTCTGAAAAAGATTCTGTGTTTATATCTGTTGATAATGGGCAAAGTTGGAGCATCAAAGCTTTGCATACAGTCCCACCCTACACAAAAAGTAGTTTTTGGGCAGCCGGCGATTGTGTGTTTTGGAAGAGCTATAATACCACCCTTTTTAGTAGAGGTTATATTGAACAATGGGATACGGTTGACGTCGAAGACCTGACATTCCTTTTCTATAACCGTTATGATCAGCTTTATTATTTCTTACGGGGAAACAACATTTATGCGGCAACGCTTGCCTCGCTTCGCCATCCCCAATTGGTATATCAAAATGACGATTCCGGTTATCATTATCAAAAAGTCATTGCCGATAAGCAGTACATGTATCTCTTTAGAAGTGATAATAAAATTATGTATTCGCGAAGCGGTACCGGCTTTGTAGAATCGGGGCAGAAGGAATTTGTTTTGTTTCCAAATCCTTGCAACAATGCAATCAATATTTGGTATGGTTGGCTGGAGAATCCGGATGTATGGGTCAGTCTGTTTGACCTTACCGGCAAGCTTGTTCTCAGGCACCATCTAACAAAATCTATGGAAGATACCATAGTGCTTGGCGACCTTTCTCCGGGCATCTACTTACTCTACATCTCCGGTAAAGACATTCAGAAGTCCTATAAAATACTCAAGCTGCCACGCTAAGTGAAACGAAAAGTAGTGCCTTGAACAGGGAAAAGAAAATGCGGTCCGGTACTAACCCGTTCGACCCCGTACCTGTGTGCTCCATTATAGATTTTTTTGAATCCCACCATTAGTCATCAGCGCCCTCATACTACAATTTTTCATTAGGTTTTGTTTTCTTCCACCGCAGTAGTGCTACAGTTGCGCAGAATAGAAAGGGTAAGGAAAGTAAGGCGATCTTGAAGTTGAGACCGATCAACCCGATGATGAAGATGAACAGTACCAGTATGCCCACGCTTGCAGCGCCCAGCCGAAACAGCCATCGTCTCGGTGGGGTCAACAGGATATTGATGGCTAAAAGCAACTGACCTGCCAGCGGTATGATGGTAAAGGGGTGCAGCGCGGATTGAGGCTGTGTAAAAAGTCTCCGGATCACTTCTGCTTCTGCAGCAATGAGGTAGGTACTGTTGTTCGTTCCCCATTCAAGATATACGCAAAGCGAACTTAGGATCAGTAAAGCACAGGTCAGCCTTTTGGTTGTCGTGTTCATTTGCTTGTTTTTTCTGATCCAAATGTACCCGGCCCAACAGCAAAGGGCGATTAACCCGGGTTAACTAATTTTCTGGCTCCAACGTTTGCGCATCCGGCTGAGCGACTGTGGCTTTACGCCCACAAAAGAGGCAATATGGTACTGAGGAATACGCTGCGCCAACGAAGCATAGTTGCTGATGAAATGCTGGTATCTCTGCCCCGGCGCATGCATATACAACGAAAGCAGGCGGCTCACCATCACATCAAAACGATGCTCGAGGATGAGGCGGCCTATCAGATTGCCGTGCTTTGTGTGTCTGAAGATGTGCTGCACCTGTTCATAGCCGATGGTCAGGAGTATGCAGTCTTCAATGGCTTCAATGTTTTGTATGCTGGACTGCCTGCTGTTAAAGCTCTGATAGTCGGCAATGAAATCGCCTTCCGCCGTGAATTCAAAAGTTGCTTCGTCGTCTGCCTTGTGAACAAAGTAGCGCACCAGCCCTTGCTGTACATATCCAATGCGCTCGCTCACCTGTCCTTCCTTAAGAAAAAATCTACCCCTCGGTAGCTGCATCGGTTCAAAACAAGAGCGTATCTCTGCTGCCTCTTCTACGGTAAGCGGAGCAAGTGTGTGCAGCGTGCTGGCCAGATCGTGAGGCATAGGCCCGGATGATTTTGTTCCTGATTTTCAAAAAGAAAGGCAAGATAAGACACAACCGGATATAAGGTAACTATGCTACATTTATACCGATGAATACGACGCACAAAATAATGGAGTGTGTGCCCAACTTCAGCGAAGGCCGCGACGCGGTGAAGATTGGGGCCATTGCCGATGCTATACGCGGCGTAGCGGGTGTCCGTTTGCTGCATATAGATAGCAGCCCGTCGGCAAACCGAACGGTAATGACTTTTGCCGGCGCGCCGGAATCCGTGACAGAGGCGGCTTTCCGGGCCATATCGAAGGCGGCGGAACTGATTGATATGCGGGGCCAGGAAGGTGTGCATCCGCGCATCGGTGCCACAGATGTATGTCCCTTAGTGCCGCTCTACAACATGTCTATGGACGAGGCCAATGAATACGCAATCGCTTTAGCAGAACGTGTGGCTACAGGCCCGGGCATACCTGTTTATCTCTACGAATATTCCGCTCGCCACGAACACCGGCGCGCGCTACCCGATATCCGCAAAGGCCAATACGAGGGTTTTGCGGAGAAAATAAAAAAGCCCGAGTGGAAGCCCGACTACGGCGCAGCATTCAACCCCGCTACCGGTGCCACGGTCATCGGCGTACGAGAGATTCTGGTAGCCTTCAACATTGGGCTAAACACCAACGATGTCTCGAAGGCCAACTACATTGCTGAACGCATACGGGAGCGCGGATTCTGGGATATCAGTAGCGAGAAGCCACGAAAAATACCGGGTGTGTTGCCCCGGGTAAGGGCCATTGGCTGGTATATGGCCGATTACGACTGCGCACAAGTATCGCTCAATCTGCTCGACTACCGGCAGAGTTCACCGCTCAAGGCCTGGGAAGCCTGCAGCGCGCTGGCACAACAAATTGATGTTGCGCCGGAAGGAAGCGAGGTCATTGGCCTTATTCCGGAACGTTGTCTGCTGGAAGCCGGTGCATTCGTATGCCTGCAGCAACAGCAGCCTGTGCCCGAAGACAAACAATTGCTGATACACTATGCCATTGAGCTGCTGGGCCTTGCCCGGTATAAAGCTTTTCATGAACAGGAAAAAGTACTCGAATATGCTCTGGCACATGCCGGACTTATTTCCTGACCTTCGCACATAAAATAACAACGTTTACTGATGTCTCAACGAAACGCGCTGTATTATGTTTTTTCTGTAGTGCGCATATTGCTCTATCCTTTTGCCCTGATCTACGGTTTTGTGGTATGGCTGCGCAACCGGCTGTATGACACGGGCTTTTTCTCTTCTATCGAATTCAGTGTGCCGGTTATCTCGGTGGGCAATCTTTCGGTAGGGGGCACCGGCAAAACACCGCATGTGGAATATTTAATCAGGCTACTGCAATATCAATACAAAGTGGCCACAATGAGCCGGGGCTATAAACGCCGCACGCAGGGCTTCCTGCTCGCTGACGAACAGGCCAACGCGCTGAGGATAGGCGATGAACCCATGCAATATCACATGAAGTTTCCCGATGCCGTGGTCAGCGTCGCCGAAGAACGGATTACGGGTATTCCCACCTTGCTGCAAAAAAGAGACGATGTGGACGTTGTCTTGCTCGACGATGCCTACCAGCACCGCTCGGTAAAAGCAGGTATCAATATGCTCATCACCGATTACGCAAAGCCTTTTTATGAAGATTATATTTTGCCCTATGGTCGTCTGCGCGAAGGGAGGAAGGCCTACAAGCGCGCCGATGTGATCATCGTATCCAAATGCCCCGCAGATCTGACGGCCGCAGGTGCTGAAGATATCCGTAAGAAGATCGTTGTGCAGCCGCACCAACAGGTGTTTTTCTCCTCTATTGCCTACGACGAGCCCTACAGGTTTCTTACGGGCGAAAGGGCAGATCTCCGGGGCAAAAACGTCGTGCTGGTTTGCTGCATCGCTAATCCTGCACCCCTCGTGTCCTATCTGGAAAGCCGGGCCGCTTCGGTACATGTGCTGGCCTATCCCGATCATCATTACTTTCTCAGCAAAGACATGGAAGAAATTCATGAGGCAGTAAAGCAATGGGATGCACCGGATAAGGTGATCGTAACCACGGAAAAAGATGCAACACGGCTGCATTTAATGCGGGATAAACTTGACGGGCTCGGTGCTCCCGTGCTGGTACTTCCTATTCGCGTGCAGATCTTGTTCGGCGAAGAAGATACACTCAATACTTACATTCTCCGATATGTAGAGCATAGTGTGCTGCAACATCGTTCTTTTGGGTCAGTGTCCTGACATGGGGCTTACGCCGCCGTCACCAGGGTGATGCTGCTGTGTTTTTGTAAAATCTTCAGAAGCATTTGTTCCTCAGGTTCAAGATCAGTGTCGGCGCTGCAGGGCGGTATTTGTTCTATGATCCGGGTTAATTGCCTCTGTTCGTATAATGCCACAAGCACCGGATGTACATAGTATTTCCGACACACGGCCCGGGTATTGTTCAGCGCTTTCGCTACGCGGTCATACATCGTCAGAATGTTCTTTTTCAACACTCCTTCTTTTTCGGCGATACCGAGTTCCAGCAAAGCTTTCAGCGCATGAAGGGTGCCCGCCCAGGTACGAAAATCTTTGGCTGTGAAGTTGCCTCCGCTGATGGTTCGGATGTAATGATTCACCATTCCGCTGTCCACACTTTTGTGTCTTCCTTCATCATCGTAATATTGAAACAGTTCTTTACCGGGAATGTCTTTGCAGGCTTGTACGATCCGTGCCAGCTTTTTGCTCTTCAGGCTTATGTCATGATAAACGCCTTTTTTCCCCTTGAATCGGAACAACATCTTCTGTCCCTGTATCGCTACATGCTGGTCTTTTAGTGTAGTAAGCCCATAAGATCCGTTCAGTCTTTCGTAGGCATAGTTCCCCACGCGTATACAGGTGCTTTGCATCAGAGATACTACTGCAGCCAGCACTTTTTCCTGCGGAAGACCTCGTTGCGACAGATCTTTGCGAAGCTGTTGCCGCATGCAGGGTAGCGCGTTTCCGAAGTCATGCAGCCTAAAAAATTTGGTGTGGTTGCGCAATTGGCTCCAGTCGTTGTGATATCGATATTGTTTTCTGTCGCGGGCATCATAACCGGTTGCCTGCAGATGTCCCTTTTCCGAAAGGCAGATCCAAACCTTTTGCCAGGCGGGCGGTATTGCCAGACTTTTGATCCGTGAAAGTGTTTTCAGGTCTGTGATCTCCCGGTTTCCCTTTTTGTAGATAAACTTACCTCCGGCTTCATAGCGGCTGATGCCCGGCTCCTGGTCGCTCACATATCTGAGTTTTGCAAACGCTGCAGCCTTCGCAGGATCGGCGGTTATAGCGCGGAGTTTTCTTCGGTCCATGCTTGTTTTCGGAGCTTTCATGGCTAAGCCTGCTCAGCTAAAAACTTTATGCCGGGAGCAGTAGCCGGATTTTTCATTTTTTATTTAGACTGCGGCTGTGTTGATGGCACAGGTTTTTTTACTCCCTGGATGGAAATGAATGAATGAACGGATATGATGAGCAACAGAAGTGCAAACGAGCAAGCCACAGGACAAAGAGACCAGCATCAGGAGACCAGGAAATGGGTGAGTAGAAGGGATGAACAACTGGATGAAGAAATACGAGGCCTCCTGAAAAAGAAAAAGGAAGAAAGCAAGAAATCGGAACGAAGAAACGGATGAGGGCAAGCCATGAGCAAGGCAGATGGCTCATTTACTTCTGTTGACACAAAAGGATCGCGGCACGGGGTCGCGATCTTTTTGATTTTTAGCCATCGCAGCCGGGCAACCTAATGATTAATTTTACCTAAAGATCGCTCAGTAAAAAAATGACTACCATCGGCATTATTTCGGATACCCATGGCTACCTCGATGAGAACGTGTTTCGGCACTTTGAACCTTGCGATGAAGTGTGGCATGCAGGCGACTTCGGCTCGCCCGGTGTTGCGCAGCAATTAGAAGGCTTCCGTCCACTCCGTGCGGTATCGGGCAATATTGATGGCCCCGACCTCCGGCATGTGCCAGAAAAGCAACATTTCCTCTGCGAAGCTGTGCCTGTCTTCATGGTGCACATCGGCGGCTACCCGGGAAAGTACGCTCCGGGAATAAAAGAGCAGATCAGAAAACATAAGAGCCGACTGTTTATCTCCGGTCATTCCCACATTCTGAAAGTGATGTTCGACGAGAGCTTGCAATGCCTGCATATCAATCCCGGTGCTGCAGGCAGACAAGGCTGGCACAAAATACGTACGCTGGTACGTTTACAAATTGACGGATCGGCTATTCAGAACGGTGAGGTGATTGAGTTAGGGGCACGCTGATCTTCCTCTGCCGTGGGCTTCTTCTTGTTTCTTTTTACAGCCGGTGCAATGCGAGGGCGCCTGGGGGCAGCAACTACGTTCTTGTCAATCTCCCAGTAGCCCCATATTTTTTTCTCTGTGCCCTTTTTTAGATTGATGTCCACTTTTTCGGCAAGGTACCAGCCGAGCAAATAGCCAAACTCCCGGTCGGCAGGACGAAGAGGTGCGATCGTCAGTTCGTCCATGCATTCAATCAGTATTTGTCGAATCTCTTTTTTGAGTGGGCGGGTCGTGCTGCGCCAATAGTCCAGTAGTCTGTCTGTGCAACGATCAAGAATTCCGGATACCAGCATCTTCTGGTCATCCGTGCTGTAGATAATAGCGGGTAACACCTCGTAAAAGGTTTCGTATTTATCTGCGTGTCTGAATCTCGAAAGAATGTCCGTTACCGCTGCTTTTTGCACGTTTGCAAAATAATACAGCGAAGGGGTAGCAAGCAAATTTGAAAACACATCAACCCAACATTTCGAATACGGGTCGCACCTCTGTCCAAAATGCATCTAAGGCAATGATATTGTCTTTGAAAAATGCAATCATCTCCGGCCAGTCCGTCTTTCGAAACACGCTTACAGGCTCAAGAGTTTTTTGAAGGCAGGTAGGGTGCGGTCCCTTATTGTTGGCTGGAGCATTCCATTGCCAGTCAGAACCCGCTATTTGTTTAAACATGCCGCTCAGCTCCGCCATTTGTTCGGTAAAGAGTTCCCGCACGGAAGGAGGATGAGAAAAGCACAGGCCAATCGTGGCGCGGCGCGCATCGGCATCCATGCTGAAGCGGATATGGGGCACTCCGGTCTTGTAATTTACCCAGTTAATTTTGGTTTCGCCGGCAGAGGGAACAGGCCGCATGTATTGGCCAAATTTCGTCCAGAATTCATGACGTAGTTCTGAGGCTTCCGATTTCGAAAACATCAACAAAAATAGTCAGGACAGGCTTTTTTGAGGTGAAGAAGCTAAGACGATCTATCCGGTCGTTCAATAACTGAAAAGAGAAGGGTGTACATGTAAATCGATTGCGGGCGTTATCCGCGGCCCTTACTTCTTTGCCACTGTCTGAAATAATAAGCGACCACTGCAACTAGAATGACTACGGGAACTAACGCGATCAGCGCGTAATGCAAGTCGTTCATAAAAAAATATTTTCATTAAAATAAGGATTATCGTCAGGTTTTTAAAAAAATAATTTGAATTTTTTTCCACAGGCAAACCGCACATGATCAGGATGAAAAGTATCCCAATTGCGGAAACATTGATTGACAATGATATTCGACAGAGGCGCAGAGGGGTGGGTTGTGAATAAATTGTTAACCGCCTGCAAAGGCTGCGTTAACGAACTCGCTTTGTTTGCACAGCCTTGTGCACGGTTTCATCTTTGCATCATCAAACAACAAAACAACAAAACACAAACAAA
>OFIS01000416.1_pt1 | contig 25529 bp, 25 predicted proteins | sample 1775071 | NCBI WGS metagenome assembly OFIS01 (sample SAMN08195774, study PRJEB24354) | sludge metagenome | isolation source: sludge from phenol fed wastewater aerobic bioreactor C | place: India: Nagpur | collected 2016-09-17
GGTGTTGAAACGACCGCTTCGAATCCTGCTCAAGTTGACAATCTTGACAGTAAAACAATTCAGGTTAAAGAAATCGGCAAGGTTAAACCGATGCCAGTTCTTAAGTTGAACCCTAACAACCCTGAGAACAGCCAATTTGTGGCTCAACACCGTTCACATTCTTCACATAGTAGTCACAGTTCTCATAGTTCCCACTATTCCCATAGGTCAGGAGCAATGTTTGCATAAATCATTCTGTTATGCCATTCCAGAATGAAATCAAAGACAATGAAATAATTGTTTTTGCAGACACTTCTTTGTTTTCAAAAGATAGTATTTTCAAATGCCTTTATTGGTATGGAGACAAATTCCATACGAATGTTTCATTTGCGGACAGCAATACTTTTAGAGTTTCTGTAAAACCAATTTCAACTAACCGGCTGTCACAACAAGAACAGGAAAACCTATTGTTGAAGCTTGAAAGAGACTTGGTTGATTTCAACCTGCGTGACATTGTTACAAAAGAAACGCAGAATGTCAGAGATTTATTAATTGCAAAAGCATTTTCAAACGGAGAATTTGACGAGTTACCTCCTGGTGACGTGTCAGACCCTGTAGGTTTTAATGTAAATCAGTTAAAGAATGATTGATGCAAAACCAGACAGAAAATCAAGAAAATTCAGAGAAATTGACCAATTCGATTTAAACGAAAAAAGTCAATATTATTTACTTCCTTTTCGTTTCCACCGAATAACAGATGAAAAAGAAATAATCGTCAACGAAGTTGGGGACTATTTGACGTTATCAAATGGAACATTTGAAAGAATTGTAAAACGCCAACTCGATAAAGAAAAAGATGCTGAACTATATGGTGATCTAATTGCAAACTTTTTCATTTCAGAAGAACCAATTCCTCCCCTAATTGATGTTCTTGCGACACGCTATCGGACTAAAAAACTATTTCTAAACTACTTTACAGGATTACACATATTCGTTATCTCTTTAAGATGCGAACATACTTGCCATTATTGCCAAGTATCACGAGTTACTCAAAATAGAGACTTATATGATATGTCAATTGCTAATATTGACAAGGGAATAGAAATAATGTTCAAATCGCCCAACCCGCATGTTACTATGGAGTTTCAAGGTGGAGAAGCACTTTTAGCATTTGACAACATAAAATATGCAGTAGAAAAAGCCGAAAGAATTGCAGACGAAGTTGGTAAAGGTTTAACTAAAGTAATCTGCACCAACTTAGCACTAATCAATGAAGAAATATTAGAATATTGTAAAGAACATGAAATCCTAATATCCACCTCATTAGATGGACCTAAATATGTTCATGACAAGAATAGACATAAGCCTCATGCAAGTAGTTACGAATTAGCAATCAAAGGAATTGAACTTTCAAGAAAAATTTTAGGACATGATAGAGTTTCCGCTCTTATGACAACGACAAAGTTATCATTAGCTTATCCGGTTGAGATCATAGATGAATATTTTAATTTAGGGTTTCAAGGAATATTTTTAAGAAATATCAGTCCTTATGGCTTCGCCCTAAGAACTGATAAGTCAAAATATGAAACTGAAAAATTCCTGACTTTTTATAAAAAAGCACTTGACCGAATTTTGGAATACAATTTCAGCGGTCACTATTTCACAGAAGATTTGGCTAAAATATTTTTAACCAAAATTCTCACTCCTTTTAATGTTGGCTTTGTTGACCTTCAATCTCCAGCAGGTCTTATAAACGGTGTAGTTGTTTTCAATTATGATGGTGGAGTATATGCCACAGACGAAAGTAGAATGTTGGCAGAACAAAAAGATTACACATTTAAGCTTGGCACATTAGATGACAGTTACAATGATTTGTTCTTTGGTAAAAAAGCCCAAGAAATTGCCCAATTATGGGCGAATGAAGCTTTGACAGGTTGTTCTGAGTGTGCATTTCAACAGTACTGCGGTGCAGACCCAGTCCACAATCATGCTACACAAGGTGACATGTATGGATTCCGCCCAAATAGTGATTTCTGTCAAAAGAATATGGAAATCATAAGATACCTAATTGTGCTTATGGAGAGCGACAATAGAATCAAGAAAATATTTGAAAGCTGGGCAAAAACAGCAACCCATTAATAAATGAATATGCTGCTTAGAACTAAAGGGAAACCTATAAATATAGAAACTCACCTAGTAGGAAAGGTTACAAGAAACCCCGACCAACTCGATGAAAATTCATTTTTACTAATTGACAGCTCAATTTCTGAATTGCCAAGTAAGAACTATATGGGTGTTCTAAGCCGTCAAGATGAATATGAAGTAAAGAATGGAGAATATGTTGTTTTCAAAATACCAACACTAGACCATTTAACGGACGGAGATATCGTTTCAGTTGGAAATGACGGAAATATAAATACTCTTTACAGAGTAAACTCATTTCATAATACTTTATTAGCGACTGAAAGATGTAATAGCAATTGTCTCATGTGTTCACAGCCACCGAGAGACAAAAATGATATTCCTATTCATTATCAAATTCACAAAAAGCTAATTCCTTTAATACCTAAAGACTGTTTTGAGTTAGGTATTTCAGGTGGTGAGCCTACTTTGATGGGCGACTTATTTTTTGACTTACTTTCTCAAATTAAGACTGAACTACCCGCCACTGAAATACACGTTTTGACAAATGGGCGTTCTTTCGCTTGGAACCAGATGGCAGAAAAGCTTGGAGAGCTAGATTATAGAAGATTAATGTTAGGCATACCTCTTTATGCAGACTATTATCAGGTTCACGACTATATAGTTCAAGCTGAGAATGCTTTTTATCAGACAATATTAGGATTACACAATCTTGCTCGATATAACCAACGACTTGAAGTAAGAATTGTTTTACATAAACAGTCAATTCCCCGATTAACAAGACTTGCCAAATACATTTATAAAAACCTACCTTTCGTTGAACATGTGACTTTTATGGGACTTGAATATATAGGATATACTCCTCATAACATTCAAAAACTTTGGATTGACCCATACGACTACCACGACGAATTAGGAGAAGCTGTAGAGTTCCTCGCAGGACAAGGAATGCATGTTTCTATTTACAATACGCCTTTATGTGTATTGCCAGAAAGGCTTTGGAAATTCGCAAGAAAATCAATTTCAGACTGGAAAAATGACTATTTACCCGAGTGTTCAAGGTGCTCAAAACTTAACGACTGCGGTGGACTATTTACATGGAACTTGAAAAAACACAGTGAACATATACGACCGTTTACCGCATGACGAGAGAAGCACGAAGGCATAACACACGTTTGGCATCATGAGGGGTGACGTACTTAAATTCAAGTTCAGTTTTCCACTTTAACTGTAGTGCTGGGTTGACTGTTTTGTGCTCCGAAATCCGCCACTGCGCCAAGTGCCAAAACGTTGGCGGCTATTATCGCAGACCTTACTTCATGACTTTAAAAATATTTGACAACGACGACAATGTTTACTTAGAATGGATGGACAAAAACCCATCTTACTTTGTAGTCAACACCCGTAGGGCAAAGAATTCTGACTACTTCTATTTGCACAAATCTAAATGTCATCACGTTTCTACAACCGCCGGGCTTGACAAAGGAGCTTATACGGAAAGGAATTACATCAAGATCGGTTCTGACGATTTAAACGAACTCAAAAATTGGTTTGAACAAAACAACTCAAGGTTCAAAGGCGACTTTACAGAATGTAAAACATGTAAACCTTTTTCGGAAAAATTTATAGACAATCCAATTTTCCTGTTTCCAGACACAATTGAAAATGAAACGGAAGTACTATTTGAAGGTGCGAAAAAGCAAATTATTGTAAACTCATACGAACGCAATTTTAGAGCAAGACAAAAGTGTCTAAACCATTATGGCTATTGCTGTTCAGTTTGTAAAATTGACTTTGAAAAAGTTTACGGAATAATTGGAAAGGATTTTATTCACGTACATCACTTGAAAGAAATCTCTGACATCGGCGACACTTACATTGTTGACCCAATAGCCGACTTAAGACCAGTTTGCCCGAATTGCCATTCAATGCTGCATCAAAGAAAACCATGTTTTACAATTGATGAATTGACCAACATGATGAGATATTAGCCGCCAACATTGCACTGGCATTATGGCGGCTGACAGTTGTAAACCCAACATTTGTGCAGCTATCGGGCATTTGTGCAAATGTTGGGCTGACGTTTTCCAAATGCCCTACCATCGCAAATACGTAAACCGTTTTGTGTCATACAAACGCAACCTTCGATAATCCTGAGTAAATGAAAAGGAATAGCACCATTATTTTGATTGCAGTTGTTAGCATTTTACTAATTGGACGGATCATTTACGTTCAAACTGGTAAGAAAACCATACAGACAAAATATCCAATAGACAAAATTGTATTAGAGAGGAATGTTATTATGATCCACGCATCAAAAAATGTAGAACTAGCTGACATAATAAACTTAGATATTTTCAAAGGGTTGAGACCAGATATGTCTAGCGGTAAAATAACTGCGCTTTTGGGAGAACCTTCAGACACCTCTAACCAATTTGACAGCCGATTTCTTGTTTACTATACTGATAAAGGAAGAATTGAAACAGGAGTTTCATCTGGTGTCCTTTCAAATGACCAATTCTATAACACAGGTATCTGCATGTTTTACAAGCAGGATATTTCTAAAGACTTCATATTCAAAAGTTCAATTTTAAAATATCTGCCTGACGATATTTCTGACAAACAAGTTGGGGTTTTTATCAATGAGAAATGTGACTTTGTAGTAAACTTCTCAAGTAAGAAGGAAGACTGGATACAATGGATGGTTGAAAACTAGTAGGGCACAAAATTACTAGGGCTTCGTTGCGCCGAACGGGCAAGACATGATCCCGATAGTTATCGGGACTGTTGAACGAACTTTTCTCAGCGAAGCTAAACCAATGTGAGCCTGGTGCTCTCCAGCAGACTGGCGGATGCCGCCTATTCAACGACAGAACACACAACTAACGAGAAAGGAAAATGGGATTTGGATTCAATTTACTATTCGCTTTTATCGTTCTTCCACTGACGGGAATTTTTTTAGTAATCTGGTTGCTGACAAGAAAGATAATTTTCGGAAAAACAATAGGACTGGTCTGGCTTGGAATATCGGGGCTTTTATTTTTTTTTCAGGTGTTATCCAGCGGTTGACTGCAAAAACTGAATTGAAGAAAAAGGACTATTACGGCGAGTATATTATTGACCGGGACTGCTTTCCCGGCAAACAAGCCGACTGGCAATATGAACATTTCAGATTCGAAATCAATGAGCATGACTCCATTTTCTTTTTTGTGACGAACAAAGAGAAAATAGTAAGAACGTTTCGGGGAACAGTTTCAACGACACATTCAAATAGTTCACAACGACTCATCATCAATATGAAGCAGCCAACGCACCATATTCTCAGCAGTAACCCGACCGTTTATCGGAGCACCTGGAGTTTCTATCTGGTATTCTATTCGCCAAAGTTCAATAACGTGTTTTTCAAAAAGGGACGATGGAAGCAACTTCGGTATTAGTGAACCGTTAACCACTTTGGTTTTGCTTTTGCAGTTCCTCCTGCGGACGATCAGGATTCAAATTCTTTACCGTTATCTTCAAAAGGGGCGATATAGTTTGACATAGTAGCGAGTAAATCGGTCATTGCCTGATGAAATATATTGAATTGCTCCAGGCTCCCTAAACTATTCAGCACAGGCGCTCGTTGTACTAACGAAGGCTGCGTATGCTGGTAATCGTGAAAAGATGTCCATTCCCAGTCCTTAATACTGGATACAAACCGGTGCTTAATGGGGTTAAGATGGATATAAGTAACTACTCGATCAAAATAATCGTCAGATTTTACCTCTTTGCGCTTGAAATTTTTGATAAAGAGTGAACCTCTGCGACTATATCTTTTGTTGAACGCCTGTGTAAAGCTGCTGAACAGGTTCGCGAATTGTTTGCTGAGGATGTTGGAAGAGCACAACTTTTCCAAAGTTTCGAACTTTGGAAAAATTTGTAGCAGATCGTCAGCGGGTTTTATTCTTATCAGTAGATGAAAATGGTTGGGCATCAGGCAGTACGCAAGGGTATCTGCAGCAGGAGCAATATGCTTTTGGTATTGTTGCAGAAAAAAAGGTAATTCTATAAATATTCAAAGAATAAGGAACCAGTCGGACATTTGATGACGCAGCCGTGAAAAAGCAAACCCCACAGCTGTGTTAATACTGTGTTTTCTTCTGATATTTGATTTGATAAGTAGATTTCACAGACTACTCGTCACTATTTATATATGGGTGTGTTCTCCTACCATCTTATACGGTTATCGTTGGCTTCTGCCTTGAAAATGATGTTCTTCCCTTTCCGATCAAAAAACATCGATGGTTTGATCCATGCAGAAACCATGACCGTCATGATTTTGGGCTCGCCAATTTTCTCTAAAACCAGATTTTTCAACCGGGAAATCGCTGTTTTCGCGCAATGGGAAAATGAAGAATGTCTAAACAGTTTTTTACGGTCACATTATGCCGGAAAGCAATTGGCAAAAGGTTGGCATTTAAGACTGGATTTTCTCAGACAATGGGGAAGCATCTCAGGATTTCGCATTCCCTTCCAGAAACAAAATCAAATAGCCGAGGATGAGCCGGTAGTAGCGGTGACCATCGCCCGAATGAAGTATCTACAAATACCTAGATTCCTTCGTTGGGGAAGACCTGTAGAAAAGCAAGTCAGAGATGATCTTAACGCGACTCTTTCGCTTGCCTCGATTCGCTATCCAAATATTGTTTCCACTTTTTCAATATGGAAAACGCAGAAGTCCATGACGGATATGGTTCAAGGTCACAGCAACCTGCCCTTACCGAAAAGACATGTGAATGCGATGAAAGAACGCGACAGAAAGGACTTTCATTTTGAATTCACCACTTTACGATTTAAACCACTAGCTGAATATGGAATGTGGAATAACAAATCGAATTACCTGTTTACTCAAGCAAAAATTCAATGAGTTTAGCTTATCCTAAGCAAAAATTTCAAGATTGGTGCACACAGCAGTGGGTCATCTTAACAGGAAGAAAGTTGGATCCTTCAATACATTCATGGTTAATCGGACCGTTTGGGGAGTTGGATGGAATTGGTGAACACTTTATCTACCAATTAGCACAAAAAGAAAATCTTATCGTTAGCCGAGACCTATCATCCAAAGGGCTTTTAGATTCATTTTCATTACTGAAACTGCACGATAACGACATCGAAAAACTACCGCAAAGTGTGATTGATTTCTATGAGAAAACATCTGATTACAATTTGAAGTTCAACGTCCATTGGAATCCTGTCTTTAAGGTATTCGGATATTTAGTTAACAGGCTGTTCAGTCAGCGGATCAACCAACTAAACATTCCCACCTCAAGTATTTCTGAGGCAGGAGAATTAACGAGCGAAATAATTCAACTGATTTCCACAGACAGCAAGGTAAAGTACACGGTGTGGTTGAGAAAATTTCGTTCGACAGGGAAAGTAATTTATTCAGGGGTTTATAGGACTTGCATCATTCCCTCAGGTGTCACGTACATACAGGCTATTTTTCCACTCCCAAAGGGGAATGCAACTGTAGTTTTGAAGCCGTCAGTAGGAGCGCAGAACGAGCTAATTCTGGATTCTTCAGGAAAAAAATTTGGCGACGCTGGCTTTTATTTTCTGCTCAATGATTCAAAAGGTAACCTTTGGGGTAAGCATATCAGATCATTTACAGACAAATTGATAGTAAGAGATGAAAATGGCGCTTTGAAAGCAAAACAAATTCTGAGACTTTGGCGCGTCAACGTTGCAAGAATGGAATATGAAATAAAAAAGCATGAAGTAATGAAGAAAGCACATAACCTTCGCTTCATCTCCTAATACACCAGCCGCTCCTGCACAGAAACATTGCCCTGTAAGCCGCCGGAGTGAATGCATAATACCTTACTGCCCGGAGGAAAGTAGTGGCGCTGCAATAGTTGTTCTATGCCGTACATCATCTTGGCTGTGTACACCACATCGAGAGGCAGCATGTTGAGTTCATAAAACCGGTTCATAAACTGCAAGAGTTCGCTGTTGTGTTTTCCGAAGCCGCCAAAATGAAATTCGTCGGTGAGTTGCCAGCTTTTGTCCTTCGGTGGCAATATATGTTGCCGTATGGTCGCTTCCAAATAGTTGCCGCCCTTCATGGGCACAAAGCCGAAAAGTTGAACATCTTCAGGTAGCGCATTTCTTAAACCGATAAGGGTAGTGCCCGTTCCCACCGCGGTGCATACATAGTCGTAGCCTTGAGGAATGAGCCGGGCTATAGCCGCTGCACCACTCCTACCCGCTTCATTTGCCCCACCTTCGGGAACAATATAAGCTTCGTAACGAAGCGCTAGTCCTTGTAAAAATCCGGGATCATCCTTTTTATCATAGTCCTCACGACTTACAAATTCGAGCTGCATTCCAAACTGCTTACAGTCGCTCAGCGTGGGCGTAAGATTTTGCTGTGCGTAGGTGCCGCGGACTATACCCACCGACTGCAAACCGGCTGCCTTTGCGGCTGCCGCGGTGGCAACGAGATGATTGGAATAAGCACCGCCAAAGCTGAGTAGGCAGGTGTATCCCTGGGCGAGCGCAGCTTCCAGATTGGGTTGGAGCTTGTACCATTTATTGCCGGAAACGACGGGATGCAACAGATCGAGCCGGAGCATGTCTATATGGGCAGACCCATTGCCTTCTGCAAAAGAAACGGGATCAATCCTGATCTTTCGCTCATCCATTGTATCCATACTCGCGCAGATAATTTTCATTGTCGCGCCATTTGGGACGAACTTTTACGAAGAGCTCAAGATGCACTTTTGTCTGCAAAAACTCTTCTATGGCTTTACGGGCATTGATGCCAAGCTGTTTTATGAGGCTGCCACCCTTGCCAATCAGAATGATCTTCTGCGTTTCTCTCGCCACAATGATCTCAGCCTTGATCACGTTGAGCGTGCTCTTTTCTTCAAAACTCTGGATGATCACTGCGGTTTGATAAGGAATCTCTTCGTGGTAAAGCGCGTAGATCTGTTCGCGTATCAACTCACTTACAAAAAAGCGCACGGGTCGGTCGCTCATGCTATCATCGGGATAGAAAGGAGGCGCCTGCGGCAAAAATTTAAGCACCAGCGGAACTATTGCTGAAACATTATTTTTCAATGCAGATACGGGCAACACTTCATAGCCCGGAAAAGCATCCTTGTAGCGCTGCACTTCTGCCTTTAGCTTTTTGGGGTCGCGTATCAGGTCAGCTTTGTTGAGCAACAATAAAGTGGGCACTTTCAGTTTCAGCGATCCGGCTATGGTTTGTATCTCTTCAATCGGTTGCGTAATGTCGTGCACCAGCATCGCTACATCCGCATCTTCGAGGGCGCTCTTCACCTGGCGCATCATCTTTTCGTGCAGCTTGTATTTGGGTTCTATAATTCCCGGCGTATCAGAGAAAATGATCTGGTATTTTTCATCGTTGAGAATACCAATAATGCGATGGCGTGTGGTTTGCACCTTTGGCGAAGTGATCACCAGTCGGTCGCCCAGTAAGGCATTGAGCAAGGTGGATTTGCCGGCATTGGGAGCGCCGAAGATATTAACAAAGCCCGACTGGAAATGTTCGTACATACGCCGGCAAAATTAGCATAGCCAGGACGAAAAGCCGCACAGCTTATCCGGGCAAAGCGATCCCGCCGCTATTCCCGGCACTTTACTAATTTAGATGGCATGAGCGACATCCCTTTGCGCAAACAGCCCCATGAAGAAAAACACATGCAGGTGATTCCGCTGGGTGATGATATGCCTTATGATTACAAGCATCCGCACCGACACGCTTATTTCGAGTTCTTTCTTTTTAGAAAAGGTGGCGGCACTCACTTTATTGACTTTGCAGGTTATCCTATCCATCCACATACCGTACACGTGATCTTTCCGAGTCAGGTGCATCTGCTGAAACGCAAAGGCGCAAGGGGTCGCATACTTATTTGCAGCGCAGAGTTGATCAGCCAATTGGATGGATGGTTTTATAGAAAGTTGTTTGAAGGATGTACCTCTCAGCCCTGTATCAGCTTTTCACCTTCTGCGTTCGAATTTCTGGATCTGCTCATGGGGCAGTTTGCGGATCTCTGCAAGGCTGATCAGAAGCTGGAACGTGCTTTGGTGCCGGGATATCTTTCCGTATTTCTGGACAAGTGCATCGAAGCTTTGCAACAAACATCCGATTTCTCCCGTGTCAGTCCCAGCCCGGAACTGCAGCTATATCGACAATTTGCCTTGTTGCTTGAAAAGGATTTTCCGGAAAAACGAAATGTAAGCGCTTATGCCAAAGAACTATTCGTAAGCCCGAAGATTTTGAGCCATGCCGTAAAAACGGCAACGGGGAAAACCTGCATTGAGTGGATTCAACAGCGCACACTGACGGAAGCAAAAAGATTGTTGCTTTTCACTGATTGCAGCGCTAAAGAAATTGCCTGGCAGTTACAGTTTAAGGACAGTTCTTACTTCACACGGTTTTTTACACGACTTCAGGGTCAGACTCCTTCTGCATTCAGGCTACACTGGGAAGAAAAGTACCAGCAATCGTCCTGAAAGGATAAGCATAGTGACGGTAGTATTGAGGAATTTTAGTAAAGGAAAAACGAATAACTATGAAAAAGACTTTACTACTATGCACACTAATGGCGGCAAGCTTCTTTGTCTCAGCCCAAAACTACTGGCGCGAAATCACCTCCGGCACGCAGAAAAACTTACTGAGCGTTTCTTTCGGCAGCGCGCAAACGGGTTATATCTCGGGCGAAGACAGCTTGCTGCTTAAAAGCACTGATGGCGGACAAAGCTGGCAAACCGTTGCTACCTCAGGCTTCACTTTTACTGCCACGCATAAAGACATTATTCACGTCAACTTCCTCAATGATAGTACCGGATATGCAATTACCGGTAACCATGCGCATCCTGTTTATGCCGGCGAGTTGTATAAGACTACCGATGGGGGCAATCATTGGTCGCCTATTGCCAGCGGAAACATTGCAGGCAGCACTACTTTTTTCTTCGACGAGCTCAATGGATTTGAAGCAGGTTCCGCCTTTTTCGCTGGCTACACCATTACCCGTTGCACGGGTGGCGTTTGGGATCAATATCACTATTTCAATTACGACCCCTACGATTTTCTTTATGCCATTGACTTTTACAATACGCAATACGGCATAACGGGCGGAAGCAGGGGCTACATCTACCGGACATTCGACGCGGGCGTAAGTTGGGACACTGTAAAAACCAATACAGACTCTGCGATTCGGGGCATACAGTTTATCAGCGACAAAGTACTGCTGGCAGCCACAGAAGATGATGGTAAAGGAATGATTTTAAGTACTGACAGTGGGAAGAGCTGGCAACTCGAGCCCACTACGCTTACTTTTTCCTATCCTCAGTTGACAAGTCTTACCCGTTCGCCTCGCGATTCTTTTATTGCGGTGGGAAGACTCACACAATCGCACGGTGGAATATTACTTTATTGGTATGGGAGCTTTGCCGCCAACCAAACAGTTGCGCAGCCGCTCAATGCTGTGGCTATGGCAGACCAAAACATCGGCTTTGCGGTGGGCGACAGTGGCATGATCGTGAGCAATCGCGAAGTGGTGCTTGGCGTTGCTTCTTTTCAAACTGAAAAAGAACTGAAAGTATTTCCGAACCCTGGCAAAGGCGAACTGCATACTGTTGCACACCAGCCGCATTGTCTTTTTGTTTATGACCTTGCGGGCAAATTGCTTTGGTGCGATAAAAATTTTTCCACCACACACCAGGTTCGTCTCTCACTTCCCGACGGTTGCTATGTGCTGGAGGCAACTGATGCGCAGGGACATCGGCAGCATCAAAAAATAATTATCAGTAGAGCGCAGCAACAATAAAGAGGCACTACCGAAAAAGAACTTGAAAATAATGCTGAAAAGATTTGTGCAGTAAGGAACTGCGGGCTATCTTTGCGCTCCACATCGCGAGGTAGAGCAGCGGTAGCTCGTCGGGCTCATAACCCGAAGGTCCTAGGTTCGATCCCTAGCCTCGCTACGAAAAGAAAGCGCATCACAACGGTGCGCTTTTCTATTTTACCGTACCAACGCCTTCATTTCGGCATATTGCAAGACGTGAAATCCCGGATCTATCGTTTTTGCAGCCTTTACCATCGCCCTCGCCACATCCTGCGCTTCAATAGGTTTGTATTTTGAAGGAAGAAGAACAGTAATAGCTTTCGATACCACTTGAAAAAATCTTTCGGCTGGTCGGGATTCCTGCCGATTTCCCAATAGCATCGAAGGTTCGAACGCACAAATGGTTTCAATACCTGTCGCTCGAATGGCATCTTCCACCTCTCCTTTCAACTTGAGGTAAAATCCATTGCCGTTGCTATCGGCTCCCACTGAAGAGACAAACAAAAACTTCGAACACTGATCCTGTTTGCCAATGCGCGCAGCATTTACCGGTATGTCAAAATCAATTTTGCGGTAGCGGTCTTTATCGCCCTTTACATTTTTTTGTGTGGTGCCCACAGCAGAGAAAATGACATCGCAGTCGCGCAATGCCCGCGCATATTCCGCTGTATCATCAAAGTCAATGATCCACTCTTTTATCTTGCTGTTCCTTTTTCCCGTACTGCGCCGGGTTATTACCTGAATGGCTGAAAAATAGTTGTCTTGTTCCAGCAAGTCGAGTACATGACCGCCAATCAATCCCGTAGCGCCAATTACTGCTGCTTGCATAGCCCTGTAGTGTTGCGATGAATCCTAAAAATACAACTCGTTTCAGAGCTGCGGCATGCAAAAAAGGCTGGCGCCAATCATCTATTGTGGAATGATAACGATATCCTTTTTGCAGCCGGGCTTTGCACCCGCTCCTGGCTTCGGTCCCGCTGTTCGCTTTTACTCCTCGCGCCTTCGCACAGTGCCCTACCCTTCGCTGCGGGGTAATCGCTGCCATCGGGGCTGTAGCTCAGCGTAGGTGCTTCCATTAAGCACGCATGCTTCCCTGGGGTGAAAAACCGAAAGCAACAGCCCGTTTGTGTCCAGCAGGTTACAGAAAATACGGACAATTTCACGACAACCCGAACAAAATTCATAAAGTCAGATGGGCTGAAAGGCCACGCCCAACTGCCGCCTTTGCAATACTGCCCTGATCTCGTCCAGCACCGAAGGGTCGTCAATCGTAGAAGGAATGGAGAACGATGAGCCATCTGCAAGGGCACGCATGGTCTTTCTGAGAATCTTTCCACTTCGTGTCTTCGGAAGTCTGTTGACGACAGCAGCATTTTTAAAAAAAGCCACCGGTCCTATCCGCGAACGGATCAACTCGATCAGAGCGGCTTCCAGCTCTTGTTCGCTGCATAAGGCGCCGTCTTTAAGCACCACAAGTGCAATAGGTCTTTGCCCCCTCAGTTCGTCGGCAATGCCCAATACTGCACATTCGGCAACATCGGGGTGACCGGCCACTATTTCTTCCATCTCTCCCGTACTGAGGCGGTGTCCGCTCACATTGATCACATCGTCCACCCGGCCCATAATGGAAAAGTAACCCTCAGCATCTTTGAAGCCTCCATCACCCGTGAAGTAGTATCCCGGAAAACGCTCGAGATAGCTTTTCTGAAAACGGATTTCATTGCGCCAGAGTGAGGGTAAACATCCGGGCGGCAACGGTAGCTTCACCACAACATTGCCCTCCTTTCCGGCTTCGAGTTCCGTGCCCTCGTCAGAAAGTATCCGCACATCGAAACCGCAAACCGGCTTACCAGCAGAACCCGCTTTGGTATGCGGCTCTTCCAGGCCGGTCATAATGCCCAGCATGGGCCAGCCGCTTTCCGTTTGCCACCAGTGATCTATGACGGGTACGCCGGTCACCTTTCCCAGCCACTCATAGGTGGCCGGGTCACAGCGTTCGCCTGCGAGGAATATCTGTTTCAGGCTCGAGATATCGTAGGCCTGCTTCAGCGCCGCTTCGGGATCATCTTTGCGGATGGCCCGTATAGCTGTTGGCGCGGTGAAGAAGCTATTAACCTTATACTCTTCAATAACCCGCCAGAAGGCACCGGCATCGGGTGTTCGTACCGGTTTGCCTTCGTAGATAACCGTGGTGCAGCCAAACAACAGAGGCGCATACACTATGTAAGAGTGGCCTACCACCCATCCGATATCGCTCGCAGCCCAGAACACATCTCCTGGCTTCATCCCATAGAAATAATTCATGCTGAAGTGAAGCGCAGTAGCGTAGCCGCCCGTGTCTCTCACAATGCCTTTCGGCCTGCCGGTAGTGCCGGAGGTGTACAATACATACAGCGGGTGTGTGGCTGCTACCTGCTTGGGCCCCACCGAACCGCAGCGCAGCAAAGCTTCGAAGTCGAGTTCATTCTTTCCACCCAGACTATCAAAACCTTCCTCGCGGCGATAGTAAATTTGAAAGTCGGTCTTATGCTTTGCTTCTTTAAGCGCAGCATCTACTAATATCTTGTAGGGAATTTTTTTGTCGAACTCAATACCATACGACGCTGAAATGATCACCTTAGGGCGAGCGTCGTCAATACGCATCGCAAGCTCGTGCGGCGCAAAACCTCCGAACACAACCGAGTGAATGGCTCCGATACGGGCACAGGCCAGCATAGCCACCACAGCCTGCGGAATCATAGGCATATAGATGATCACGGTGTCGCCATACCCTACTCCGAGATTGCGAAGGCCGGCGGCAAAGGCGCTGACCTGCTCCAGCAGTTGCCGGTAGGTAATCCGCTCCCTATGGCCCGTAAAGGGAGAATCGTAAATAAGCGCAGGTTGCTTGCCTCGCCCTTCGGCTACATGTATATCCAGGCAGAGCTCGCTCATGTTGAGCAAACCATCGGCAAACCAGCGATAATGGCCTTCTTCATCGCGGGAAAGGATCTGCTCGGGCGCCTGACTCCAGGCGATGCGCTGCGCCTGTTGCCGCCAAAAGCCCTCAGGATTGCGGATGCTTTCTTCATACAACTGTTGATAGTTCATGTGAAAAAGAATTTCAGAAACAGATAACGCCCTGAAATTAAACGATTACCACAACTAAAAATCAGTCGTATATACTTGTTGAGCAGATTTATGACTGTGTTGGCTGCAAGAGCTCTTTTACAGACTTCATCAGGTCTCGGGTAGAAAAGGGCTTGCTGATATAAAGCGCCGCGCCAAGATCGTAGCCTTTCTTTACATCGGCCTCTTTGGTTTTGGCACTCAGAAAAACGACTATGATATCGCTGAGCTTCTTGCTCGATTTGATATGGCGGCAAATAGCATATCCATCCACATCTGGCATCATAATATCGAGCAATACAAGATCGGGGTGAAGTTTCTCCACTGCATCGAGGGCTTCCTCACCGTTTCTCGCTATCATCACTTCGTACCCGTTCTTTTTCATCAAAAACTCAAGCGACATCAAGATGTAAGGATCATCGTCCACCACCAATATCTTTTTCATAAGGGCAAAATTAATTAAGGCAAGGCTAAAACGCGCTTAGCTGAACGGTAGAGCGACGACAAATTTTGCACCTTCACCGGGCTTGCTTTCTACCCAAATCCTTCCGCTGTGCATCTCTATTATACGCCTGGAAATGGCCAGTCCGAGTCCGCTGCCTTCGGGCTTTTTCAGGGTTTGGTTTCTGGCCTGAAAGAATTTATCGAAGATGAGTTCGTGGAGTCCGGGTTCTATGCCCTTTCCATTATCTTCCACCCATATCTGCACCTCGTCATATCCGTGATGTAACCGAAGGTTTACCCGACCCCGACCGGGTGGTACAAATTTCAGCGCATTAGAAACAAGGTTGTACACCACCTGCCGGATGAGGTCTTCGTCGCACTGCAAGACATACATGGTATCGGGCGAATGGTAGCTGAGCTGAACCTGATTTTCGGTGGCCAGCGGCTGCACGGAGGCTACTACATCCTGCAGAAGCTTATTGAGGTGTACACTTTCTATATGCAGTTTCTGGCGGCCACTTTCATACCGTTCCAGGTTCAGTACACTGCTGATGAGATGTGTCAGTCGTTCCGTTTCGCGTACGATGGACGCCAGATAATGCTGCCGCATATCGTCTTCCATATCCGGATTGTCGTGAATGATTTCAGAGAGTGCCCGAATGGATGTGAGCGGCGTGCGCAATTCATGCGTTACCGTATAAAGAAACTCATCCTTCAGCACGTCCATATGGCGTAATTGCTCGTTGGCATGCTGCAGCAGCTCCGAGGCCTTGGTCAGTTCCACCGATTTTTTCTTTAGCTCCTTGTTGAGTTCAAGAACCTGTTGCGATTCTTTGGCAATATTAAGCACAGCTTCCACCTGTATCTGCTCATCTTTGGTCACAGAGCGCACCAGCAGCCTTGCAGAAGCCGAACCAATTACACCGCTCAAAATCCGCTCCGTAAAAAGCACTACCCGCGGATCGGCATTATCCTTATTCATGTCTATCTGATGCCGCTGCGCATAGGCTTGCAACAAATTATTAGCGCGGTCTGATCCCAGAAAATTGTGCAGCAACACTTTCAGGTCTTTCATGGCTGCAGTACCGCGCCACACGGTACCCGGCTGATCGCGGAGTATGTTGACAAATACTGCGGCCTGAATCTTCTCCTGTTCGGATAAGCGCGAGAAAAGAGAAACAGAGATATAAACGCCGGAGTTGAGCAGGATGCTCCAGAAAAATGAATGTGTGAGCAGGTCGGGCAACTGCAGGCCCAGCAAGGCATCGGGCCGAAGGAAGCTGAGTCCGAAAAGCCCCGCACTGCGGATAGATGCGGGTAATAAGCCCGTGTCAGTAAGCGTAGGAACCACAAGCGTAAACAACCATACTAAAAAACCGGTAACGATACCCGCAATAGCTGCGTTCTTGGATGCCTGCTTCCAAAACAAGCCACCGACTACGGCGGGTGCAAACTGTGCAACAGCCGCCATGGATATAAGCCCTATTGACACCAGCGAAAAAGAAGCCGCTACGAACAGATCGTAGAAAAAAGCCAGCCCGAGAACCAGCACAATGCTGAAACGCCGTGTAAAAAGTATTTGCCGGCTGATGCCCGCCTGCTGCCGGGGACGGAGTTGCTTTACGGATAGCAGCAGTGGAATGAGCAGATGATTGCTCATCATAATTGCGAGCGCCATAGTCTCTACAATGATCATTCCTGTAGCTGCCGAAAAACCGCCGATAAAAACGAACAGACCGAGCCACGACTGCCGGAAATGCAGCGGCAGCGCCAGTACAAAACTATCGGGATCCGTACCCCCCTGAAAAACGAGCAAACCAGCCAATGCTATGGGCAGCACAAAGATGTTGATCAGAAACAGGTATAAGGGAAACTGCCAGGAGGCTTTGCGAAGATGCGATTCATCGGTGTTTTCCACCACGGCAATCTGAAACTGCCGGGGTAGCAATACCATGGCAAACATGGGTAGCAACAACATCACCAGCCACTTTCCATAGCCGCCGTCGCCACTGATCGTAAACAAACGTGCCAATTGCTGCTGCGCGGCAGCCTGAGAAAAAATATCAGCGAAACCATCGAAAACGCCCCAGGTAACAAAAATGCCCGCTGCCAGAAAAGCAACCAGCTTCACTACCGACTCGAAGGCCACCGCCGACACAAGACCCGCATGCTTTTCGGATACATCAATGCGCCGTGTGCCGAAGAGCATGATGAAAAGGCCAAGTAATAAAACCACATAAAGCGTAGTGTCTTTGTAGGTATCGCCAGGCCCGGGCATGGCATGCTGATGCGTGAGAATAAGGTAGCTCGAGGATACGGCCTTTAACTGCAAAGCGATGTAGGGAATGATGCCCATGACGCAGCAAAGAGTGACGATAATACCCAGCGTAAAGTTTTTTCCATAGCGTGCGGCCACAAAGTCGGCAATGCTATTGATCCGCTCTCTGCGTGAGATCCGCAGCATTTTCAGCAGCAAAGGATAAAACAGGATGCAGGTGAGCGTAGGCCCAATATAGACCGTTAAAAATTCGATACCCCCTTTAGCTGCTCGCCCTACGCTGCCGTAGTAGGTCCAGGCGGTGCAATACACTGCCAGCGACAAGGCATAGATGGTGGGATGCTGGGTCAGGTTTACGGATTTCCGCTTCAGCAGCCTTTCGGCAAACCAGGCTATGAAAAAAAGCAGGGCCAGATAAAGTACCGCGCTGGCAATGACAACAGCCCTATTCATTGCGTCGCTTTTTTCGGTCAGTAAAATCGGCGACAAACAACACCAGAATCACCATGGCCCAGATGCCAAACAGATACACATACAGCAAGGGTATCTTCCCGATAAATCGTTGCCGGTTGGCAATAGACAGTAAGGGAAAATTCACCAGCATCAAAAACAGAAATGCCAGTGCATAGTGTTTGATCTTTCTTCGAGAAGGCACCTGGTAACTCATTTAACTGCAATAAGATAAGCTGTTGCGCGGAATAAAAAAAAGGGACTGCCTGAGCGGTCCCTTTACCTTTGGCTCAACTGCGGTCAGGTATTGTATTCGCCCTGCAGGGAAAATTTCCCGAAAATGATAAGCCCAATAGCCACAGGTACGAAAATGATGACGATAATACCCCATTGCAGAGTTGTATTCGTCCGCGCAGCCTCTGCCACCGCCCGGGCCTTTTCGGATGTTGCAGCAGCTACTACCGCATCGGCCTTTGCCAGTGCTTTAAGTGCATGCGAAATGATAAGATAAGCTGCATAGGGACCCATGAGTATCCAGATGACGCCGAGTGCTCTTTTTATAATGTTCATGCTTGCTGAATTTTTTCGTTAGGAATAGAATGATCAGGATGGATGTAGCTGTTTTCTTCATCGGATACATCCTCGTCTATCTCGTTGTTCAGGTACACCAGACCAATGATCAGACAGACGGTGGCAATTCCAATAGGATACCAAAGACCCGACAAAGGATCGCCGCCCGGTTTCGACGGTGATTTTGAGTATTCAATGATCAGCGTACTGAGAAAGGGAACTAGACCGCCAAATACGCCATTGCCCACATGGTAGGGCAGCGACATAGAAGTATAGCGAATCTGCGTGGGAAAAAGCTCAACCAGAAAAGCAGCAATAGGTCCATAAACCATAGTAACGTAAATGATCTGCACAAAGACCAGCAAGATCATCATCCAGTACTTGCTGCCGATCTGCTTTTCCACCTTCACACCCGGTTTGGCACTGTGGTATTCCGAGGTCACCACGGCTTGTCCTTCGCCTTTAGCATCGCTGATTTTCACATAAGCACCAGCGTTCACATCCGGCCCGAAAGAAACCGAAGCGATACCCGCTGCCAGCACACTCTTCATTTTGAATGTATCGGTAAGGGTATATTTATATTTGCTGCCATCGTTATAAACCGTATCCGTTTTGGTCACCAATATCAACCGGGTGGCGTCTTTGGCATCCACCAGCACGGATTGTGCTACGGTGGTGGATTTCACTCCATAAGCTTCTTCGGTTTTGGCAGGATTGGTATAGTCCAGAAAGGTCTGATAAATGGGGCGATAGGTAAGTACCCCCAGCAACATTCCTCCCATCATAATCCACTTCCGTCCAAACCGATCACTAAGCGAACCGAAAACGATGAAAAAGGGTGTGGCCAGGACAATGGCCCAAAGCAAGATGGTGCGCGATTGCTCAAAATCCACCTTACAGGTATTCTCAATAAATGACTGGGCATAAAACTGACCCGTGTACCAGACTACGCCCTGACCCATCACAGCACCAAAAAGCGCCAACAGCACCATCTTCAGGTTCTGCTTATGACGAAAGCTTTCCTTCAATGGGTTTGCCGATACCTTTCCCTCTTTTTTCAGTTTTGTGAAAGCCGGGGACTCATGCATCTTAAGCCGGATATAGATCGATACGATCACCAGAAGGCTTGATACCCAGAAGGGCACCCTCCAGCCCCAATCGCCAAATGCATCTACACCCATAGTGTTGCGCACCAGCAGAATGACGCCCAGAGAAAGGAAGAGCCCCAGCGTAGCGGTAGTCTGTATCCACGAGGTAAAATAACCTCTGCGGCCCAGAGGGGCGTGCTCTGCCACATACGTAGCGGCACCCCCATACTCGCCGCCCAGCGCCAGACCCTGAATGAGCCTGAGCAGCAGAACGAGTAGCGGAGCAGCTACGCCAATAGATTTATAACCCGGGATGAGGCCGATGGCGAAGGTGGATCCGCCCATGAGCACCAGCGTAAGCAGGAAGGTATATTTGCGCCCCACCAAATCGCCGAGGCGGCCAAATACCAATGCGCCAAAAGGGCGAACGATAAAGCCCGCTGCGAAGATGGCCAGCGTACTGAGCAACGCGGCCGTGCCGGCATCCTCAGGAAAAAACTGTTTGGAAATAATGGTGGCCAGGCTACCGAAAATATAGAAGTCGTACCACTCGATAAGCGTACCCATCGAAGAAGCAGAAATCACTTTCCAGATGCTCTGGGTCTGACTTTGTTGTGCCATAAAAATATTTTAGTGTGTTTGTGATTAGAGATAAACCTGGAGTTGCACAATCATTTCACCCTTCCTGTCTTTGATCTTTGCACTTGCCGGATCATAGAGCGGACGTGACGAGTATTGCGCAGTCAGCTTGGCATGATGGCCATCGAGGAAGACATTGGCACCCGCGTCCCAGTAAGCGCCCGCTTCTTTCAGTGCCTCGAAATCTTTGTAGGCTACAGATGCAATAGGCTGTATCCGCAATTTGTTTCCTTTGAACTTCGGCAGCAGGAAGCCAGCCTGAGCATAGTAGATAGAACCCGTACCCAGGAGCACCCGGCTGTTGCCTGCACCCTCAAGTACTTTGTCACTGCCGGTGTAGCCCGACGAAGGAAAAGCCCCGGGATTAAGGATGCCCGTGGTGCGCAGGTAGTTAGGACCAAAATTGAAATTGTAATACACACCATAGGCAGTAAGCGCCATGTTCTTCTCTTTTGGACCCAGTGGAATGTCCGCAAACACATCGGCACCGAAAAGATTGATGTCGTGCGAACGGGTAATGCTATTCAGGTCAGAGCTCTTGGTTCCGTCGGTATTGTGATAAAAACCCGCTCCAATATTGAAGACCTTTTTTGTGCCGAGGTAGGTACCCACACGGTAAGGCAGCAGTTGCGACTCCTGATCGAGAAACTGATAGTCCACATAGCCGCCAAGTGCCGCCTTAGGATCGCCGTTGTTATCTACTGCAGTCTGGCCTTTGTCTTTGGGAGTCTGGCTCGTTACAAAAGGTTTGTTGAGATGAAACTGATAATGCAGTTTTTTATAGCCGCCTTTTGCATACAGACCAAACTGGCGCGCAAACTGGTCAGAATTTTCTATGGTTGGCCAGTTGAAGATTGGCGCATCCACCATCAGAAAGTTTAGCGTACTTGCTGAAGTCATACGGGAAATACCATTCCAGTAATGCAGGCCGGCGCCGAGATAAAGATTAAAGTCATTTTTCTTTTGTGTAGCGGCATTCACAGTGGGAATGATGGCATACTCATTCCATACATCGTGGAAGAAAAGCTGTGGCTTTTTACCAAGGCCATAGCCGCCGGTTCCTGAGGTGCCGGAAGCTCCACCCGAGGAAAAGCTCTGGTTGTTGATACCGGCATGAACCAATATGAGGTAGCGTGGCGAGATCTGTGCATAAGCAAGCAACCGCATTCTGCGCGCACCAAAATCCATGGTGGTCCGGCTTTCCTCTCCATTGATGACGGTACCGGGATTGTTGTCTATAGACTGTGCCCAGAATTGATTCCAGAAAATGAAGCGAACATATTTGTTACCCTCCTGATTGAGCGGAAGCTTCAGGCCGCTGCCATAGTCCGCCGAGCCCTGCGCCCAGGCACCGCCGGCGAAGAGCGAGAGCGAGGCGAAAATAATTTTTGAAAGATGTCTCATTGCCGTGTGTTGATTTTTTTGAATGATGAAAAATTGCTGTTTCCAAAAATTCAAAGAATCTCACGAGGCAAAAACTTTGGTATATAGCTTTGCTAAGGAGTATATATGGCCATCTATTTTTTCTTAAACCGCTCCCACTTAATTACCATGAACTTGTCGCCCAGTTCCGTAATGAGCGAACCCGCACCCCGCAGCGCTTCGCGATTCTGAAAAAACTCAATCAACTCCGCGTGGTTCAGCACCTTGTAGGTGGGATGATAATCCAGATTTTCGGGAGCCTTTACATGATACCGCCTTACCCAGTTGATCACCGACACATGGCTCACCCCTAATATCCGCTCGATTTCGCGATAGCTCACCCCCTCTATGTAGAGCTGCAGCGCTTTGATCACATAGTAAGGATCTACACTTTTTCCGTCTTTGACCACAGTAAAAAAATAGCCGCAGTCTTTGCACTTAAACCGTTGCTTTCCTTTAGCCATGCCGCTTTTCACATAATTTTCGGATTTGCATTTAGGACAATAGACATCTTTCATAACAGCTAATATAAAAACAATGCTATACCAAATGAGCATAAATACACCTATTTAGCAACAAACGCTTTTAGCCTACCAAAACATTTGGCTAACTATGTGTTGTAAAACATAAGCGTATGTCTTATCCATATCAGATCAAATCGTTCGACCAATATCAGCAAGTGTACCGGCACAGCGTGGAGCAGCCGGAACAATTTTGGGCAGGCATCGCCAGTCACTTTACCTGGAAAAAGAAATGGGATAAAGTGCTGGACTGGAACTTTGAATCTCCCGATGTGAAATGGTTTGTAGGCGGGAAGCTGAACATCACGGAGAACGCGCTCGACCGCCATCTGCAGTACAATGGCCATCGACCTGCCATTATCTGGGAACCTAACGACCCGGACGAACACCACCGTATCATTACCTATCGCGACCTGCATTTTAAAGTAGTGCAGTTTGCCAATGTATTGAAGAATAACGGCGTAAAAAAAGGCGACCGGGTAGTGATCTACATGGGCATGGTGCCCGAACTCGCCGTGGCCATTTTAGCCTGCGCCAGAATCGGTGCAGTACATAGTGTAATATTCGGCGGCTTCTCGGCACAAAGCATAGCCGACCGGCTGCAGGATGCACAGGCAGAATATATTGTGACCTGCGACGGCGCTTTCCGAGGTAATAAAGACATACCGCTAAAAGGGATCATAGACGATGCTTTGGTACAATGCCGTTTTGTGAAAAGAGTAATTGTACTGACCCGCACGCGCACCCCCGTAAGTATGATCAAGGGCCGCGATGTGTGGTGGGAAGACGAAATCAAAAAAGTGGAGACGATGGGCAATCCCGATTGTCCCGCTGAAGAAATGGATGCCGAAGATCCCTTGTTTATCCTATACACTTCCGGCTCGACGGGAAAACCCAAAGGCGTGGTACATACATGCGGCGGATACATGGTGTACACTACCTATTCGTTCGTAAACGTCTTTCAGTACGAACAGGAAGACATTTACTTCTGCACCGCCGATGTGGGCTGGATCACCGGACATAGTTATATCGTCTATGGACCACTGTGCGCCGGGGCTACTACCCTAATGTTTGAGGGAGTGCCGACATGGCCCGATGCCGGACGATTCTGGGACATTGTAGATAAATACCGCGTAAATATTCTGTACACCGCGCCCACCGCTATCCGCAGCCTGATGAGCTTTGGCCTCGGTCCCGTGCATGGACACGACCTTTCGAGTCTGAAGGTGCTGGGCAGTGTGGGAGAACCCATCAACGAAGAAGCATGGCAGTGGTTTCATGAGCACATTGGAAAAGGTAAATGTCCGATCGTAGATACCTGGTGGCAGACCGAAACCGGAGGCATAATGATCTCTAACCTGGCGGGTGTGACGCCGGCACGACCGGCCCATGCCACACTTCCGCTGCCCGGCATACAACCTGTGCTGGTGGACGAACAAGGCAATGAACTGACCCATGAGGGCAGTCTCAGTGGGAATCTTTGCATTAAATTTCCCTGGCCGTCCATTATCCGCACTACCTATGGCGACCATGAGCGATGCCGCACGACTTACTTTGCTACCTATCCGGGAAAATATTTCACCGGCGATGGCGCACTCTGCGATGAAGAAGGCAACTACCGGATTACGGGCCGGGTGGATGATGTGCTGAACGTAAGCGGCCATCGTATTGGCACCGCAGAGGTGGAAAATGCGATCAATATGCACGGAGCCGTAGTTGAAAGTGCAGTTGTGGGCTTTCCGCACGACATAAAGGGTCAGGGCATCTATGCCTATGTGATCTATGGGAATATGCATGGCGATGAAAACCTTACCCGACAGGATATTTCACAGACTGTAAGCCGGATTATTGGTCCCATTGCAAAGCCTGACAAAATTCAGTTCGTAACAGGATTGCCGAAAACCAGAAGCGGCAAAATCATGCGGCGCATTCTGAGAAAAATTGCCGAGGGAGAATTGTCTAATTTGGGAGACACCACCACGCTGCTCGATCCCGGAGTGGTGGAAGAGATCATCAGCGGACGACTCTGACTTAGCCCGGAATCTACCTACATCTGAAGCCGCACCCACAGGAGCGGCTTCCTTCTTTTTCACCATATGACCTGGAGACTTGCATAGGAATTCGTCAGGCTTATTTTTGCAACTGCGTCACCTGCTTCCTTTGGAAATTGCTTGTTGCGGCAATCACTGTTTAGCCTGAAAACACCCGACTATTTGTGAAGAAGAAAATGAACAGACTAAAAAGTATCATAACCATGCTGGCCGCCGGAGCCTCTCTGTTGCTGCCGGCCTGTCGGAGTTCGCAACAACTGCTCGAACCCACACTATCCCTGCAGATACGAAAGCCCCGACCCACTTTTATCAACGACATAAAGATGGGCAGCAATAACACCCGCATTGAGTTAGAAAATACAGTGAAGGTGGATAAAACTTCCGTTCCCAGACCGCTGGCGGCCGTCCCATCCGAACTGCAGTGCAAGTACAGCAGCATGCTTGGCGTAACCCCCACTCAACTGCACAACCGATCGCTGTATGACTTTATTGAAGAATGGTATGGCGTTCATTACAAGATGGGCGGAAATGACAAGGACGGTATCGATTGCTCAGCCTTTGTACAAAAACTCTACGAGGACGTGTTCAGCACCAACCTTGTGCGGACAGCCCGGGAGCAGTTTCGTTTTTGCAGAATGGTTTTCGACAAAGAGACACTCAAGGAAGGCGATCTGGTGTTCTTCAAGACAAAAGGCAGGAAGAGAATCACCCATGTAGGCGTTTATCTGGCTAACAATTTCTTCGTTCATGCATCCTCCACTCAGGGCGTTACAATCAGCAGCCTGAACGAACGGTACTGGGAGCGCTATTTTGCCGGCGCCGGGAAAATTCCGGTTACCGATTCGAAAGATCAGCCATAAAAAAAGCGCCCCAAAGGACGCTCTGAATTGGAAACTTTTTTTATTAGATTATTGCTGCGTAGCAGTGTACACCACATCGGTTGCATATACGCCTGCAGGGTAAGCGAAGCCCGGTGTAGCCTT
>OFIS01000418.1_pt1 | contig 25354 bp, 17 predicted proteins | sample 1775071 | NCBI WGS metagenome assembly OFIS01 (sample SAMN08195774, study PRJEB24354) | sludge metagenome | isolation source: sludge from phenol fed wastewater aerobic bioreactor C | place: India: Nagpur | collected 2016-09-17
AGGATCTCGCGGATCGAAACGCCACGGCCGGTGCCGATGTTGGCGGCGACGTTCTCGCCGCCCTCGACGAGATGGCCGAGAGCCTTCACATGCGCCTGCGCCAGGTCGCTGACATGGATGTAGTCGCGGATGCAGGTGCCGTCACTGGTGTCGTAGTCGCTGCCGAAAACCTCGAGATGATCTATCTTCCGCGCGGCGGCCAGCAGCATGCGTGGGATCAGGTGTGTCTCCGGCGTGTGCCACTCGCCAAGTTCGCCCTCCGGGTCCGAGCCGCAGGCGTTGAAGTAACGCAGGATGACATACTTCAGACCATAGGCGACGGCCCAGTCCTCTATCATCTTCTCGCAGAACAGCTTGGTGCGTCCATAGGGGTTGATCGGCTCCTGTCTCGCGGATTCGCGAATGGGCAGCGCATCCGGGATGCCATAGGTGGCGCAGCTCGACGAGAAGATCATCTTGTCGACCCCGGCGGCCCGCGCCACTTCCAGAAGCGCCAGGGTGCCCGCTACATTGGTCGAGTAGTAGGCCCCTGGATCGCTTACGGACTCGCCGACATAGGCCAGGGCGGCGAAGTGGATGACCGCCACTGGCTGATGATCCGCGAAGGCTTGTTCAAGGCCTTTCTTGTTGCGGATGTCGTCGACGATGAGTGGCCCCCAACGGACCGCTTTTGCGTTGCCTCTTTCGAGATTGTCATAGACCACCGGCAAATAGCCGCGCGCAGCCAGCGCCTTGCAGGTGTGGCTGCCGATGAAGCCCGCGCCTCCCGTGACGAGTATCGCGGGCTTCGAGTTCATGGAACGCTCTGGCTGACGACGTGCTTCGCGCGGAGCAGTTGGTCGAAATAGCTGATCGTCTTGACCAGCCCTTCCACGACCGGCACCGACGGCTGCCAGCCCAGCATTGCCCTGGCGAGCGAAATGTCGGGACGCCGCTGCTTGGGATCGTCGACAGGAAGTCCCTTGTGGACGATCCTGGATCGCGACCCCGTGCAGGCGATCACCAGCTTGGCGAATTCCAGCACGGTGAATTCCTGCGGATTGCCCAGGTTGACAGGCCCCGCGGGTGCCTCGCCCAGGCTCATCAGTCGAATGAAGCCCTCGACGAGGTCGTCGACATAGCAGAAGGAGCGCGTCTGGCTTCCGTCGCCATAGACGGTGATGTCCTTGTTGTTCAGGGCCTGAACGATGAAGTTGGACACCACCCGCCCGTCATCGGGCTGCATCCTCGGACCATAGGTGTTGAAGATGCGGGCGACGCGGATGTCGACGCCGTGCATATGCGAATATTCGAAGAACAGCGTCTCGGCGCAGCGCTTGCCCTCGTCGTAGCAGGACCTCGGCCCGAAGGCGTTGACGTTGCCGAAATAGCTCTCCTTCTGGGGATGCACCAGCGGGTCGCCATAGACTTCCGAGGTCGATGCCTGGAAAATCCGCGAACCATGCCGCCGGGCGACCTCGAGCGCGTTAAGCGCGCCGAACACATTCGTCTTCAGCGTGCCGACCGGGTCGGACTGATAGTGCGGCGGCGATGCCGGCGAAGCCAGATTGTAGACCTGGTCGAAGCGCAGATCGATATCGATGGCATGAACGACATCGTGCTCCATCGAAACGAAGCGCGGGTTTCCCCTGATCGACTTGAAATTGCTGCGCCTGCCGGTGTGAAAATTGTCGAGCGAGACGACGGAATAACCGTCCTTCAGCAGACGCTCGCATAGATGCGAGCCGAGGAAACCCGCCCCGCCGGTCACCAGGGCCCTCCTGCCGTTACCCTTTGCCGGGCCGGTCGCTTCCACGGCCGACTGAAGGCCCGCACGCACCCTACCTACGCTACCCATGTGGTCACCGCTTTGCTGCGACGCTGTTCTAAGAACCGACCAGTTCGCGGTCGGCCCTCGGGACCTAATTCATGGGGTGCTAGACGGCGACAAAGCCTCGCCACCGGTGGGAATCCACCGGAAGTTGCATTGTGGTGTTGCTTTTCGCAACTGTTTGGTTGGCTATTTCACCAATAGCGTGTACCCCGCAGTAAAAAATATACCTGTGGAAACGACTGTCAATGGACTTTAATGGTTCATTTACCTTGCACCGCAACGTTTGGTTAACCGCGATCAAACTGCGCCCAACACATGCCGCCTCTTTGAAAATCGCCAGTTTTTCGCGATTTTCGGCACTTTCGACGAATAGTTAGAGAACTCTAAACGAAGTTCGCCAGCCGTATTGGACCTGTCGGCAGGCTTGGACAGCAGAATTCGTTGGCTAACTATGAACGTCATCGAGATCGAAAACAGATATCACAAATACACGCATAAAGGGTATAGGCTGAAATTTTCTGAGGAATATTGCCATGAAAGCGGAGAATTTCACTATATTTTCCAATTCATGGCAAAATTTTACATTTATACGATTTGCAAATTTCATATTACAGATAAATATCTTTCACCTATTTTTTATAAATCTGTTTTAGATTCCAAGATACAAATACGAAGAACTTATAAAATGACTCACATCCGCAAATGAACTTTCAGAGCCAGACCCGAGAAAAATACGAATCACGCGTATACTCCGACCCAAATTTCTAAATGCATTACGTGTTAATCATTCCAATCCACCTGAGAAGAACGACAGAGGCAACACGCGAGAGCCTTCGGAAGAGCATCATTGTCATAGACCATCATCGCCGGATGGTGCCAGGCGACGCTATATCTATTGGCCGCCGACAAGCTGTTTTACCGGGATGCTTGCAGGGGAGGCACAACCTTTCGTGGTGACTGGCCCCCACGACCCCGCGCGCGCCATTTTCACCGCAAGGCGGAGGCGGGTTGGAGCAGATTGATCTCGGAAGGCGCTGGCAAGACAAGTTTTTTTGATCGCCAAACACGGTTCTTGCCAGCCGAGACCGGCCCGATCGCATGGAAAATCGCGCTGACCGACAGCGTGTCAGCCCCTGCGTCGAAGCGTCTCTGACGGCGTCTCGCCATAGCGCCTGCGATAGGCGGCGGCGGCGCGCCCGAGGTGGCCGAACCCGGCCGCATAGGCGGCATCGGTGACGGATGTCGCTTCATCCGCCTCGCGCAGGGCGGCATGAAGGACTTCCAGCCTGATCTCCTCCATCATCCGCTTCAGCGTTGTGCCGCGTTGCCTGCGCACGCCCTCCTGCAGCGAGCGAAGGCTTACATTTGCCGCAAGCGCGACCTCGGCTACGCCGAACACGCGCCCGATGTTGGCGCGCAGCCAATCCTCGGCGCGATCGACGGCAGTTGTCCCCGGGAGGGCATGGGTCCCGTCAACGGCAGCGCGCTGCGAGTGAACGAATGACTCGAGGAGCAACAGGTTCAGGCTTTCGCCCAGCCGGGCGAGGTAATTCCGTGACAGCGCATTGCCGGCTTCTATGCTCTCGACCATCAGCCTGACGTGGTCGACCAGCTGGCGTCCGGCCGGGCCCTGCATGTCGATCGCCGGCGCGAATTCCACATTGCCGACGGCGCGTCCGGCAAGCGCGTGGCATTGGCCCTGCATCGCCTCGCGGTCGATAAGCACGATCAGCTTGTCGCAGCCGGCCGACCAGAGCATGCGTGTCGGCAGGGTCGGAGACAGGACGGACGCCGCGCGGCCGGCACTGACCGTGGCGGTCTCGCTTCCGCAGCGCACGCTGGCCGATCCCGACAACGGGATCTGCAGCAGGAAAAACCGTCCCAACTCTCCTGGATCGATCTCGACCGCGCTGCCATAGCTGACGAAATTCAGGGAATAGCCCTGCTGGGGCGCCGACCTGTGAACCGCATGGAAATCGAGCGCGTAGCGCTCGCGCGGCGAAAGGAAATGCGGACAGAAGATCTGGCCGATCTGCTGACGCGCCTCTTCCGGGGAGCGTGTATCGACCAGACTATGTCCGGCTAGCGGCAAGGCTGAGGTGCCGGCGTTCATGCAGGCGATCATCCCCGTGTACCCGAATGGCCAGCCGGACCGCGCAAAAAATGTCGAACCGCGCAAAATGGACAATGGACGCGCAATCCGGATTGCGCCGGTCACCTGACCACGACGAAGATTAGTTCAAGTCTAAAAGAAAGGCGAGCCCGGTCTTACCATAGCCCGAAGGCTGCGATGGAAGCGGACAGGCGCGGAGGAGAGCGATGTCAGCAGATGTATTCCTTGCCGGCATGCGCAGGGTTGCCGGTGCCGTCACCGTCATCACCACCATGGGCAGTGATGGCGAGCGCCGCGGATTGACAGCGACTGCCGTCTGCTCGCTGTCGGTCGAGCCGCCCTCGCTGGTTGCCTGCGTGAACCGCAAGACCTGGGTCGCCCAGTTTGTCCGGGACGCCGGGATCTTTGCCGTCAACGTGCTGTCGCACTCCCAGGAATCCATAGCCCGCACCTTCGCCGGCCACACACCGCTTTCCGGCGCCGACCGTTTCTCCAGCGGCGATTGGCGCAAAGGCCGGACCGGCGCGCCAGTGATTGCCGGCGCGTTGGCCTCCTTCGAATGCCGCCTCGGCAAGCTCATCGAGCACACCACGCACGTCATCCTGATCGGCGAGGTCGTCGACACCGCGATCGGCGACGGTGACTCGCTGGTCTACCTCGACGGGAGCTTTTCGGCGGTGCCGCGCCAGCAGCCAGCCGCCTGAACGTCCTGCAATCGAAATCACAAGGGAACGCATCCTCATGAAGGGACTAGAGGGAAAGACCGCGATCATCTCGGGCGGCGCGACGCTGATCGGCGAAAAATGCGCCGCCGTCCTTGCCGGCTACGGCGTCAATGTCGTGATCGCCGACGTCAATGCGGAAGCCGGCGCGCGCGTGGCCGCTGCCATCGGCTCGAAAGCCAGCTTCATCAGGACCGACATCACCGACGATGCGGACATCGCGGCCCTTGTCGCCGCCACGGTGAAGCAGCACGGCCGCCTCGACTTCCTCGTCAACGTCGCCTGCACCTATCTGGACAACGGCGCCGAAACCGGGCGCGCCGACTGGCTGAAGGCGCTCGACGTCAACATCGTCGGCTCGGTCATGCTCATGCAGGCGGCTCGCCCGCATCTGGCAAAGGCCAGGGGCGCGATCGTCAATTTCGGCTCGATCTCGGCCCGCGTCGCCCAGGTCGGCCGCTGGGTCTACCCGGTGTCCAAGGCGGCGATCCTGCAGCTCACCCGCAACCAGGCGCTCGACCTAGCGCCCGACGGCATCAGGGTGAACGCCGTGTCGCCGGGCTGGACCTGGAGCAATGTGATGAAGGAGTTGAGCGGTGACGACCGCGCCAAGACCGACAGGGTCGCCGCGCCGTTCCATCTGCTCGGGCGCACCGGCGATCCGGTGGAGGTCGGTGAAACCGTCGCCTTCCTGCTCTCCGACGCGGCGAGCTTCATCACCGGAACCGACATCCGCGTCGACGGCGGCTACACGGCGATCGGCCCCGAGCGCGTCGATCCGGCCATTCCGCTGCTTGCCCAGTGAAATGACGCCGGCTGTCCGGAATTGCGCAAGACCGGACAGCGGCTGGCGCGAACCGGAAAAGAAATCAAAGAAAGGGGAACTGACATGAGCGGTCGCAAGATCACCATACTGGGCGGCGGACAATCGGGCCTGCAGCTTGCCTGCGGGCTGCTTCAGCATGGCTATGACGTGTCCGTGGCGCAGAACCGCGACGCCGAGGACGTGCGCACGGGCAAGGTCATGTCCAGCCAATGTATGTTCCACGATGCGCTGCAGAACGAGCGCGACATCGGGCTCGACTTCTGGGGCAAGGAATGCCCGACGGTCGATTCCATCAACTTCGTCGTGCCCTCTCCGAAGCAAGCCGGCGAGAAGGCACTGGAATGGAACGGCCTGCTCGATCTGCCGGCACAGAGCGTGGACCAGCGCGTCAAGGTCCCGGTCTGGATGCGCGAGTTCGAGAAGCGCGGCGGCACGCTGGAGATCAGGGACGCCGGCATCGCCGATCTCGAGGCATACGCCGCCGGCTCCGACCTGGTGGTCGTCGCGGCCGGCAAGGGCGACATCGCCAGGCTTTTCGAGCGCGACGCCTCCCGTTCGCCTTTCGACAGGCCGCAGCGCGCGCTGGCCCTGACCTATGTCCACGGCATGGTGCCCCGCGCCGATCATTCGGCGGTCAACTTCAACCTCATCCCGGGCGTCGGCGAGTATTTCGTCTTCCCGGCGCTGACCAATTCGGGCCCGTGCGCGATCATGGTCTTCGAGGGCATGCCCGGCGGCCCGATGGATTGCTGGAAGGATGTCACCAGCCCCTCCGAGCACCTGTCGCGCTCCAGATGGATCCTCGAAACCTTCCTGCCCTGGGAAGCGGCGCGCTGCCGCAATGTCGAGCTGACCGATGCGAACGGCATCCTCTCCGGCGCTTTCCCGCCCACCGTGCGCAAGCCGATAGGCACGCTGCCGTCCGGTCGCCTGGTGCTTGGCCTCGCCGATGCGGTATGCCTCAACGACCCGATCACCGGACAGGGCTCCAACAACGCCTCGAAGGCGGCGCGCTGCTACATGGACGCCATCGTCGCCCATGGCGACCGCCCCTACGACGCGACCTTCATGCAGGACACTTTCGATGCCTACTGGAACTATGCCCAGTTCGTCGTCGGCTGGACGAACGCCATGTTGCAGCCGCCGCCCCCGCATGTGCTGAACATCATGGGTTCCGCGCAGGCGATGCCGGTGCTGGCAAGGCGCATCGCCAACGGCTTCAACAACCCGCCGGACCTCTTCCCCTGGTTCGCCGTACCGGAGGAAGCGGACAAGTATCTACGGCAACTGGCGGCCTGACCGGATTCGTCTCCGGGAGACGTGCGCCCGGCAGCGGCTCCATCGCACGAACATCCCCCATTTGGGGGATGCGCTTGAGGACGTTTGATGGTGGAAGGAATATGGCAGTGTTCCGGCGCTGCCCGGCCGCCAGCGCCTCGATTTGACTTACCGGCCCGAGAGCGGGTCGACCAACGTCCAGCACTGGTGTATGGAGCTTCTGCCCGTCGGGTGGTTTATGGGGCCGACGGGAAATGCGCGTGAACTTGGGGTGGGATCAAGGCGTATGATATCTGTTGCGAAGATTGCGTTGGCCGCCGTCGTCGGCCTGGGTGGGATTGGCTCGGCTCTGGCGGACGATACCGTTCAGAAGCCCTCATGCACATGCCAGACGGCGTATGACGGGAGCAATCCGGTTGGATCCATCCGGCACGTCAAGGGCGACGTAACGGTTTCGCGGACGACCGGGTTTTCCCCGGCCAAGGCGGGCGATTCCCTCGAACTCGGCAGCCGTGTCATGGCAAGTGCCAACGCATCGGCCTCGGTGCGCGTCGGCGGATGTTCCATCGAGGTGCCGGCCGGCTCGAACCTCGACGTGTCGAGTGACGGCCAGAACATCTGCCTTGCCGTAGGCGGAGAGAAGCAGGCCGCGGCCGGAAGCTTCAACTTGCCGGCGGCGCTGCTTGGCGGCGGACTTATTGCCGGAGGCATTATCGCCGCGACGCACGACAGCGGCAGCAGCGTCAGCCAATAAGCCAATCGTCGCCGCGCCTGACAGCCCGTCAGGCTGCCACTCCTTCCGACAGCCCCTCTGGGCTGTCGCGTTCTCGCGCGCCAGGGCGCTCGGGAGGCGCGCTTACGCCCGCACGTCGACGATCCCCATCATACCGAGCTGTTCGTGCTCGAGAATGTGGCAATGATACATGCGCGGACCCGGACGATCCTGGCGCAGCAGGATACGAACGGTCTCGCCGCGTGCGACGTTCACCGTGTCCTTCCAGGCCATGTAGGCGGGCTTGGACACCTCGCCGTCCCGTTCGCTCTCGATCACCTGGAACTGCGTGCCATGGACGTGGAAGGGATGGTCCATGTCGGCCTTGTTGACCACCTCCCACAGTTCGACCTCTCCCACCCTGGACACGACATCGGTCCGGTTCATGTCGAAGACGGCATCGTTGATGAGGAACTCCATCTTCATCTCGCTCATCCCCATTGCCATGCCGCTCGATCCCATATGCATCTCGTGTGTCGTCATGGAAGTGCCGCCGCCCATCCCCATGGCCTCGGTCAGCACGAAGCGCCTGGTCACCGCCGGACGGCCGAGTGGCGCGATCGGACGCAGTTTTTCCGGCAATGGCGGAACGGGCTCGGCGGACACCTGCGAAACCTGCGCGGTGAGCAGCGCAAGACCGGCATCGGCGGGCCTGCCAGGTCCCATCCAGCCGCGGTCATAGTCTAGCGTGCGCAGGATTGCCGCGCCCGATTTCTCGAACGTGACGACGAGTTCAATGCGTTCCGCCGGCGTCAGCAGGATTTCATCGACGGGGACGGGTGACCCCAACAGGCCGCCATCGCTGCCAACGACAACCATGATCGCGTTCTCGAACGCCAGCCGCAGGAAGCGCGCATTGGTGGCGTTGTAGAGGCGCAGGCGACGCTTCTCGCCAAGCTTGACGGCCAGCGACGGATTCTTCTGTCTGTTGATCAGGATGTGGTCGCCGACCCTGCCGTTCATCCAATCGGCCATGGTGCTGGCCGGCATGCTCCCGTCCGCCGCCAGCCTAAGATCGGTGAACATCAGGACAGAGTCGCCATATTCGGCCGGGATCGGATCGATCTTCGACCGCACCACGAACGCACCGGCGAGCCCGCGATAGACCTGCTCGGCGGTCTTGCCGTGCGGATGCGGGTGATACCAGTAGGAGGCAGCGCTGCCTTGCGGCAGGTCGAAGGCATAGGTCCGGCTGTCGCCGGGCGCGACCGGGTCCATCGGATTGCCGTCCTGGTCAGCCGGCACCGGCATGCCATGCCAGTGGATGGTGCTTTCCTCGCCGGCAATGTCGTTGGAGAATTCTATCTCGACGCGATCACCCTCGTTCACTTCGATCAGTGGGCCCGGGCTCATGCCATTATAGGCCAGGATGGGTGTGTCGAGATCCGCCGCGAAGCGCGTGGTCGCCTGGCCCGCTGAAAGGCGCGCCTTGAACACGCCGGGAACGGTAGCGCCGTTTGCAAGCCGAGGCAGGTCGCGCAGCGGTTCGCCTTCGGGCAGTGTCGGCATGACACCGGAGCCTCCGCCCATATCCATGCCGTGGCCGGCATGTTCGTTCATGTCCATGCCCTCCATCTTCATCTGCGCCGCAACGGGGCCGGCGGCGGCCAGAGTGGTCAGGCCCACCAGGAAAGAGCGTCTGTGCATTGGTTCTTCTCCTAAGTCTGAATCGAGCGCCGAGAGCCGGACGGCTCTTCTAGAAAGCGGACCGGTGCCTCGCCGGGTCGGCACGGCGTTTGTTCCGCCGTGGTTCGGACGGCGCGGCGTCGTGGCCGTTTGATAGCTGTTCGATGATCGGGCAGTGCGGTCGCTCGTCGCCCTGGCAATGATCGACGAGGTGCCGCAGGACCTTCGTCATGTCGCGCAGCTCGCGCATTTTCCGCTCGAGCTCGGCGATATGGTCGAGCGCGATCTGCTTGACGTCGGCGCTGGCGCGCGACCTGTCGCTCCAGAGCGCCATCAGGTTGCCCATCTGCTCCACCGAAAAGCCCAGGTCACGCGCACGGCGAATGAAGCGGAGCGTGTGGACGTCGTCTTCCGAATAGACGCGATAGCCTGCCTCGGTGCGGGAGACATTCGCGATCAGCCCGATCGACTCGTAGTAGCGGATCATTTTGGCCGATACACCTGAGGCGTCGGCGGCTTCACCAATGTTCATGAGCTCGATCTCTCTTTCCATCAACGGGGCCCGCGCCGGTATTGACGCCGGCACGAGGCATCATGCTGCCGGTATCAGCGTCGGCTCGCCCGCATATCCGCCGGCAGCGAGCGGCGCTCGGAAGCGCTTCAACCGCAGCGCATTGGTCAGCACGAAGACACTGGAAAGCGCCATGGCGCCGGCCGCCAGCATCGGCGAAAGCAGTGTGCCGTCGAGCGGATAGAGCACGCCCGCCGCCACTGGAATCAGCGCCGCGTTGTAGGCAAAGGCCCAGAACAGGTTCTGGCCGATGTTGCGGATCGTTGCTTTCGACAGCGCTATCGCATTCGCAACGCCGGTCAGGTCGCCCGACATCAGCACCACGTCGGCGCTTTCAATGGCAATATCGGTGCCCGTGCCTATGGCGATGCCAACATCGGCCGCGGCCAACGCCGGCGCATCGTTGATACCGTCGCCGACGAAAGCCACTTTCTTCTTGCCGCCCGCGGATAGGCTCTTCACAACCTCGACCTTGCCGTCGGGGAGCACCTCGGCGACGATCTCGTCGATGCCGATGCGCCGTCCGATGGCTTCGGCCGTGCGCCGGTTGTCACCTGTCACCATCGCCACCTTGAGGCCAAGGGCGTGAAGCGCCTGGATCGCGGCCGGTGTCGATTCCTTGATCGGGTCGGCGACCGCGACGATGGCGGCCAGCCGGCCGTCGATGGCGGCATAGAGCGGGGTCTTGCCCTCGTCGGCGAGGCGCGCGGCCGTTGCGGCGAATACAGCGACATCGAGGCCAAGCTTCGCCATCAGGCGGTCCGCACCGGCCTCGACCGTCTTGCCATCCACATAGCCTCGCACCCCAAAGCCAGGAACGGCCTCGAAGCGTGTCACCGTTGCGAGCGCCAGGCCGCGACGCGACGCAGCCCTTGCGATCGCCTCGGCGACGGGGTGCTCGGAGCGCGCCTCGACGGAAGCGACGAGCCTCAGCACCTCGTCCTCGGCAAAGCCGTCGACGGCGGCAAGATCGGTCAGTTCGGGACGGCCCTCGGTGAGCGTACCGGTCTTGTCCAGCGCGATGACAACCGCGTCGCGCAGCGTCTGCAAGGCGTCGCCCTTGCGAAACAGCACGCCGAGTTCGGCGGCGCGGCCAGTGCCGACCATGATCGACGTCGGCGTGGCGAGCCCCATGGCGCAGGGACAGGCGATGATCAGCACGGCGACCCCGTTGACCAGCGCGAAGGACAGCGCCGGCGTCGGACCGAGCAGCAGCCAGATGCCGAAGGTGATCACGGCGGCGGCGATGACCGCCGGAACGAACCAGGCGGTCACCTTGTCGACCATGGCCTGGATCGGCAGCTTCGCGCCCTGGGCCGCCTCGACCATGCGGATGATATGGGAAAGCAGCGTCTCCGAACCGACCTTGGTGGCGCGGAAGGTGAAGCTGCCCGTCTTGTTGATGGTGCCGCCGACGACCTCGGCCCCCAATCCCTTGGCAACCGGCAGCGGCTCGCCGGTGATCATTGCCTCGTCGACGAAGGATGCGCCTTCGACGATCTCGCCGTCGACGGCGATCTTCTCGCCGGGGCGCACGACCACCAGGTCGCCACCGCGCACCTCGGCGAGCGGAACTTCCAGCGTCACGCCATCGCGGACGATACGCGCGGTCTTGGCCTGCAGCCCGACCAGCTTCTTGATCGCTTCGCCGGTGCGGCCCTTGGCCCTCGCTTCGAGGAAGCGACCGAGCAGGATAAGCGTCACGATCACCGCCGCCGCCTCGTAATAGACATTGGCGGTTCCTTGCGGCAGCAGGCGAGGCAGGAAGGTCGCGACGGCAGAATAGGTCCAGGCCGCGCCGGACCCCAGCGCCACGAGTGCGTTCATGTCGGGGGCTCCCTTGAGCAGGGCCGGAATGCCCTTGCCGAAGAAGCGCAGGCCGGGTCCGAACAGCACGAGGGTTGTCAGGACGAACTGTATGCGCCAGTTCCATGCCCCGAGCGTCACCATCACCCAGTGATGGAACGACGGCACCAGATGCGAGCCCATTTCGAGGATAAAGATCGGCAGCGTCAGCGCGGCCGCCACACCGAGGGAGCGGGCAAGCGCTCGGATTTCGGCATCACGCCCCTCGCGTCCGGCGTCCTCCATGGCATCGGGCGCGATAGCGCGGGCTTGGTAGCCCGCGTCTGCGGCCGCCTTCACCAGCAGGCCGCTGTCAGCGGAGCCCGCGACACGGCGAACGGTTGCGGGCTCGGTCGCCAGGTTGACGCTCGCGCCCGTCACGCCCGGCACCGCCTTCAGCGCCCTCTCAATGCGCGCCACGCAGGACGCGCAGGTCATGCCCGTGATCGCTAACTCGATTGTCTCCTCGCGCGCGGCATAGCCGGCATCCGTGATGGCGCCGAGAACCGGCGTCAGGTCAGGCGCGCCTGAGAAGATCACCTCTGCGCGTTCGGTGGCGAGGTTGACCGAGGCCTTGGCGACACCTGGCACGGCGGCGATCGCTTTTTCGACGCGCCGCACGCAAGAGGCGCAGGTCATCCCCTCTATGCCGATCTGAAGGTTTGCGGCCAAAGCCGGAAGCGGTCCGGCGGAAACGGGTTTCACGAGCGCATTCATGGTCTTTGCAACTCCCTGCCGGGGTGATTGCCCACACAGATAAAGGTTCCCATGATGGTAAGGTCAAGGGGCTTTTGCTCCGCCGGCCGCAATGTCGGGAAACCTTCTTTTGCATCGGGAAAGGCTCTTGACCTTCCAACGATGGGAAGCTCCACAACCTCCGCATCAGCAACCAAGGAGAGCTGCGATGTTGAAGTTGAAAGTTCCCGACATGAGCTGCGGTCACTGCGTCGGCACCATCGAGAAAGCCGTGAAAAGCGTCGATCCGGCGGCGCGCGTAGCCGTCGACCTCGGCTCGTCGACGGTAACGGTGGAGACCGCCGCCGAAACGGATGCGATCCGTGGCGTCATCCGCTTGGCCGGCTACGACAATGAAACGACAACCGGTTGACACGTGCGGCCGGCGAGCGGGCAAGAAGGCCGTGCACGGCTCGGAGCCCACGGCCGGGCCACCTCCAGCCTCGCCATGCAGGCGAGGCATATTGCTTGGCCAGCATCCCTGGGTGGGCCTGGGTTGAGCCGGGATGCCGACCAAGGCGGAGCATAGACACCGCCGCCAACCAATATCGGCCTAGTGTTGCACCAATATTATAGCGCGCAACGAAAAATGCCGAATCGACGAGAGGGGTATTCGCCGGGGGATAGCGGAACCTTCACTGCCTTAGTCTCGGGTGCCTGCAGGCTCCGATCCAAGCGCCGCCATCGCTGTTCTTATCGCGCCAAGGGCGCGGTTCAGTTCCGGCATTGGCGGGATGATATACGCCGCCGGGTCCCTGTTCGCCAAGGCCGCGACGAGATCCTCGCAGGCAAGGATCAGACGCGAATGCCGGGAGGACGTCGCAATGAGCCGCTGCCGAATCTCGGAGATCGAGTTCAAAACATCAGCCACAGCCGTGCTTTCAACCATCTGGACAGGTGGTTTCGTCCATTTGGCAAGTTCACCGATGGCTTCTGTAAGCAGCCGCATTTCGTAGGTAAGCGTCACCACCCGGGCTGGCGTGATTTCGTCGAATACGCCGGGCGGCAACCGGAATGCATCCGCCAGGTCGGCGCGCTCGTCGGCGAGATAGAAGCGGTTGAGCCCGTCGAAATAAACCATCGCATAGCCATGCGTGGTGACCAGCGGCTCCCAGGCATGGTGGGATTCGGTCCTTCCCTCGGGCAACACGGATTCGATGACCAGTATGGTCGGACGGAAGCGCGTGAGATCGAGCCCCTGCAGGACCGGCAGTTCCCAGCCCTCGACGTCGATCTTCAGGAAGTCGATCTGGCGCACGCCGGCATATTCGGCAAGGATGTCGTTGAGCGGCGCAACCTCCACCTCGCGCCGGATCGCGCCGTCGCGTGCACCCGTAGGATCGAAGGTCGAGAGCTCGCCAACCGGCGTCTCCGCGAACGGGATCGTGCCGTGCGCATCGCTCGCGCCGATATTGAGCGTCACGTCGCGGGGACGCTGCTGGACGAGCCGCTGGAAGAATGCGCGATTGGGCTCGATGTTGATGCCGGACCAGCCCTGATCGTAGAACCATCGTGTCACGCTCAGATGGTCCGGGTCGCCGGCGCCGACATCGACGTAGAATCCGCCGTATCTGGAGCCGAGGGCTCGCTCCAGTATCACGTCCTCGTAATTCTGCGCGTAGCTGATCATCGTTTCACCGAAGTCGCTTCCGCCTTGGCAAGACATTTATCGAGCGCGGCGGCGGTCTCGGCCGCGTATTGTCGCAGATGCGTAAAGTGGTCACCCGGCACAGGATGAACAGTGAGCGGGTAGGGAGTGAGCGTCTTCCAGACGCGCGTCGGGTTGTAACGACGCAACTCCTTCTCACTGATGATAAGAGCAATTTCTCCCGCGAAGGGCCGTGGCGAATATCCGAGGGTTCGCCGCAGGTAGAGTCGCCCTATCTGGAACTTCCGACGTTCGATGGCCCGGTCAACCGAACCACGAAATCGGGCGAGCAGTTTCTCCTTGAACTGGCCGCTGGCAAGGTCGGAACGCAAGGTCGCGCTCACATAGCGCCAATACCAGATCCAGCTCGGATACCTGCTGTCGACCAGCACCAGCAGGGCAATTTCCTCGCCCAGCCGTCGCAATTGCTGCGCGATCTCGAAGGCAACCACTCCGCCGACGCAGGATCCGCCGATGAGATAAGGGCCGTTAGGCTGCACCTTGCGGATCTCGGCGACCTGCTCGGCCGCGATGGCTTCCACGCTCGCGCCGGGCTCGACGAGATCATCCACGCCGCGTATGCGCAAACCATAGATAGGCCCGTGCTCCAGATGTTCCGCGAGCTTGACGTAGACGAGCAACTCCGCCTCGCCTCCGAAGCCACCGGCGACGAGGAAGAATGGCTTGCGCCCGCCCTCGCGACGAAGAGGAACGATCAGCGGATAGGCTGTTTGCTGCGCCGGCGCATAGAGGCGAAGCTGGTCGATGACGGCACCTTGTCGCGCGACCGTCGGCTCGTTGATGACGAACCGGACCGGAAGATCCAGGCCGAAGGCCGCGTTGACATCGTGCACGAGCTTCAGGGCAAGCAGTGAATGACCGCCGAGATCGAAGAAGCTCTCCCCGGTCCCGAACCCGTCGACGCCCAGCACCTGCTCCCAGATTCCGAGAAGCCGCTCCTCCGTCTGGGAGGAAGGCGCCAAGCGCACCACATCCCTGGTCTCCGTCGACATCTCCGGCGGCGGCAGGTTCCTGCGGTCGATCTTGCCGGTCGGCCCGAGCGGAAGGTGGTCGAGGAACGTGAATCCGGTCGGGATCATGTACGCCGGCAGGCGGCTCGCCAGGCCGGCCCGCACGCCAGCGGCGTCGATCGTGCCATCCGTGACGACATAGGCGTGCAGGCGATGGCCGGCCGGATCCTCCGGCGTGGATACGATGGCGTCTCGAACTCCAGGCAGGACCGCGATGGCGCTTTCCACCTCGGCCGGCTCGACGCGATAGCCGCGGACCTTCACCTGCCGATCCATCCGCCCCAGGAATTCCAGTTCGCCATTCGCTCGCCAGCGAACGCGATCTCCCGTCCGGTAGAGCCGACCGCCAGGGTTCCATGGATCGGCGAGGAACCGCTCGGCGGTGAGCGCCGGCGCATTGACGTAGCCGAGCGCCACACCATCGCCCCCGACCAACAGCTCGCCGGCCACACCGACGGGAACGGGGGCAAGATCTCGATCGAGGACGTAGGCGGTGGTGTTGGCGATCGGACGGCCGATCGGAATGGACCCCTCCGCGACCGGGCCCGGCGGCACCGTGTGGCAGCAGGAGAAGGTCGTGCCTTCGGTGGGACCGTATCCGTTGATGATACGCAGCCGCGGGTGTGCCCCGCGCACACGCGCGATGTCGTCGGGCTGCAACACATCGCCGCCCGCCAGCAACTGCCGCAGGCCGCCGAGCGCTCCAAGACTGTCACGCACTACGACACGCAGCAGGCTGGCGGTCAGCCAGAGGGTGGTGACGCGATGCGTGGCGAGCACCCATCCGAGTTCGCCGAGATCGATATCGCGGTCCGGCCAGAGGACCAGCGAGCCGCCATTGAGAAGCGCGCCCCAGATTTCGAAAGTCGACGCATCGAAGGTTGGCGGCGCCATCTGGAGAAGAATTTCATCGCGGCCGAGCGTCGCATAATTCGTTTCGCGAACGAGGCGCACGACATTGCGATGCGTGACAAGCACACCCTTCGGCGCGCCGGTGGAGCCGGAGGTGAACATGATATAGGCGGCGCCGTCGGGCGATGGTCTTGCGGTATCCGGACCATGACGTCGATCCCAGCCATCCTCGCCGACGACGAGGTCGAGCTCCGCCTGCTCGACCAGGAGCTGTCGCCTGCCGGGCGGGTCGTTGGGGTCGAGCGGCACATAGACAGCGCCCCTCTTCAACGTGCCGAGCATCGCGGCGATCATCTCCGGCGACCGCTTCAACGACAGGCCGACGCGTGAGCCGGCACCGATATCCCGCGCCGCGAGCTCGCCGGCGAAGGCGTTGGCGCGGCGATCCAGCTCGGCATAGGAGATTGCCTTGCCATCGGCGACCAGAGCCGGATGGTCGGGCGTCTCCCGCGCCGCGCTTTCGAACAGCTCATGGATCGTGGCGTCGCGGGGATAGTCCGTCGCGGTGCGGTTCCAAGTCACCAGCACCTGCTCGTGTTCAGCATCCGACATCAGCGACAGGGCGCGCACCGGCAGCGACGGCTGGTCGAGCGCGGCGTCGAGCAGCGTGAGGAACCATCTGGACCAACGCTCGACGGTTTCACGGAAGAAGAGATCGGTCCGGTATTCCCAGATCATCTCGATCGATCGCGCCGGCCCTGACGCGGCCGGCAGGGCGACGACGATCACGTTGAGGTCGAACTTGGCCGATCCGTTGTTGATGCCGAATGTGGGTTCGACGCGCACCGCGCCAAGGTCGAAGTCCGGGGCCGGCCCGTCATAAGAACTGAAGAAAACCTGGCAAAGCGGTGACCGATCGGGCGAGCGATCCGGATCCAGCGCCCTGACCACGTGATCGAAGGGTATTTCCTGGTTGTCGAGCGCCGCCACGGCGGTTTCGCGGACCCGGGCGACAAGCGTTTCGAGGTCCGGGGCACCGGACAGGTCGGCCGGCAGCGTGAGATTGTTGAGGAGCATGCCGACGACCGATTCAAGCGCCGGCGCTCCGCGATTGGCGGCGCCCGACCCGACAAGGAAATGCTCATCGCCGGTGAGCCGATGGACGAGCGCCTCGAAGACCGCGCGCAGCGTCGTATGCGGCGTCACGCCCTGCCGCCGGCTGAACGCCTCCACACGCGCGGCGAGCGCGTCGTCGATCCGAAGGCGGACCGCGTCGCCGCGAAAGCTCTCGGAAGCGGGCCGCGGACGATCGGTGGGCAGGTCCAGCACCTTGGGCACCGAAGCAAGCCGCGCGGTCCAGAATGCAAGCTGCCGGCGGGCGTCGTCGCTATCGATCCAGCGCCGCTCGACAAGCGCCACGTCGGAGGGATGCCAGTCCGCTGCCGGCAGGGTCGCGGTTTCTCCGACGGCGACCGCCCGGTAGAGTGCGAAAAGGTCGCGCAGCAGGACCACGAAGGACCAGCCATCATGCAGCAGATGATGCTCGATGTGGACGAGCATGTGCCGATCCGGCGCCAGGCGGAAAAGCCGCCAACGGACAAGGGGAAGCGCCGAGAGATCGAAGGGCCGGGCAGCCTCGGCACGGACCCGCGCGCCGATCTCGTCGGCGGTCGCCGTCTCGGCTTCGAGCGTCACCGTCCAAGGGGCGTGCACCCGCTGGCGCGGTGATCCCTCCACATTCTCGAAGGTCGTCCTCAGCACTTCGTGGCGACGGACCAGGGCACTGAGCGCGCCGGAGAGCGCGCCGACGTCGAGATGACCCTCGAAAGCGAGCGTCGCGGCGAAATGATAGGCCACGTTGGCGGGGTCAAGCTGCTGTATGAACCATCCGCGCTCCTGCGCGAAAGTGAGCGGCGCGGGTCCTGACGGCCTTTCCGGCGGCGGCTCGTGGCCCACCGGTCGCGCGCTGCCGCCGACACTACCGCGAGCCTCCTCGACTGCCGCTGCGAGGGACGACAGCGTCGTGCAGCGGAATGCCGTGTGAAGAGGCAGGGCAATGTCGAACCGGTCGCGGACACGCAGCATCATCTGCGTGGCGAGCAGCGAATTGCCGCCGAGTTCGAAGAACTGGTCCGTCGCTCCGACACGGTCGATGCCGAGCACCTCCGCCCAGATATCGGCAATCCCGGCCTCGAGCGGCGTCGCGGCCGGCACGAAGCCCACTTCATCCCCCGGCCGCTCATCGCCCGGCTCCGGCAGCGCGCGCCGGTCGAGTTTGCCATTCGCCGTGCGTGGCAGCGTGGGCAGCATGAGAATACGCCACGGCACCATATAGTCGGGCAGGCCCGCGGCAAGCCGCGCACGAAGGTCGGCTTCAACTGGAGGCGTACCGGCCGCCGGCACGACATAGGCCACCAGCCGGCGATCGCCGGCATGATCGATCGCCACGGCCGCCGCCTGCTGTACGCCGGCCTGATCGAGAAGCGCGGCCTCGATCTCACCGAGTTCGATCCGATAGCCGCGAATCTTCACCTGCGAGTCGGCGCGACCGAGATATTCGAGATCACCATCGGGGAGCAGGCGCGCGAGATCGCCCGAACGGTAGAAGCGCTCGCCCGTCCGCCCGAAAATCGTGATGAAGCGCTCCGCGTCCAGTTCGGGACGGTCGAGATAACCACGCGCAACCCCGGCGCCACCGACAAGGATTTCGCCCACGAGACCGGGCGGCGTGGCGCTGCCGTCGGGATTGCGCAGCGATATCGTCCAGCCGGGAATGGGGAGCCCGATCAGGCTGCGCCCGCGCGCTTCCTCCACGTCGCGCCGCGTGATCCGCCGGGCCGTGACATGCACGGTGGTCTCCGTGATGCCGAACATGTTGACCAGCGCGGGACGGCTATCGCCGTGTCGCTCGATCCATGACGAAAGCGCCTCCAGGCGCAGCGCCTCGCCTCCGAAGATGACATATCGCAGGGATAGAGGCAGCGCGGCCTCTCGCTCCCAGTCGCTCAGCGCGACGAAGGCTGATGGGGTCTGGTTCAGGACCGTCACCGCCTGCTCGTGGAGCAGCCGAAGGAACGCCTCGGGCGATTGTGCCGCCACCGTCGGTACGATGACGAGCCGTGCGCCGGAGGCGAGCGCTCCGAATATCTCCCAGACGGAGAAGTCAAAGGCGGCGGAATGGAACATCGTCCAGACGTCACGCGCCGAGAAGTCGAATATGGCTGCCGTGCCATACAGGAGCGCGGCGAGATTGCCATGCGTGACGACGACGCCCTTCGGCTTTCCCGTGGAGCCGGAGGTGTAGATGACATAGGCGGCGTCGGCGGGGCCGGTTTCGACGTGGATCGGCTCGGCTGGCTCGGCCGCGATTGCTGCACGCTCAGTGTCCATGTCGACGACGGCGCAGCCGCCTGCGTCGACCGAAAGCGCCGTGAACCCGCGCGTCGTCAGCAGAATCGAGACCCCGCTGTCCGTCAGGGTCGCAACGATGCGCGAGTGCGGGTGGCTCGGCTCGAGCGGCAGGTAGGCAGCGCCGGTTTTCAGGACCGCGAGCATGGCGACAACCAGATCCGGCGAGCGCTCGAGCAGGATGGCGACACGCGCACCATGCCGCGCGCCCCGTGCCGCGAGGTGCCGCGCGAGCCGGTTGGCGCGGCGGCCGAGTTCGCCGTAGGAGAGTTCCATTCCCTCGCAGGAGATGGCGACGGCATCTGGGTGCAGCGCCGCCTGGGCAGCGATGGCCGCCACCGGCAGCATCGGAGACCCGGTCGGCGGTGCGGCGGCCGATCCTGCCAGCTCTGCCTCGCCCGGTAGCAGAAGGTCGAGTTCGTCGAGCCGTGTCGAGCCGCCGACTACCTGGCGAAGGACATGGACGAACCGGTCGAGGAACCGGGCAAGCGGAAAACGCTCCGCCGGAAAGTCGACCTTCAGCCGCAGACCGCCCGAGACCAGGGACGGGATGAGATGGATCTCGTCGGGGCCATGGGCCGCGTAGGTCTGGAGCGCTCTTTTCTGGCCGAGGAGGCTTATCGTTTCGAACACATAGAAATTGAAGAAGCAGTTCAACGAGCCTGTCGGCAGGATGCGGTTGAGGGCGAGGCTCGATATGTCGCGATGAGGCTGAGCCTCTTGCCTGTTGCCTTCCATCGACGCGATCAGGTCCGAGATCGACGCGCCCGGGCCGCTGGCGCTCGTCTGAGCGAGTATCGGCAGCGTCTGGAAGAAGCAGCCGGCCGCGTCTTGGAAGCCCGCCGGGCGTGTCTCCACGATTTCCAGCACCGCAATATCGCCATCCGCGCGGGTAAAGCGCTGGACGAGGAATGCATAGACTGCCCGCAGAAGCGCCGCGAACGGCCAGCGGCGTTCCCGGCAGAGGTGCCGCAGCGCCGCGATTTCAGCCTCCGCGACAAACCTGCTCTCGCGCACCCGTCCGGTCGCGGGGAACGCGCCCGGCAAGCCCATGGGCTCGATCCCGGCAAGCTTCCGCGACCAGAAGCGCAGGTTCTCGGGCGTGTCGAACGTCCCCTCGAAGCCGAACGCATGGTCGAGAAACGACATCCCGGGGGATGCCGCCGGAGTCTTGATCGCATCGGGCGCGACGCTCAGGAGCCTCCGGTATTCGGCATCGAAACGCCTCAGGAGCATATTGAAGGTCGAGCCGTCGGCGAAGATGTGCGGCGCGACGAGGCCCGCGGTGTATTCGCCGTCCCGATCGCGGACCAGATGGCATCGCCAGAGCGGCAGGCGAAACAGATCCCGCGGCCGCCGACGATCCCGTTCGATGAAGTCCTCGGGCGTCTCGACATCCTGCTCGGCGGCAAGGTCAGCAATGACGAGAGACGGCGGCAGCGCCTCGTCGTCGACCGCCTGCAACACCTCGCCGCCGGCAACGATCAGCAGCGTTCGGACGAGCGGCTCGCGGGCGAAGACGTTTTCGACCGCCCTCACCCAGGCATCGACGCGGATATCCGCCCCGAGGCGGCAGGAAACGCCGATCAGATGCTGCGTGCTGTCGGGATGCGCGACGTGATGGAGATATAGATCGCGTTGCGTCGGCGTCAGCGGTGCGACTGCGCGCCCGGCCGACCCCCACTGCTGACCGGATGGATCGTACCCGTCGCCGAGACGCATGTTTCCGCCCAAAGAGACTTCCCCGGTACCGCGACGGCCCTCTGTCTACCATGGCGTGCGGCACGCAATCGGGGTACGATTCGTTCCCGATCGCGCCTGTTTGCGCAAGAGGCAAACGCGCACGGCGCGGAAAAACATTGGGTGGGTCGATTGGATTGACGGCAAAGCTGATTGCCACCGGTGTCCGTGAAGCCGTGTCCGATGCCGGCCTCGATACGAAGGCCATGGATCGACAGCTTGAGGTTCTCAGCGATTTTCAGCCGCAAACGCCGCATGCGCCAGACCTGAACGGGGGCATCGACGTCTGGCGGGTGCAACTTGATACGCTGGAACCGGCGGCGAAGTCTCTCGAGCGCCTGCTGTCGCCGGACGAGATGAAACGGGCGGACCGGTTCCGCTTCGCACAGGACCGGCGGCGCTTTGTCGTGGCCCGCGCCGTTCTGCGCCGGCTGCTCGGCGCCTATCTCGGAGCCTCTCCCGCCTCGCTGCGCTTCGCCTACGGGCCTCAGGGCAAGCCGCGCCTGGCCGATGCGCATTACGCGCAGGGCCATGTGACGTTCAACCTCTCCCATTCGCGGGAGCTGGCCTTGCTGGCGGTGGCGAAAGGTTGCGAAATCGGCGTCGATCTTGAGGCGGTGCGACCGCTTGAAGAAGCTTCGGCTATGGCCCGCCGGATCTTTTCGGCCGCCGAGCTGGCGGCGCTTGCCGCTATGCCCGAGGTCGAGCGCGACATGGCCTTCTATCGCTTCTGGACCCGCAGGGAAGCATGGGTGAAGGCGCTGGGCACCGGCCTGGCCGAACCGCCTGATCGCCTCGACGTCACGACCGCCGATGCCGGCGGCACGGGGGAGCCTGACTGGCGATTTGTCCGCATCGAGCCTGGAGAGGGCTATGTCGGGGCGCTCGCCGTGCCGGCGGGCATTTCTCTGGACGTCCGGGGCCGGCTCTGGCTGGAATAGGGCTGGTGGGTCTCCGTCAGGAGGCGAGTTCCCGGGTGACCAGCGCGACGATCGCCGGCAGGGTATCGGCGAGATGGAAATGGCCACCGGGAAACATATGCCGCTCGAAGGTCGAGGTCGTGTGGGCCTGCCACGCGGCAAGATCGCCGTCGTCGACCGCTGGATCGTCGCTGCCGCCGATGACGGTTATCGGCGCTCCCGTCGTTGCGCCGGGAAGAGGCCGGTAGCCGTTGAGGCGGCGATAGTCGGCGCGCAGCGTCTCGATGACGATTTCGAGCAGCTCCGGATGATCGAGGACGGCGTCTGACGTGCCGCCGCCCTGCCTGAGGTCGCGCCGCAGCGAGGCGTCGTCCGTCCCGCGGATGCGCGCCAGCCCTGCGCGGACGGGCGCGGGACTGCTCGAGGCGATGAGGCGGGTGACCGGCGCCCCGCCGACAAGCCTGTCGCGGTGACGCGCCGTTTCGAAGGCGACCAGAGCGCCCATGCTGTGGCCGAAAAGGACGGCCGGTCGATCGGCGAGGGCCGTAAGTGCATGCGCGATCTCGCCAGCCATGGCCTCGATCCCGGCGAGCGGTTCTTCCGCCGGCCGATCTTCGCGTCCGGGGTATCGGATGGCCCACACTTCCACCGTGGGCGAGAAAGGCTTCGCCCATGGAAAGAAGAAGCTCGCCGCTCCACCCGCATGCGGGAAGCACACGAGACGCAGCGACGCGGCTGGTTGCCGCGCAAAGCACCGGAGCCATCGACGCGCCGCATCGTTCGCCGAACCATTGCCCCTGTTGCCGTCGGGAAAGCCCTCGATACCAGCCATCCCGCCCTCCCTCGATGCGTCAGGCGCCGTCAATCCCCCGATGCTTGCCGTTGTCTCTGGCAAGGGCGACGTCACGGCGCAGCCGGTGCAGCTCCGTCCTGAGATGGGCGCGCAGGATCGCCTTCCCGATCGCGCCACCGATCACACCCGAGCCCAGCGCTGTCGCGAGCATAAGCGCGGCGTCTCTGTGCAAGCCGGAGAGAGTGGTCAAGGCGAAGACCACCACGACGACACTCACGAGAATGGCGAGCACGCTCTTGTATCGTGTCACGAGGAGCCCTCCGGCAAGGTGTTTGCTACCAAGAATCTGGCGGCACTGGCTAGCCGAGAATGGACTATGCCGATAGCCACTGGCATATTTTTGCCGATCCGCCCCGTCCCGCTCCACCATAATGAACGACCGCGAAACGCACCTCGAGTCCCTGAACGACCGTCTCGATCGCCTCGAGTCGACGATCGACAGGCTTGTCTGTCGCGATGTGTTCGAACGCGCGGTGGTGGCAGCACTTGGCGGTCCGCTTCCGCCAGGTCCGGCAAGGCGGCGCTTGCCGGTCATCGGCAGGCTGCGCATGGCCCCCATACACGCTTTTGTCCGATCCTATCTAAGGCCGCCGCGCGGGCTGTTCAGCCTGCGGCAATACCCGCCACGTCCCCTCACGGTCGCGACTTCCAGGCCAGGCCCGCCGCGCCTCGATGCACCGCGCTTCGCAATCGTGACGCCCTCGTTCAACCAGGCGCGGTTCGTGCGCGCCACGGTCGACAGCGTTCTCTCCCAGAACTATCCCAACCTGGCCTATGTGGTTCAGGATGGCGGCTCGACTGACGAAACGAAGGATCTCCTCGGCGCCTATGGGGACCGCCTCTCCTGGACGAGCGCGCCCGATGGCGGACAGACGGCCGCGATAAATGCGGGGTTCGGCACGGTCTCGGGCGACATCATGGCCTACCTCAACAGCGACGACCTGCTCCTGCCGGGGAGCCTCGAGGCGGTGGCCGATGCGTTCGCGCGACATCCGGACGTCGACATCATCTACAGCCACCGCATCATCATCGATGAGGCCGGACACGAGATCGGCCGATGGGTGTTGCCGCCGCACGATCGACAGGCGATCGGCTGGGCCGACTATCTGCCCCAGGAGACGATGTTCTGGCGCCGGCGCGTATGGGATGCAATAGGCCCGTTCGACGAGAGCTTTCGCTATGCGATGGACTGGGACTTCATCCTCCGCGCCGACCGCGCCGGCTTCCGGTTCAAACGGCTGCCGCTGTTCCTCGGTTGCTTCCGCGTGCACGAGGCCCAGAAGACCACCGCCATCAACGAGGTCGGGATGATGGAAACGGCCCGCCTGCGCCAGGCCCATCTGGGCTTCGTCCCGAACCAGGCCGAGGTCGAGAAGGCCATCGCCGCCTATATCCGCCGGCACAAGGTCTTCCACCTGGCGCACCACGTACGTCGCAGCTTCGCCAAGGTTTGATGTCCGCCGGCCTGCGGAGATGCCGACCGGGCGACGGCCGGGCCGGTCAGCCTGAAAAACGCGTCGTCGAGCATCGGAACAAGCTGCCATCGTAAACCGAAGAATATCCGCAGAGCGCCTGTCTCACAGATCGTCAAATTCGTTCACAATGCCGCAACCCTGCATGTAAGCCCTTATATCCCGACCGAGCGATGCGTTTTTAGACGCCTTCGCTCGATCGATAGGGGTTTCCGGGCAACTTTTCACGATCATGCCGGTTACGGCGTCAATATCGCCCATTACCGATGCCCGGAGATGAAGGTATTTCAGCTCATTCTTGCTGCAGGACGAGAATGAGGAAGCTTTCTTCTTCAAAGAATTGCTCCGAGAAATTAAGCTATCCAGGTGAGCTTTCATCTGGCTGCACGTCTCGGCGCCTTCAGCCACTCCAGCGAGAAAGAGTGAAGAAAAGGAAAAAAATAGCGCGCGGGAAAAATTCGTGCGGAGCATGATTTTCATCTCGGCCTTCCACCGCCCGTTCGCCCCTGTTCTAGCCGGAACCCTTCGGCATCTCACATCTTACCACTGTAGCCGCAGGTTGCCGCTTTGGCCTTCAGGTTTTGCATTGTCTGGAGATCGCCACCAAACGAGCTCTCGGTATATCCAACGTGACAGTGCTTTATCTGATTGCGACCCATCGCAATGTTTCGCTCCATGAGTTCATAGCGCTTTCGCAAAGCGGCGACCGTCGAAGGACTGCAAGCTGCCAGCACCTGCGCCTTCAAAGTGCTTGAATTTGCTTGAGCCGACACGGCATTGATTTGTGCCGCTTCCGCCGCGCAGGACATGGCCCACGAATTTCCGGTGAAACCAATTACCACTGCCGCGGCAGCAATCGTCGACATTGCGAGTAAACGCATAGTGATCTCCATGGTGTTTCAGGCAGATCGAGATTTCAAAGTCTTTCTGCTTGCGCCAAACAACGGGATGGAACCACGAGGCAATGACCGGCATGTTAGCCGATCGGCCTGACATCAAAGCCGCAAGAGCCAGCTGACCCGCTCGTCCTGGGTTGCTTGGAAGCGCGTGGCACCTCTCAGCCGCGGTGATCGATGGTTCAAAAGCCTCCCCTAACGTCCCGGCCAATCGAGCTCCGTCCATGCCTCGG
>OFIS01000423.1_pt1 | contig 24638 bp, 24 predicted proteins | sample 1775071 | NCBI WGS metagenome assembly OFIS01 (sample SAMN08195774, study PRJEB24354) | sludge metagenome | isolation source: sludge from phenol fed wastewater aerobic bioreactor C | place: India: Nagpur | collected 2016-09-17
CCTGGTCCACGAAGTTGGCGAACTCGTCGCCGGCCAGCCAGGCGGGCGTCCAGTCGTTCTTCTGGATCGCCTCGGCCCAGCGGTCGAGCATGCGGGTCAGTTCGGGATGCGGCGGGAAGCGGATGGTGGCAACCTCCGCCTCGGTCTTGGCGGCTTCGATGTACTGGCCGGGCTTCTCGCCCCAGCTGTGCATCAGCTTGACCACGTCGGGCGAATCCCAGGCCGATTGGCGCACAGGGTTCATGTTGCCGGCGAGGTGCGTCTTGATCATCGTGTCCTTCGACGTCACCCACTGCATGAACAGCCAGGCGGCGTCCTTGTGCTTGGAAGCCGAGTTCATCGACAGCGACCAGATCCAGGCGGCCGCGGCGCGCTTGCCATCGGGACCGAGCGGGGTCGGCGCGTAGCCGACATCGCCGGCGATCGCCGACTGCTTGGGATCCTCATAGGTCGGCGCGAACAGGTTTGCCTCGTTGAGCGAGAACACGTACTGGCCCGACGCGAACCCCTGCATGGCCTCGTACCAGGTGAAGGCGCCGGCGCCCTCGGGCGAGGCCTTCTTGATCAGGGTGATGAAGTCGGTGGTGGCGGCGATGCTCTTGTCGGAGCAGATCTGCAGCTTGCCGTCCTTGTCGAGCATCTCGGCGCCGTAGGATTCCAGCATCGTGCCGAAAGTCAGGTAGGGCAGGTCCCAATAGCGGTCGAAGCGGGTGATGATGCCGTGCGTCTTGCCGTTGGGGCCGTCGAGCTTCAGCTTGTCGGCCATGGCCAGCAGGTCGGCATAGGTCTTTGGCACTTCCAGGCCGAGCTTCTTCAGCATGCTTGGCCGATAGGCGAGCTGATAGGATTCGAAGTTGATCGGCAGCGTCCAGAGCGAACCCTCGCCGATACCCTTGAGCGGGGTGAGGTCCCAGCGCCCGGCCGACAGGATCGAGGGGATGAAGTCGCCAACGTCATAGTCGGAGGCGGTCTTTTCCTTGTCGGCGATCAGCGGATCCAGCGGCTCCAGCCAGCCGGCGGAAGCGTACTGCCAGTTGTTGAGCGGCGAGGTCATGAAGACGTCGTAGGTGCCGGTCTTGGAGGACAGGTCGGCCAGCAGCTTCTCGAAGCCGGACTGCTCGGCCAGTTCCTCGAAGGTCACCTTGATGCCGGTCTTGGCGGTGAATTCCGGCAGGAGCGGCTTGAGGCTTTCAACGAAGGGATGCGAAATCAGCATCAGGTTGATGGTCTGGCCTTCGGCGGCCTTCCAGTTCATTTCGGCTTTGGCGGGCGTGAAGGCCACGGAGGCGGCGAGCGCCGTGGCGGCAAGCGGCAGGCGGCCCAGGCCGCGCTGCATCAAGGACGAGAGCATTGGCAGTTCCCCTTTGTTCAAGGCGTGAGGGAGGTCGTTATGATTTTTCTTGGCGAGCCATTTTGCACTTTGTTGCAATGTCTGCACAAATGAAGCTAGATGAGTGTCGTCACACGAGTCAACCACGAATGTGCATGCGCTGCACGAAAGTTGAACATGTCGCACAATGAAGAAGATCTGCTGGTGCAACTGGCCTGGCTCTATTACGTCGGCAACCGCAACCAGGAAGAGATCGCCAACCAACTCGGCCTCTCGCGCTTCAAGATAAACCGCATGCTGGCGCGGGCGCGCGAGAAGGGGCTGGTCAAGATCGCCATCCAGCACGAGACGGCGCATTCGCTCGAAACGGCGGGTGAAATCCAGGCGGCGTTCGGTCTCAAGGAATGCATCGTCACGCCGGTGCTCGGCACGGCCTCGGGCGAGGTCGATGTGGACGAGGCCAATGCGCGCCGCGCGGTCGGCATCGCGGCGGCGGCCTTTCTCGAAAGGCGGCTGCGCGTGCCCGAGCCGGTGACGATCGGGCTCGCCTGGGGGCGCACCATCGCCGCCATGGTCGATGAACTGCCGAAGCTCTCCAAGGCCGACCTCAAGATCGTTTCGCTGATGGGATCGCTGAGCCGTAACGCCAGGACCAACCCGTTCGACTGCGTGCACGCGCTGGCGCAACTCTGCGAGGGCGAAGCCTACATCCTGCCGGCTCCCTTCATCGCCGACAGCGAGGCCGACTACGACGTCATCATGAGCCAGAAGCTGGTGCAGCAGGCCCTGAAGCTCGGGCAATCGGCCGATCTCTACATCGCCAGCTTCGGCGACTGCTCCAAGCAGTCCTTCATCTACCACCACGATCTCCTGCATGACGACGAGATCGACCAGGTGATCAATGCCGGCGCGGTGGCCGACATGCTGGGCAAGTTCTTCGATGCCGACGGCAGGCTGATCGACAACGTGCTCAACCGGCGCACGCCGAGCGTGTCCTACGAGGACATTCGCAGCCGCGACGTCGTTCTGCTCGCCGCCGGCGTGTCGAAGGCCAAGGCGCTGCTGGCGCTGCTGCGCTCGGGCGCGATCACGCGGCTGATCGTCGATGGTGACCTCGCGGCGGCGCTGATGCCGATGATCGGCGACGGGGCGGCCTGCGCCGGCGATTGAGCGGGATGGGGCGGCTCAGGCTTCGTCGGCGCGATCGCCAACGAGGCGCAGTACGAGATCGCGCGTCAGCGGAGCCAGCTCGACCGTGCCGACGGCGGCCGGGTCGAACCAGAGCATTTCCGCGATCTCGGCCGCCGGCACCGGCTCGCCGGAGAGCGGCAGCGAGAACAGGTCCGCCTCGACCTGGAAGCCGGGCTCGTTGGCGGCGGGCGCCGAGAAGCGGCCGAGCCACGCGGTCGCGGAAGGGTCGACCGCAAGTCCCAGCTCCTCGCGAAGCTCGCGTGCCAGGGCTGCCCTCGGTGGCTCGCCCGGCTCGATCTTGCCGCCGGGCTGCATGAAGGCGCCGGCGCCGCGCTTGCGCACGAGCAGGAGCCTGCCCGAGGCGTCGGTGATGACCGCGGCGGCGATCCGGATGGTGCGGCTGTCGGGACGGTCGGAGCTCACGCGGACGCCTTTCAGGATTTTGTCGGGCCTTCGAGATGGCGGACAGCCGGCACGGCAAAAACCGTTACACAATTGTCTGGTGACTGCTCTATATGTCGCGGCGGTCGGCCCAACGCGCCGGTCGGCGCACCGAACCGCGATTCCCGATACGGAGGCAAGCCATGTTTGCGGCACAGACCATCGACACGTCGGACAAGGCTGCGTTCCATCGCGAACTGGCCACCCAGCTCAAGGCGCTGCTCGACGGCGAGCGCGACCCGATGGCCAACGCCGCCAACACCGCCGCGCTGATCTTCCAGATGATGCCCGACCTCAACTGGGCCGGCTTCTATTTCATGCAGTCCGATGACGAGCTGGTGCTCGGTCCGTTCCAGGGCAAGCCGGCCTGCGTGCGCATCGCCGTCGGCAGGGGCGTCTGCGGAACGGCGATCGATCTCGGCACCTCGATGGTGATCAAGGACGTGCACGATTTCCCCGGTCACATCGCCTGCGATCCCGACTCGCGTTCCGAGCTGGTGGTGCTGCTGATGGACGGCGATGACGCCGCGTTCGGTGTCATCGATCTCGACAGCCCGGTGCCCGGCCGCTTCGACAAGGTCGACCAGGCCGGCATCGAGGCGCTGGCGTCGATCTACGTCGCGGCCTGCGACTGGGAGGAATAGGGAAGCACGAGGCTGCTTCCCTGGTCTCGTTCTAGGGCTTCAAGGCGCGGTCGAAAGCCCTGACCGCCATGCCGATCAATTGCCGGTGAATGTCGCCTCGCGGCCGCCCGCCGCCATCGTCGCAGACGGGATCGCCGATCTGCTGCGATATGACGAGCGCGGCGGCGCCGGGCTTGCATTCGCCGAACATGCTGTAGTGACTGGCATCCTCGATGGTGTCGTAGCGCGCGTGCGGGATGGCCCTGGCTATGCCCGAGGCATCGGCGGTCGCGGGGATTTTTCCGGGCCGGCCGAGGTTGACGATGTCGACGGGAATAGAAATGCCGGCGAAGCTTGCCGCATCGAAGACATCGGACGGCGCGGGGTCGATCGCCATGGCGAAGCGGATGCGTGGGTCGCTGTTGTCACGCTCGGCGTCGCGCATGTCGATCGCGTGCAGGTCTACCCCACTCATCCTCACCCATTCGCAGAGCGAGGCGTTGATCGCGTCCGTGTCGCAGTAGGCGGCCAGACGTTTCGCGTCGAGGCGGGCGCCGGCGATGGCGAGCGCCGTGTTGCCGCCCATGGAGAGGCCCAGCATGCCGACGCGGGCACCGTCGAGATGATCCTTGAAAAGAGGCTGGCTTTCTATCGTATCCAAAGCGTGGCTCAAGTCGGACGGCCGCAGCCAGAGCTTCATGGTTTCGGCGGCGGACCTATTAGGCCCGTCATTGCCGGGATGCGTGGGCGCCGCGACGATGAAGCCCTGGCCGGCCAGGGGCGTCGCGATCCAGCTCAGCGCCTCGGGAGTCCCGGCGAGCCCGGCACCGTGGGAGAGCAGGATGAGCGGATATCTGCCGGCGGCGATCGGGGCGTCGCGCATGGCTTGTGTCCCGACGAACAGCATGCTGTCGCCGAGCGTGACGGCTTCACCGCCCGCTTGCGCTGGATACCAGACCGTCACGTCGAGGTCGGAGCCGCGTTCCCTGGAGGGCGCGGGAAAATGGTTTGTGCCGACCGGTTGGTCGGCATTGGCCGGTTGCAGCAGCACCGCCGCAACAAGGGCGGCGCAGGACAGGACGCGAAACGTCATCGGGATCTCCGTTCTTGAGGCAGGGCGCCAGCCATTGCCGTGGCTCGCTCCGATGCCGCCATATCGCGGGTCCGGATGCGGTGGAGACCTCGATCGCGATCGAGGACGTGCGCCTAATCAATATCGAGGACGTTGCGGCTGCCTCAGCCGGCCAACTGGCTTGCCGGCGCGGCATCGCGCGCGTTGCGCTCGCGCCATACGATCGGCGCCACGCCGGTGACCCGGCGGAATTCGCGGTTGAAGTTCGACTTGGTCTGGAAGCCGACAGCAAACATGATCTCGGTCACCGGACGGTCGGTGTCCGTCAGCAGCCGGCAGGCCTCGGCGATGCGCTGTTCGTTGACATATTGCGAGACGTTGCGGGCCATGGCGCGGTTGATCGCCGCCGAGATCTGCCGCGCCGGGATGCCGGCGCGTCGGGCAAGCCGGCTGAGATTGAGGTTGGCGTCGCGGTAGAGTTTCCTGTCCCGCATCAGCTCGTCGATCCGGCGGATCGTCAGCGTGTCCTGTTCGGGATCAGCAGCCGGCAGCGCATCCGGCATCGTCAGGAGCTCCGCGGCCTCCTCCGGTGTGGTGCCGCGGCTGGCCACCGCCGCGGCCATGCCGAGAACGGCCAGGGCAAGAAGATTGGCGATGCCGATTGCCGTCGCGGCATGCGCGCCGTGTGCCCATTCGATGTCGAGGAAGACGAAGGCGTCGACCATGGCCGACAGGCAGAGAGCCCCCGCCGCCAGGATGACGGCGCGGTAGGCCGGCGCGGCGGCCTCGAAAGAGGCGAGGCGCAATCCGTCGGTACCCGAGCGAACGAGCAGCAGGATGGCGGCGGCATAGACGAGGTCGATGGCAATCAGGGCGATGTCGATCGCGTTGCGCCAGGCGATAAGGAGCATGAGCACGATGACGACGGGGAGGGCATGAACCACCAGCCGAGCCGGCCATTGGCGGTCATCGGCCCGCACGAGGCGTGAGATCCCGGCGTAGACCAGCGGCGGCGCAATGGCGGCGAGGATCGGCGCGACGGTTCCGGCTTCGCGCATGCCGTAGCCCCAGCGCAGCCCTTGCAGAACCGACAGCAGCGCGCTGACCAGGATGAGCGCGAGGAAAGGCCTGTTCGGTTCCGCCTCGTCCCCACGCCTCGTCACCGTCCAGAAGAGGATGAGCAGCAGCAGCGCGACGACGAAGGGCAGCGGGATGAACAACATGCGGCGGTGGGCTCGTGCGCGGACAGGCGGCGAAGCCTAGCCGATCCGGGCGCGATTCCCAACCCGCGGACCGGGCTCGGGGCGAGGCGCCTGCCTTGCGAAACGAAGGCGCCTGGCCCCTGTGAAACGAGCCTATGGCCCGGCTGAACTCAGGCCAGCTTGACCAGCATCAGGCTGAAGCCGCCGATGAACAGGAAGGCCGAGAAGGCGAGCGCCAGCGGGCGCAGGCCGCGCGAGCGGAGCTGGGAGATGTCGGCCTGCAAGCCCATGGCGGCGAGCCCCATGGTGAGCATGATGGTGGTGGCGAGCGCGATCGCCGACTTCACCTCGGCCGGAACCGCGACAAGGCTGTTCAGCGCCACGACGGCTACGAAGGCGGCGACGAACCACGGCATGGGCGGGCGCGCCGTCTGGTCGCTGGCCTTGCGGCGGGCCATCAGACCGAGCGCGATCACCATCGGCGCCAGCAGCGCGACGCGGGTGAGCTTGGCGACCGTGGCGATCTCGCCGGACTGGGTGCCATTCTGGAAGCCGGCGCCGATGACCTGCGCCACCTCGTGGATGGAGGCGCCGGCCCACAGGCCGAAACCGTGCTGGTCGAGGCCGAGGTAGGGCGCCAGCAGAGGGAAGCCGAGCATGGCGACGGTGCCGAACAGGGTGATGGAAGCGACTGCGTAGGTGACGTCCTCGTCACGCGCGTCGGTGACGATGTTGGTGGCGACGATCGCCGAGGCGCCGCAGATCGAGGTGCCGGCAGCGATCAGTTCGGCCAGCTTGCGGTCGACGCCGATCAGGCGGCCGAGCGTGATGGTGAAGACGAAAGTGGCGCCGAGCGTCAGCGCCACGATGCCGACGCCGGAAAGTCCGATCGATGCGACCTGGCCGAGGGTGAGCTGGAAGCCGAGCAGCACGATGGCGAAGCGCAGCAGGCGGCGCTGCGAAAAGGCGATGCCCGCCTTGGCGTGCGCGGGCGTTCCCAGCACGTTGGAGTAGATCATGCCGGCGACCACCGCCAGGATCATCGGGCTGAACAGGGCAAAGCCCGAGACATTGTGGGCGGAGAAGGCGACGGCGGTGATCATCGCTACCAGGACGATGCCGGGGATGACGCCGTTCCAGAGCGAATGGAGGGTTTTGCGCCGTTCAGCTCCCGGAATCAGGGTTTCGGGAATTTCGTTCGCTGTGTGGGTGAAGGAAGACAATGCAATTCTCCAGGCGTGTTGGCTGGAGAAATGGCATTCCTCAATCAATCTTTCCAACGAATTATTCTCGTTAGAATGATCGATTTTACCGAATGGTTGCGTACGAGTGGGAATGCGGCGCGGCCGCCTGACGCGCGGCGCCTGCTATTGCGCCTCGGCCTGAACCGCCGGGATGAGCAGGCAGACGTAGCGCCAGCAGATGCGGCGGGCCCGCTCGAGGTCTTCTTCCTCATATTCGCCGGCGCTTTGCCAGAAGAAGCCGTCGATCAGCGCGGCGATGCCGTCGACGGCGTCGTTGACCTCGTCCGCGGGCAGCAGCCTGCGCACGGCGTAGCGGATGTTGGACAGGAAGCGCGCGCCGGTCAGGTGATAGAGGTGCCTGATGCGCGGTTCGGTCTGTGCGGCGATCATGAACTGCATCCAGGTGGCGGCGCGCTTCGGCACGCCCAGATGCTGCGGCGCGAACGATCCGTCGACGATCGCCTTCAGCCGCTGCGCCGGCGTCGGATCGGCGGGGGCCAGCTTCATGATGTCCTGGCGGAACAGGTTCGACAGATTGCGCATCGCCAGCGCCATCAGCTCTTCCTTGCTCTCGAAATAATGGTTCACCAGCCCGGCCGACATGCCGGCGCGCTTGGCGATGGCGGCCATGGTGGCGCCGGACATGCCTTCCTCGCCGATCACGGCGATGGCGGCCTCCATGAGCTCGTCGCGACGCATGGCCTTGATGGATCGCTTCGCCATTGCATTGCCTTCCCGTTCGTATATTGATTGATCATTCAATATATTATATCATCATTTAATCCAAGCCGGAGCCCACATGCCCAGCGTCGTCATTTCCGGGGTCAGAACTGTCGAAACCCATTGGATTGCGATGTCCGACGGCCGCAAGCTGGCCGCCCGCCTGTTCCTGCCCGTCGATGCCGAAGCCAACCCCGTTCCGTTGATCCTGGAGTACATACCGTATCGGCGCCGCGACGGCACGCGCACGGGCGACGACGAGATGCACCTTTTCTTCGCCGGCCACGGCTATGCCTGCGCCCGCGTCGACATTTCCGGCACCGGCGATTCCGACGGCCTGCTTGGTGACGAATATGTCAGGCGCGAGCAGGATGACGGGCTGGAGATACTGGCGCATCTGTGCGCGCAGCCCTGGTGCAGCGGCGTCGCCGGCATGATCGGCATAAGCTGGGGCGGGTTCAGCGGCCTGCAGGTCGCCGCGCGCCGGCCGCCGCAGTTGAAGGCGATCGTTACCGCCTGCTCGACCGACGATCGCTATGCATGCGACGCCCACTACAATGGCGGCCTGCTGATCAACGACAATTTCGGCTGGGGCGGGGCGCTGTTCAGCTACGCCGCGCTGCCGCCGGATCCGGCCGTGGTCGGCGAGGATCGCTGGCGCGAGATGTGGAAGCGCCGCCTCGACGACCACAAGAATCACGCCGCCGAATGGATGAAGCACCAGCGCCGCGATGCATTCTGGAAGCAGGGTTCGGTATGCGAGGATTTCTCGGCCATAGATTGCGCCGTGCTGGCGGTCGGCGGCTATCTCGACGGCTACACGCAGACGATCTTCAACCTCGTCGAGAATCTCGAGGCGCCAGCCAAGGGGCTCTGCGGTCCCTGGGGCCACAAGGAGCCGAACAGCGGCGTGCCGGGGCCGGCAATCGGTTATCTCGAGGAATGCATCCGCTGGTTCGACCGCTGGCTGAAGGGCATCGACAATGGCGCCGACCGCGATCCGGATATGCGCCTCTACCTCATGGACTACGCCACGCCGCACTCGCACATGGACGAACGCTCCGGCCGCTGGCTGGGCTTTCCGCAATGGCCGGCGCCGCAGGTCGCGTCGCGTGAACTCTGGCTGGACGGCAAGGGTGGCCTCGGCGCGGCGCGAGATGGGCGCGGCGTGACGCTCGCCATTTCCTCGCCGCTGACGACGGGCGTTCAGGGTCAGGAATGGTGCCCCTATGGCCAGGGCCGTATCGCGGCCGAGGGTGCGCGCGACCAGCGTGCCGACGACGGCGGCTCGCTATGCTTCGACAGCGCGCCGATGCAGGCCGAACTGGCGCTTGCCGGCGTATCGAGGATCAGATTGCGCATCGCCGCCGACAAGCCGCAGGCGCAGGTCTGCGTGCGGCTGACCGATGTCGCCCCCGACGGCACTTCCGCCCTGATCACCTTCGCGCTGCTCAATCTCGCACATCGCGACAGCCATGAATTCCCGACGCCGCTGACCCCGGGCCGGTTCGAGGAGGTGGAGCTGTCCCTCAAGCCGGTGGCGCAGGTCATCCCCGTTGGCCACAGGCTGCGCGTCGCGATTTCCTCCTCCTACTGGCCGATGGCCTGGCCGTCGCCCGAGCGCACGACGCTGACGCTCGACCCGGCCGGCTGTCGGCTCGACCTCGCCGTGCTGGCGAGCGAGGAGGGACTGGCTGCGGTCGCCTTCGAGGAGGCGCTGTGGGCCGAGCCCGGGCCAGTGACGGTGAAGGAGCCGGCGCGCCAGTTGCGTTCGCTGACCACCGACCTGCCCACCGAGCGCACCGAACTCACCGCGCTGTCGGACGACGGCCGTTTCGTGATCGAGGAGACCGGCACCGAGATCACGTCATGGCGCCGCAAGGTCTACGGCATCGACGCCGACGATCCGGCGAGCTGCACCACCACCGTGACTTGCCATGAGGAATTCTCCCGGCCCGACTGGAACGCGCGCGTCGACTGCGAGATTACCATAAGCTGCGACCGCGACAGTTTCCGCGCCCGCGGCTGGCTCAGGGCCTATGAGCGCGGCGCGCTCTTCGCCGAACGGACTTACGACGAGGTCATTCCACGCGACTGCATGTAACCAACGACAAGGGGAACACAATGAAACTCGATCGCAGAACTTTCCTTGCCGGCTCCTCGGCGCTGGCGATGCTTCCCTTAGCCCGCTTCGCCTTCGCCGCGGCGACGCGCGAGAATCCGATCATCGCGCTCGATGCCGACATCGGCAATCTCGACCCGGGCAACCGCGTCGGCACCACCGAGGGCAACATCATTCGCTCGGTGTGCCAGACGCTGGTGCGCTTCGAGCCGGGCAAGACGAGCTGGACGAACGACGCGGCCAAGGAGATCAAGCAGATCTCCGACACGGAATTCGAGTTCGAGCTGAACCCCGGCCAGATGTTCACCGGCGGCTATGGCGAAATGACCGCCGAGGACGTCAAGTTCACCTATGACCGCTACATCAACGGCGACAAGAACGGCAAGAAGCTGGCCTATGCGGAGGATCTGGAGGCGCTGAAGTCGGTCGAGGTCACCGGCAAATACACCGGCAAGCTTGTCCTCAAGCACCCCTCTGCGGCGCTGTGGCTGATCGGCATCTGCGATGCGTCCGGCGCGATCCTGTCGAAGAAGGCGGTGGAGGAGCTTGGCGACAAGATCGCCACCACACTGGTCGGCTCTGGCCCGATGATATTGAAGGAATGGCGGCCGAAGGAGCAGTTCGTGCTTGCCGCCAATCCCGACTACAAGGGCCCCTACAAGGCGCATTTCCAGGAGATCACCGGCAAGATCATCGCCGAGCACAAGACCTCCTTTCTGTCCTATCAGGCCAGGGAGCTCGACTTCACCGCCTTCGACGCCGACCAGCTCGATACGGCCAAGGGGCTGCCGGACACCAAGGTCATCGACATTCCCGGCATCGACTACACCTGGATCGGCATGAACGTCGAAAAGGGCGAGCTCGCCGACATCAAGGTGCGGCAGGCGATCCGCTGGGCGATCGATGTCGACGCCATCATCCAGGGCGCTTATTCGGGCGCCACCTCGCGCGCCAAGACGCTGCTGGCGCCGGGCCTGCTGGGCAACTGGGCCGACGCGCCGCTCTACAACAGGGATGTCGCCAAGGCGCAGGCGCTCCTGGCCGAGACCGGCAAGACCGGGCTGACCTTCAGCTTCACCTGCCTCAACGATGCCACCTCGCTCGCCGTCGCGCAGATCGCGCAGGCCAACCTCGCCGAGGTCGGCATCACGCTCAATATCAACGCGATGGACTCCGGCGCCTACTGGGCGCTCGGCGCCGGCGACGCCAGCAAGGATCTGGAGCTCAGCCTCATTCCCTACACCTCCAAGTTCGACCCGAGCTTCCAGACGCAGTGGTTTCTCGCCAGCCAGATCGGCCTTTGGAACTGGCAGCGCTGGAACAGCCCGGAATTCGACAAGCTGCACCGGGAAGGGCTGGAGACGCTGGACCGGGCCAAGCGCGAGGCGATCTACATCAAGATGCAGCAGCTTCTCGATGAATCGGCCTCCTGCATCTGGATCACGCATGGCCGCAACTTCTTCGTCAACGCGGCCTGGCTGAAGCCGATGTTCCTGCCCAACGGCAAGGACTGGCAGTTCGAGTTCTTCGACAAGGCGTGAGGGCAGGGGCGTTGGCCGCGCCCAACGGAGGTGGGCCGGCAGTTCGCCGAACGCCGGCTCTGCCCCTCACCAGCCTGCCGGCATCCTCTCCCCGTATAGTGGCGGGAAAAGGGGTCGCTTCCACCACCGTTTCCCAGCCACCAACGTTGCGGGAAGGCACCGCCCTCGACGGTTGGCCATATCCAGCTAGGTTGAAGCCATTGACCAACCCCAATCCTGAACCGGCTCCGCACCGCCAATGACCAGGCCGCAGCGCACCGCCGCCTTCATCGCGACCCGGCTCGCCTCCGTGGTGCTGACGATCGCCGGCGCCACGCTGTTGCTGTTCCTGATGACGCGGCTGGTGCCGGGTGATTTCGCCTCGGTGATGCTCGGCCCCCGCGCGACGCCGGAACTTCGCGCCCAGATCACCCGCGACATGGGTCTCGACCGCGGCATCCTCGAACAGCTCTGGCTGTTCGCCAGTCACGCGGTGACCGGCAATTTCGGCACCGACATCATCTCGCACCGCCCGATCCTCGACATCGTGCTGGAGGTCATTCCCAACACGCTGGCACTCGCCTTCAGCGCGCTGGCGCTGGCGCTTCTGGCCGGCATCCCGATCGGCGTCATCGCGGCGCTGAGGCCCGGCTCGTGGCTGGACAGCGCGCTGGCGCTGCTGTCGATCTCCTTCATCACCACGCCGACGCTGGTGGTATCGGTGATCCTGTTCCTCGTCTTCGCCATCGGCCTGCACTGGCTGCCGGTGGCAGGGGCGGGTGCGGCGGGCGATGTCGTCGACCGGCTCCAGCACCTCGTTCTGCCCAGCGTGGCGCTGGCGCTCGGCTGGGTCGGCTACATCTCGCGGCTGGTGCGCGCGGCGCTGCTCGACACGCTGGCGGAGCTGCATGTGCGCACGCTGCGGGCCTATGGCGTCTCGGAGTACCGCATCGTCGGCCTCTACGCGCTGAAGCTCGCCCTGGTGCCGGTCGTGTCCATTCTGGGCATCGGTCTGGGCGACCTCATCGGCAGTTCGGTGGTCGTCGAGATCATCTTCGCCCGGCCAGGCATTGGCAGCCTGATCTTCAACTCCATCGCGCAGCGCAACTACCCGGTCCTGCAGGCCTGCGTGGTGTTCATCGTCGCCTTCTACATCCTCGCCAACCTGGTGGTCGATATGGTCAACGCGCTGCTCGACCCGCGCATCGCGGCGGGCCGCGGATGAGCGGACTCGTGGAGACGCTGCGCCGCATCTGCTCCGAGCGCGACGGTCGGCTCGGCCTCGCCTTCACGCTGGCCATCGTGGCGTTCGCGCTTGTCGGGCCCCTGATTGGACCCGATCCGAACGCCATCGATATCAAGGCCCGCTTCGCCTCGCCTGATCTGTCGCACCTGTTCGGCACCGACAATCTCGGTCGCGACCTCTTCGCGCGGACCTCGGTCGGCACGCGTTACGCGCTGGCACTGTCGGTGGCGATCGTAATCATCTCGTCGATACTGGGCTCGCTGATCGGTATCGTCGCAGGCATCGCCGGCGCCTGGGTGGACCGGGCGGTGACAGCGGTTTTCGACATCGTCAACGCCTTTCCGCCGTTGATCCTCGCCTTTGCCCTCATCGCGCTCTACGGCAAGGGACCGGCCACCTTCGTGGCGCTGGTCACGGTCGTCTTCATCCCGCAGTTCGGGCGCATGGCGCGGGCTCGCGCCCAGAGCCTGCGCAACATGAGCTTCATCGAGGCGGAGAGGATGCTGGCCGTGAATCCCGTCACCATCGTGGTCAGGCACTACCTGCCCAATGTGGCGGGTCCCATCATCGTCCTCGCCAGCATGAACCTGCCGGTCGTCATCGCCTTCGAGGCCTCGCTCTCCTTCCTCGGCTTCGGCGTGCAACCGCCGAAATCCTCGCTCGGAACGCTGATCAAGGACGGCTTCGTGTCGATCAACCAGTCGTGGTGGCCGACAGTGTCGGCGGCGCTGGTGCTGGCCATAGCCACGCTCGGCGCGACGCTTCTCGGCGAGGCGCTGCGCCGCGTCATCGATCCAAAGGCGGCGCGCTGATGGCTGTCTCGCTGCGCAACCTCAGCGTCGACTACAGTCTGCCGCGCGGCACCGCGCATGCGCTGCGCGACGTATCGCTCGACATAGGCGAGGGAGAGATGCTGGGCCTTGTCGGCGAATCCGGCAGCGGCAAGTCGACCGTCGCCTTCGCGCTGATGGGGCTGCTCGCCAACAACGCCACCGTGACGGCGGGCACGGCGACAATCGGGGGGCGGAGCTTCGACCTGACACGACGCGACGCCACCGCGCCACTGCGTGGGCGCGGCATGGCGATGATCTTCCAGGACCCGATGCTGTCGCTCAATCCGGTGTTCACCATCGGCACCCAGCTTTGCGAGGTGCTGCGGCGCCGCTCGCCGGGCAGTGACAGCAAGATGCGGCTCGCCATGGCCGAGGATGCGCTGGCCAAGGTCAAGCTCAGTGACCCGAAGCGGCGCATGAATCAGTATCCGCACGAACTGTCCGGCGGCATGCGGCAACGCGTGGTGATCGCCATGGCGCTGCTGTCGGAGCCGGCGCTGCTGATCGCCGACGAGCCGACAACGGCGCTCGACGTCACGGTGGAGGCGCAGATCATGCGCGAGATCGTCGGCCTGCGCGACCGCATCGGCTGCGCGGTGCTGCTGATCACCCACAGCCTCGGCCTCGTCACCGAATATTGCGACCGCATCTCGGTTCTCTATGCCGGCGAGCGGCTGGAAAGCGGGGCGGTGAGGGCGGTGCAGAACCGGCCCGGCCACCCCTACACGCGCATGCTGTTCGACTGCGAGGTGCCGATCGACCGCGAGCGCGAGGCCGACGCCACGCGCAACCGCTTCACCGTCATCGCCGGCGAGCTGCCGGATCCGAGCCGGCGTCCGCCCGGCTGCATCTTCAACAGCCGCTGCGACGTCTCCTTCGCCGACTGCGCGCGCGTCGACCCGGGCAGCTATCCGGTCGGCGGCGATCCCGGCCACAGCGCCCGTTGCCTGAGGCTGGCGAACCCATGAACGAGGCAATCTCGATCAGCGACGCCAGGCTGCGTTTCGGCGAGACGGTCGCGCTCGACGGCGTCTCGCTTTCCATCCCGCAAGGCTCTTGCTTCGGCATCGTCGGCGAATCCGGATCCGGCAAGACAACGCTGATGCGCGCCGTGCTTGGCCTGCAGAGATTGGACAGCGGCGCCATCGGCATCCTCGGCACGCCATTGGCGCATGGCCGCGCCGGGCTCAGGCAGCGCGCCCGGCTCGTGCAGCCGATCTTCCAGGACCCGGCCGCCTCGCTGTCGCCACGCAGCCGCATCCGCACCCTGATGAACGAGGTGGGCATCGTGCTGGGCGAGCCGCGCGAGGCAACGCATGAGCGGCTCGGCACCATCCTGAAACGGCTTGGCCTGCCGGCGGGAGTCGTCGACAAGTATCCGCACGAGATCAGCGGCGGGCAGGCGCGTCGCGTGGCGATCGCCCGCGCGCTGCTTATGAAGCCGTCGATCCTCATCGCCGACGAGCCGACCGCCGGTCTCGATGTCTCCGTACAGGGCGACCTTCTCAACCTGCTGCAGGACATCAGGCAGTCCGACAGGATCACGCTGGTGGTCATTAGCCACAATCTGGCGATCGTGCGCCTGATCGCCGAGAACGCCGTCGTCATGCGCGCCGGCAAGGTGGTGGAGGGCGGCGACATCGGCGCGCTCTTTGGCGCTCCGCGCGAGAGCTATACCAGGGAATTGCTCGCGGCCTGGCCGAGCACGCATTGGGCGGCAGGCGAGCGGCGAGGCGGTTAGAGCTGTCTCTCGATCGCGGCCCTGTCGATCACCGACCACACCGTCCTGATCCTGCCGTCGACGAATTCGTAAAAGACGTTCTCGCTGAAGGAGACTTTCCTGCCGTTGACGGGCAGGCCGAGAAAGGTGCCGACCGGCGTGCAATGGAATTGCAGCCGGCTCGCCACGACCGGTGGATCGCAGACCAGCAGGTGGATGTCGAAACGAAGGTCGGGGATTTCTCGGAAATCGCGTTCCAGCATCGCCCGATATCCCGACAGCCCGATCCGCTCGCCATTGTAATGCACGTCCTCATGCACGAAGCGGCCGAGCCGCGCCCAGTCCTGCGCGTTGAGGCAGGCGATGTAGCCCCGGTAGGTCTCCGAGAGGTCGGTGTCGGTCATGGCGCATGCTCCGGTGCGGCATAAGAGGTGGTGGATGCGGCGGCATTTGCAGGAAGGGTATCGCCCTAGCCCCGGTAACGCAGCGCCTCGACCAGCAGCGAGAAGGCGGGCGTCGCCTGGCGGCGGCTCGGATAATAGAGGTGATAGCCGGGGAAGGGCGGGCACCAGTCCTCGAGCACCTGCACGAGAAGGCCGTCGGCGAGATGGGCGGCGACCTGATCCTGCGGCATGTAGGCAAGGCCGAGACCCGACAGCACGGCGCCCATCCGCAGCCCCGCGGTGTTGAACACGAGCTGTCCTTCGACGCGCACCTTGATCTCGCGGCCGGCTTTCTCGAACTCCCAGGCATAGAGTCCGCCATAGGTCGGCAGGCGCAGGTTGATGCAGTTGTGGCCCGTCAGGTCCTGCGGCGCGCGCGGCTTCGGCCTTTTGGCGAAATAGGCCGGGGCGCCGACCACGGCCATGCGCATGTCGGGGCCGATGCGAACGGCGATCATGTCTCTCGCCACCTGTTCGCCGAGCCGAACGCCGGCATCGTAGCGTTCGGCGACGATATCGGTGAGGCCGTAGTCGACGATGATCTCCACCCGGATGTCGGGATAGTCGGGCAGCAAGCGGGCGATCGCCGGCCACAGCACGGTCTCGGCGGAATGCTCGCCGGCGGTGATGCGGACGGTGCCGGCGGGCTTTTCGCGCAGTTCGCTGAGCGCCGACAGCTCGGCCTCGATCTCGTCCAGCCTCGGCCCCACGGTGCGCAGCAGCCGCTCACCCGCCTCGGTGGGCGAAACGCTGCGCGTGGTGCGGGTGAGCAGCCGCAGCCCCAGTCGCTCCTCCAGCGCGCGCACCGTGTGGCTGAGGGCTGACTGTGAGACGCCGAGCCTTGCGGCGGCCTTGGTGAAGCTCTCCTCGCGCGCCACGGCGGTGAAGGCGGTGAGCTCGTTCAGGTTGTCGCGCGGCATTTATGAGCCCCTTTCATAAGTTCATGCCGTTTATAACATCTAATCGCGGCCAATGGCGGGCGCTAGATATGGCGTCGAGACAAGGCATCCTCAGCCTGCGGGAGCGCCGGTAGCGGAAGGACGAGACAATGGACATCAAGCGAAGCGGCTCGCAGCCCTCGGGCAAGGGGCCGGCGGACTATTTCACGGGCACCGTGCGCCTCGACGCGCCCTTCAAGGGCACTGGCGCGGCGCGCGTCGCCGGCGCCACCGTCACCTTCGAGCCCGGCGCGCGCACCGCCTGGCATACGCACCCGCTCGGACAGACGCTGATCGTCGTCTCCGGCGCCGGCTTGGCGCAGCGCGAGGGCGGGCCGATCGAGCAGATCCGCCCCGGCGACATCGTCTGGTTCGAGCCAGGCGAGAAGCACTGGCATGGCGCGGCGCCGACCACGGCGATGACGCACATCGCCATCGCCGAGGCACTAGACGGCCGCTCCGTCGACTGGCTGGAAAAGGTTACCGACGAACAGTACGGGGCCTGACGCGGCCGGGTCTTCCGGCCGCTCGCCTCGAACTCCCCCCGCCCGCCGTCATGAGCGGGATGCAGCGGTGCCCGAAGGGCGCCGACGGGAACCGTTTGCCGCGAGCATGGCGCTGGCCGCCGACGAAGATATCGAAAGGAAACATCATCATGACCGACGCAGCTCCGAAAAATCCGTTCTCCGACATCGCTCCGGCGCTTGGCCGCTACACCGACGAGGTGCTGTTCGGCGACGTCTGGAAGCGTCCCGGCCTTTCGCCGCGCGATCGCAGCCTGGTCACCGTGGCCAGCCTGATCTCCGGCTACCGGATCAACGAGATGCCGTTCCACCTGAAGCGGGCGCTCGAGAACGGCGTCACCCGCGACGAACTCATCGAAACCATCACCCATCTTGCCTCTACGCCGGCTGGCCGGCGGCAAGCACCGCGCTGGGCATCGCCCGCAAGGTGTTCGAGCAGGCGGATCCGAACCAGAAAGGATAAGGCAATGCAGAAACGTACACTTGGCAGAAGCGGTCTCGAAGTCTCGGCCATAGGGCTCGGCTGCATGGGTATGAGCCAGTCCTACGGGCAGCCCATGGAGACGCAGGATGCCGTCCGCCTGATCCGCTCGGCGTTCGAACGGGGCATCACTTTCTTCGACACCGCCGAGGTCTACGGACCGTTCAAGAACGAGGAGGTTGTCGGCGAGGCGCTGCGGCCGATCCGCGACCAGGTGGTGATCGCCACCAAATTCGGCATCGACATCGCCGGGACGGCAGGACACAGCGGCATGGACAGCCGGCCACAGCATATTCGTGATGTCGTGGAAGCCTCGCTCAAGCGGCTGAGGACGGATTACATCGACCTCCTCTACCAGCATCGTGTCGACCCGGTCGTGCCCATCGAAGATGTGGCAGGCACGGTGAAGGACCTGATCCTGGAGGGTAAGGTAAGGCATTTCGGGCTCTCGGAAGCCGGCGTGAGCAACATCCGGCGCGCGCATGCCGTGCAGCCGGTCGCGGCACTGCAGAGCGAATACTCGCTGTGGTGGCGTGAACCGGAAGAGGTGATCCTGCCGGTGCTCAAGGAACTGGGGATCGGCTTCGTGCCCTTCAGCCCATTGGGCAAGGGCTTTCTCACCGGCGCCATCAGCGCCGACACCACGTTCGACAGCAGCGACTTCCGCAACACCGTCCCCCGTTTTGCGGCGGAGGCCCGCAAGGCAAACCAGGCTCTGGTGGATGTGATCGGCGCGCTCGCCGCCGAGAAGAAGATGACCCCGGCACAGATCGCGCTCGCCTGGCTGTTGGCTCAGGAACCCTGGATCGTTCCGATCCCCGGCACGACGAAGCTAAACCGCCTTGAGGAGAATATCGGATCAGCCGCTGTCGCGCTGACGCCGGATGATCTTCGCAGCATCGAGAACGCGGTCTCGGCGATCGCCGTGCAGGGAGAGCGCTATTCCCCGCAACAGGCGGCAAGGATCGATCGCTGATCGCGGCGACAACCAGAAAGGAAAAGTCATGACCGAAGGTATCGAAGGAAAGGTCGTTGTCATCACCGGCGCCAGCAGTGGGTTGGGCGAGGCCGCGGCGCGGCTTCTGTCCAGGGGCGGCGCGAAGCTGGTTCTGGGCGCGCGGCGCGTCGAGCGGCTGCAGGCGCTGGCGAAGGAGCTCTCGCTGGGCGATGGCGCGGTGTTGAAGACCGACGTGACCGACCGCAACCAGGTCTCGCGCCTGGTGGAGCAGGCGGTCGCCGCGCATGGCCGCGTCGACGTCATCATCAACAATGCCGGCCTGATGCCGAGCTCGCTCATCGAAAAGCTGCATGTCGAGGAATGGGACCGGATGATCGACGTCAACCTGAAGGGCGTGCTCTACGGCATCGCGGCCGTGCTGCCGCACATGATGAAGCAGAAGTCCGGCCACGTCATCAACGTCGCTTCCGTCGCCGGCCACAAGGTCGGTCCCGGCAGCGCCGTCTATGCCGCGACCAAGCACGGCGTGCGGGTGATCTCGGAAGGGCTGCGCCAGGAGGTGAAGCCCTACAACATCCGCACCACCATCATCTCGCCGGGGGCGGTGGCCACCGAACTCCCCGACACCATCACCGACGAGGCTGTCGGCGAGGGCGTCCGCGCGCTCTATCGGAACGTCGCGATCCCGGCGGATTCCTTCGCCAGGGCGGTTGCCTTCGCCATGAGCCAGCCGGAGGATGTCGACATCAACGAGATTCTCTTCAGACCGACAGCACAGGCGTACTGACCATGCCGCATATCATCGTGAAGCTCTATGCCGGACGCTCCGAGCAGCAGAAGGCCGAGATCGCCGAAGCCGTCGCTCAGGCCCTCATGGCCAGCGCCGGCAGCGCCGAACGATCGATTTCGGTGGCCATCGAGGATGTCGCGCCCGAGGACTGGGCCGACAAGGTCTACAAGCCCGATATCCTCGACAAGCCGGACCAGCTTTACAAGAAGCCGGGTTACACGCCCTGACGAAGGCCGCTTGACGCGCGGTCCATCCTGATCCAGCTTGGCGGCATGTCCGCCTTTTCACACGCCAACGATACGCGACGTCGCCCGCCAAGGAGCGGCACGCTGATCGCGCGAGGAAAAGCACCGGCACGATAATCCCGGTTTCATTCGTCACACAGCCCCGCTCGCCAGCCCGGTCAGCGGGGTTTTTCATGTCTGGAGCATGCTCATGGCAACCCATCCTCACATCCTGTTTCGCCTCGCCGTGCCGGCGGATTCCGCTGCGATCCGGGAGATCGTGCGTTCGGCCTATTCGAAATGGGTGCCGGTGATCGGCCGCGAACCGCTGCCGATGCGCGCCGACTACAACGAGGCGTTGCGCGAGCATCGCTTCGATCTCGCCGTCTCGGACGACCGCATCGTCGGGCTCGTCGAGACGATGGCGGCCGAGGACCATCTGTGGATCGAGAATGTCTGCGTGGCGCCACCGGCGCAGGGCAGGGGCATCGGCGGGCTGCTCCTCGATCGGGCCGAGCATATTGCCGCGGAAGCCGGCCTCGGTGAACTTCGCCTGCTGACGAATGGCGCTTTCGCGGCCAATGTGGCGATCTACCAGAAGCATGGCTATGCCATCGATCGGGAAGAGCCTTTCATGAACGGCATAACGGTCTACATGGGCAAGAGGCTGGCATGACTATCGGCATCGGAGGGACGCGGCCATGGCCATCAGGATCGGACTGAAGGAGCTCTCCGGGCTCTACGCGATCTCGCGGCTCGGGCCGGGCGACGCCATTCCGGCCTGGGCCGACGGGCCGGGCTTCGTCAGCATCACCAGGACCGACGACGAGCTGTCGGTCGTGTGCCCGCAGGATCGCGTGCCGGGCGCCGTCCGGCAGGACCGCGACTGGGTCGCCTTCAAGCTCTTGGGTCCCTTCGCCTTCGGCGAAACCGGTATCGTCCTGTCGGTCATCAGGCCGCTGTCGGAAAACGGGCTCGGCATCTTCGTGGTCTCCACCTTCGACGGCGACCATCTGCTGGTGAAGGCTGCGGACCAGGCGCAGGCGAGACGGTTGCTGGGCGAGGCTGGCCATACGTTGACCTAGCCAAACTGTCCATTTGCGGCCGCCCGGTCTTGCTGGCGCAACGACAGGCGCTTGCGTTTGACAGGGTATCTGGCGCATCGTTATCTCTCGCGCGATACGACGAGCGCCCTCATCACATTCCGGCGGACCGAAGGGAGACAGACCATGTCACACAATATGCAGTTCTATATCGACGGCGCCTGGGTGGACCCGGTGGTGCCGCATCCGTTCGATGTCGTCGACCCGTCGAACGAGGACGTGTTCGCGCAGATCTCGCTCGGCTCAAAGGCCGATGTCGACAAGGCGGTGGCGGCGGCCAAGCGCGCCTTCAACAGCTACGGCTTCACCGAGGTCGAGGAGCGGCTGGACATTCTCAACCGCGTCATCGAGGTCTACAAGAAGCGCAGCTCCGACCTCGCGCTGGCGGTGTCGCGCGAGATGGGCGCGCCGCGCCAGTTCGCGCTCGACAGCCAGGTCGGCGTCGGCCTCGCGCACCTGCAGAAGATGGCCGAGGTGCTGAAGACCTTCCAGTTCCGCCAGACCAAGGGTTCCTCGATCGTGGTGAAGGAGCCGATCGGCGTGGTCGGCCTGATCACGCCGTGGAACTGGCCGCTCAACCAGAGCACCTGCAAGCCCGGCCCGGCGCTGGCCGCCCGCCGCACAATGCGTCTGAAGCCCTCGGAGATCGCGCCGCTCGACGCCATCATCTTCGCCGAGATCATCGACGAGGCCGGCGTGCCGAAGGGCGTCTTCAACCTCGTCAATGGCGACGGTCCGGGCGTCGGCCAGGCGTTGTCCAGCCATCCCGACATCGACATGATGTCGTTCACGGGCTCGACGCGCGCCGGCATACTGGTGGCCAAGGCCGCCGCCGACACGGTCAAGCGCGTGCACCAGGAACTCGGCGGCAAGTCGGCCAACATCCTGTTCCCCGACGTCGACCTCGAGCGCGCCGTCACCAAGGGCGTCGCCGGCTGCTTCGGCAACAGCGGCCAGTCCTGCAACGCGCCGACCCGCATGTTCGTGCCGCGCGACCGGCATGACGAGGCCGCCGGCTACGCCAAGGTGGCGGCGGAAAAATTCACTGTCGGTCCGGCCGATGCCGCCTCTTCCAAGCTCGGCCCGGTCGTCAGCCAGGTGCAGTTCGACAAGATCCAGGACCTGATCCAGAGCGGCATCGCCGAGGGCGCGACGCTTGTCACCGGTGGCCCCGGCCGTCCGGCCGAGCTCAACCGTGGCTATTACGTCAGGCCGACCGTGTTTGCCGATGTCCGGCACGACATGCGCATCGCCCGCGAGGAGCTCTTCGTGCCGGTACTGTCGATCCTGCCCTATGACGATGTCGAGGAGGCGATCGGGCTCGCCAACGACACGGTGTACGGGCTTGCCGCCTACATCCAGTCGAAGGACATCGAGAAGGCGCGCAAGGCGGCTGCCCGCATGCGCGTCGGCAACGTCCACATCAACTATCCGGCCTGGGATGCCGGCATGCCCTTCGGCGGCTACAAGCAGTCCGGCAACGGCCGCGAATACGCCGAATACGGCCTTGAGGATTTCCTCGAGATCAAGGGCATCGCGGGCTACGAGGCGGCGGAGTAAGCGCCGTCGCCGTCCCCGGCCGGTCCGGGGATGGTGGGCAGGGATCGTTGCCGGGGCCGCTCAGGCCCCGGCGCGCAGCGCATCCGCCAGCGCGTCGACATCCTGGGTGCGCGTGGCGTGCGAGGTGACCAGCCGGGCCATCGGCCCGCCGGAACCGTCATCCACCATGTAGAAGTCGAAGCCGTTCTCGCGCAGGCGCAGCCGTTCGGTCTCGCTCAGGCTCAGGAACACCATGTTGGTTTCGATGGGATAGCACGGCGCGGGGCGGCCGCCGTCGGCCAGCGCGTCGGCCAGCCTTGCCGCCATGGCGTTGGCGTGGCGGGCCGCTTCCAGCCAGAAGCCGTCGGCCAGATAGGCCTCCAGCTGGGCCGCCATGAACCACATGCGCGAGGCGAGGTGGCCCGAGCGTTTCATCAGCCGCCGGAAATCGCCGGCCTGTCCGCGATCGAAGAAGACGACCACCTCGGCGCCGATGGCGCCGCCCTTGGTGGCGCCCAGACACAGCACGTCGACGCCGGCGCGCCATGTCATTTCCGCCGGCGTGGCGCCGCTGGCGGCCAGCGCGTTCGCGAAGCGCGTGCCGTCCATGTGGACGCGAAGCCCCATCGCCCTGGCCCAGCCTGCCAGGGCTTCGATCTCGCCGGTCCTGTAGACCGTGCCGGCCTCGCTGGCCTGGCTCAGCGACAGCGCCGACGAGCGCAGCCGGTGGACGTCGTCGGCCGCGCCCAGGGCGCGCGCGCAAGCCTCGATGCCGAGCTTGCCGTCGGCGCCGTCGAGCGGGACGATGCGGCAGCCCGGATTGTGAAACTCGACCGCGCCGCATTCATCGAGATGGATGTGGGCGGATCGGTGGCACAGGACCTGGCTGAAGCGGCCGCAGAGCTGCGCCAGCGCCAGCGCGTTGGCGGCGGTGCCGGTGAGGATCGGGAAAGCCGCGACCTCGCGGCCGAACAGGTTGGCAAGAGTCGCCTCCAGGCCCGCCGTCAGGCGATCCTCCGCGTAGGCGTCGCTCCAGTTCTCGCAGGCCGCCAGCGCGGCGCGCGTTATCGGTGCCGCCGGCGGGGCGACGTTGTCTGATCTGAAATCCCGGCTCATGCGTCTGACAGTACCTCGTTGCGCGGGGCATCGACCAGAAGATGGCCGAGGCAGTCGCCGCGTCGCACCCGGCCGATGGCGCGCGTGCAGATCCATTTCCCGGAATCGGGAAACAGCACCGGATGGGCCGGCTGGAGCGGCGTTTCCGGCGTCAGGATGACGCCGGCGCGTTCGCCGCCGGCCACCTCGGCGCCCAGTTCTGTGGCGGGTTCGAAGACACCGTCGCGATCGGCGTAGAAATAGTGCTTCTGGCGCGCCCACATCAACCGGCTTTCGACACGCGGCTCCCATTCCGGCGCCAGCGGCAGGATGCCGAGATGCGCCATGAGGCGATGGATGGAGCGTTCGGCCACGCGCAGCGCGTCGCGCGTGATGGCGCCGCCGCCGCCGAATTCGCCGCTGAGATAGGTGACGTCGTTGCGATAGGCGGCCCGCCCCGCGACCGGGCCCTGTGGCGCTCCCTGCTGCACCCAGGAGATCGGCGCGTTCATGAATTCGAGCGCTTCCAGTATGCCGCGCCGACGTTCGTCGTCGCCCCATATGTCGGCATAGGTGCAGGGCAGGTAGTTCAGCGACGTGCCGCCGCAGTGGAAGTCGAAGAAGACGTCGCAGAGCGGCAGCAGCGTCTCGGCGATGAATTGCGCGATACGCGCGGTGGGGCTGTCGGGATAGACGTCGCCGAAGCAGCGGTTGAGGTTGCCCTCGTCGAGCGGGGAGACGCGCGTGCCGGCCATCGCGGCGGGCAGGTTGGCGGCCGGCAGCACGATCAGCCTGCCGGAGATCCGCCCGACGTCGAGTGTTTGGATCAGCCGGGTGAGGATCGCCTGGCCTTCATATTCGTCGCCATGCGAGCCGGCCATCAGCAGCAGCGTCGGCCCGGTTCCGTTCTTCAGGAGCGTCGCCGGTATCGGCACGATGCCATAGGCCGAACGATGCACTGAGTGCTCCAGGTTGAGGAAGCCGTCCTGGCGGCCGTCGCGGCTCCCGTCGATGTCGGTCCACAGCGGCGACAGTGACATGACGAAGGGTCTCCTGAGTTTTCAGTTGTCGCCACCCTGAGAAGAGCAGGGTGATCGTGCAAGTGGCACGACCCCCGCTCCGGTCGGCTTTGCCGACCACCTCTCCCCCGAACGACGGGGGAGAGGAAAGGTGCGAGCTTGCCGAACCGGGCACCTCTCCGGAGGGGAGAGGCAGCGCCGCGTGGCCGCGACGGGGCGGATTCCGTTCCGGTCAGCTTGCCAGCCAGACGCGCTCGGCG
>OFIS01000426.1_pt1 | contig 24416 bp, 20 predicted proteins | sample 1775071 | NCBI WGS metagenome assembly OFIS01 (sample SAMN08195774, study PRJEB24354) | sludge metagenome | isolation source: sludge from phenol fed wastewater aerobic bioreactor C | place: India: Nagpur | collected 2016-09-17
GCATTCCCTGCCGGCACTTATTCTACCGATGTAGTTTATACCGCTACACAGCAATAAAACTCAAGAGAAAACAGCATTCGAAAGCTCCGGAAACGGGGCTTTTTTTAGCTCAATCCTGCTGCCAGACCCGCAAGTGCCGCGGCCGAAAGGGTATTCAAAAAATTGACGAGTTCATTGTTCATCAGGCCCCTTCGTTCGAATGCGGCTCCCAACAAGGAGTCAACAAAATTTCCAAAAATACCTGCCCCTGCTATCAGCAAACCATCGCTCATATGGCCTGTTGCCACCGCGCAGCCCATGCCCATCATCAGGCTGGCACCTGCGCCCCAGAGCGTTCCCTCCAGGCTAATGACGCCATCGCGTCCGCATTGGTCGGGTTTGCCACTCAGGATATTGATAAATCGACGCCCATAAATAACGCCTAACTCGGAGGAAACCGTATCGGCAGCGGCGGAGGAAAGGCTACCCGCCAGCGCAAGAAAAAATATTGTACCCTGCATTGGAAACAAGCATGCGGCAAATGCGCAAATCATAGCCACGCCGCCATTGGCCCATACCTGAGCCAACCCACGCTGCTCGCTTTCTGTGGCCTGTCCCCGCCGAAGTTTTTCAAAGCGCCTGAGTCTTGTGGCCGCTACGCCCAGGGTAAAGAAAAGGCCGAGCAAGGCTACCGCCGAAAATCCTATACAGAGCTGCAAAACTATAGCCAGTGCTGCTCCCGAAATACCCGCCGCAGGCGTGAGCTTTTTTCCCCGCACACTCAGCAGGGCCAGGAGCAGAATGCCTCCAACGATCGCTAAGGAATCATTCATACCGCGTTCAAAATTGCGGTATTCTTTTCGTGCCACGCAACTTTACTGACCTTTCACGTGGTTCGTCTTCGGTTCCAGGGTTTGGATGTACGCAAGTATAGCATCGCACTGCGCATCGGTAAGATGTCTGAACCGAGGCATGGGATAGTGCAGTTCCCGCCCGTCGAGCGCAATGCCCTCCTGCAATGCCCTGCGGAAGGACTCAGTGCCATAGCGGCCAATGCCCGTTTCCTTATCCGGCGTAAGGTTGGACGCATAGACCTTATCTCCGTCCACTTTGAATTTCATGCCGCCTGCCATATATCCTTTCGAATCTTCCGGATTATTATAGTTGAGGCTAATGATGCTTTTTGAGTGACAATGATAGCAACCTACTATGTCCACAAGATACCGGCCTTCTTTAACCGGAGCATCGGGCGGCGGCGGCGTGTCGTAGTGGTAGTCGAGGGGGCTGCCCCCGATCTTGCCGGCTATTTTACCCAGAAAGGAAACATGGGTTTCTCCGGCACTGGCATTGTTTTCCTGCAGGGGCTCGTCGTTGCTGCGCAGATAGGCAATGATATCTCTGAGGTCTTCATCCGCAATTGTAGGTCTGATCATATACGGAATGAACCGGCCGTCTTTTCCAACTCCGGTTTTGATAAGATAAAAAAGTTCTTTGTCGGTATATTGGTCAGCTATGTGTCCGTGAGTCAGGTTGGCCGAATATATCGTTCCCATAAAGCCCGGAAGCTCCCGCATCTCCTCACCTACAAAACTGTTTTTCTTGTGGTTGTAATGACACTGTCCGCAAACGTTGAACGCAAGGTTTTTACCGCGCTCCATATCAGGCTTTCCTGCAGGCATCGAAAACGAAGAAGTGGCTACAGGATAATGTGTTTTACAACCCGGCGCAGCGGCAGCAATAAGCAGGCCGACAACAATTATTTTTTTCATGAACCCTGGATTTTACTTGTGAAATTGATGTTTCAGTCGCTGAGCCGTTGTGGCCACATTCTTTTTCACTTTTTCGCCGGTTTTTATTGCCTTTGCCTTCGCCCGCATCGTTTCGTTTTCAATCCATAGCCCTGCAATAATGCCGGCTGCGGCATAGATCAGCAATTTTTGAACGCTCATAACAACTGCTTTTTTAGAAAGGCTACATGATAACCATGCCAGGCAGGTTGTGTGATAATCGCGTTTTTCGGGGGCTCATGTTCGTTATTTTCCTGCAGATCAGAATGATAGGCCGAAGTGTCCGGAATGGCTCGCCACGGGAGGGCGGGAGCCGACCGGCTGTCCTGACCGGTAGTCCTGAGTTTATATACACAGCATTAGCCGGCTGTAGCTAAATAGCCGATAGCCAGCCATACTAAACCTTTGGTTAGAAAAAACAAGAATCCCCAGATTCCGATCTTCCGCACCCACTTGCCGAGGCGACTGCGCCGGAAAAAATCCAAGTTTCTGAACATTAATGGGCTATGATCTGATACGTTTTAAAATCGCTGCTCATGGGGCTGGGTTTTCCTTCGGCCTTCGCTTGGGCTATATCTTCAAAGCCACGTTTGTGTCCTTCCAGAAAGGCTTCACTTTTGGTCCAGGCGCTAAAGGCTTCTTCACTTTCCCAGTAGCTTACGATCAGGTATTCTTCATCATCTTTGCGGGGCTTCAGCACATGCATATTCTGAAATCCGGGCAGGGTATCGATGGCTTTCGCACGCGTAGAAAAGAGTTCCTCAAAACGTGGTCTGTATTCCGGCCTGCAGCGGATGTAATTTACGGCTACAAATGATGGTTGCATAACAGTGGGTGTTTTTAAAAGACAAACCTAAGGGGCTCACGCTCCTCAGGTTTTAAAAACCGGGAAAGACAGTTTTATTTTTTGGAAAAGCGCAAGTGGTTGCTGGCATGGAATTGATAAGTAGGTAAGAGAAGGGCTGGAATGATGGAGCGGCTTGCAGGATGGACAGATGATATTATGATGATTAGAAGAGCCGCTGCAAATATGAAAGCCCTGAGAAAAGAAGGATGAGCAGAACGTTCATCCTTCTTTGTTATAAAAGAAATTGCCCCTCGGAAGGGGCAATTCAGTTTGTAGAAAGCAGGAAATAGTTATTGAGTAACGACAATTTTTTCGGTATGCTGTGCGGCTCCGGCGACGATCTTTACGAAGTAGATGCCTTGCTGAAGATGCGTAGCATTAAGCTGACGAGTCTGGTTCATAGAAGCCTGTGTACGGAGTACGGTTCTGCCGCTCATGTCGGTCACGGTGATCTCAGCTATACCTTGTGCGCCGTTTTTCCAGTTGATGTTGATGACGCCGTTAGAGGGGTTTGGGTAGATAGCAAACAGATCGCTGCCAGCTACCTTGCCCACTGAAAGTGATTTGGGCTGAATGGTCATATTGCTCAGTGAGCGCTCAAAATCTACCGCATTCACACTGGTTTGTCCGCTGGTAAGGGTCAGTGCTGTTGACGGTGTAGTGGCATAATTGATTGCTTCCGGATAAACGTTGTAAGCACCGAGGGGCAGATTGCTGAAGGAATAATCTCCGTTGGCATCCGTATAAGTGGCTGCTACTACAGCGTTAGCGCCGTCTCTCAGAAACACCAGCATGTTAGGAATGCCGCCTGTGGTGCCTTTGTTGGCGCCCTGGGCTATGTTCCCGCCTACAAAGCCAGGTCCGCTGCCGGGGTTGCCTGCAGTCAGATAAATATCTTTGCCCGAAGTGGTGCCACCGGCATGGGTGATCTGCTGCGCCTGGCTCCAGTAGAGAGAAGTCTGATGATAGGTAGGCATAAGCTGGCTTGCACCGGTCTGTGCAGCCTTGGTGCGATATACGCCCGGCGCTACATTGCTAAAGGAATAATTGGCATAGAGCACACCACCGGTATTTACCGAATCTATTGCATGCAGTATGTTGGTAGAAGAGTCTAATACAATGAGCCATACCTTAAAGGCAGATTGCAGGAGATTGCCGGTAGTGTCCCAGCTAATAGTACCGCTGATCACATTGTTGGCAGGATTTCCGCCGGGAACCGTTACCGTGGTGTAGGCTGTATCAATACAAATAGTGGCATTGTTGAAAGTATCGAGCCAGGTGTTAATCATCATCACATTGTAGGTGCCGGCAGTGGCATAGGTATGCATGGGAAAGAGCGCCATGCCTGAAGTTCCGTCGCCGAAAGTCCATGTGGAGAGTTTAACTGAAGAAGCCACGTTGGCGTTGTTGGAAGTGTTGCTGAACTGAACGGACAACCCGTTGATGTTGGTGCCGATGCTGGCGTTGAGGCCAGCACAGTTCCATTGCGCAAAGACGAATTGAGTGCAGAGCATCAGGCTCAGCAGGGTAAAGATCTTTTTCATAATTTTTTACTTTTTTGATGGTTTACTTTTTAGACGCAAGCCCTGCTTCGAACGTTAGCACGAGCGGTACAATAATTTTTACTCTGCTCTATTTTCTGTTCTATCGAAGCAGGATCCTGCATTGGATAAGGGGCCGGAGATGAAATTTTTACAATAAGATTTTATCTTGTTGAGAAACTCCCGGAAAAATAAATTGCGGTAGAGCGATGATATGCCCCACACAGAACAATATACAGCGGTAAGCAGCGCCGAAGTCGGCAGGTCTGTTGTGCATTTTATAGCGTTTATGGCCAGAGCCGCCGCTTTTTGCCTGCGCGCGCTGAAAGGCGGCATAGTGTTCGCCTTTTCGGTTTTTATTCTTCTGTCCTTTTTCTTCTGGTTTTGGAACAGAGGCGGTCAGGGATACTACGAGTCGGAAATGGTTTGCGCTTATAATAGTCTGCACAAAAAAACTTTTGGAGAAATGGTGCACCGGCTCGATTTGTTGGCGCGATCGGGTTCTGCAGGTCAATTGGCCCGGGAGCTGCAAATGAAGCCAGAGGATACGCGGAAAATCGTAGCCCTGGATGCAAGGAATGTGGCGGGAAGCCCTTTGTGGGAGGATATCAACTCCGAACGGTCGCCCATGTATTTTGTTGCTACAACTACCGACAGGTCTATCTTTCCGGAACTTCAGGAAAAGCTACTGAACTATTTGAATCAAACGCCGTATGAAGGCAAACGTATCGCTTTTGAGCAACAGAAAGCTGCTGCGAAAATTGCTGCGTACCGCGACTCAAGGTCACAGATCGATGCTTTGATTTCCGACTTTGGAGCATCGATAGGCCGTGTAAGGGTCTCTGCCGATTCGAGCTCCGGTTTTGCCAATATCGCCGCGCTTTTTCGCTACAAAGACGAATTGCTCGATAAGATGCTGGAAGCCCAGCGTAGCACACTTTACCTGCAGCCGGTTGAAATGATTTACGGATTTGCACCCGCTGATAAGCCTGCGGTGAAGGGAAGGTTGCAGATGGTGAAAGGGTTTGCTATCGCCCTGGTGATTGCATGGGGTCTTACGGTGCTCAGGGCGCTTTATCAGTATGGCAGGCAGCATTAAGTTACCCCGTGGTCTGAAACACTCCTTTTGGGGTGTGCTGGATGCAAGTCTGTATCCTGCTATTTACCTCGCGACGATGCCCGCGCTGGTTTCAGGTCTCGGCGCCGTTGCTTTTGGTTTGTGGATGCTGGTCAATAGTATCGTGGTCACACTGCAATTGTTCAATCTTAATATCGGCGTCACCACGATCAGGTATGTGTCGCAAAGTATGGCTTCCGCAAAAGACGAAGACACCAATGTGCTGATCAATGCTATTTTTCAAGTCATTACTTTTTTACTTTTCGCAGTGCTGGTAGTAGGGGTGCTGATGGCCTGGCTGATACCGCAGTTTCATGCGTTGCAGCTAAGCGACGCGCCAGTGCAAAATATCTCGCTGCTTCTTTTTTTATCCGCTGCTTTTGCGGGTTTGAAGTTTTTCGATCTAGTCTGTAACAGTCTGCTCAAAGCCGCAGAACATTTTCGTGCTGCAGCGATACTGAACACCACCAACCGGTCCGCGCTATTGCTGATCAATGTCACCATGGCCCGGGCCGGAGCTTCTGTGCAGGACCTCTTGCTGGCGAATCTTGTCTTCGCGGTGGTTTTCATCCTGCTCCAGCTTTATGTACTCAGCCGAAAGTTCCCGTTCTTCAGTCTGCTTTTTCATCGACAGGTGCATTGGTACCAGCCGCTGATCCGTTTTAGTTTTTTTCCCTGGCTTCAGTTTCTGCTGGTCATTCTGGCCTTTCAGACCGACCGCTTGTGGGTAGCACATTATGCCGGTCTTAAAGAACTTTCATCCTACAGTCTTGTGGCTACCATCTTCAACCATGTGCACATGATCTTTATTGCCATTGCGGGGTGGATGCTTCCACGGCTGTCGGCTATGACGGCCAGAGGCGAAGACCCTATGCCGCTGTATCAGAATGTTCGGGCCATGCTCTTATTGCTCAGTACCGGTGCTTTGCTCTGTTTTTTTGCGCTTTATCCCTGTCTGTTGCCGATGTGGATCGGTGCCGGCGTCTTTTCCGGTATTGCGCCGTATGTCCGGGCTTTTATTGGTTTTGAGCTCGTCTTTATCCATACCATCATGCCCTTCTTTTACCTCAATGCTACCGGTAAGGAACGTCTGGCCACCGCTACCACTGCGCTATACGCTGTACCGGCCTATCTGCTCATGGTTGGGGCGATTTATTGGTACCACTCACCTTTGGTCATGGTGCGGGCCATGACGGGGGGCATTGCAGTCGCGGCACCGATACTTAATTTTATTGTGGATCGGCGCAGCGGAAAGCGTACACAGCTTGTGATGGCTTATTTCGAGCTTCTTCCGTTTTATCTTGCCATTACAATGCTGTATGTTCCGGGTATATGGCCTAAGGTATTGCTGCTCGTTATCATTGCAGGATTGTTGCTTCAAAACTATCTGCCCGACATTCGAAAAACCAAAACATGGAGACAGCAGATAACATAAGACTAAGCTTTTGGCCCGGTGTCTTCACCGTTCTGATGTTTTTCTTCAACCACTTCACCGGTTTCGAAGGACTAACGTTCAGTTTGTTGCTGTTGCCCGTTTGGGTGTACGTTTGGTACAGAAGTGGATGTTTTCATTGGAGAGCATGGTCGGTTGTAGTGTTGTTTTTGTCGGGTTATGCGGTCATTCATTTACTTCACGGCATTCACGGCTGGTATTATTTTCGCTCGTCGTTGCTCTTATTGTCCACCTTGCTGTTTGTCGCTGCAGTGTGTGCGGCTTTCCGCGTCCCATCTTTTCCGGTAGATGCCCTCTTCCGTCAGCTATTGATCCTCAATTTTCTTCTGGTATTGTTTGCGCTCATAGCATTGTTGATCCCCTCCCTGAAAAATGTTGTTTGGTACACCATTTCTATTTCAAAGAATATTGAACCTTTTCCTCGTCTGAAAATGTTTACCGAAGAAGCCTCCCACTACAGTTTTTTGTGGGCCCTCCCGGCTATTTACTTCCTTTCCAAGCTTGCCGTGTTCAAGGTTCGCCGTCCGGCACTTTTATTCGTGATGATTCTGCTTCCGTTGTTGCTTTCGTTTTCGCTGGGTGTGCTTACAGTATTGGGTTTTTCCGCTCTTGTGGCAACTTTGCAATTCAGACGTCAGATATTCCGAACCTCCCATTCGTTGAAAATGCTGCTGCTGTTGGTATCGGCCTGCGTGCTGTTCCTGTTCGTCATTTATCTCGTCTATCCCGGAAATCCCCTGTTTGTTCGCCTGCATAATGTATTCGCCGGACATGATACCTCTGCCAATGGTCGCACCTATCAGTCGTTTTTACTTGCGCACAAGATCATCGCCCAAAAAAGTCTGCTGTTTGGTATTGGGCCCGGGCAGCTTAAAGTAGATGGCAGAAATATTATCATTCAATACTACGCCTATACGCACATGCCCGAGGTGGTGCGCATTCCCAATGCCTGTGCCGACACTATGGTTTGTTTCGGATACACGGGCCTTGTGCTAAGGATCGCCCTGCAGATTGTACTGTTTTTTACAAGTCGTGTTCCCGGCAGTATCTTTCGGTTTTGGCTGTTTGTTTTTTTGTTCATTTATCAATTTACGGGCAGTTATCTCGGGAATGTAGATGAATATCTGTTGTGGGCGATTTGCTTTTCACCCATGTTTGATCAGGAGTTTTTGTATCAGGCAACTGTCCGGAAGAAAATACAATCAGGCCCATGAAAGTACTGTTCATAGCACGTTCCACACTTTACACAGTTTATGGCGGTGATACCGTACAGGTTGAGAATACGGCTGCTGGTCTTCGGGCACTCGGTGTGGAGGTGGACATAAAGCTCACGCATGAGCCGATGGATTACGGGCCCTACCAACTGCTTCATTTTTTCAACATTATAAGGCCGGCGGACATTCTGGTGCATGCACAGCGGAGCCAAACGCCCTATGTGGTGTCAACGATCTACGTGGACTTTAGCGAGTATGAACGAACGGAACGCAGAGGGTTTGCAAGGCTGGTCACGAACTTGCTGTCCCGCGATGCGGTAGAGTATCTGAAGTCGCTGGCGCGCTGGATAAGGAATGGTGAACGGATTCAAAGCGCTACTTATTTGCTCTGGGGACATCGGGCCGCCGTAAGGAAAGTAGCCCGCCACGCCGCCCTGCTACTTCCGAATTCTCATAGTGAATATCACAGATTGCAGCAGGACTATGGCATAGACACCAGCTACCATGTGGTGTATAACGGTATTGATACCAGACTGTTTGGGCGAGAGGACGTGTCGGTGGAAAGAAACCCCTTGCTGGTGCTGTGTGTAGCCCGGATTGAGGGGAAGAAAAACCAGCTCAATCTCATCCGCGCCCTGAACAACACTCGTTTTCAGTTGATGATCGTTGGTAAACCCGCGCCCAATCATCTTTCGTATAATGAAGCCTGCAGGCGTGAAGCAGCCGCCAATATCCGGTTTGTAGATTTTGTAGCGCAAGAGCATTTGGTACGTTATTATCAACAGGCGGCGGTACATGTGCTGGCAAGCTGGAACGAAACCTGCGGATTAAGCAGTCTTGAGGCCGCCTATAATGGTTGTAACCTGGTGATCACCGACAAAGGCGATACCCGCGAATACTTTGAAGACGATGCCTGGTATTGCGATCCATCAGACCCCGACTCCATCCGTAAGGCTGTGGAAAGCGCGGCGGCAGCACCTTTTTGTGAGCGCATTAGGCAAAGGGTGCAGGAAAAGTTTAACTGGCCTCATGCTGCGGAAGAAACGTGGAAAGCCTACAAAAGGGTTTGCGGCAACTCGGGAGAAAAAACATCAGGATGAACCGAAGCAGAAAACTGAATATTGGTTTGTTTGGCACCCGGGGTATTCCCAACCATTACGGAGGCTTCGAGCAGTTTGCCCAGCAGTTTGGCTTGCGCATGGCAGAACGCGGACATACCGTCTCCGTCTATTCCTCGTCCACACATCCCTACCAGAAGTCCGAGTATCGCGGCGTGCGGATTCTTCGATGTGAAGACCCCGAACGCTATCTTGGCACCGCCGGTCAGTTTATTTACGATCTCAATTGTATCCGGGATGCACGACGCCGCAATTTTGATGTACTCATGCAACTGGGATATACCAGCAGCAGCATCTGGAGCAGATGGTTCCCCAAAGCTGCCTGCCTGGTCACCAATATGGATGGCCTCGAATGGAAGCGCAGCAAGTATGGGACATTCACCCGGCAATTCCTGCGCAAAGCAGAAGCCTGGGCCGTGCGTCATAGCGATGTACTTATAGCTGATTCGCGCGCCATTGCCCTGTATCTGCAAAGGCGATATGGTGTCTCGGCACACTTCATACCCTATGGTGCAGAACTTGTAAACCCCGGCAATACCGCCGCTCATTTACCGCAGGAATTTGGACTTGAATCGGGTTGTTATGATCTGGCTGTCGCGCGATTCGAACCGGAAAATAATATCGAAGCGATGCTGAAAGCCTATACCGCGGCAGGCCATCAGACACTGGCTTTGGTGGGCGACTATCAGCGGACATCTTTTGGCCGCAGTATGTACCGTCAATATGGGATGCAAAAAAGCATTCGCTTTCTCCAGGCTGTTTTTGACCCGTCCATCTTAAACAGGCTCCGGTGTTCTGCGCGACTGTATGTTCATGGTCATTCCGTAGGCGGCACTAATCCTTCACTGCTTGAGGCCATGGCATGCCGGGTACCGATCGCTGCACACGACAACGAGTTTAACCGGGATGTACTGGGGCTAGATGCTTTTTATTTCAGCACAGCAGAGGAACTGAGGACAGTGCTATCCCACGACTTACAACAGGCACAGACCAACGGCTGGGTGGAGCGTTATCAGAAAAGGCTGGAAGAACTTTATCATTGGGACCGGATTACGGAGCAACTGGAAACCTTGTTTTACCAAAACCTAAACTATGGCCGGTAACAAGACTATGCTTTCCACCATCGTTCGTGGGCTATATGTAGTGGCTATGGCAGGACTTCCCTTTCTGGAGTTGTGTCCGTTGAGTACATACAGCTTTATGGTTTTGGGTGTGGTTTTATTGTTCACCAGAAAGCTTTCGTGGCGCCGGAAAGCGTACCCTGCCGTTTGCTGGTTGCTATTCGCTTATTATCTGCTTCAGGTGGCGGGATATCTGTTTCATCCGTCCGTGGCTACCGGTTTTGCGCTGGAACAGAAGGCAGGCTTATTGTTTTTGCCCCTGCTCATCATTTCTGTGTTTGACTACTCCGAAGACACTGCGCTATGGGGTTGGAGCGCACTCATAGCAGGAACTGGTGTAGCGGTAGTGGTTTGTTTCCTTTTTGCCGTATTTCATTTCTTCCAGTCGGGGCTGACCTCGGTGTTTTTTTATCACTCGTTTTCTGCACCCTTGCGCATCAATGCGATTTATCTTTCCCTGTATGTTTTGATCGCACTGCTGGCAACAGGCTGGTGGTGGCAAAGATGTCGGCCCCGGTATCGAGGCGTCCTCGCTATTATGAGCTTGCTGCTGGGTGCGGCACTGCTGTTGCTGAGTTCCAAGATGATTATAGCCGGCGCTGTGGTTGCTGCATTGGGTATTGCTGTATGCACCATGAGTGGCTGGAAAAAGATTGCCCTTTTCGTCTTGACGCTTATCGTGGTTCTCCTGACCTTTCTTACTTCCAATCCCCTGCGGCAACGGTATGAGCAAATGAACATACAGCAGGCCCGGGCCGCCTGGCACAGCAGCGACTTCACCAACTTTCCCTTCGACGACCTGAGCCTGCGTGTAGCTTTGATACGGGTGGGGCTTGAGGTAATGAATTCGGAAAAATCATGGGTAATGGGAAATGGCGGAAGCGACTACCACCGGCTGGTTAATGAACGCATGAAGTGCTATGGCTTTTTCGGAGGTAATGCACAAACCGGCGACACAGGTTACATCAATTATGATATGCATAATCAATATTTTGAGAGCCTCATACAGTACGGCGTCATTGGATTTGTGTTATTATTTACTATATTAGCTACAAGCCTTTTGGTTGCGTATATCAACCCTACTAACCTGCTTTTTTTAAGCACCCTTGTCTTTTCCTTCCTGTCGCTATCGGAATCCTTGCTTGAAACGCAATCGGGCCTTTTATTATTCACCTTAACGCTGGTCTATGGATGGAAATTTACACGACTGAAGCACTTGCAGAAAGGGGCATCTCTGCTCCGGTGGCAAGCGTAAAGCCTGAATTTGTACACAAAAAAAATATCATCCCTTCCGACTGGCTGTTTTGTTGCTGGAAAAGAGCACTGGACCTGAGCCTTGCCGCGATATTGCTTGTGGGTGTGTGTACATGGCTTATGCCGCTTACCGCTTTGGCTATCCGAATAGGTTCGCCAGGGCCGGTCTTTTTTATGCAAAAAAGAGTGGGGCGGTATGGGCGAAACTTTATCTGTTATAAGTTTCGCAGCATGTATGTCAATGCCGAATCCGACATCAAACAGGCTGCTGCCGATGATGCCCGTATTACGGGACTTGGTGCCCTGCTGCGCCGTACGCATATCGACGAGTTACCCCAACTGTTTAACATACTGCTGGGCCACATGAGCTTCATCGGACCGCGGCCGCATATGCTGCAGGAAGACAAAGCGTTTGACGCATGCGTTACCGGCTATCATCTGCGGCGTCTTGCAAGGCCCGGCCTCTCTGGCTTAGCGCAGGTAAAAGGATATCATGGCTACGCAAAGGATCTGAAAAGCATTGAGGATCGCACCCGGCTCGATCTTTTCTATCTGAACAAAGCCTCCTTCTTGCTCGACATCAGCATTCTCTTCCATACGCTTCGTAAACCTTTTAAAAAACGCAGCACATGGAGCCGCTAACCACAACCGTTGTATTGCACGAAAAGCTGCTTGACGTACTCCGCTACTTTGGCATTTTTCAGTATCCGCTTACACTATCTGAAATAGCCACGCATTGCAGTGTGCCCGTGGCGCGGGAAGATGTTGCGGTAGCACTGCAATGGCTTTGTGAGCAGGAGCAGGTTTTCTCCTTCGGGGGATATTTCTCGCGCGATAAGAATATCGAAGCACAAGTGCACAGGCGGCAGGAAGGCAACAGACTTGCGGCGCAAAGAATCGACGCCGCTGCCCGGACGGGACGATTTCTTTATCAGTTTCCTTTTGTGCGTTTTGTAGGGATCTCAGGCTCTTTGTCGAAAGGCTTTTCTGTTCCGCGGGGCGATTTCGACTTCTTTATCATCACTGCACACCAAAGGCTTTGGGTATGCCGAACGTTGCTGCACCTCTTTAAAAAAGTCACCTTTCTGGTCGGCCGGCAACATTGCTTCTGTATGAACTATTTTGTGGACATTGGCCGTCTGCAACTTGGAGAACAAAATGTATTCACGGCTATTGAGCTTTCCAGCCTCATTCCCGTTGCAGGCTCCGATACCCACGAGTCTCTGTTGCAGGAAAATGGCTGGGTAAAATCTTTTCTTCCCAATGAATATCTGCCTTTCTTGTCTGTGCCGGTAAACGACCGAAAGCTTCGCCTGGCCACGGCTTTAGAATTTCTGCTTTCCTGGTGCGGTGCGGGTATCAACAAAGCTTTGATGCACATGACGGATAAGCGCTGGCGACGCAAATGGAAGAGAAAAAATTATCCGCAGCAAGACTACGACCTTGCCTTTAAGACAACCCTTTTTACTTCAAAAAATCACCCGGCCAACTATCAGAAAAAAATCCTTCAGACGCTCCGGCAAGATAGCGCCCGCAATAAGAATTTGCCCTTATGAAAATACTGCTCACGCATACCTGGTTCATGTGTTTCGACCCCAAGCAGCAAAGCATTATGGAGCCCTATGCTCCTTTGGCGACCTTGCAGCTTGCGGCAGTGTTGCGGGAAGACGGCCACGAGGTAAAACTTCATGATGTAACCTTCGAGACTTCACCCCAGTCTATAGCGCCAGTGTTAGGGTTGTGGCAGCCCGAAGTGCTCATTGTTTGCGACGATGGCTTCAACTACCTCAGTAAAATGTGCCTTACCAACATGCGCGAGGCGGGATGGGCCATGTGTTCGCTGGCCAAAAAGCAGGGGTGTACCGTCGTAGTCTCCTCTTCCGATGCTACTGATCACATTCCGGATTATCTGGATCAGGATGTCGATTATATCGTGTGGGGCGAGGCCGAACAAACCTTCCGGGAGTTGGTGGCCGCGCTGGCTGTGGGTCAGCCCGATCCGGGGCAAATTGATGGACTGGCGTGGAAGCAGGGAGATGGGGTGAAGCGGAGTAGGGCCAGAGCGCTGATGGCCAAACTCGATAGCCTTCCGATGCCCGCATGGGACCTTGCCGATCTGAAAAAATACCAACAGGCATGGCGCAACAAGCATGGTTATTTCAGCGTCAACTGTTCTACCACACGCGGTTGCCCCTTCAAGTGTAACTGGTGTGCCAAGCCGATATACGGCAACCGGTACCATGCCCGCAGTCCGGAGCATGTGGTGGCTGAGCTTCAGTATCTGATGGAGCAATATGGCTTTGATTATGTCTGGTTTTGCGATGATATTTTCGGTCTCAAGCCAGGATGGGTGAAACGTTTTGCGGAGCTGCTGCAGGAAAGGAATCTGCGCTTCCGGTTTAAGATACAATCGAGGGCTGACCTGCTGCTTAAGGACGAACAGGTAGCGCCGCTTGCGGCTGCAGGCTGCGATATTGTGTGGATGGGTGCAGAAAGCGGTTCGCAAAAAATACTGGACGCGATGGACAAGGGCATTACGCTTGAGGAAATCGAAAAGGCCACAAAAGCCCTGCGCGCCCACGGTATCAAGCCAGCATTTTTTCTACAGTTCGGCTATCCCGGCGAGCGGATGGAAGATATTCGTGCCACGCTGAACCTGCTGAGCCAACTACAGCCCGAGGAGATCGGCATTTCCGTTTCCTATCCTTTGCCCGGCACACGGTTTTATGAGTCGGTCAGGGCAGGTATGGGAGAAAAAAGCAACTGGACGGATAGTGACGAATTGCAGTTAATGTTCAGGAACTACTACAGCCCGGCATTTTACAAACAATTACACCGGCATGTGCACAACCACTTCCGGGTATTACGCACACGGCGACGCCTTGCTGCATTCGGACCTGCAAGAAAAGGTCTGACTGTTTTCTGGCTAAGAAACCTGTTGCGCTTGCCCTACCATCAGTGGAAAGCTATGCGATCGGGCTGGAGACTTAAAAAACTGGAGCAGCAACATGAAGGATCAGGACAGTAAAGAGCCCTTGCTGCAGGAAGGCCGTGTTGCTGACGCTTTCTCGCGGCAGTCGGTGATTTTCGACGAGCTCTATACGAACAATGCTATTGCCGCGTGGATGAGAGATAGAGCACGCGCGGAAGTGATGCGGCATATACAACCGGGCGATAGAATGCTGGAACTAAACTGCGGCACCGGTATGGATACAGTATGGTTTGCAGAGCGGGGTATAAAGGTTGTGGCCATAGATAATGCTCCCGGTATGCTGCATCATCTGCAACAAAAACTGCTGGAGCGTCCGGAGCTTGATGTAACGCCAATCCTCTGTTCTTTCAACCAATTGGATCAACTCGGCGATCAGCAATTTGATTATATATTCTCCAATTTCGGAGGGCTGAATTGTACAGATACTCTGGATGATGTTCTAAAACAAGCCGGAAAAATGCTCAGACCGGGAGGACGCATCACGCTGGTGATCATGCCCAAAATTTGTCCCTGGGAGCTCGCTATGGTCTTTAAAGGTTATTTCAAAACTGCCTTCCGGCGTTTCCGCCGCCACACCGATGCCCATCTGGAAGGCGTGCATTTTTCCTGCTACTATTATGCGCCTTCTTTTGTAAAAAAATCGCTTGGCCCTGCGTTTGAGCTGCTGACACAAAAAGGCATGGCTTTTTTGATGCCACCGCCCTTCATTGACGGCTTTAAGGAAAAATATCCGGCAAGCTTCCGGAGATTGCAGAAGGCGGAACTTGCACTCGAGCGCTACTTTCCTTTCAAAAGCTGTTGTGACCACTACCTGATCAGTTTTCAAAAAAAGCCCGCGCCATGCGCAAAAGACTTGTAAGAATATGGCTCTGGAGCATGTTGGTGCTCGTGCTGATTGTGGCATCATTACCACTCTGGCACCAGCGGTGTGCCGGACCCCTTGCACCCGCTTTGATGCAGCGTATTGAAAGGCTTGGCGACTCCGCGCTTCGGCAGGGCGATGTACCTGTCGCCGCGGTTCTGCTATACGATGGCCAGGTGGTCTCCGACGGATTCAATGCGGTGGTGGCAACAGGCAATATTGCGGCACATGCAGAGATCGTTGCCGTCAACAACTTCCTGGCAAGGGTTGGTGTGGACTCTTTTAGAAAATTGGATCATCAGCGCCTGGAATTGATCAGCAGTTGGGAGCCGTGCCCTATGTGTGCCGCTGCATTGGCCGGGCAGGGAATATTGCATGTAACTGTGTTGCGAAAGAAGCCCTTGCGTTTGCGCTGGCAACAGGAACTGGCGCGCTGGCAACTGCTCAGGAACATGAGATTTTTAAGAGAAGACACCCTACAACTACAGCTTTTTCGAAGACACCCCGACTTTCGGAAACAGGATACGGGCCTGTATTGATAACATGATCAGGGCACAGGCTGGCGAAGATCAAAGCCCGCTTGTAGCAGACCTTGATACAACCATGGATAATGATCATCACCGGTAAGGATGACTACGCGTTTTCCAATATTATTGCGAAGTACAAGGCTCAGACGATCTAACATTCTTTCATTGCGACGCCTGTAGAAGGTAGTAAGCACGGCATATTCCGTTCCGGCAAAGGCCTTTTCCATGCAATCGTAATACGCACGAACCCATTCATGATCTTTGCCCTGAAGTATCATGCGCAAGGAATTGCTGATTAAAAGCTGAAAGCGGATACTGTCCATTACCGAACATGCGCCTAATCGCTTTTGCATCTTGCTATCGGTGGATAATTTCCTTTGCAGCAGCTTTACAACCGAGCTATCGCGCCAGTAGCCTTTGGGAATCGCTCTTCCTTCCAGCTCTGCCCCAAGCCAGTCGAAACCCTCAACGCGTACCCCCGGGAGCCAGTAGCGTACACTGCGCATCTCAAGCGGATAGTTTGCCGCCAGATAATTACTATCGGCGTTGATGTCTTCGTTTCTGATTTCTACCAATACAAGATCGGGTTGCAGCCGGTGCAGGCAGGTCTTTAAGCTATCGTAGCTATAAGCACTGTTGGTCTGGTGCAGTGCATGCAGGGTGGGCAACAGAAAAACCTGACTACGGGCAGAGATGCTGTGCACGAGCAGGAACAACAGCGCCAGCATGCAGCCTCGATATTGTCCGGATAACATAGACTAAAGGTACATCAGGGCCCGGGCGGAGAAGAATTTATGTTGATGAAGGTCATGGAGCCCAACGGGCAATATCATTTCCCTGACCCCTTTTGTTTCGTCTATTTGCCACAGAAAACAAAGACAATGGAGCATTCCAGGACAGCCGGAGGAAGTTTGTTGCAGATCATACTGTTGTTGCTGTGCATATCTCTGTTGCTTCATTTCGGTGCCGTGCTCTTTGTACCCCTTTCCTTTGGTTTGTTTATTGCCTTTGCCCTTTATCCCTTTTGTTCCTGGCTTGAGCGACGGGGCCTTAGCCGGTATTTGTCCATCAGCATCGGATTGGTGCTGGTGTTCAGTTTGTTTTTGGCTCTGACCCTCCTGTTGATTTTTCAGTTTCAGCAATTTCGCAACGATATTCCCTCTATTCTCCAGAAAGCAAAACCCCTGCTGCAATCTTTTCGACAGTACCTGAATGCTGAATGGGGTATCACCACAGAAATGCTGGATGGCTGGATCTACCAGTCTGCGTTGAGTCTGTTCAACAAACTCGGTGTAGTGCTGCACAGTTTGCTACAGAGTACAATGAGCACCCTTGTAATGTTGCTGCTCATTCCGGTTCATGCCGCCTTGCTGCTCTACCACAGGGCGTCTTTTGCCGCCTTTGTCGTGGCCGTATTTGGCTGGGAGAGAAGCGCAAGGACCCGCTTGCTGCTTGCAGACACCGTCACTACCTATGCCGGCTTCATCAAAGGCATGGCTATGGTATATCTGCTGGTGGGTGTGCTCAATAGTGTAGGTTTGCTGGCATTGGGCATCCGCCACGCGGTGTTGTTTGGAATGGTTACTGCCATCATGACCATTATTCCCTATGTGGGTATCGTGGTAAGCGCGCTTCTGCCCATTACCGTGGCATTTATCACTAAGGATTCTCTTCTTTATCCGCTGGGTGTTATTGCTGTGTTCAGCCTGGTTCAATATCTCGAAGCCAACATTATTTTTCCGGCGGTGGTAGGTAAGCAAATTAAGCTCAGTACCTGGGCTACCCTGATTGCTATTGTTGCAGGGGGCATTATCTGGGGCGTAGCGGGCATGGTGTTGTTTGTGCCCTTTGCCGCTATTCTTAAAATCATAGCCAAAGAAATACCCGCCTGGCAGCCTTTGTACCTTTTGCTGAAACGGGAAGACGATCAAAGCCCTGATTGAGTTTTTTTCCTTAAACAAACATAGCGGCCGCAGTGTCTTTAATCCTTAGCCTTTGGTAGGCTGCCCTCCTTTCTCTAAAACTTTGCTTCTGATTTGTTGTGGCGGTCGCCGCCCGAACTCCGAGTTTGATCTGGTACAGTTCCAGCAGTGGTGCGGCTTACTGTGGAAAAAAATATGCGCTGAAAGCCATGATAATCAATCAGTGTTGAAAAAAATCGCTTGGAATTCCGGAAATAATTTCTAAAGACGCTGTAAATCACCTAAATGTGGATAATATTTCTATTTTAATAGTAATTTATTTCTTCATAGATAGCTGAATGGTAAAGGCTTTTAGCATTTATTTGCATTTTTTTAATCAAAAGCCTTTTTATGATTCAACAACTATCTGTGAAAGATTTTTGGAAATCGCCCTGGACACTACGACCGAAAATTTCCGTGCTGGGAACCGTCATTCTTTTGTGCTGTATGCTAACCGGCTTGCCGGTGTTGGCGCAGCAGCACACTGTAAGCGGTTTTTCACCAAGTGCGGGCTATGCGGGGGAGACCATTACGATTTCTGGCACCAACTTTAGTAGCATCACCGGGGTGAGCCTGGGTGGCGTGGCGGCGGCTTCCTACAGTGTGGTATCGCCGACAAAGATTACCGCAGTTATCGCGGCCGGCGCCTCAACGGGTCCGGTGTCTGTCACCAAGTCGGGCGTTTCGACGGCCACAGTGAATGCATCAAGCAATCTAAACTATCTGTCGCTGCCTACGGTGACCAGCATTGTAACCGATCACGGAGGATTTTGGAATACCAATACTACAGTGAACAATGCCGTTTATCCGGATAGTGCACACAATCTGCTTTCCTTCACCTACGGGGGCATTACCTATTCTACAGGGTTAAAAGACAATACCCTTGTCAATGGAGGGGTGAGTTACACCCCCGGCAACTGGAAGGCGCTGCCCGCTATACTGTCGGGCAATACCTCCGGCGCAAGCCTTTTTATTGCTACCGGCGCAAAGATGGATGGAAACCTCTACAATGGTTTATACACCCATCCTGCCATCAAAGATCTTACGATTCAAAGTGTGCTTTCTGACGGACTTGGAGGTCTGAATCTTGGCTCCGGGTACACCAACCTTCCCGCCACGGCAACCTCTTCATTTAATATTTACAATGTGGTGCCGGGTAAGATAACGGACAATGAACCCGATATCCTGGTGACGCAGATTGCGGATCCGCCCTCCGGTACCATCGATATTTACCAGTTTGTAGATGCGAGCAACAATCCTGTGGGTAATTCTATAGCTCAGGACCTGAGTAAAGTGCCGCCGTTGGGTACATGGTACCTCGATCTGTTTTCGGTGCCCGCAGGTGTGCCTGTGGGTACAGCAAAGCCATCGGCGGTGAGCAGCTCTATGACTACCCGGAACATCCGGCTGGTTGCCTACCGGCTGTCTGACTTTGGAATTACGGCGTCCAACTATACGCAGATCAAACAGTTTAAGATCACTCCGTCCGGTACCAGCGATGTGGCATTTGTTGCCTACAATGCCAATGCGATCAATGTGCCTCCGTCTATAACCCAAAATACTACTGCAACCAGCAGTGTCATTTGTGCCTCAGGCGGTAATGCCTACCTTGCGGTAACTGCGATTTCGGCAGCCGGCGGAACCCTTAGTTATTCCTGGGAAGTATCAACCGACAATGGAAACTCCTGGTATGCAATAAGCGATAACAGCACCTACTCAGGCAGTGCCACCGATGCACTTTCTATTACCAATGCTACCTCAGGGCGGCAATACCGGGCAACGGTAACAGAATCCATCTCAAACTACAGCTCGAAAAGCTCAGTATTTACAATCACCACCGCAGCCGGATCGGCGCTGGGCGGAACCCTGAATCCCACGGCTACAGTTTCCAATTGCCTTAATGCAACTACGGGAACAACTTCACTCTCTGTATCACCCACCGGGGGTACAGGCAGCTATAGCTATCAGTGGTTGTCCAGTGCTACCTCCGGCGGCACTTATGCGGCCATACCGGGTGCTATATACAGCAGCTATAGCTTTCCGCTGAGCACAGCAGGTACTACCTACTATAAAGTGCAAGTCCTGAGCGGGTGTTACAGCAACACGTCTTCTGCCTCAGCAGTTACCCTCTCGGGAGAAAGTATCACGGGTGTCACCAATGGTGTTGTATGTGCTCCCGGGTCGGTTACACTGGGTGCTGCCGCCACGGGTGGAACGATCAACTGGTATGCTACCAACAACTCGGGCACGGTATTGCAAACTGGCAACAGCTATTCACCTACGGTTTCGGCTTCTACCACCTATTTCGTAAGCGTCACTTCCGGGGGCTGTACCTCCGCGCGGGTGCCGGTAACTGCTACAGTGGCTAATAACATCACTATTGACAGCAGCAACACGCGCATTACCTATGCCACCGATGTCTGCTCAGGCTCGGCATCAAATGTGGTAGTGGCCACTACTGCCCTTGCCAATGGAACCTATACCGTAACCTATGATGTCAGTGGGGCCAATACGATTACGAACGGCACGGCAACCATGACCGTGAGTGGCGGAAACGGAAGCTTTTCCACCGCGGCACTCAATAACGTAGGCAGCAATTTGCTGAAGATTGTGTCGGTGACTTTAAATAGCTGTACGGTTACAGCATCGAATGCAAATAGTTATCCGGTGGTGGTAAACAGTGGTGCACCAGATGCCAGTAACTTTTCTATTTCGGTAGGCAATGGCTGCTCCAATGCCAATGCCACCGCTACGATTTCCAGCACGACACTCGCCTCCGGCAATTATACCGTCAATTATTATGTAACCGGAGATAACTCGGTTGCTGTGACAAGTGCACCGGTGGTGTTCACGGCGGGAAACCCGGGTACAGGAACCTTTCAACTGCCACTACTGGGAAATGCGGGGAGCAATAACACGCTCACCATCACGACAGTGGCGCTGACCAGCTCGCCAGCCTGTGCCGCTACACTCAATCAAAGCAGCAATAGCTTTACGAACAGCATCCTTCCTGTGGTGGACGCCGGATCGCCGCGCACCATGTGCGCCAGTGCTGTATCCATCACCCTCGGTCCTGGTGCCGATGCCAGCAATTATGACGCGCTGACCTGGAGTACCAGCGATGGTACCGGAAGTTTTTCCAACAACACTACCGCTGACGCACTGACTACGGCAGCCTATACACCCAGCGCGGCGGATATCTCTGCCGGCAGCAGATTGTTGACCCTTACCGCAACAGGCAGTACAGGATGTGCCAATGTTGCGCAAACCGTATCCCTGACCATTAAGAGCGGATACATCTGGTACGGTACCACCAGCAGCAACTGGAATACCGCTTCCAACTGGCAGTGCAATGATGTGCCTACTCCTGGTGCTAACGTTACTATTGTAGCCAGCCCGCCCCATCAACCTCAGATACAGAATGATGTGGAGGTAGGCAATATCGTATTTGGCAGTAACAGCTATGTAGATCTGAACGGAAGCGAATTCAAAATCAGCGGCGCAATAACGGGTACCCCAACGTTCAAGTCCACGAGTACCTCGTCACTGGTATTTAGCGGTACCAACAACGCTACCTACTATTTTGCGAGTGGCAGTGGTAACAATAACATCGGCAACCTCACGGTAAACGCCCCGGGGGTAACCATCACTCAGGGCGCAGACACCATGATTGTGCATGGTACCGTGTCGGTAACAGCCGGCGTGCTGAACCTGAGCGCCAAAAATGTACGCCTGAAATCGGTGGCCGCTTATACCGCACGAATAGCAAGGATAACAGGCGCAATTGTCAATGGATCAAACCTCACGGTTGAGCGCTTTGTCCCCGCAAAGCCCGGACGCAGATGGAGCTCCATGGCTTGTCCGGTAAATGCTTTGCTGAGTACAAGCTGGCAACAGGATATTCATATTACCGGTCCGGGAACCGGTGGAACAGCCTGCAACAGCTACGCAACCAATATGCAACCGGGCACGTACACCAATGGCTTTGATGCCACGCAGACCAACGCCAATTCATTTTATTATTATGCCAACAATAGCTGGGTAGCGATACCGAACACCAACAGCACCAATCTGGCACCCGGTGTGGGATACTATGTAAACGTGCGCGGTGACCGCAATACTTATGGCTGCCAGTTGCTGCAATACACCAATTCACAAACCGGAGGGGTGCCGACCTATGATGCTACAGTAAAAGCAACAGGAGCACTCACCAAGGGAAATGTGACCGTAAATGCCACCAATACAGGCTACTGGTTTTTAGGAAATCCTTATCCCTGCGAAATAGACTTCAATAGTTTTTATGCCGAGAACAGCGCCAACATTTCACAGATGTACTGGCTTTATGATCCGGCCAATATTAGCGGCAACTATATGACGTGGGACGGCACTAATTATGCCGGAGCCGCTGCAGGATATACGAACCATGAGCTAATAGCTTCAGGTCAGGGATTCTTTGTAAATATCACCACCACGGGCAGCCTTACCTTCCGTGAGAGCCACAAGTCTTCTACGTATCAGTCGGGCGGGTTCAAAACGACTACCAGCAATGATAAAATCCGTATCAACATCTACAAAGCGGGAGATACGTTGAAACAGGATGATGCACTGGTGGTTTTCGACCGGGACAGCCTGAGCGCGAATACGGCATTGACCGCTTTCGATGCAAAAACACTGAATGCAGGCGATGTGTGGGTGGCTACGATGAAAGGCGCTGATAAACTGGCCATTCAAAAACGATATGAAAGTTATGCACACGATACGGTGGATGTATTTGCCTATGTAGCCAATGCGGGCAATTACAGTTTTGACTTTACCGACATCAGTCTTGCAGGTACGGTTTATCTGCAGGATAATCTCACAAATACGATGCAGGACCTGGCTGTCAACCCTCAGTATGCTTTTAGCGTAGCCGCAGCAGGAAATGTACAAAACCGTTTTCGTCTGCTTTTCGACAACAACAGTCCGCTGGCAAGAGAAGAAGTAGTACTTACAGGTTATAGCCACGATGCCCGCGCGCACCTCAACTGGCACCCTGCCACACCGGGCAACTACACACGCTATTCGGTACAGTCTTCAGATGATGGCACCGTATTCCAAAGCATAGAGACGATGGCTGCGCATAATGAGCAGGCCGACAATCAATACTACTATACCGATGCTACGGAGCTGACCGGTAAGACCCGCTTCTACCGTGTAAAGGCCATACGGCCCGACGGAAGTGCTGCCTATTCGCACGTGCTGGCTTTGGGAATTAACACCGCTCCGGTTGCTGCATTCAGGATGTATCCGAATCCGGTATCCGACGAACTGCATGTAAGTTTTTCCGGAGACGTGGGCCATGGATATATCCGGATCATTAGCTCTTCTGGCGTACAACTCGTGCGGGTTGCTCATTCCGGAGCAGACCTCAGTATCAACACGAAGCAGCTTCCGCGTGGAGCCTACATCGTAGAAGTGACCGGCGACGGATTTCGACAAACACAACCATTAATCAAATAATTAACTGATTACAGAAGTACTATGAAAAGATATTTCCTGCTCCTCGGAGCGCTGCTCACCCTATCGTTCTATGCCGCAGCAGGCCCCGGTTTCCCCGGCGGCGGTGGTTCGGCACCCGACGGCGAAGTGCCGATAGACGGCGGTGCGAGCTTGCTTGTGGGTGCTGCGGCCCTATATGGTGTGCGGAAGCTTCGGGCCAAACAAAACAAAGACCAATAGCATCAGAAGCGAGGCTGTCTCCAAAAAGGCAGCCTCCTTTTTTTGTGGGAAAAGTCATACAATGGATTTAATAGGTAGTTTTATCCGCAGGAAAAAATGCCGAATAAGTGTCGTTAAAGAAACTCGCAGGTCAGACCATGTGGTACGGATTAAGTTCCATCGCTGCCCGCTTCCTCAATTACCTGCTCACACCCTATCTCGTTGGCAAACTCACCGCAGCAAACTATGGCGAAATGAGCCTTGTGTATGCCTGCATACCCTTTCTGAATGTGGTTTTCACCTACGGAATGGAGACAACCTATTTCCGATTCAACAACAACGGATCCGACCGGGCAAAAGTGTATAGTACCGGCAGCCTTTCCCTGATCATGACCACGAGCATCCTCACAACGGTGCTGCTGCTGGGGCGCGATTATTTTGCCGAAGCCCTGCGCTTGCAAAGTCACCCTGAGTTTATTACCTGGGCTGCGTGGATCATCGCGCTCGATACGCTGACCACCCTGCCCTATGCTATGCTGCGCAACAACGGCCGGCCCAGGAAATATGCATTTATCCGCCTATCCGGCATTCTGATCAACATTGGCTTCACCTTTTTCTTCTATTCCGTGCTGCCTGGCATTGCCCGTTCGCAACCCGATTCGATGCTTGCCGGCTGGTATGATCCTTCGCTCGGTGCCGGATATATCATCATTGCCAACCTCATACAGTCGGGTATTACTTTGCTGCTGTTGCTGCCGGAATTTTTGTCGGTCAAACTTGCCTGGGACAAGAAGCTTTGGAAACAAATGATGCTGTATTCGCTGCCCATCATGATTGCCGGCTTTGGTGGGATGATCAATGAAACCTTTGATCGTATCATGCTCAACTGGCTGGCGCCCGTGGGCAGTAAAGAAGAAGCAAAAGTGATGGTAGGAATCTATTCGGC
>OFIS01000427.1_pt1 | contig 24386 bp, 22 predicted proteins | sample 1775071 | NCBI WGS metagenome assembly OFIS01 (sample SAMN08195774, study PRJEB24354) | sludge metagenome | isolation source: sludge from phenol fed wastewater aerobic bioreactor C | place: India: Nagpur | collected 2016-09-17
GCTTCATGGGTCGATTGTTGCAGTTGCGCGTGCATCAGACCATCAGGGAGAGCACGGGTTTTGAACATCTTCCCTAGGCCTTCGCCAATATCGTGATTCAATGGGTTTGGCAGATTATGGAGCATTCTCACTAAGTTTGGGTTTCGAGAAAACCGCTCTTCGTATATATTATCTATGCTCATGTATCCAGGGAGCTTTCCTGGGCTAGATATTTCAATTCGATTGTCGAATATTTTTACGTGAATATCGTCATTTAGACTGTAATCTCTGTGGAGAACGGCGTTGACAAGAACTTCCTTAATCGCTTCAGCAGGATATTGGAGCTTAACCAAGTTCTCGCCTTCATAGAACGAAGATCCGTCAACCAGTTCTTTGACCTTGTTAATTGCACCAACAATCACAGTTTCAATGGGGCCTGTAATAGTGGCTGGCATTTCAGCCAAATGTTCTCGTTTGTATTCGCTTTCAGTTGTGCGCAATCGATAAACTTTAATTGCACACCTTGTGTCTATAGACGCCTGAGGCTCTTCGTCAAAAAGCAGAACGCAGCCAACATTTGGTTTTATAGACCCGTCTATTTCAGAAAGCAGTCGCTGCTTTTTCAAAAACTTATCCGGAGCCAAGCTAGTGCCCACACGGCTCATATAATCTGCAAGAACATCCGTTTCCGAAATGTCGGTCACAGACACAGACCCAACTGGCACCCGTTCGTATAGCAGGGACCCTTTAGAGTAAGCCAGCGACGTGACGCGCTCGCCCTTGATTTTATGTTTTCCTGCATTCAGACGAATGTAGCAGTCGCCAGCAGCAGTGTAGTGAACCTTTGGGCTCTTCGGTATTGACACATGAAGAATATATCCGTTATTCACGGACAGAAATTCAACAGTGACGTTTTCAACAGAAGGGTTTGTTTGCTCTAACAGCACCACAAGCAATGCATTTGCTTCTTCTTTAATTTCAAATGGTCGAACCCTCTCACCTGTGAAGCTGGCATCCTCAATTCCGATATAAATATCCCCACCATCAGCATTGGCAAACGCTACAAAGGTTTCTTGCAATTTTGATGGTTGTATGTCTTTGCCTTTGACATCAAAAAAATGATCTTCTTCTGCCGCAAGCAAGTGGTCGAGTTCAGCCTGTTCAATTTTTCTTGTTTCAATCATTTTAAATATCCAATAGCGTAAGGGCATAACTAGAATTGGACGACGAAGATGGTAGTGGACATGGTCAACCAACGCAATACATTTCCTTGACGACTACAGGTAAACCCTGTGGAATCGTCGTTTAGGCAAACCTAAAATTCGGCGGATGAATTCGTACTCGCTTCCTGCTCTGCCGCCATTGGCAACCGCTGTCGCAGCGCCGGGCGCCCCGCCGCCCAAGCTGCTCGACCGGCTGCGCATCCACCTGCGCACGCGCCATTACAGCATCCGCACGGAAGAGGCCTACGTCGACTGGGCGCGGCGCTTCATACTTTTTCACGGCAAGCGCCACCCGCAGGACATGGGCGCGGCGGAGGTGCAGGCGTTCCTGAGCCACCTGGCGGTGGATCGGCAGGTGTCGGCCTCGACGCAGAACCAGGCCAAGGCGGCGCTGCTGTACCTGTACAAGCAGGTGTTGCAGGTGGATTTGCCTTGGCTCGATGAGGTGGTGCAGGCCAAGCGCCCGCGCCGCCTGCCGGTGGTGCTGACGCCCGGCGAGGTGCGCGACTTGCTGCTGCACGTGCAGGGCACGACAGGGCTGATCGTGCAACTGATGTACGGCACCGGCCTGCGCCTGCTGGAGGCGCTGCGCCTGCGGGTGAAGGATGTCGAATTTGCCCGGCGCGAGATCATCGTGCGTGAGGGCAAGGGCAACAAGGACCGGGTGACGGTGCTGCCCGAAAACCTGATCGCCCCGTTGCAGGCGCAGTTGCAAAAAGCGCGTGTGCTGCACGAGAAGGATCTGGAGGCCGGCCTGGGCCGGGTCTATCTGCCCCATGCGCTGGCGGTGAAGTACCCGAATGCCGACCGGGCCTGGGCCTGGCAGTGGGTGTTTCCGTCACCCGTGCGCGCGCTCGACCCGCGTCCGGACGCACGCACGGGCGAGCAGCTCGAGCGGCGCCACCATGTGTATCCCGAATCAGTGCAGCGTGCGGTGCGTGAGGCGGCGCGCGTGGCGGGCATCAGCAAGCCGGTCACGCCGCACGTGCTGCGCCATTCCTTTGCCACGCATCTGCTGCAGGCGGGCTATGACATCCGTACCGTGCAGGAGCTGCTGGGCCACGCGGATGTGAGCACCACCATGATTTACACGCATGTGCTCAACAAGGGCGGGCGCGGCATTCTGAGCCCGCTGGATGCGCTGTGAATCAGGCGCGACGCGCCATCAGGCTGCGGTGCGCCCCGATCGACGGGGGACGGTGCGCCGCAGGATTCGGCGCTGAACTCCCTCGTCGGCGATGGCGGTCAACCCCCTCACCCCGCCAACCCCGGATTCGGCAGCACACCGCCCACCAGCTTGGGCATGTTCACCTTGCGCGGCGCCACCTTGCCGCCGCGGGCCTTGAGCCATTGCTCCACCTGGTCCCACACCATGGGGTTGCCGGCCTGGGCGGCGCCTTCGGCCACGGGGGCCCAGCCGGCCACCTTGTAGGTCTTGGCGGGGTCGATCAGCTCGCCCTTCAGGCGCATGTCGCTGATGCGCTGGCCCATGGCGGCCGTGGGGTTGCAGGTGTAGGCCAGACCCCCCACGCGCACCATGTCGCCGCCCTGCTGGTAGTACGGGTCGGGGTTGAAGAGGTTGTCACAGACGTCTTCGAGCACGGTCTTGATCATCTCGCCCTTCATTTCGGTGAGCGTGGCGTAGCTGTAGGTGGTGGCGGTCATGTCCATCAGCCATTCGCGCGTGATGGGCTGGCCGGGCAGCAGCGTGGTGCCCCAGCGGAAACCGGGCGAGAACGCCAGGTCGGCGCCTTGCACTTCCATCAGCGCGTCGACGATGAGCTGGTCGCCCGTGCCGTTGAAGTTGCCGCGGCGGTACAGCAGCCCTTCGGTGATGGCGAGCTGTTCGGCCAGCTTGGCGGCGTAGGGCGCGCGGATCTTGGTGATGAGCGCGTCCATTTCCTGGTCGGCGGGCAGCATGTTGGCGAAGATGGGCAGCAGCTTGTAGCGGAAGTCCGCCAGCTTGCCGTTCTTGACCTCGAAGTCGATCACGCCGAGGAATTTGCCGTTGCTGCCTGCGTTGGTGACGATGGTCTGGCCCGACGGGTTTTTGACGAGGGTGGGCACGGGCATGCCATCGTGCGTGTGGCCGCCGAGGATGGCGTCCACGCCGGTCACGCGGCTGGCCATCTTCAGGTCCACGTCCATGCCGTTGTGGCTCAGCACCACGACGAGCTGCGCGCCCTTGCCGCGCGCTTCATCGACCATCTGCTGCAGGTGTTCGTCCTGGATGCCGAATTCCCATTCCGAGACGAAGTAGCGCGGGTTGGCGATCGGCGTGTAGGGGAAGGCCTGGCCGATGATGGCCACCGGCACGCCGTTGATGGGTTTGATGACGTAGGGCTTGAAGACCGGGTCGCCGAAGTCGGCGGTCTTGACGTTCTGCGCCAGGAATTCGGTCTTGCCCGCGAGGTCTTTTTCAATGATTTCCTTCACTCGCTCCATGCCGTAGGTGAATTCCCAGTGGCCGGTCATGATGTCCACACCCAGCAGCTTGCAGGCGTCGACCATGTCCTGGCCCTTGGTCCAAAGCGATGTGGCGCTGCCCTGCCAGGTGTCGCCGCCGTCGAGCAGCAGCGAGCCGGGGCGGCTGGCGCGCAGGCGCTTGACCAGCGTGGCCAGGTGCGCGAAGCCGCCGACCTTGCCGTAGCGCTCGGCCGCGTGGTTGAAGTCGAGGTAGGTGAGGGCGTGCGCGGTGGGCGTACCGCTTTTGACGCCCGCCACCTTCAGCAAATGCTCGCCGACGAGGTGGGGCAGGCGGCCCTTCATGTCGCCCACCCCCAGGTTCACGCTCGGTTCGCGAAAGTGGATGGGGTTGAGCTGCGCGTGGCAGTCGGTCATGTGCAGCAGCGAGACGTTGCCGAACTTGGGTGTGTCGTACAGGCCGTCGGCGGCGGTGGCGGCGCTGGCGTGGGAATAGCTGCCCAGGCTCATGCCGGCGGCGCTGGCGGCGCCCAGCACTTGCAGAAATTCGCGTTTGGTGAGGTTCATGGCGGGGTGTTCTCTCGGGTGCGGGGATAAACCACGGCCCTGGGCAATGGCGCAGGCGGGTGAATTCGCCTCATCCATCGCGACCAGGGCCGCTGGGTGTCGGGTCGCGGTGGCGGTCTACCGATTGACCGGGGATTTCGGGTCGAGCAGCAGCGCGACGATGTCGGCCACCTGCGCCTGCGTGAGGATGCCCTTGGTGCCGGCGCGCGGCATGTTGGAGCAGGCGTTGTAGGCCTTGGCGTTCCAGATCTTGCCCCAGGTGTACTTGACGATGTCCTGCGCTTCGGGGCTGCTGGGGTCGGTCACGCCCTTGAGCCGGGCATAGTGGTACAGGCTCGGGCCGATGGTGCCGTAGGAAATCTCTTCCTTGCTGATCTGGTGGCAGTTGTAGCAGTTGCCTCCGTTGACGCTGCCCGCCTTGTCGTTCCAGGTGCGGCCCTTGCCGCTCTGGGCGATTTTCTCGCCAGACTTCCAGTCGCCCAGGTACTTGCCGTTGGCGGGCCACTGGATGGTCTTGAAGTTGGCGGCTTCGAGCTTCTTCTCGGTGGCAGAGTCGATCGGGTGGCCGGCGACGGCGGCGGCGTCGCAGTCGCGCAGCGTTTCATCGATCGCCAGCGCTTCCTTGACCTTGACGATGCCTTTGTCGTGGAAGCTCTCTTGCACCATTTTCTGTGCCATGGCGTCCAGCTCGGCGCTGCTGGGGGTGCTCGCGCCGTTGCTGCCCGCGCAGCCCGCCAGCGTGGCGACAGCGATGGCGGCGAAGGTGGCGGTCAGTGGGATGGATTTTTTCATGGTGGCTCCTTCCTGCTCAGCGCTTGATGGCCGGAACGGCCGACTTGGCGCCCTTGGCGTTCACACCCATGTACACACCCAGCGCGATGGTGATGGGGCTGGCGTAGCCCGGCTCGGGAAAGCGCTGCTGGCGGTAGCAGTCGTTCAGACGGTGCTGCATGGTCCACATCTGGCCGTTGGAGACGCGGTAGGCAGGCCAGGCCGCAAAGCCAACGCCGTCGCCCGGGTTCTTGGTCAGGTTGGGCAGATCCTGCAGGCGGATGCGCTTGCCATCCTCGCCATGGCAGGTGGCGCACGAGAAATCATGCGAGCCGCCGCGCTGGAAGAATGCGCGCTTGCCCATTTCGTAGGCGATGCGCTCCTGGGGGTTGGACTGCGGCAGGTCGAACTTCATGCCCTTGGATTGGGCGGACACCCAGGTGGCCAGCGCCGTGACGTTGGCGCGCTCGCCCTTGCCCCACTTGCCGTCGATGACTTCCTTGGGGTTGATGCCCTGCAGCGTGCTCATGCAGGTGAGAAGGCGCGATTCGAGATCCTGCACCTCGTTGGTATCGGCAAAGTAACGCGGCAGATGCACGAAGGCACCCTTGACCACGCCCGCGCCCATGCCCAGATCGCATTTTTCGAGTGAGGCGTTTTTCGGGCCACGTGCCTTCTTCCAGAGCTCCTCGCCCTTCATTTCGTAAAGTTCGGCGGGGTTGCCGTCCTGCAGCATCTCGCGGTATTCGTCGATGGCTTCGGTCGTGCTTTTCTGGGCCCATGCCACAGAGGTGGCGATGAGCCCCAGCACTGTGGCCGCCAGGGCCAACTGGTGTGCCTTCATGGTGTGTGTCTCCTAGTTTTGGCGGAAAAAAGGCAGACCCGTGCGCGTGCGTGTCTGCCTCCGGGGGGGCACGTACCGGGTTACGACACCGTGGCTTCGTCGGTGCGTGTGTCGCCCTTGCTGTCCTTCCAGCTCACGCTGACCTTGTCGCCCGCCTTGCCGCCCTTGATGGTGAACTGCAGGAAGGGGTTCTTGGAGACGGCCGGGCCCCATTCGCAGGAGAAGACCTGCTTGTCGTTGAGCTTGGCGGTCACTTCCTGGATCCACCAGGCGGGAATTTTGTTGCCCGAAGAGTCCTTGCGCTGGCCGGACTCCATTTCGTGGCTCATCAGGACGCGCACCAGGACGTTGCCGTCCTTGGCCTGCGCGCGGATTCGCATCGGATCACCCATGGTATTGCTCCTCAATCGATGGTGTTAAATGTTCTGGCGGTGGCGGTGCGTCATCAGCCGCCGCAGCCACCGAGGGTGACCTTGACTTCCTTCTTGGCGAACAGGGCCTTGCCGTCCTTGGTGATCGCCACGGCGTAGACGTCGGAGGTTTCGCCCATCTTGCTGCGCGTGGCGAAGTTGGGCTCGACCTCGGGGGTGACCTGGAACACACTGACCAGCGCGTTCGGGTTCTTCTCGACCAGCAGCACGAGTTCCTTGACGTCGGGCAGCTTGGTGGAGAGCGCGAACGGCACCACGGCGCCGTTTTCGGCGATGTCGGGCGCGGTCAGCGTCACGTCGCTGCTCGCGACTGGGTCGCCGTTCACGCCCAGGCCCTTCAGTGCGTCGTGAATGCCTTTGGCTTCGAACGCGGCCTTGTTGAACGCGAAGGCGTGTTGTGGCAGAAGGCTGGCGCCAGCCACGAGAGCAGCGGCTGCGGCGCTCTGCTTCAGGGTTTGCCTGCGGGTTTGCATCGTTGTCTTCTCCTTCAAGAAATTTGATATTAAGGTTTTAATCAAAAGATATGGAAATATATAAATAAGTCCAATCGATTCTGCCTTTATTTGCCGGCGCCTGCAGCCAGCCACTCGGCGATGGTCTTGATGTCGGTGGCGGGCGCGTCCTGCGGCGGCATCGGCGTTTCACCCCAGATGCCCGAGCCGCCGGAGCGGATCTTGCCTTCGAGGTATTCGGCCTTGCCCGGGTACTTTTGGGCCACGTCGGCAAATGATGGGCCGACGAGCTTGCCTTGCATGTTGTGGCAGCCGGTGCAGCCGAGCTCTTGCGTCAGGGCCATGGCCCTGGCGTGGGGGCTGTCGCTGCCCGCCGGGCCCACCACCTTGACGGGGCCGGCGGCATCGCCCAGCTTGCCTTCCGGTTTGGAGGTGTCGGCGCCGCGCTGCGGGCCCACGGTGCGGTTTTGCTCGCGCAGGTTGCCCCAGACGTTGCGCGCGTGCCCGGGCAATTCGGAGGTGATGGTGGGGGCGGCGGCGCCGCAGTCCTTCATGCAGGCCGTGGCGTGCGTGTCCGGCTTGAGCTTGCCGCTGCCGAATTCATTGCCGGGCCACAGGGCGTGCTGGGTGGTCATGCCGTTGCGGTTCGGGAGCTTTTGCTGCACTTCGGCAATGTTCTTGTTCGACAGGGTGAAATCGGCGGGCACGATGTTGCCCAGGTTGAGCAGGTAGGCGGTGAGCGCGTAGACGTTGTCGGCCGAGAGCGACTTGGGGTTGTCCCAGGGCATCGCGCGGTGGATGTAATCCCAGAGCGTGGAGATCGTCGACACCTTCATCAGCGTGGTGCGGCCAGGGTAGTCCGGGCGCTTGAGGTTGGCCACGTGCCCGCTCTTGATGTCGTCGGCCGTGGTGCCGCCCACGAGCGGATTGAACACCGCGTTGGATTCGCCGAAGATGCCGTGGCAGGTGGCGCAGCGCGCCTCCCACAGATCCTGCCCGTCGTCCACCGAGCCGCTGCCCGCGGGCAGGCCCTTGAAGTCGGGGCGTACGTCGATGTCCCACGCCGCCACCTCCTTGGGCGTGGCGTCGCGCCCGACGTTGGGGAATTTGCCCTGCGACCAGGCGGGCAGGCTGATGGTGACGGCCATCACGCCCAGGGCGATGGCATTACGCAACCTGAACATGTTTCACCTCGCCGTTTTCCTGCACCAGCCACGATTGCACCGCGTTGTTGTGATAGATGGAGCGCGAGCCGCGCACCTCGCGCAGCTGCTTGTAGGTGGGCTGCACGTAGCCCGTTTCGTCCATGGCGCGGCTTTGCACGATGGCGGGCTTGCCGTTCCACACCCAGTCGATGTTGAAGCGTGTGAGGCACTTGCTGAGGACGGGGTTTTCCAGCCGCGCGGTGCGCCAGTTGCGCCCGCCATCGACCGAGACATCCACACGCTTGACCTTGCCGCGACCGGACCACGCCAGGCCCGTGATGTTGTAGAAGCCCGTGGCGAGCAGCGCCTGCCCGCCCGAGGGCGTGCTGATCACGCTCTTGCATTCCTGGATGCTGGTGTACTGGCGGTGCTGGCCATCGGGCATCAGGTCGATGTAGTGCACCGCCTCGTCCTTGGTGGCCCAGGGCATGTCGCCCAGCTCCACGCGACGCAGGTACTTGACCCAGCTCACGCCCTGCACGCCGGGCACGACCAGGCGCAGCGGGTAGCCGTTTTCCGGGCGCAGCATCTCGCCGTTCTGGCCCCAGGCGACGAGCACCTCGCCGCTCTTGACAAGCTCGATCGGGATGGTGCGCGTCATGGCCGAGCCGTCCGCGCCCTCGGCGAGGATGAACTTGCCTTTTTTCAGGTCGGCGCCCGCCATCTCCAGCAGCGTGATGAGCGGCACGCCCGTGTATTCGCAGCATGAGAGCATGCCGTGCGTGTACTGCACCGTGGGCACGGCCACGTTGCCCCAGTTCATGCCGGTGTTGGCGCCGCACTCGATGAAGTGAAAGCGCGAGACGCTGGGCAGCCGCATCAGGTCGTCCATGGTGAAGACCTTGGGGGTCTTGACCAGGCCGTTGATCATGAAGCGGTGCTGCTGCGGGTCGATGTCCCACCAGCCCTGGTGGTGGCGCTCGAAGTGCAGGCCGTTGGGCGTGACGATGCCGAAGAGCGACTGGATCGGCGCAAACGACACCGAGGCCTGGTTGGTCTGCGTCAGGCCTGGGCTCTGGCGGCGCTGCACGTTGCCTTCGTATTTCGAGGGCCGGCCGTAGGGGTGGGCCGCAACCGGCTGGCCCAGACTCGTGCTGTGCCGGGGCAGCTTAAGGATGGCGGGATCGCCGTCGCCCACGCCGGCCGGTTGTCCCGTGGCCCGCGCCGCCACGCCACCGGCCAGTGCGGCCGCGAAGGCGCCTCGGATAAATGCGCGGCGGCCACTGGCGCCTTGGGACTGGATGGCGTCAATATCTGCTCTATCCAGAAAATTCTCCGGTGCCTTGCGCACCAGACCTCGTGCCATGCTGGCGGGTGCCGCTTGGGCCTGTATGTCTGTCATGGCTGTCTGTGGAACATTCGCAAGCGCTTATTTAAACAGAGTTCATGAACTTCCACGCCTAGGGCTTACCCTTGAACGTGCCGCGATTTGATCCATGCGCTTGCCTAATTCTTGAAGTGGTAGTAGGACTCGTTGAGCCAGGCGGCGATGTCGGTCTCTTCTTCGGGAAACAGGTTCAGGTTCAGGCCCGTGTTGCACTGGTTCACCCGTTTGCGCAGTTCATTCACGTTGTGGATGTGCGTGCCGGGGCGGTAGATGTCCTTGCCGTCGTTGCCCCACTTCTGCGCGTGGCAGGCATCGCACTGGCGATCGCTCATGAGCTTGTGACCTTCGGACGGATTGGCACCCTTGAAGGCGTCTGGGGTCTGGGCGCTTGCTGCGCCGACGAGCAGCAGCGCGGCCGCGAGAACCATGGGGTGGTAGGGAGCGTGTGGCATGAGGCCTCCTTGTGCGGGTTGACTATGGAATGTGTAGCTTCAAGCGCAACATGGGCGGGCGCTTGAGCCACATTTCATTTGGATATGGCTTCGCGCGCCTTTTCCAGTCGGCTGTCCAGCATGGCCGAATAGAAGTCGTTGGGGCCGCCGGCCAGGCGCGGCGCCACCTCCCGGCCGTCCTGGCCGAAGAACAGCACCGTGGGTGCGATCTCGATGCCCCAGGCGCGCACCAGCGCCGCGTGCGTGGTGGGTTCGCCCGAGAGCGCCACGGTGGCGCGCGGGTCGAGCATGTTGACCTGCACCACCGGCAGGCCCTCGCGTTCGTGCATGGGCGCGAGGTAGTTGTTGCGCACCACGGCGCAGAACGGGCAGCCATGCAGGCTCACCATGACCACCAGCGGCTGGTGCTGCGCCAGCGCCTGCGCCAGCTCCTGCGTCAGGGCGCTGGAGATGGGCAGGCTGCGCCCCGCCGCGCGCGCGTCCAGCGTCGCCCAGGCGGCGAGCGCGCCGAGCGCCGCCAGCGCATGGCGCCGTGAGGATCGTGCGGGCGCGCCACCTTGCGTCATTTGGCTTGTTGCTCCATGAGGATGTAGGTGTTGTATGCGTTCATGCGGTTGGCGGCGTCGAAGAGCGGCATATGCTGGTACGGGCTCCAGTCCGTTGCCTTGTAGGCCTCGTCGAACGGCGTCATGTCCTCGGCCGCCTGGCCCATGGCCTTGCGCAGATAGATGAGGTAGTCGCGCGTGAACTGCATGTCCTTGCGCGCATCGAGCGAGATCGCGCCGTGGCCGGGAACCACGGCCTTCACGTCGAGCTTGAGCAGGTCGTCGAGTGCCTTGATCCAGTGCCCGCTGTCGGCGTCGCCCACGTAGGGTATGCGGCCGCGAAAGACCAGGTCGCCCGAGTAGAGCACCTTGCGCTCGGGCAGCCAGATGACCACGTCGTCCTGCGTATGCGCCGGGCCGACGGGGATGATCTGAATCTGCGTGTCGCCCACGGTGAGCGTGGTGGGTCCGTTGATCCATTCGTCGGCGGGCACGAGGTGGGTGTTCTCGTCGACCCAGGGCGCGAGGTCGGTGCGCGAGGCCTGCAGCCGCAGCCGCGCGGTTTCCGAATTGAGGTATTCACGCCCGAGCTGCTGCGCGATGATGTGCGCCCCCAGGGCCTTGAAGACCTGCAGGCCGTAGATGTGGTCTGCGTGGTAGTGCGTGAGGATGATGTGCGTGATCGGCTTGGACGTGACTTTGCGGATCTCCGCCACGAAACGCTCGGCCAGCGCGGGCGAACCCAGCGCATCGACGACGACGACGCTGGTGCTGGTGACGATGAAACCGGCGTTGGAGATGAAGTTCTGATTGGCCGATGACCCCATCTCCGACAGACCCTGCACATACCAGCAACCGATGGCCGCCTCGCGCGCCTGCATGTCGGGCAGCGCCGCCAGCGCGCGGCTTGCGAGGCCGCCACCGGCGGCCGCGGCCCATCCCCATTTCAGTAGCGCGCGTCGATTGAGGCTGCCTTGCATGTTCAACTCCGTATTCATAAGCCGTTACTGAAGTGATTGCCGCATTGTGAACGGCTTTGGCCAGGCGTGCAGTTGCGGTGTCAATCGGGCAGTTCGGCGTCCGACTGGTTGAGAAAAACCATCAGGACCAGCAGCGTGATGTGCAGGCGAAAGGCCGCCGTCTGTCCGTTCCATTCGCGTGACTGCCACATCAGGAACCACTCGCCGCCGATCACCATGAAACCGACGAACCAGAGCAGGAAACCCGTGAGTGCGCCGGCCATGGCCCACTGCCTGGCGCGGGCGAACGCCTGCGCGCTCGCGCGCCGCGCACGCCACATGGCGATCGCGCCCCAGGCGAGCAGCGCGGCGGTGAGCGCTTCAAGGGTGATGATGAGGGCGTAGGCCGCGTGCCACAGCGCGGGGGTGTCGATCGCGCGCCAGCGTGCCCGGCTGCCCGTGAAGATCGTGTCCATGGCCAGCACGTGGCGCACGAAGGCGAAGTTGGAGCCGTAATCCGTCAGGTTGTTGAAACTCACCAGCGCGGCGAAGAGGGCAAGGGCGGCTGTCACGGCCACCTTGGCGCAGCGGGTCATCAGCATGCGTGCCATGATAGGCCGCGCGGGAGCGCTGGCGTGCGCTCGCTTGTCCCCATTGATGCGCGGCGCAAAGCCCTGTAACTTCGCGGCTTTGCCCGTATCGGGCGCAGGAGACGTGAATGGCCCAGAACCTCAATCGCCGCCGCCTGGTGCAGGCATTCGCCGCCGTGACCGCGGGCACCCTTGCCGGCCCGGCGCTGGCACGCAATGAGTGTGCCGTTTTCACTCGCCAGACGCAGGCGCAGGTCACGCCCGACGCCGCGCTCGAGCGTCTGCGGGAGGGTAACGCGCGCTTCGTGGCGGGCGAGACGCTGCATTGCGACCTGCGCCAGCAGGTGCGCGAGACGGCAGGCGGCCAGGCGCCGTTTGCCGCCATCGTGGGCTGCATCGACAGCCGCGTGCCTCCCGAGTTGGTGTTCGATCAGCGCATCGGCGATATTTTCGTGGCGCGCGTGGCAGGCAACATCGTCAACGACGACATCCTCGGCAGTTTCGAATTCGCCACGCAGCTCGCAGGTGCGCGGCTCGTCGTGGTGCTGGGGCACACCGAGTGCGGCGCGATCAAGGGCGCGGTCGACGATGCGAAGCTCGGGCACCTCACGGGGCTGCTGGCGCAGATCCGGCCGGCGCTGACCGCGCTCAAATACGAAGGCGTTCCCAGCTCCAAGGACAAGGCGCTGGTGCAGCGCGTGGCCGAGCGCAACGTGCAGGACACCGTCGCGCGCACGGCGCGCGCGCCGGTGCTGGCCGCGCGCGTGCAGGCGGGGCAGCTCAAGGTGGTGGGCGCGATGCACGACGTGGCTACCGGCGAAATCCGCTGGATGTCCTGATCGCAGCCATGAAAAAGGCCACCCGCGGGTGGCCTTTGCCATGCATGCATGCCGGGCTCAGGCGAGCTGCGCGTGCATCTCCTGCACCGAGATCACGCCCAGCTGCTGCATGCTCTTCATGCCTTCCACCGCGGCTTCGGCGCCGAAGATGGTGGTGATGGTGGTCACGCGGTTGGCGAGCGCGCTGGTGCGGATGGCGCGGCTGTCGGCGATGGCGTTGCGGCGCTCCTCCACGGTGTTGATCACGAGCGCGATCTCGCCGTTCTTGATCATGTCCACCACGTGCGGGCGGCCTTCGGTGACCTTGTTCACCGTCTCGCAGGCGATGCCCGCCGCCGTGATGGCGGCCGCGGTGCCGCGCGTGGCGATGAGCGGGTAGCCCATCGCGGCGAGGTCGCGCGCGATCTGCACGGCCTGGGGCTTGTCGTGGTTGCGCACGGTGAGGAACACCTTGCCGATCGGCTCGCCCGCCGCAGGGGGGGGCGGCAGGCGCTCGCCCGCGCCGATCTCGGCCTTGATGTAGGCCTCGCCGAAGGTCTTGCCCACGCCCATGACCTCGCCGGTGGACTTCATCTCGGGGCCGAGGATGGTGTCCACGCCGGGGAACTTGACGAAGGGGAAGACCGCCTCCTTCACGCAGAAGTAGGGCAGTTTGGGTTCTTCGATGATGCCCTGCGTGGCGAGCGTGTCGCCCACCATGCAGCGTGCGGCCACCTTGGCCAGCTGCACGCCCGTGGCCTTGCTGACGAAGGGCACGGTGCGGCTGGCGCGCGGGTTCACTTCGAGCACGTAGATCACGTCCTGCACGCTGCCGTCGGCCTGCTGCTTTTCCTGGATCGCGAACTGCACGTTCATCAGACCGATGACCTGCAGGCCCTCGGCCATCGCCGCGGTCTGGCGCTTGAGTTCGGCCACGGTGGCGCTCTTGAGGTAGTAGGGCGGCAGCGAGCAGGCCGAGTCGCCCGAGTGCACGCCCGCCTGTTCGATGTGCTCCATCACGCCGCCGATGTAGACCTTGCCTTCGCTGTCACGCACCGCGTCCACGTCGCACTCGATCGCGTCCGAGAGAAAGCGGTCGAGCAGCACCGGCGAGTCGTTGGAGACCTTTACCGCCTCGCGCATGTAGCGCTCCAGGCTGGCTTGCTCGTGCACGATCTCCATCGCGCGCCCGCCCAGCACGTAGCTGGGGCGCACGACCAGCGGGTAGCCGAGGTCCGCGGCCTTTTGCAGCGCTTCTTCCTCGGTGCGCGCGGTGGCGTTGGGCGGCTGGCGCAGGCCAAGCTGCTGCAGCAGGTGCTGGAAGCGCTCGCGGTCTTCGGCCGCGTCGATCATGTCGGGGCTGGTACCGATGATGGGAACGCCCTCGGCGGCCAGCGCCAGCGCGAGTTTCAGCGGGGTCTGGCCGCCGTACTGCACGATCACGCCGGTGGGCTTTTCCTTGTCCACGATCTCCAGCACGTCCTCGAGCGTGAGCGGCTCGAAGTACAGGCGGTCGGAGGTGTCGTAGTCGGTCGACACGGTCTCGGGGTTGCAGTTGACCATGATGGTCTCGTAGCCGTCCTCGCGCATGGCCAGCGCCGCGTGCACGCAGCAGTAGTCGAACTCGATGCCCTGGCCGATGCGGTTGGGCCCGCCGCCCAGCACCATGATCTTCTTCTTGCCGGTGGGTGCAGCCTCGCACTCCTCGTCATAGCTCGAATACATGTAGGCGGTGCTGGTCGGGAATTCACCCGCGCAGGTATCGACGCGCTTGTACACCGGGCGCACGCCCAGCGCGTGGCGCGCGTCGCGCACCGCCTTCTCGTCCGTCTTCAGGAGTTTGGCCAGCCTTCTGTCCGAGAACCCTTTGCTCTTGAGCGCGAACAGATCTTCTTTCGATAGCTTGCCGACGGCCTGCCCGCCATGCTGCGCCGTGTGCTCATCCAGTTCGAGCTCGATCTTCACGATCTGCTCGATCTGCGCCAAAAACCACGGATCGATCTTCGTGAGCTGGTGCACCTCGGCGATCGACAGGCCCATGGCGAAGGCGTCGCCGACATACCAGATGCGCTCGGGGCCGGGCGCGCCCAGTTCCTTTTCGAGCAGCTCGCGGTCCTGCGTCTTCTCGTTCATGCCGTCCACGCCGACTTCCAGGCCGCGCAGCGCCTTCTGGAAGCTCTCCTGGAAGGTGCGCCCGATGGCCATCACCTCGCCCACGCTCTTCATCTGGGTCGTGAGGTGGCTGTCGGCGGTGGGGAATTTCTCGAACGCGAAACGCGGCACCTTGGTGACGACGTAGTCGATGGAAGGCTCGAACGAGGCGGGTGTGATGCCGCCGGTGATGTCGTTCCTGAGCTCGTCCAGCGTGTAGCCGACGGCCAGCTTGGCCGCGACCTTGGCGATGGGAAAGCCCGTGGCCTTGGAGGCGAGCGCGGACGAGCGGCTCACGCGCGGGTTCATCTCGATGACGATCATGCGGCCGTTGGCCGGATTGACGGCGAACTGCACGTTGGAGCCGCCGGTGTCCACGCCGATCTCGCGCAGGATGGCGATGCTCGCGTCGCGCATCACCTGGTATTCCTTGTCGGAGAGCGTCTGCGCCGGCGCCACGGTGATCGAGTCGCCGGTGTGCACGCCCATGGGGTCGAGGTTCTCGATCGAGCAGATGATGATGCAGTTGTCCGCGTGGTCGCGCACGACTTCCATCTCGAACTCTTTCCAGCCGAGCAGCGACTCCTCGATCAGGAGCTCGTGCGTCGGCGAGGCCTCCAGGCCGCGCTTGCAGATGGTCTCGAATTCCTCGGGGTTGTAGGCAATGCCGCCGCCAGTGCCGCCGAGCGTGAAGCTGGGGCGGATCACGGCTGGAAAGCCCACTTTCTTCTGCACCGCCCAGGCATCGTCCATGCTGTGCGCGATGCCCGAGCGCGCCGACTCCAGCCCGATACGCGTCATCGCGTCCTTGAACTTGAGCCGGTCCTCGGCCTTGTCGATGGCTTCGGGCCTGGCGCCGATGAGCTCGACGCGGTACTTGTTGAGCACGCCGTTGCGCCAGAGATCAAGCGCGCAGTTGAGCGCGGTCTGCCCGCCCATGGTCGGCAGGATGGCGTCGGGGCGTTCCTTGGCGATGATCTTCTCGACCGTCTGCCAGGTGATGGGCTCGATGTAGGTGATGTCGGCCGTGGCCGGGTCGGTCATGATGGTGGCGGGGTTGCTGTTGATCAGCACCACGCGGTAGCCCTCCTCGCGCAGCGCCTTGCAGGCCTGCACGCCGGAATAGTCGAATTCGCACGCCTGGCCGATGATGATGGGGCCGGCGCCGATGATGAGGATGGTCTTGAGGTCTGTGCGTTTGGGCATGGTGTTCTTGCCTTAATTGTTTTGCGGTGCGCTGGCCGGGCGCGTTGTCAGGCGCTGCAGCAGCTTTTGCGCGCGCTCGGCGGGCAGGTTCTTCTGCATGAGCTGCAGCAGGCCGTCGCCCTCCACGAGCGGGCGCAGCACGGCGGCTTCGGCGTCGTGAAAGCTCGCGTCCCACTCGGCGAGCGTGCCATCGAAGGTGGCGTCGTCCCAGGTTTTGCCCTTGGCCACGAGCGTGACGAGCGGCATGGCCTTGCGCTCGATGAAGGCCTTCTTGTAGGGCTTTTGCTGCCAGCGCTCGACAAACCAGGCGCGGTGCGCGGGCTCGAGCGTGAGCAATCGCCTGGCGACGGCCTTTTCGAGCATGGCTTGCGGGAAGCTGAAGAGTTTCATGGCGCTGGTGCGTGGCTCAGCCGGCCTTGGCCGCGTGGATCAGGTCGGTGAAGCGGTCGAACAGGTAGTCCACGTCGTGCAGGCCGGGCGAAGCCTCGGGGTGGCCCTGGAAGCTGAACATGGGCTTGGTCTTGCACTTCATGCCCTGCAGCGTGCCATCGAACAGGCTGACGTGCGTGGCGCGCAGGCTGTCGGGCAAATCCTTCATGTCCACCGCGAAGCCGTGGTTCTGGCTGGTAATGGCCACGCGGCCGTTGTCCAGGTCTTTCACCGGGTGGTTGGCGCCGTGGTGGCCGTGCGTCATCTTGAAGGTCTTGGCGCCGCTGGCCAGCGCCATGATCTGGTGGCCCAGGCAGATGCCGAACACCGGAATATCGCTGGCCATGATCTCGCGCACCGCAGCCACCGCGTAGTCGCACGCGGCGGGGTCGCCGGGGCCGTTGGAGAGGAAGATGCCGTCGGGCTTCATCGCGAAGACCTCGGCCGCCGGTGTCTGCGCGGGCACGACGGTGACGCTGCAGCCGCGCTCGGCCAGCAGACGCAGGATGTTGCGCTTGATGCCGAAGTCGTAGGCCACCACGCGCCAGCGCGGCTCGGTCAAGGTGCCGTAGCCCTTGCCAAGCTGCCACTTGGTCTGATTCCAGGTGTAGGTTTCCCTCGTGGAGACCACCTTGGCCAGGTCCAGTCCCGTCATGTCGGGCACGGCCCGCCCGGCGGCGACGGCCTCGTCGATGCGCGCCGGCGTGACGGTTTCGCCCTCGGCCAGCGCCACGATGGCGCCGTTTTGCGCCCCGTGTTCGCGCAGGTGGCGCGTCAAGCGCCGGGTGTCGATGTTGGCGATCGCCACCGTGGCGTGGCGCCGCAGGTAGGCGGGCAGCGTCTCGCCCATGCGCCAGTTGCTCGCGAGCAGCGGCAGATCCTTGATGACGAGGCCGGCGGCATGCACCTGGCCGGATTCGTTGTCTTCCTCGTTGGTGCCGTAGTTGCCGATGTGCGGGTAGGTGAGCGTGACGATCTGGCGGCAGTAGCTCGGATCGGTGAGGATTTCCTGGTAGCCGGTCATCGCGGTGTTGAACACCACTTCACCGCAGGCGCTGCCAGCGGCCCCGATCGAGTTGCCTGTGAAGACCGTTCCATCGGCCAGCGCCAGAATCGCGGGCGGGAAGGTGGGCTTGAGTGACGAAAGCACGGGTTTCTCCGAAAAGCTCGGGTCGCCCGGTCGCGCTCGGAAGGAATGCATCCTGGGCGCGGTTTTCGAAGCTTGCTTTGGATGCTGCCGGGCGACTGTTGTATGGAAAAGCCTTTCATTTTAATGCTTTGCGCCACGGCTCGCCCGGCGGGTGTGAAAAACGGCACAGGGCGTCGCCGTTGCCGGGTGTGACAATGCAGGCATGAGCGCTTCCGTCAATGCCGATCCAGCCGAGCTGGAAAAATTTTCCGAGCTGGCCCACCGCTGGTGGGATGCCGAGGGCGAGTTTCGTCCGCTGCATCAGATCAACCCGCTGCGCCTGGCGTGGATCGACGGCATCGCCGCTCTGGCGGGCAAGCAGGTGCTGGACGTGGGCTGCGGCGGCGGCATTCTGGCTGAGGCCATGGCGCGCAGCGGTGCCCGGGTCACGGGCATCGACCTCGCCACCAAGCCGTTGCGCGTGGCGCAACTGCATGCGCTGGAGGCGGGCGTGAGCGGCCTGAACTACCGCGAGGTGAGCGCCGAGGCGCTGGCTGACGAGGCCCCGGCGAGCTTTGATGTGGTGACGTGCATGGAAATGCTCGAACACGTGCCGGATCCGGCTTCGGTGGTGGCGGCCTGTGCGCGGCTGGTCAGGCCCGGCGGCTGGGTGTTTTTTTCCACCATCAACCGCAACCCCAAATCCTTCGCGTTCGCCATCGTGGGCGCGGAATACGTGCTCAAGCTGCTGCCGCGCGGCACGCACGAGTGGAGCCGCTTCATCACGCCCAGCGAACTGGCCGCCGCCTGCCGCGCGGCGCAGCTGGACGTGCGGCAGATGCGCGGCATGCAATACAACCCGCTCACACGCCGCTACTGGCTGGACGGCGACACGCGTGTGAACTATCTCGTTGCCACGCAGCGGCCTGCGGCATGAGCGGCGCGGTGTTTCATGGCGTGCGGGCGGTGCTGTTCGATCTGGACGGCACCTTGATCGACAGCGCGCCGGACCTGGGCGCCGCCGCCGAGCAGATGCGCGTGGCGCGGGGCCTGGCACCGCTGGGCGTGGCCCGCTATCGTTCGTCGGCCGGCATGGGTGCGCGCGGCATGATGAGCGTGGCTTTTGGCGTGACGCCCGAGCAGCCCGGGTTTGCCGCGCTGCGCGAGGAATTTTTCGACCGTTACGAGGCCTGCATACACGACAGCACACGAGTGTTCGAGGGTGTGCCGCCGCTCGTCGATGCGCTGCGGGAGCGGGGCCTCAGGTGGGGCGTGGTCACCAACAAGTACGAGCGTTTCACGCGGCTCATCGCGGCGCGGCTGCCGCTGTTTTCAAGCAGCAGCTGCCTGGTGAGCGGCGACACCACGGCGCACCTCAAGCCCAACCCCGCATCGCTGCTGGAGGCCTGCAAGCGGCTCGATCTGGCGCCGTCGCAGTGCATCTACGTGGGGGACGATGAGCGCGACGTGGCGGCCGGGCAGGCGGCCGGGATGGGGACGGTGGCGGCGCTCTATGGGTATCTCGGCGTGGACGCCCGGGCGCATGAGTGGGGAGCGGATGCGAGCATCGGGCATCCGATGGAGTGTTTGGGGTTGCTGGGGTAGTTTTTTCCCCTTGCCCCTTTGGGGAGAGGGCTGGGGCCTGGGGCTTTCGCATCACCCTGTTCTTCGCACGGTTCCGGGGCCGGGGCGAGACCCGGCTCCCCAATCGTGCAAAGCGCAGGGCAACGCAAAGCAAAGCCCCCTCTCACAACAACAGTTCCCCCACCCGCTCCCGCACCTTCGGCAACAACTCCCGCTCGAACCATGGGTTCTGCTTGAGCCAGCCATTGTTGCGCGGGCTCGGGTGCGGCAGCACCAGCGTGTGCGGCCACCAGCGCTGCCATTGCCGCACGGCTTCGGTCACGCCGAGTTTTCTGGCTTCGGGTACGTGCCAGGCCAACGGGTAGATGCCGATCACCACGGTGAGCTCGATGGCCGGCAGCTGCGCCATCACGCGCTTTCTCCACAGCGGCGCGCATTCGGGGCGCGGGGGCGCGTCGCCCGAGCCCTTGGCCGCGCGGCCGGGGTAGCAGAAGCCCATGGGCACGATGGCGACCTTCTCGCGGTCGTAGAACACCTCTTCGCTCATGCCCAGCCACTCGCGCAGGCGCCGGCCGCTCGCGTCGTTGAACGGAATGCCCGTCTGATGCACCTTGATGCCGGGGGCCTGGCTCGCGAGCAGGATGCGCGCGCCGTGGCCCGCCTGCAGCACTGGGCGCGGGCCCAGCGGTAGGAAGGGGGCGCAGACGCTGCAGGCGCGGATGTCGCGCAGGAGGGTGTCGAGGGATTTTCTGGAGGCCATGCGCGCGATTGTCCGGCGTGGCGGTCCGGGCGGCCGCTACCATCGTGGATGTCACTACTCATGTCTGCCGCCGCCATGAAGCCCGCGCCTTCCCATGTGCCCCTGGCCGAGCGTCTGCGCCCGCGCTCGCTCGATGAGGTGATCGGCCAACCGCAGGTGCTCGGGCCGGGCAAGCCGCTGCGCCTGGCGTTCGAGTCCGGGCAGCCGCATTCGTGCATCCTCTGGGGCCCTCCGGGCACGGGCAAGACGACGATCGCGCGGCTGATGGCGCAGGCCTTCGACGCGCAGTTCATCGCGATCAGTGCGGTGCTGGGCGGCGTCAAGGACATCCGCGAGGCGGTCGAGCTGGCCGAGAAGGCGCGGGACAGTCTCACGCCGCAGCGCACCATCGTCTTCGTCGATGAGGTGCACCGCTTCAACAAGGCGCAGCAGGACGCCTTCCTGCCGCACGTGGAAAGCGGCTTGTTCACCTTCGTCGGCGCGACCACCGAAAACCCCTCGTTCGAGGTGAACTCCGCGCTGCTCTCGCGCGCCACGGTCTATGTGCTGCAGCCGCTCACGCCCGACGATTTGAAGCAAATCGTGGTCAAAGCGCAGGCCCAGCAAGCGCTCCCAGCTATCGAAAGCGATGCGATCGAACGGCTGGTGGCCTATGCCGATGGCGATGCGCGGCGCCTCTTGAACACGCTGGAGCAGCTCGCGATCACCGCCGCGCAGGCCCGGGTGGAGACGATCACCGATGCCTGGCTCATCGCCACGCTCGGTCAGCAGATGCGCCGCTACGACAAGGGCGGCGAGCAGTTCTACGACACCATTAGCGCGCTGCACAAGTCGGTGCGCGGCTCCGACCCCGACGCGGCGCTGTACTGGCTGGTGCGCATGCTCGATGGCGGGGCCGACCCGCGGTATCTCGCGCGGCGCATCGTGCGCATGGCGTGGGAGGACATTGGCCTGGCCGACCCGCGCGCGATGCAGATCACCAGCGAAGCGGCGCAAACGTATGAGCGCCTGGGCAGCCCCGAGGGGGAACTGGCGCTGGCGCAGGCGGTGATCTACCTGGCCGTCGCGCCCAAGAGCAATGCGGGTTATGTCGCCTACAAGAGGGCGCGCGCCCTGGTGGAAAAGGAGGGCACGCGGCCGGTGCCGCTGCATCTGAGAAACGCCCCGACCAAGCTCATGAAGCAGCTCGACTACGGCAAGGGCTACCGCTACGCGCACGACGAGGAGGGCGGTTTTGCCGCGGGCGGGACCTACCTGCCCGAGGGCATGGAGCCGCCCAACTTTTACGAGCCCGTGCCGCGCGGGCTGGAAATCAGGATCGCCGAGCGCCTGCGCGAGCTGCGGGCGCGCAATGCGCGTGCCGAAGGGCACGACCCCGCGCAGGAGTGACCCGCCGCGCCGCTCAGGCCACGGCCACGCGCATCATGTTGGTGGTGCCGCTTTCGCCGAAGGGCACGCCCGCCAGGATCACGATGGGGCGCCCGGGCTGAGCGAAACCCTGTTCGCGCGCCACGGCCGTGGCCATGGGGGCGAGCTCGTCGAGCGAGGTGGGGTCGGGCACGTGCATGGAGTGCACGCCCCAGGCGAGCGCCAGCTTGCGCGAGGTCGCCAAGTGCGGCGACAGGCTCAGGATGGGCGCCTGGGGCCGCTCGCGCGCGGCGCGCAGGCTGGTGTGGCCGCTGCTGGTGTAGCAGACGATGGCATCGGCCCTGAGCAGCGCGGCGGCGCTGCGCATGGCGCTGCACACGGCCTGCGTCACGTTGTGCGTGTCCGCCTCGGTCGCCGCCTGCGAGGCTTCGATGAATTCGCGGTACTGCGGGTCGGCCTCGGTGCCTTCGATGATGCGGTTCATCATCGTGACCGCCTCCTCCGGGTACTGGCCCGCGGCCGATTCGGCCGAGAGCATCACCGCGTCGGCGCCGTCGTAGATCGCGGTGGCCACGTCCGAGGCCTCGGCCCGCGTGGGCACGGGGCTCGTGATCATGGATTCGAGCATCTGCGTGGCGACGATCACCGGCTTGCCGAGCTTGCGGCAGAGCTTGACGATGCGCTTCTGGATCGCGGGCACCTGCTCGGCCGGCATCTCCACGCCGAGGTCGCCGCGCGCCACCATCACCGCGTCGGTGGCGGCCACGACCTCACCGAGCCGCTCGACGGCCGAGGGTTTTTCGAGCTTGGCCAGCAGCGCCGCGCGCCCGGCGATGAGCCCGCGCGCCTCGGTGAGGTCTTCGGGGCGCTGCACGAAGGACAGGGCGATCCAGTCGGCGCCGAGCGAGAGCGCGGTCTCCAGGTCGGCGCGGTCCTTGGCCGTGAGCGCCGAGATCGGCAGCACCACGCCGGGCACGTTCACGCCCTTGCGCTCGGACAGGCGCCCGCCCACGAGCACCGTGGTGTCGGCGCTCGCGGCGTCGCAGCGCTGCACGCGCACGCGCAGCTTGCCGTCGTCCAGCAGCAGTTCGGCGCCGGGCACGAGCGCGGCGAAGATCTCGGGGTGCGGCAGGTTCACGCGCTCGGCGTTGCCCGGCGCCGGGTCCAGGTCGAAGCGGAATGCCTGGCCCTCCCCGAGCTGCACCGGGCCGTCGGCGAAGCGGCCCACGCGCAGTTTCGGCCCCTGCAGGTCCGCGAGGATGGCGATGGGGCGGCCGGTCTCGCGCTCCACCTCGCGCACCGCGGCAAAGCGCGCGGCGTGGTCCTCGAGCGTGCCGTGACTGAAGTTCATGCGGAACACGTCCGCCCCCGCCAGGAAGAGCTGGCGGATCATGGCGAGGTCGGAACTCGCGGGGCCCAGGGTGGCGACGATCTTGGCGCGGCGTGTGCGGTGCATGGTGGTGGTGTGTGTTTCAGGCTTCGATGAGCACGACGCGGAAATCGTTGACGTTGGTGAGCGTGGGGCCGGTGATCACCGAATCGCCCAGCGCTTCGAAGAAGCCGTGGCCGTCATTGTCGTCCAGGCTTTGGCGTGGCTGGATGCCCTGGGCAAAGGCGCGCGCGAGCGTCTCGGGCCCGGCGATGGCGCCGGCGATGTCCTGCATGCCGTCCACGCCGTCGGTGTCGCCCATGAGTGCGTGGATGCGCGGGTGGCCGCGTGTCGCCAGCGCGAACGAGAGCAGGCATTCGACGTTGCGCCCGCCCCGGCCCTTGCCGCGCAGCGTCACCGTCGTCTCGCCGCCCGAGAGGATGGCGCAGGGCGCCTGGAAGGGCTGGCCGCGCCCCGCCACCTGCAGCGCCAGCGCCGCGAGCACCTTGCCGACGTCGCGCGCCTCGCCCTCGACGGCATCGCTCAGGATGTGCGGCGTGTAGCCCTGCTGCGCGGCGACGGCGGCCGCGGCCTGCAGCGCCTGCTGCGGCGCGGCGACGATGTGCGTGCGGCTGCCCGCCAGGCGTGGGTCGTCCGGCTTGATGGATTCGCCCGCGCCGCTCTCCAGCACCCGCTGCACCTGCGCGGGCAGCGCGATGGCGTAGCGCTGCACGATCGCGAGCGCGTCGGCGCAGGTGCTCGCGTCGCCCACCGTGGGGCCGGAGGCGATGTCGCAGGGCGCGTCGCCCGGCACGTCCGAGAGCAGCAGCGTGATGACGCGCGCCGGGTGGCAGGCCACGGCGAGGCGCCCGCCCTTGATCGCGGAGAGGTGCCGACGCACGGTGTTCATTTCGCCGATGCTCGCGCCGCTGGCGAGCAGGGCCCGGTTGATCGCCTGCTTGTCCTGCAGCGTGAGGCCGGGCAGGGGCAGCGGCAGCAGCGCCGAGCCGCCGCCCGAGATCAGGCACAGCACCACGTCGTCGGCCGTGAGGCTCTCGGCCAGCGCCAGCAGGCGTTGCGCGGCCGCCAGGCCCGCCGCGTCGGGCACGGGGTGCGCGGCCTGCACGATCTCGATGCGCTCGCACGGTACGGCGTAGCCGTAGCGTGTGACGACGAGGCCGGTCAGCTCACCCGGCCAGTGATCCTCGACCGCTTGCGCCATGGCGGCCGAGGCTTTGCCCGCACCGATCACCACCAGCCTGCCCCTGACCTCGTCGGGCCGGGGCAGGTAGGGCGGCACGCACAGGGCCGGTTGCGCCGAGGCAATGGCGGCTTCGAACATCGCGCGCATGAGATCGGCAGCGGTCATGATGCATTATGGGTTCAGAGCGCTTGAGGGGCTTGACCGATTTCGAAGTTGGAAAGCGTTTCGAGCGCGCGCACCATGCCCGAGTGATCCCAGGCCGATCCGCCGTGCGCCGCGCAGGCGCTGAAGAGCTGCTGCGCGGTGCCCGTGGCCGGCAGCGCCAGGCCTAGCTGGCGCGCGGCCGTGAGAGCGAGGTTCAGATCCTTCTGGTGCAGCGCGATGCGAAAGCCCGGGTCGAAGGTGCGGCGGATCATGCGCTCGCCCAGGATGTCGAGGATGCGCGAGCTGGCCAGCCCGCCGAGCAGTGCCTCGCGCACCCTGGCCGGGTCGGCACCGGCGCGCGCGGCAAACAGCAGGCCTTCGGCCACCGCGTTGATGGTGAGCGCCACGACGATCTGGTTGGCGACCTTGCAGGTCTGGCCGTCGCCCGTGCCGCC
>OFIS01000428.1_pt1 | contig 24273 bp, 20 predicted proteins | sample 1775071 | NCBI WGS metagenome assembly OFIS01 (sample SAMN08195774, study PRJEB24354) | sludge metagenome | isolation source: sludge from phenol fed wastewater aerobic bioreactor C | place: India: Nagpur | collected 2016-09-17
GGCCGAGCAGGTCGGCACGCCGTTCGAGATCTACAACCGTCCGGCGACCAAGTTCGTCGCCAATTTCGTAGGCACCCTCAACGTGCTGGAGGGCAAGGTCACCGATGCTGCCTCGGGTAAGGTGCAGGTGGACACCCAGGAAGTCTCGCTGAAAGGCAAGCTGAACGGTTCGAAGTCCGGCGACACACTGTCACTGGCGCTACGGCCTGAAGCGATTTCGCTCGGTCGCCAGCCCGGCCGCGACTCCAGCCTGTTGGGCGAAATCGTCGAGGTTCATTTCCTTGGCTCGGTTATCCGCGTCCGCGTCGGCATTGGCGGCAGCATGGTGTCGCTCGACACGTTCAACAATTCGGCGACGCCGCCGCCGGCTGTCGGAGAGAAGGCGGAGATTTCCTTCTCGTCTGGCGACATGCTGGTGTTGCACTAGCTGTTGATCGTCAAGAACACGTCCGCTCGGTAGGCTGCCGACGATTTTTGATCGAGGTGGCTGGGGCGGATCGTGATGATCTATCACGTCACCGCGAACGCGATTGGCAGCCGGCGAGCCAGGCAACAGCCACCAGGCATGGCAAGGGAATTTAGCTGAACCAGACGCCGTGACAACGACCGGTCGGGCGGCTATAGAGCGACTCGGTGGGGCTCGGAATTTTGTTCATGAGCACAAGATGCAGACGGACCAAGCAGAGCCATCGTCAAGAGCAAGATTTTCCAGCCGGCTTGCCTAGTATTTCCAGCGATCTGGTTACTCGAAGCGCGAGGGTTCTTGACTGATGGCCGATAGCCAATTGCTCAGCTGGGAAGATGCAGTACGCTGGCTGCTTGCCCAACCCGATCAGGCCGAACTCGCGCGCGCGGCCTATTTTGACCAGCCGACCTCCGTCTCGGCGCGCCGCTATCACGAAAGCGCTGAATTCGCCGAGCTGCGCCGCTACCTGCCCAAGCGGCCTGGGCGCGCGCTCGATCTCGGGGCCGGCAATGGGATCCTCTCCTTCGCCCTCGCGAAGGATGGCTGGCAGGTAACGGCTGTCGAACCGGACCCCAGCGACCTGATCGGCGCCGGCGCAATCCGGCAGCTTTCCAGGGACACCGGTGTGGCGATCGATGTCGTCGAGGCCTTCGGAGAGGCGATCCCGCTGGAAGCCGCGAACTACGATCTGGTCATCGCCCGGCAGGTGCTGCATCACGCCAACGAGATCGGACAGTTCTGCCGCGAAATGGCGCGATTGACGCGGCCCGGTGGCCTTGTCATCACGCTTCGCGATCACGTCATCTCAGGCCCGTCGCAACTCCCGGCGTTCTTTGAGAAGCACCCGCTGCATCATCTCTATGGCGGCGAGAACGCCTTCGAGATCGGGCAGTACAGGGCAGCGCTGACGGGCGCCGGCCTGCGGATCAAGCATGAGCTTGGATCGCTGGCCTCGGTGATCAATTACGCCCCGATGACCCGGGATCAGATCCGCAAGGGGATCGCCGACCAGGTCGGCGGCAGACTTCCCTTCCTGGCCGGGCCACTGAGGCTCGGTTTGGCATGCCTGCCCTTTGGTGCCATCAGCGCCGTCGCGACCTCCGTCGACAGGCGTCCCGGTCGTCTCGTGTCGTTCATCTGCGAGAAGGGCCATCGCGGCGACGGCTGAAAGACTGCTCGGCCAAGCCATCGTTTAGGCCGATATCGAGACCGCCGCGCACTTCTCTTCGAGAAGACAAACCGAGATACAGACACAAGCAATGATCACCGCCGGATTCACGCTTATCGGTCGCGGCAACTGGTCGGGTGGAGAAACCTACCTGCGCAACATGCTTGGTGTCATCTCCGGTGAACTGGCCGGAAAGATGCAGGCCAAGCTGTTCCTGACCCCGGAACAGGCGGAAAAGATCGGCACGTCGATGGATGCATTCCTGGCCGCGCCGCCGATCGTTGACGAGAAAGTCGCCGGTTTTGGCCGCGGCCGCAACGCCATCCGCGCACTGGTTGGTGGCAGTGACGCCGACGCGGCGCAATTGATGGGTCGCGAAGGTGTCGACGTGGTCTTTGAGCCGGCGCAGTTCTACGGCAACCGGTTCCCGATTTCCGTCGTGTCGTGGATACCCGATTTTCAGCACCGGCATCTGCCGCATCTGTTCTCGCGCGCTGCCTGGTGGCGTCGCGACCTCGGCTTTCGGCTCCAGACTTCGGGCCGGCGCATCATCCTGCTGTCGAGCGGGGATGCAGGCAAGGATTGCGAGACGTATTATCCGGCGTCACGCGGCAAGACGGCGGTCGTCCGGTTCGCGATCGATCTCGATCCGGCGCCTCACATTGCGCGGCAGGCGGAAGTCATCGCGCGCTATGAGCTGCCGCAGCGCTATTTTTATCTGCCGAACCAGTTCTGGTCTCACAAGAACCATGGGCTGGTGGTCGAGGCCCTGGCGCACATATCGGCGAATGGCGGGCTCGAGAAGGTCGCCCCCGTGATCCTGACCGGGCGCACCGAAGACCCACGCGACCCGCAGCATTTCGAACGTTTGATGGCAAGGGCCAAGGCCGCCGGTGTGTCGGGGCATTTCCGCCATCTGGGCCTCGTGCCCTATGCGGACGTGTTCGGCCTCAATGCTGCCTCCGATGCCCTCATCAACCCTTCGCTGTTCGAGGGCTGGTCGACCACCGTCGAGGAGGCCAAGGCGCTGGGCACCCGGATGCTCCTCTCCGACATCAGCCTTCACCGGGAGCAGGCGCCCGGCGCGGCGTTCTTCCCGACCGACAATCCCGTGGCGCTGGCATCGGCCATGGTCGCTCTGTCCCAAGGGCCTGCGCTCGAACGTGAAGCCTCGGAGAAGCTCCGCGCCGATCACGTGGCGCGCCGCCAGATGTACGCAGATGCTCTTCTTGAAGCTTTCCGGCGCGCCAAGGCGCTTCGCTGACTGTCAGGACGCCGGCGGCCGGTGACCAGCCCTAGGAATGGCCAACAAAGGGTCGCCGTCGACAGCACCGATCGTGTGCTTGCCCCTGCCGACCATCGCGTTTCGCGGCTATAACAGGCCATGGCGCTTTTCGAACTGACCCTCATCCTGCTCTTGATCGCCGTCGCCCTGACGGCGTTGTCGCGTTGGCTGGAGGTTCCGTATCCCTCGCTGCTTGCATTGGCCGGGGTTGGGATTGCCTTCCTGCCCGGCGCGCCGACGATCGAGATCGACCCTGAACTGGCGCTTGCCCTCTTTATCGCGCCGGTGCTTCTCGACGCGGCCTATGACACATCGGTGCGCGATCTCAAGCGCTACCGCCTGTCCCTGGTTCTGCTGGCGCTTGGCGCCGTCGTCTTCACCACGGCGGTCGTCGCCCTTCTCGGCTGGAAGATGGCCGGTCTGCCGATCGCTGCGGCGATCGCGCTTGGCGCCATCGTCGCTCCGCCGGACGCCGTGGCTGCGGGCGCCGTGCTCGGTCAGTTCAAGGTGCCGCACCGCATCATGGCAATCCTGCAGGGCGAAAGCCTGCTCAACGATGCCACGGCGCTCTTGATCTACCGGATATCGGTTTCGGCCGCCATCGGTTCGCTGGTGCTGCGGGATGCCTTGCCGGTTATCCTGCTGTCGACTGTCGGCAGCGTTGCCGCCGGCTATCTCTTCGGTCGTTTTTCGCTGCTGACACTGTCACGGATCGAAGATGCGGCAAGCGGCACGGTGGTGCAGTTCGCCGGAACATTCGCCGTCTGGATCATCGCCGACAGGATCGGCCTTTCGGCCATCATCACCATCGTCGTCTACGCCATAACGATCGCGCGCACGGCTCCGCGCAGGATGTCGGCCAGAAGGCGTGTCAGCAGCTATTCCGTCTGGGAACTGGCGGTGTTCGTGCTCAACGTGCTGGCTTTCGTGCTGATGGGCCTGCAGGCGCGGTCGATCGTCGCCCGGCTCTCCGGCGATGGGCAAGGCGAGGCATTTCTCTTCGCGGCAACGGTGCTGCTTGCCGTCGTGGTGGCGCGCCTCGTCTGGGTTCTGGGTTACGTTGCGGTCATCCGGTGGTTCGGCCGCTTCGATGGCGAAGGACGAAGGCGAGACGCGCCGACGTTTCGCGGCGCCGTGCTCGTCGGCTGGTGCGGCATGCGAGGGTTGGTGACGCTGGCGGTGGCTTTCGCGTTGCCCGCCAATTTCCCTGGTCGCGATCCAATCGTTCTGGCGGCCTTCGCGGTCGTCCTGGGCACGCTGGTGCTGCAGGGCATGAGCCTGAAGCCCTTGCTACGCCTGCTGAATTTCGAGCCGGATACGACCATCGACCGCGAAGTCGCCCAGGCGCGCGTTGCCGTCATGCAGGCCGCGCTCGACGTGTTGAGCCGCAAGACCTCGGCCGCCGCCGCCGTCGTGCGCGAGCAGTATGAAGCCCAGCGCCTGGTCGCGGAAAGCCCTGGGGATGCACAGGCAGCGACCGAGTATGACCGGTTGCGCCTCTATGCGATCAACCGGCAACGCGACACGCTCGAGGAACTGCGCCGCAACGGGACGATCGGTGACGAGGCCTATCACCGGCTGGAGGAGGAGATCGACTGGCAGGAACTCGCGGCTTCGCCGCCGGGCCGGTTCCAGCCGCTGACCACCTGATCCCGGTAGCACCGCGCGCGTCGCGATCCTCGAGCTAGCAACAGCAGTAAAAAATGAACCGCATTGGACTATGCTTGCTGGCGGCCCGGTCCATTGCAAGCCCGGGGCGAAGCCGCTACTTCCATCACCAAAACTGAGCCGGTTAATCAATGAAGCTCGTCAGCTACAACATCCAGTACGGGTTTGGCGGCGACGGCCGCTACGATCTTGCGCGTGCCGCGCGCGTCGTTGCGGGCGCCGACATCATTGCGCTGCAGGAAGTGGAGCGGCACTGGCGGCGCACCAATCTGGACGACCAGCCGGAAATCCTGTCGCGTCTCTTGCCCGACTACCACTGGGTGTACGGCCCGGCCTTCGACATGGATGCCAGCGAAAGCCGAGATGGCCGCGTCGTCAACAGGCGGCGCCAGTTCGGCACCATGGTGCTGTCGAAACTGCCGATCGTGTGGTCGCGGCTGCATGCGCTGCCGATGCGGCGCACGGTGCGCCCGCTCAATACCCGCAACGCCGCGCTCGAATGCATGATCCGCACGCCCGCCGGCCCGGTGCGCGTGTTCTCGCTGCACCTTGCCCACATTGCGGCCGAGGAGCGGCTCGAGCAGATCGACTATCTGCTCGGCGAACATCGCCGGGCTGTCTCGGAGGGCGGTCCATGGAGCGGCGCTGACGACGAGCCCTCGCGCGAATGGACGCATGGCGAGCCCGAGCCGGAGAATCCGCTGGCGGCGATCTGGATGGGCGATTTCAACATGGAGCCGGGCAGCGCCGAGTACCGGCGCATCGTCGGCGGCACGCCCTACCATCGCGGCGCCGCCTATCGCGACGGCTTCGTCGACGCTGCGGCCTTCGCGGCCGAACCGGCGGCCGACTTCCACACCCATGAGAAGATCATCGACGGCAGGCTGGCGAAGCGCCGGCTCGATCATTGCTTCGTCGGCGGCATGCTGGCCGACCGCGTGCGTTCGGCCAGCGCCGATATCGGTGAGATCGCCTCGGACCACTTCCCCGTGCGCGTGGACATCGATCTGGAGACGCCCGGCCTGACCGCCCGGCACGGAGGCGGATGAGCCTGACATGACGCCTTTCGTCTTCATGGCGGTGCTCGCCGCCGCGGCCATGCACGCAATCTGGAACGCATTGGTCAAGGTCCATCTCGACCGCTTCATGTCGATCACGCTGATGACGCTCGGCATGGGCGTGGCCGCGTTGGTGTGCCTTCCGTTCGTCGAGGTGCCCAAGGCTGAGGTGTGGCCCTATATCATCGCCTCGGTGATCTTCCACATGGGCTATCGCACCTTCCTCATCGGCGCCTATCAGGCGGGGGATTTCGCGCAGACCTATCCGCTGGCGCGCGGCACCGCGCCGCTGCTGTCGGCGCTGGGCGCAATCTTCCTCGTCGCGGAGACGCCGGCGCCGGTCGCCATCCTCGGCATCGTGCTGTTGTGCGCCGGCACGCTGGTCATGTCCTTTCGCGGCGGCGCGCATCTGGAAAAGCTCAACCTGCGCGCCGTCGGTTATGCGCTGGGCACCTCCATCTTCATCGCCAGCTACACGCTGTCCGATGGCAGCGGCGCGCGCATGGCCGCGACTGCGTCCAGCTATGCCGCCTGGCTGTTCGTCTGCGACGCGGCCTGGGCGCTGGTGCTTTGCGTCATTTTCCGGGGGCCGGGCTCGCTGCCTGTGCTGGCGCGTGACTGGAAGACGGGGCTGTTCACCGGCGTGCTCAGCGGCGCCGCCTACTGGATCGCCATGTGGGCGATGACCAAGGCGCCCATCGCCTCGGTGGCGGCATTGCGCGAGACGTCGATCCTGTTCGCCATGATGATCTCGGTCTTTGCGCTCGGCGAGAAGATGACCGGCTGGCGCGGCGCCGCCGCTCTCAGCATCGTCGCCGGCGTCATCGCGCTCAGGATGGGCTGATCCCAGGGCGGAGCGCTATTGAAGCGCCCGAGTGCTATCTATTTGTTTTTGCCGCATTTGTGCGACGCCAAATGTTTCCATTTGGCTGCAAAATGCTTTAGCCCAATGCCGTCATCACCTCGCCGCGCCGTTCCGGACTGAAGCGGATGACGACGATGATGCAGACGGCGACCACGCCGGCAAACAGCGCCAGCGCGTAACCGTAGCTGCCGCCCGGAGCCTCGGCTATGCCGGCCTGGTAGGGCCCGCCATAGGACGCTGCCAGGTTGCCGGCCTGGTAGATGAAACCGGGCAAGGTCGCGCGCACGGCGCCGGGGGACAGTTCGTTGAGATGGGCCGGGATGACGCCCCAGGCGCCCTGCACGGCGATCTGCATGATGAAGGCGCCGACCGCCAGCAGGAAGGGCGTTGTCGAATAGGCCCACAGCGGAATAGCCGGCAAGGCGATGATGCAGGCGAGCGTGATCGCGTTGGCCCGACCGATCCTCTCGGACAGCGCGCCGAACGCCAGGCCGCCGACGATGGCGCCCAGATTGGCGACGATGGTGATCCAGCTCACCGTATGCGGATCGAAGCCATGCTGCTTCTTGAGGAAGGTCGGGTAGAGGTCCTGCGTGCCGTGGCTGAAGAAGTTGAAGAACATCATCAGCACGACGGCATAGAGGGCGATGCCCCAATGCTTGCTCAGCGTTTCGAGCAGTCCGGGCTTGACCGTCTTCTGCGCCTCGATGAATGCCGGCGATTCCGGTACGTGCGAGCGGATGAACAAGACGATCAGCGCCGGCACGAAACTGAGCAGGAACATGGCGCGCCAGCCGATCGTGTAGCCGCCGATCGTGTGACCATAGATGAGCCCGTAGACGACGGCCGCGAGCAGATAGCCGGTGGGATAGCCGCATTGCAGGATGCCGGAGACCATGCCGCGCGCCCTGGGCGGAATGGACTCCATTGCCAGCGAGCTGCCCAGCCCCCATTCGCCGCCCATGGCGATGCCGAAGAGCGCGCGCAGAGCGAGGAATACGCCGAGATTGGGCGAGAAGGCGGCAAGCGCGCCGATCACCGAGTAGCTGACGATGTTGAGCATGAGCATGGGCTTGCGCCCATACTTGTCCGCCAGCATGCCAAAGAAGAACGCCCCGATGAAGCGCGTCGCCAAAGTCAGGAACAGCGCCTCGGAGACGGCGGGCACGTCAGTATGGAATTCAGCCGCAATATCGGTGAGGAGGAATGTCAGAAGGAAGAAATCAAACGCGTCGAGTGTCCAGCCCAGGAACGATGCGACCACCGTTTTCTTCTGTTGAGCGTTGAGGTCCAAGGTCTTCCTCCTTTGCATCCCCCAAAGGAACGATATCTCGCCCTTTTTGCAAAAGAGAACAGGCTGTTGGCCGGTTTTCGGGGGCTGCCGGTCACATTTGCGTAACCTCGAGGTCGAACACCATCAAACCCTCGATGCCACCCTCCAGCGCAGAGACCAGTCGGGCGCCGGCTCGCTGGTGCGCCTCGTGGACGAGGTAGGCGTCACGCGACGCGGCATCGCGGAAGTCTATGGTGAAGCCATGGGTGAAGCCGCGGCCGAAAGGCTCCGGGCTGACATTGGCGCTGAGATGGACATGGTCCATGCCGTCGATGAACTGTCGCAGCGCTTCGAGGTCGGCATGGATGGCCTTGCGTTCGCCGATGCCGACATCGTTGCGAAACTTGACGAAGACACAGTGTCGGATCATCGGATTGTTTCCCCCGGATCTATGCCGCGCGATTACCCGAGAACACGGCCGGCGGCAGCGGCTCGCGACCGAGGATGAGGTCGGCGCCCTTTTCACCGACCATGATCGTCGGGGCGTTGGTGTTGGAAGAGGGGACGCGCGGCATGACGGAAGCGTCGCAGACGCGTAAGGCTTCGATGCCGCGCAGCCTGAGGTCCGGCGTGACCACCGCCATGTCGTCATGCCCCATGCGGCAGGTACCGACCGGATGGTGGTCGGTCTTGGAACTGCGGCAGGCGTAGTTGAACAACTCGTCGTCGCTCGCCAGCGACGGTCCGGGCAGCACCTCACGCAGCACATAGGGGCCGAGCGCCCGCTGCCGCATGATCTCGCGCGCCAGCCGCAGGCCCTTGATCGACATGGCGCGGTCATAGGGATCGGACCAGTAGTTCGGGTCGATAAGCGGATGGTCGGCAGGATCGGCGCTCTTCAGCCGCACGGTGCCGCGCGAGCGCGGGCGCAGGAAGGCGGAGTTCAGCGTCACGCCCGGGTTGTTCAGCTTCTCGACGCCTGCTTCGATGCCGGAGCCGAGGCCGAGGTGAAACTGGATGTCGGGCGAGGCGGCGGTCGGGTCGGCGTACCAGAAGCCGCCTGTCTCGAACAGGCTTGAGGCGACCGGGCCCTTTTTCAGCAGCAGATATTGCAGGCCCGCCCAGAGCGTGCGGTGCAGCTTGGCGTAATTGTCATAGGTGTGGTCGCCGGTGCATTCGGCGATCACGAACAGGTCGAGATGGTCCTGCATGTTGGAGCCGACGCCGGGCAGGTCGTGCACCGGCGTCACGCCGACCGCTTTCAGATGGTCGGCGGGCCCGATGCCCGACTGCATCAGGAGCTTCGGCGAGCCGATGGCGCCCGACGAGACGATCACCTCGCGTTCGGCGCGCAGGATGGTTTTCTGTCCGCCCGGCTTGTCGACGATCTCGACGCCGACGGCGCGGCCCTTTTCGACGACGATGCGGGTGACCAGCACGTCGGTTCTCACCGTCAGGTTCCCGCGCTCGCGGATCGGCTTCAGATAGGCGACGGACGCGGACGACCGTCTCGCGTCCTTCTGCGTCAGCTGGTAGTAGCCGAGGCCTTCCTGGCGCGCGCCGTTGAAGTCGGGGTTGAAGGGAATGCCCATCTCCTGGCCAGCGCGGAAATAGGCCTCGCAGATCGGTAGCGGCGCGATCGGATTGGAGACGCCGAGCGGACCCTGGTCGCCGTGGAAGTCGTTGGCGTAGCGCTGGTTGTTCTCGGCGCGCTTGAAGTAGGGCAGCACGTCGCGATAGCCCCAGCCGGCAAGGCCTTCCTCTTTCTCCCAGGCGTCGTAGTCGCGGGCGTTGCCGCGCGTGTAGATCTGCGCGTTGATGGAGGAGCCGCCGCCGACCACCTTGGCCTGCGTATACCAGAAAACGCGGTCCTTCATGTGCTTCTGCGGCACGGTCGACCAGCCCCAGGACGCGATGCCCTTGGTCATCTTGGCGAAGCCGGCCGGCATATGGATCAGCGGGTGCCAGTCCTTGCCGCCTGCCTCGAGCAGGAGCACGCGATGCGAGGGATCCTCGCTCAGCCTGTTGGCCAGAACGCAGCCGGCGGGTCCGGCACCGACGATGATGTAGTCGCTCATGATCCTGTCCGTCTCAAAGGCGCGGCACCGAGAGCGCGCCGTCCACGTCGATGACCGAGCCGGTCGAAAAGCCGAACTTCCCGGAGGCCAGCGCCGCCACCACGGCGCCGATGTCGGATGCTTCGCCCCAGCGCCTGGCCGGCACCAGACCGCCGTCGATCAGCCCGTCATATTTGGCGGCCACGCCCGCCGTCATATCGGTGCGGATGATGCCCGGCCGTACTTCGAATACGCCGATGCCCTCGGCGGCAAGCCGCAGCGCCAGGTTCTTCACCCACATGGACAGACCTGCCTTGGAGATGCAGTAGTCGGGCCGCTCGGGAGAGGCCATGCCGGCGCTGACCGAGGTGATGGTGACGATAGTCCTGGCGTGACCTGCCGGCTTGCCCAGCATCGCCTTGGCCACGGCCTGGCTGAGGAAAACCGTGCCGCGCAGGTTGATGCCGAGCGTGCGGTCGAAATTCTCGGGTTTCAACTCCAGCAGGTCGCCCCGCACCACGGCGCCGACCCCGGCATTGTTGACCAGGCAGTCGATGCGGCCGAAGCCAGTCATCGCCGCATCGACCAGCGCCGCGTGGCTGGGCAGGTCGGCGATGTCGCAGCGCTGGTAGATCAGCCTGGCGCCGTGGCTGGCGATCCGGTCGGCAAGCCCATCAGGCGCTGCCTCGGCAAGGTCGGCGATGAGGATGTCGAAGCCGGCGCCGGCCAGCGCCTCCGCGCAGGCGAGGCCGATGCCGCGCGCGCCTCCGGTGATGATGGCTGCGGGGCGGGTCATAGGCGATCAGCTTTCTGGACGTTGACGCCGCCCCTCGTCGCCCTGCCGGGCACTTCTCCCCGTATGGTGACGGGGAGAAGGACGCTCTCGCCGGCGCTGTCGCCAATCGCCAAAGAAACGGCGGGGTCTCGGCGAGCATGCTTCTCCCCTTTTACGGCAAGGCAATCGCATGTGGCCACGACCCCCACTCCGCTCGGCTTTGCCGACCACCTCTCCCCCGAACGACGGGGGAGAGGAAGGGCGCGAGCCTGCCAGACCGGGCTCCCTTCCTCTCCCTCCGGAGGGGGGAGAGGTGGCGCCGCGCAGCGGCGACGGAGTGGGGGAACCCCATATGCGATTGCCCCGCCGTCTGTGGGGAAAGGGTGCCGGCAGGAGGATGAGGGGCGGCGTCGGTCTATCATGAGGAAAGCTCCGTCCTGCGGATGTAGTCGGCCACGCGCAAGGCCTGCGCGGCGATCGACAGCGCCGGGTTGACCGCGGCCGAGGTCGGCAGGAAACCGCCATCGACGACGAACAGGTTGCGGTGGTCGAAGGCGCGGCAGAAGGTGTCGAGCGGCGCCGTCGCCGGATCGTTGCCCATGCGCACGGTGCCGCACTGGTGCGAGGGCGTGCGCTTGTCGAAGGGCCGCGACAGCACGATCGGATAGCCGCAGGCGCGGAAGTTCTCGCGCATCACCTTTGTCAGGCCATCCAGCGACTGCATATTGGAGCGCCGCCACTGCATGACGATCTCCTTGCCGTCAACCATGATGCGGCTTTCCGGATCGGGCAGGTCCTCGCACATCAGGTACCAGTCGACGGCGTGGCCGGCCATGAAGTCGAGCGCGAATTTCGGCATTGTCTTCACATTGGCCCTGAGCATGTTGCCGTCGATCTTGCCGAGGAGCTGAACATTGCCGAGCGGCTTTCCGCCCTTGCCGTCCGACAGGTAGTAGTCGTTGAGCATCAGCGTCTTCTGGTAGACGCTGTCGTTGCGGCGGCGCGGGTCGATGGCCAGCATCGCGCTCGAATTGTGGTTCATAAAGTTGCGGCCGACCTGGTCGGAGCTGTTGGCGAGCCCCTTGCCTCCCTTCCTCGTCCCGGAGGGCGAACGCAGCAGGATCGCCGCGGAGTTGATGGCGCCGGCCGACAGGATCACCAGCTTCGGCGACAGCCTCTTTTGCGAACCGTTCTGGGTATAGTGGATGGCGGTGATCGAGGCGCCGTCCGGCGCCGTCTCCAGCCAGTCGACATGGGCGCTGGTCTCGATACGGATGTTGGGATCGGCGAGTGCCGCCGCCAGCGGTCCGGTCTGGGCGTCGACCTTGCCCTGGCCAGTGTTCGGGAAGGCATCCCAGCCGGTCCTGCCCTCTTTCAGCCAGGTCTCGATGTCGACGCCGAGCGGCAGCGAGGCCGGATGCAGGCCGAGGCTTTTCAGCTCGGCGCGGGCACGCGCGATCGGTGGTTCGTCCGGCACCGGCCGGAAGGCGTACGGGATCGAATGGAAGGGCTCCGTCGGGTCTTCGCCCAACGTGCCGCGCACGCGAAAGAGCTGTTCCGCCTTCGAATACCAGGGCTCGAACTCGTCATAGGAAAAGGGCCATGCCGGCGAGATGCCGCCGAAATGCTCCATGGCGGAGAAGTCTTCCTTGCGGTAGCGGATCAGCACCGCGCCGAAGAATTTCGAATTGCCGCCGACATAGTAGTAGTTGCCGGGATTGAAGGCAGCGCCGCCAGCCTCGCGCCACATCTCCTTCGGCCGGTAATGCTCGTCGACGAAGATCGAACGCGTCGAGCGGGCATGCGGCGTCGCGGGCAGGGGCTCGCCGCGCTCCAGGATCAGGATCGAGGCGCCGCAGCCGGCCAAGCCGGAGGCGATCGTGGCGCCGCCTATGCCGGAGCCGATGATGACGATATCGGGGTTTGTCATAGTCTAAAGGTCTTGTTTTGATGCATGTCGTTGCCCCAAAACCGGAGCCGCTTCTGGACGACATGCATCAGAAGATGCGCTTCTCGGTCGCCGGATCGAAGAACACCGCCTTCGTCAGGTTGAAGGCGAGCGCCGTGTTGGTGCCGGGCTGGATGTTGGCGTCGGCGCGCAGGCGCGCGACCACGCCCTTGCCGCCAAGATTGGTGACGGCGAACGTGTCGGAGCCGGCGGGCTCGACCACTTCGATGTGCAAATTGGCGGTGGCGATGGCGGAAGCGTTGCGTTCCGCGCCCTCCGGGTCGGTCAGGGCCTCGGGACGAACGCCGAAGATGACGGGCTTGTCCTTGAAGGCGGAGAGGCCGGCCGGCGCGTTGGCCAGCGGCAGCGAGATGGGCTCGCGCGCCTCGCGCTGCATGACCACGGCAAGCCCGTGGCCATTGACGCCGACCGTGGCGGGAATGAGGTTCATCGCCGGCGAGCCCATGAAGTCGGCGACGAACATGTTGGACGGATTGTTGTAGATCTCGGCCGGCGTGCCGAACTGCTGCACCTCGCCGTCGCGCATGACGGCGATCTTGGTGGCCAGCGTCATCGCCTCGATCTGGTCGTGCGTGACGTAGACGATCGTCGTGCCGGTCGTGGCATGCAGGCGCTTGATCTCGATGCGCATGTCGACGCGCAGCTTGGCGTCGAGATTGGACAGCGGCTCATCGAACAGGAACAGCTTGGGGTCGCGCACAAGGGCACGGCCCATGGCGACGCGCTGGCGCTGGCCGCCGGAAAGCTGGCTGGGCTTGCGCTGCAGCAGGTGGCCGATCTGCAGCACCTTGGCCACCTTGTCGATTGCCTTCTGGCGTTCGTCGGCTGGCACGCCGCGCATTTCCATGCCGAAGGAGATGTTTCCGGCCACCGTCATGTTCGGGTAGAGCGCGTAGCTCTGGAACACCATGGCGATATCGCGCTTGGACGGATGCAGATCGTTGATCGCACGGCCGTCGACGCGAATCTCGCCAGCGGTGATCGTCTCCAGGCCGGCGATGGTGTTGAGCAGGGTGGACTTGCCGCAGCCCGAGGGGCCGACCAGCACCAGGAAGCCACCCTTCTCCAGCTCCAGGTCGATCCCCTTCAGGATCTCGACATTGCCGAAGCGCTTCCGCAGACCATCAATTTCCAGAAAAGCCATTGGATTATCCTTTGACGGCGCCGGCCATCAGACCGCGCACGAAATAGCGGCCGGCAAGCACGTAGACGAGGAGCGTTGGCAGCGCGGCGATCATCGCGGCGGCCATGTTGACATTGTATTCGACGACGCCGGTCGAGGTGTTGACGACGTTGTTCAGCGCCACCGTCATCGGCATCGCGTCGCCGGTGCCGGCATAGGCCGAGGCGAACAGGAAGTCGTTCCAGATGTTGGTGAACTGGTAGATGACGGTGACCACGAAGATCGGCATCGAATTCGGCAACATGATGCGCCGGAAGATCTGGAAGAAGGAGGCGCCGTCTACCTGGGCCGCCTTGACCAGTTCGGTCGGGAAGGCCTCGTAATAGTTGCGGAAGAACAGCGTGGTGAAGCCGATGCCGTAGACCACGTGCACGAAGACGAGGTTGACCGTCGGATTGCCGAGGCCGAGGCTGGTGCCGATCGAGTTCTGCAGCGACACGCCGAAGCGGCCGAGGCTGCCCAGGATCGTCGCCATCGGCAGCAGCACCGACTGGAACGGGATGAAGCAGGCGAACAGCATCAGGCCGAACACCAGCGTGTGGCCGCGGAAGCGCCATTTGGTCAGCACATAGCCGTTGAGCGCGCCGAGCAGCGTCGAGATCAGCACCGCCGGCACCACCATCTTGATGGAGTTCCAGAAGTAGCCCTTGATGCCGGCGCAGGTGAGGCCGACGCAGGTCTGGCCCCAGGCCTTCAGCCACGGCTCGAAGGTCGGCGCCTTGGGCAGCGACAGCATGTTGCCGTTCTGGATCTCGTCCATCGTCTTGAAGGAGGTGACCAGCATGACGAAGAGCGGCATCAGGTAGAACAACGCGAACAGCGCCAGCAGCCCGTAGATGACGACCCGGTTGAGGATCTTGGTGCTGTTGCCGCCCTGGCGGCTGGAGGAAGCTATGGCGCTCATCGCGGCTTCTCCCTGAGTTCGGAATAGAGATAGGGCACGATGATCGCGACGATGGTCATCAGCATGATCACGGCGCTTGCCGAGCCGACAGCCATCTCGTTGCGCTTGAAGGTGTACTCATACATGAAGTTGGAGGGCAGCCAGGCCGAGCCACCAGGGCCGCCGCTGGTCAGCGCCACGACAAGGTCGTAGGACTTGATGGCCAGGTGCGCCAGCACGATGAAAGCCGACAGGAAGATCGGCCGCAGTAGCGGGATGACGATGCGCCGGTAGAGCTGGAAGGTGGTCGCGCCGTCGATCTGCGCCGCCTTCATGATCTCGCCGTCGATGCCGCGCAGTCCCGCCAGGAACATCGCCATGATGAAGCCGGATGCCTGCCAGACGCCGGCGATGACCACGGTGTAGATGACGAAATCCTTGTTCTTGATCCAGTCGAAATGGAAGCTCGACCAGCCCCACTGATGCAGCGTCTGTTCGAGACCAAGACCGGGATCGAGGAACCATTTCCAGGCGACGCCGGTGACGATGAAGGACAGCGCCATCGGATAGAGGTAGATCGGCCGCAGCATGCCCTCGCCACGGATCTTCTGGTCCAGCAGGATCGCCAGGAACAGGCCGAGCGCCAGGCAGATCAGGATGTAGAGGAAACCGAAAATGCCCATGTTGGTGATAGAGGTGTACCAGCTGGAGGGCGGGTCGGTGTCGAAGGTCCATCCCCACAGCCGCTGGTAGGCGCGCGCGCCCGTTATGGCGTAGGAGGGGAAGGTCTTGGAATTGGTGAAGGACAGATAGATCGTCCACAGGATGAAGCCGTAGACGAAGACGATCGTGATGGCGAAGCTCGGCGCCAGGACGATCTTCGGCAGGGCGTCCTGCAGGTGCGAGCGGATGGAGGCGCGCGGACGCACGTCATGCTCCGCAGCTCGCTTGACCTGGCTTGTCGCGACTGTGCTCATGGGCTTCTACCCCAGCTCTTGCTCATTGGCCCGATCCTCGACACGGATGCGGGCCGGCCTCGCGGAAAGGAACCTTCCCCGCCGGAGCGGGGAAGGTCTCTCGCGAGCGGTGCTTACTTGGCGTCGTCGATCGCCTTGACCAGCTCGGTCACGGCCTCGTCGGAGGTCTTGATCTGACCGTGGACGAACTTCGAGACGACGTCCTTGTAGGCGTTGGCGACGGCCGGCGGGGCGCCATAGCCCTGGGCCAGCGAGCCGAACAGCGTGCCGCCTTCATTGGCCTTCTTCAGGTCGGCGATGCCCTTCTTGCCGCAGGCGTCGAAGTCGGTGTCCGGCACGTCGGTGCGGGCGGGAACCGAGCCCTTCACGACGTTGAAGGCCGACTGGAAGCTCTTCGACAGCGTGGCGGTGGCAAGCGCGACCTGGGCGGCCTTGCGGTCTTCCGGAACGTTGAACATGCCGAACATGTCGGAGTTGTAGATCACGGAGCCGTCGGTGCCCGGGAAGCGATAGCACAGGAAGTCGGTGCCCGGGGTCTTGTTGGCGGCGTGGAACTCGCCCTTGGCCCAGTCGCCCATGACCTGAACCAGCGCGTCGCCCTTGATGACCATGGCGGTGGCGAGGTTCCAGTCGCGGCCCGAGAAGTTCGGATCGACATAGGTCACCAGCTTGGCGAGGTTGTCGAACGACTTCTTCATCGTGTCGGACTTGAGCGAGGCGTCGTCGAGGTCGTTCATCGCCTTCTTGTAGAATTCCGGCCCGCCGGTCGACAGCACGACGGAATCGAACATGGTGGCTTCCTGCCAGTTCTGGCCGCCGAGGGCGAGCGGGATGACGCCAGCCGCCTTGGCCTTGTCGAGCAACGCGACGAACTCGTCAAAGGTCTTCGGCTCGGTGCCGCCGATCTTGTCCATCACCGCCTTGTTGATCCACAGCCAGTTGACGGAGTGGACATTGACCGGTGCCGCGACCCACTTGCCGTCATAGACCGAGAACTTCTGCAGGGCCGCCGGAACGGACTTGTCCCAGCCTTCCTTCTTGGCGGTCTCGGTCAGGTCGCCCATGACGCCGGCCTGGGCATAGTCGAGCACGGTGTAGCCCAGCATCTGCGAGGCGGTCGGGTAGTTGCCCGCCGCGACCATCGCCTTCAGCGCGGTCATCGCGGCGTCGCCGCCGCCGCCGGCCACCGGCACGTCCTTCCAGGCATAGCCTTCCTTGGCGAGGTCCTGCTTGAGCACGTTGAGGGCAGCCGCTTCGCCGCCCGACGTCCACCAATGCAGCATCTGCACTTCCTTGACGTCGGCGGCATGCGCCGAGAATGCGAAGCTTGTGGCGAGAGCCGTTCCAATAAGCAGTTTGCGCAACATCGAGTTCCTCCCTTGTGTTGCAACCAATCGGCCGGCGGTTGTCCGCCGGCTTTCCTCCCAACTCAGCCGACCCACCATCCGGTGCGCTGGCCGCGATGAAACTGTATCGTCTTCTCTTCGGTATAATCCTCGACGGCGCGCTTGCCGAGTTCGCGTCCGAGGCCGGACTGCTTGTAGCCTCCGAAAGGCAGCTCGGGATAACCTTCCATGAACGTGTTCACCCAAACGGTTCCCGAACGCACATGACGCGCCACCGACATGCAGGTGTCGATGCTGGCGCTCCAAACGCCCGCTGACAGACCATAGGGCGTGTTGTTGGCGATGTGCAACGCCTTTTCAATCGATTCAAAAGTCAACACGGAAAGCACCGGGCCGAACACTTCCTCTCGGGCGATCGCCATATCCTCTGTAACGTTACGAATGATGGTCGGATCGAGGTATTGACCGGCATTGGAGGCGAGCCGCGCACCGCCAGAAAAAACGTTGCCACCGTCGGTTTTTGCCGCCGAAACATAGCCGGCTACCTTTTCCATATGGTCGGCCGAGATCATGGCGCCGACCTTGGTGCGGTCGTCGAGCGGATCGCCGACCTTCACCTTCGCGGCGAGCGCCTTGACCGCGGCGAGAAAGTCGTCCGCGATCGCCTCGTGCACGATCAGCCGGCTGCCGGCATTGCAGCATTCGCCGGCATTGAAGAAGCCGCCGAAGACGGCGGCGTCGGCCGCGGCTTCCAGGTCGGCGTCGGGGAAAACGATCTGGCCGTTCTTGCCGCCGAGCTCCATGGAGACTTTCTTCAGCGAGTCCGAGGCGGCTGCCATGGTCATCTTGCCGACCCGCGTGGAGCCGGTGAACGACACCATCTCGACCAGCGGGTGGCTGACCATGGGCGCGCCGACATCGGCGCCGAAGCCGGCGAGAATGTTGACGACACCGGGCGGCAGGCCGGCTTCGAGAAGGATTTCGCCCAGCACGAAGGTCGAGGCCGACGTCATTTCGCTGGGCTTCACCACGGCCGTGCAGCCGGCGGCGAGCGCGAAGGGCAGTTTCTGGCTGATGATCAGGAACGGGAAATTCCATGGCGTGATGAGCGAAACGACGCCGACCGGCTCGCGCACCACCACGCCCAGCATGGTGTCGCCGAGATTGGCATAGCTCTCGCCGTGAAGCGTGCGGGCGAGCGAGGCGGCGTAGCGCCAGATATCGACGGCGCCGCCGATCTCGCCGCGCGCCTGGGCGATCGGCTTGCCGGATTCCAGCGCGTCGAGGCGCGCGATCTCCTCCAGCCGCGTTTCGATGAGGTCCGCCGTCCTGAGCAGGATCGCGGCGCGTTCAGAGGCCTTCATGCGCGGCCAGGGGCCGGTCTCGAAAGCCCTGTGCGCGGCCTGAACGGCGGCCTCGACCTCGGCGGCCCCGGCCTGGGCGTAGCGCGACACGACGAAGCCGTGTCCCGGGCTGGCGCGCTCGATGACACGGCCGTCACGGGCATCGACATGCTTGCCGTCGACCAGCAGCTTGTAGGCCTTCGGCGCCTGGGATGCCTCGGCCGGCATGGAAATGTTGAGCGGTGCGTTCATGCGACGTCCTCTAGGATCTCGTAAAGGCCGGCTTCTGCCTGGCCTTGAAGGCGCCGACGCCGGCCTTGAGATCGCCGGTCAGCGCGATGAAGGCGCTGGCCAGCGCCTCGGTCGCGGCGGCATTCTCCTCGCCCTCGGCAACGCCGATCATCAGCTTGGCGGCCTCTGTCGCCAGCGGACCGCGCTCGGCGATCCTATCGCCCCAGGCCTTGGCTTCATCGAAGGCCTTGCCCGTCTCGACGACGCGGTCGACGACGCCAAGCGCCAGCGCGTCGGCAGCCAGCAGGACCTCGCCGCCCAGCGCCATGCGCCGTACCACCTGCGCGCCGAAGCGCCGCACGGCGCGCTGGGTGCCGGACCAGCCGGGCACCACGCCGATCGATGTTTCGGGGAAGCCAAGCTTGATCTGGGTTTCCGCGACACGAAGGTCACAGGCGGCAGCCAGTTCCAGCCCGCCGCCCAGCGCGTGGCCGGAGAGGACCGCTATCGTCGGCTGGCGCAGCCGGGCCAGCCGGTCGAAGACGCGATGGCCGTAGCGGACCCACTGCACCTGGAAATCGGCGGCGCTCATGGCGCCCCAGGCCTCGACGTCGCCGCCGGCGCAAAATCCCTTGCCTTCGCCACGGACGAGCACGACGCGCGCGCCCTCGGCCAGCTCCGCATCGTCGAGCGCCGTTTCCAGCGCGCGCAGCATGGGGATGTCCAGCGCGTTGAACTTCTCCGGCCGCCGCAGTGTGACGATGCCGATGGCGCCGTCCTGCTCGAAGTTCACAAGGCGTTCAGCCATGCGCGCCTCCCAGCGAGGCGCCGCCATTGAGCGACAGGCCGATCGGCCGGTCCTGGTAGAGGGCAGCGGGGGTGACCTTGAGGTCGTTGGCAACGGCCAGCGGGATGTCGGCCTGATCGAGTACGTCGCGCTGGAGATCGACGCCGGGCGTGAGCTCCGTCACCATCAACCCGTCCGCTGTCAGCTTCATCACGCAGCGCTCGGTGACGTAGGTGATGTCCTGTCCCTGGGCGACTGCGCGCTTGCCGGAGAAGGAGATGTGCTCGACCTCCTCGACGATCTTCCTCACCTTGCCTTCCCCGTCGATGCGGAGACGGCCATCGGCCAGCGAAAGCCTGGCGCCGGCATTGAAGAAGCCGGAGAAGACGATCTTTTTCGCCCGCGACGTGATGTCGACGAAGCCGCCTGCGCCGGCCGTGACATGCGGCCTTGCCGAGAGTTTCGACACGTTGACCGAGCCGTGCCGGTCGATCTGCAGGAAAGAGAGCAGCGAGGCGTCGAAGCCGCCGGCCTGGAAATAGATGAACTGGTGCGGCGAGGGCATGATCGCCTCGGCGTTGGAGGCGCAGCCGAACTTGAAGTCGAGCAGCGGCACGCCGCCGACAGCGCCCTGCTCGATCACCCAGGTGACCTTGCCGTGCTGGCCTTCCTCCAGGAGGATGCGCGGCACGTTGGCGGAAATGCCGAAGCCGATGTTGACGGCCATGCCGTCGCGCAGCTCCATGGCGACGCGGCGCGCGATGACCTTCTGGATGTTCATCTCGGGCGTGCGGAAGGTCGACAGCGGCCGGAAGATCTCGCCCGATATGGCCGGATCGTAGGGCGTCTGCGTGGTCTGCAACTGATCGGGCGCGACCACGATGTGATCGACCAGCACGCCGGGCACGCGCACGTCGTGCGGCTTCAGCGTGCCATTCTCGACGACGCGCTTGACCTGCGCGATGACGATGCCGCGATTGTTGCGGGCGGCCAGCGCCTGCTCCAGGCCGCCGAGATAGGCACCCTCGTGCTCGTAGGTAAGGTTGCCGCGCTCGTCGGCGGAGGTGGCGCGGATGATCGAGATGTTGGGCACGATGGCGCGGAAATAGAGCCATTCCTCGCCGTCGAACTGCTGTATCGAAACGATCGGCTCGGCGGCGGCGGCGTTCATGGCGCAGCCCTGGTGGCGCGGATCGACGAAGGTGTCGAGGCCGACCTTGGTAAGCACGCCCGGCCGCTTGGCGGCCGCCTCGCGGTGCATGTCGAACAGGATGCCGGAGGGTACGTTGTAGGCCGCGACAGAATTGTCGCCGATCATCTTCCAGATCCGTGGCGGCTCGGCGGAGGAGGGACCGGACGGGTAGGAGCCGCACAGCGTACGCTTCAGCAGTCCGGGCTTCGCCAGATGATCGATGCCCTTGATGCCGTACATGTCGCCGGCGGCGATCGGATGCAGCGTGGTGATGCCCTTCGGGTGGCCCTCCGTCTCGAAACGCTCGCCGATCGCGGCGAGCACGGCGTCGGGACAGCCGAGGCCGCTCGACGAGGACACCGAAACGACCATGCCGTCCTTGATCAGGCTGGCCGCTTGCGCGGCGGAGACGACCTTGCTCACTGGGCACTCCCGAGTTGAGGATCGATCGAAACGGCCTTTCCGGATTTCGACGAAAGCAGCGCCGCCTCGGCCGAAGCCAGCGACCAGACGCCATCCTCGCCGGTGGCGGCCGGCCTGCCCTGGCCGGCGAGCGCGGCATGGAATTTCCGCACCGAGCGCGTGTAGAGGTCCTCGCGGTCGAAGGCCAACTCCTCTTCGCCCTTCGCGGTGCGCAGCAGCACCGAGCCGACCGGCTTCTGCGTCATCACCCCGGTGGCGATCAGCGAGCCTTCCGAGCCGTGCACCTCGAAGCCGGTGCCGGCATATTTGGTCGTGAAGCCTTCATGCGATTGCGCGATGACGCCCGAGCCGAAACGCCAAAGGCACATGGCGCCGTCTTCCAGGCCTTGACCGGAAGCCATGCCGGCCGACTGCGTGAAAGCGGAAACCTCGACGGGGTCCTCGTTCAGCACGAAGCGCAGCGTGTCGGCATCGTGCACCGTTATGTCGAGCACCGCGCCGCCTCCGGCTTCGGGCCTGGTGATGCGCCAGCCCTGCAGGTGTTCCGGCAGGTAGACCGCATGGAAGACGCGAGCCGCGATCGGCCTGCCGATGCGGCCGGCGGCGATGGCCGTGCGCATGGCGCGATGGGCACCGGCATTGCGCAGATGATGGTTGGTGCCGAGCACGACGCCGGCGGCTTCCGCGGCAGCCACCATCCGGCGGGCATCGGCGCTGGTCAGCGCCAGCGGTTTCTCGCACAGCACGTGCTTGCCGGCATCGATCGCGGCGAGCGCCTGTTCGAGGTGCAGTTCGTTGGTGGTCGAGATGTAGACGGCATCGACGCCGGCGCCCAGCAAGGCGTCGAGCGCGGAGACGCCCTGGGGGATGCCATGCTCCCGCGCGAAGGCTGCGGCGCGCTCCGGGTCGGCGCTCATCACCGCCACGATCTCGCCATCGCCTCGGGCGCGTATGGCATTGATCATGAACTGCCTGGCGATCGTGCTGGCGCCGATCAAGCCCCATTTCACGCTCATGCCACGCCTCCCATCGCCGCGCGGCGGACTTCCTGCGAACGATCGGGGCCGCAGCTTTCCCTGACCACGAGATTGACGGCGCCGATATGGTCCTCCGCGCGGGTGGTGCGCGACTGGATCATCTTCAGCACCACATGGGCGGCGCGCTCGCCGAGGCCGGGCGTGTCGACGGCAACGCTGGTCAAGGCAGGCATGTAATGTTCGGCCTCGACGACGTCGTCGAAACCGACGACGGCGAAGTCGCTGCCCGGCTCCAGGCCGCGCTTGCGCAGCGCCAGCATGGCGCCGAAGGCGACCGCGTCGTTGAAGCAGAGCGCGGCCGTTGGCGGCTCGGCCAGGGCAAGTGCCGCTTCCATGCAGGCGATGCCACCCTTGCGGCTTGTTTCGCCCTCGAACACCAGCACGTCGGCGGGAGCGATGCCGAGTGTCTCGCAGGCCTCGCGGAAGCCGCCCAGCCTCTCGTGATAGACGACGAGGTCGGCCGAGCCGCCGAAGAAGGCGAGCCGCCGGTGTCCCTTGCCGATGAGATGGCGGGTGGCGAGGAAGGCACCGCGATGGTTGTCGGGCGCGATGACCGGGATGCGGCTTTCGGGCAGCCGGCGCATGGCGAAGACGACCGGGACGCCGGCCGCCTCCAGGCGCCGGAAGGCGTCAGGCGTGCTGCCGCGCGCCGGCGAGACGATAAGGCCGGCGACGCCCTGTTCCATCAGCGACTTCAACACCTCTTCCTGACGGACCGGGTTCTCAGCCGTGTTGGCGATGAAGGGCACGATACCGGCCGACTGGAAGACCCGCTCCATGCCGACCGCGAGCTCGGCGAAGAAGGGGTTGGTGAGGTCGTTGATCACCATGCCGATGACGTTGGAGTGCGCCTTGCGCAGGTTGGCGGCACCGCGGTTGTAGACGTAGCCGGTCTCCTCGATCGCCTTGCGGACCTTGTCTGCGGTGTCGGTGCGGATCAGGTTGCTGCCTTGCAGAACCAGCGAGACGGTCGACTTCGACACGCCCGCCTCGCGGGCTATGTCGAGGATCGTCGTCTTGCCGCGACTGGCCATTCTACGCCGCCTTTTTCGTCCAAGATTATTGGAACGTTCTAAATCACTCTTTCCATTCTGCGTCAAGGCTCAAGAAATACCGATTCTTATAAAGATCATGCTTCTTGATTTATTGGAACGTTCCATTTATCAAGATGCATACGGAGATTTTCATGAATATCGTCCTGCCTGAGACCGACGGCGCCCGGCGCGCTTATGCGCTGACGCAAAAGCGTGTCGAGCCCGTCGCGTCGCCGCGCTTTTCCCGCATCGCCTATGCCGCCGCGCATGTCGTGGCCGATCCGCTGGCCATGACCGATCCGTGGTCGAAGCCGGCGCTCGACTGGGAGCGGACCATGGCCGTTCGCCATCACCTGTGGCGGCTCGGCTTCCGCATCGCAGAGGCGATGGACACGTCCCAGCGCGGCATGGGCTTCGACTGGCAAAGCGCGAAGGAACTGATCCGCCGCTCGATCGCCGAGGCGAAGACGGTGGAAGGCGCCGACCTCGCTTCGGGCGCCGGAACGGACCAGCTCGCGCCTTTGGCTGCGCGTTCGCTGGACGACGTGATCGCCGCCTATGACGAACAGTTCGGTTTCATCGAAGGGCAGGGCGGCAAGGCGATCATGATGGCGAGCCGGGCGCTCGCCAAGGTGGCGAAGGGCGCGGACGATTACGCGCGCGTCTACGACCGCATCCTTTCGCAGGCGTCCGGCAAGGTCATCCTGCACTGGCTGGGGGCGATGTTCGACCCGGCGCTGAAGGGATACTGGGGCGCCGACGATTTCGAGGCCGCGCTCGACACGGTCGTCGGCATCATCGAACGCCATGCCGGCAAGGTCGAGGGGATCAAGATTTCGCTGCTCGACGCCGACAAGGAGGTCGCCCTGCGCGACCGGCTGCGGGATCGCCACCGGCAGCAGCGGCGCGAGCCGCGGCAGCCAGCGCTGCTCCTTCGCCACCTGCTCGATGTACCCCTCGGCGCTCGGCAGGCGGACGCTCAGCGCATCCCCGAGGCGGAAGGTGCGGTTGTCCCAGCCGTCGTGGTCCACCGGCCGGACCGGCAGCCTCCGCCACTGCCGGAACTGCGCGTCGACGAGCCGCCGCACCAGCGCGGCGTCGATCCCTGGGCGCAACTCAGCCGCGGACATACCGCAGCAGCAGCGTGTCGTCTCCCGTCAGGGTGTGGTCGAGCCGCAGCCCGAGCGGTGCGATGGGGGCCGCTCCGGTCGCGATGCGCGGCGACGTGCCGCCCTCCAGCCGCGGACTGACGG
>OFIS01000430.1_pt1 | contig 24059 bp, 24 predicted proteins | sample 1775071 | NCBI WGS metagenome assembly OFIS01 (sample SAMN08195774, study PRJEB24354) | sludge metagenome | isolation source: sludge from phenol fed wastewater aerobic bioreactor C | place: India: Nagpur | collected 2016-09-17
AGCCGCTTTTTCATGGCCCTCGGCCGCATCAGCGGCACCCGCCGGGCAGGCTGCCCCGCCCTCCGGCATCGAGCCCGCCCGCATTCACACGCCTGGTTGGCGCGGCCATGACGATGGGCACCGCATCTTCAGCAGGCTCCTCCCTGCAAACCGCCGAGCCCCGTGGCCTGCCCCAGCGCACCCAACGGCCTGTCGTGCGGCCGACCTGGGCAGAGCCACGTGAATCAGCATCAGGCAACGCCACGAGAAACTTCAAAATAGAGAGCCTCTCCCGCTTGCCACACAAGGCTTGGAGGCCATTTCCTTCAAGAGAACGAGGCTCAGACGCGCCTGCCCTGCACGGCCTTGCATGTCCACCCCTCGGGCAACCGCGCCGCGGCCAGCGCGTCGGCCAGACCCGCGTGCTCATCGGCCACGCCGTAGAGGATCTGTTCCTCCTTGGGGTTGTGCACCTGCAGCAGCCCGAACAACTCATCCAGATCGCCTTCCATGGATTCAAGGCTCGCGCCACCACGGCAGGCTGCGGCCAGGGACTCCATCAGTGGCCACATCAAGCCATGCTCGCGCTCCATCACCATGATGGAAAGACCGACCGAGCCTTCCAGCGCCGGAAAGAGCACCGTCTCCTCGAGATGCAGGTGCGCGCGCAACAGATCGAGCGAGCGCAGCAGCTCGACTTGGTCGCTGCTGCCATCCATGGCGCCCTGAATGCCGAAGTCGATATCCCGATGCTGCTGCTGCAGCAGCTCACTGGCGCTCTGTGCCGACATCACGTTGTCCTTGTCGATTCAAAATGACCGCGCACCGTAGCACATGCCACAAACACGCGAGGCGATCCGGGGCTCTGCAGCGCGCGGTCTGCTCAGGCGCTCACACCGACCGGATCGCGCCGGGCTGCGTCAGCTTGTCGGCCACCAGCAGCTTCTTCACCTCGTCCTGGCTCAGGATGTCCAACTCCTCGGCGATCACGGCGATCGGCTTGCCCGTGGCCAGCGCCGTCTTGGCGATCTTCGCCGCCTTTTCGTAGCCGATCAAGGGGTTGAGCGCGGTCACGAGCGTCACCGACTCGCTGATGCGCCGCTCAAGCAGCGCGTGGTTGGGCACGATGCCTTCCACGCAATTGATCCGCAGCGTCTCGCAAGCCTGCGCCAGATGGTTCAGACTCTTGTGCAGGCTCCAGCCCATGATGGGTTCGAACGCATTGAGCTGCAACTGACCGGCCTCAGCGGCGAAGGTGATCGCCGCATCGTTACCGATGACCTCGAAGCACACCTGATTCATCACTTCCGGAATCACCGGATTGACCTTGCCGGGCATGATGGACGAGCCCGCCTGGCGCGCCGGCAGCTTGATGTCGCCCAGCCCCGCCTGCGGGCCGGACGAGAGCAGGCGCAGATCGTTGGAAATCTTGGAGAGCTTCACGGCCACGCGCTTGAGCACGCCGGAGATATCGACGAACGCCCCCGTGTCGCACGTCGCCGCGATCAAATCGGCGGCCTGCCTGACAGGCACGCCCGATACCTCGGCGAGCCTGGCCGTCACCAGCTCGGCGTAGCCCACGGGCGCATTGATGCCCGTGCCGATGGCCGTCGCGCCTATGTTGATCTCGCACATCAGGTGGATGGACTCGCGCAGACGCTTTTCGTCATCCATCACCATGGTGGCAAAGGCCGCGAATTCCTGGCCCAGCGTCATCGGCACCGCGTCCTGCAACTGGGTGCGCCCGATCTTGAGCACGTCCTTGAACTCTCGCGCCTTGTCCTCGAAGGCGCCACGCAGTCGCGTCAGCGCGCCCAGCAGCGTCTGGATGCCGAACCAGGTCGCGAGCTTGACGGCCGTCGGGTACGTGTCGTTGGTGCTCTGGGAGGCGTTGACATCATCGTTGGGATGGATCACTTCATAGTGACCCTTCTCCAGCCCCAGGTGCTCCAGCGCGCGGTTGGCGATCACCTCGTTGGCGTTCATGTTGGTGGACGTTCCCGCGCCGCCCTGGATCACGTCCACCACGAACTGGTCGTGCAACTGACCGGCGATGACGTCATCGCAGGCCCTGCAGATCGCATCGGCCACGCGCTGCTCGATCGCCCCCACCTGCGCGTTCGCCTGCGCCGCGGCCTTCTTGATGTAGGCGTAGGCACGCACCAGGTCGGGCATCTCGGCCACGGCGTTGCCGGTGATGGAAAAATTCTCGACCGCGCGAGCACTGTGCACGCCCCAGTAGGCATCGTCGGGAATGGCCTTGGTGCCAAGGAAATCGTGTTCTTCACGCATGATGAATGAGCTTTCTGAATCGACAGTGGTTTGTCGGGATCCGATCCGTGCCGAAGACGCCGCATCACGGATAGCTGAAGCGGGCCTCGAAGACACCGGCAGCACCCTGGCCCGGATCACGAAACAGGGGCTGTCGAGCAAAGTTTAGTCCCGACGATCCGTGCTTCTGGCGGACACCACAACCGGCCTGCGCCCTCAAATGGGCTTGCGACCGATGAGGCTTCAGCCCCACGACACCGATCGCATCGAGATACCGGCCATCTGAAATCCGGTATTGAAAAAGCGTAGCGGTTCACCCTCATGCACCGCGCCCGCCGCGTACAAAAGAGGGAGGTAATGATCGTGCGTCGGCTGGGCCATCCGAGCGATCTCGCCCCATTGCTGAAAAGCCATCAGGGCTTGCCAATCCCCCTGCTGGAGAGCCTGCGCGACCCTACTGTCAAAAGCATTGGCCCATGTGTAAGTCGCATTGACACCGGCCTCGATTCGAAGTGCACGCAGGTTGTGGACGATATTGCCGCTGGCCACGATCAGCACGCCGAAATCCCGCAGCACGGCCAGTTGCCGACCCAGGCCGAAATGCTCGGAAACCGGCCGCTCGTAGGGCATGCTCAGTTGCATCACGGGGATGTCCGCCGCCGGAAACATCGGCCCCAGCACACTCCATGCGCCGTGATCCAGTCCCCATTCGCTGTCGTCCACGGCAGGCGCCGCACCCGTTTGCGGATCACGCAGCAGCCGGGCAATCGCCTTTGCCGCATCCGGCGCGCCCGGTGCCGGATACCGCTGCTCGAACAGCTCACGGGGAAACCCGCCGAAGTCGTGGATGGTGCGCGGCTGAGCCATGCCCGTGAGGCGCCAGCCTCCCGGCGTGAGCCAATGCGCCGAAACGCACAAGATGAGCTGCGGGCGCGGCGGACGCGCCAGCAACTCCTGACCAAGGTCACGCCAGGTCAGATGCCAGGCGTTGTGCTCGATGGCATTCATCGGGCTCCCATGCCCGACGAACAGCATCGGCATGCGCGGTGACGGTTCAAGCACGCCCGCCAAGGCGGTGGCGGCGGACGACGATTCAATGGACGCATTCATCGAAACCTCTCTGTCGCGACTGCTACAGCCGCCATTGTGCAAGCCATGCAAACTACAAGCTCTCTTTGCCACGGATTACCCATGACGCACCCACCCGTCCAGGCCCTGAAGGGCACCCGCATCCTGAGTCTGGCGCTGAACCTGCCCGGGCCTGCCGCGCTGATACGCTGCCACGCCATGGGCGGCGAATGCACCAAGGTGGAACCACCAGCGCCCCCGGGCATGATCAGCGGAGATCCGATGGGCATGTACTGCGCACGGGCCTACGAGCAGCTGCACACCGGCATCCGCGTGCTGCGCGCCAACCTCAAGACGGCCGAAGGGCAGGCGCTGCTGGCGCAGGAGCTTGCGCACACCGACGTGCTCATCACTTCGTTTCGCCCATCGGCACTCGCCAAATTCGGCCTGTCCTGGGAAGCGTTGCACGCGCACTACCCCAGGCTCTCGCTGGTGCGCATCGTCGGCGCACCCGGCGCCGCAGCCGAAGAGCCTGGGCATGATCTGACCTACCTCGCCCAAGCAGGGCTCGTCGCGAACACCGACCTGCCTCCCACGCTCTTCGCGGACATGGGCGGCGCCCTGATGGCCAGCGAAGCCGTCCTGCAGGTCTTGCTCGAGCGCACGCACACCCATCAGGGCTCATGCGTCGAGGTGGCTCTGTCGGACGCGGCCGACTGGCTCGCCCTGCCACGCACCTGGAAGCTCACCACCACCGACGGAGATGTAGGGGGCGCTCACGCTTTTTACCGCGTCTACCCCTGCGTCGATGGGCGCGTGGCCTGCGCGGCGCTGGAGCCTCATTTCGCGGCCAGGGTGCTGCAACTGCTGGGGTTGTCGCCCCAGAGCGACCCGCACCAGAAGAGCGTGCACGAAGCCATGGCGGTCTGGACGCGGCAGAAAACCCGAGCCGAACTCGACACACTCGGGCGCGAGCACGACATCCCGCTTTACACGATGGCCTGACTCATACGGGTCTGCATTCAGTCGGATAACGAGGCGAGAGAAGCCGAAGACAGCGCTGTCGCATGGCAAGGCGAACCAACGAAGTTATGCGATTGAAGGCAAATCCGTGCATCAGAACGCCGCACGCACCTGCTCCCCGGCCGCGAGTTGCGCCGGGGTGGGCCGATAGATGCGATCGAATTCGCCGCCATTGGCGAAATGCAGCTTTTGCGCACGCTCCAGACTGCCGAAGTACTTGGCCACGCCGAACATCTCGATCGGCTTGAACTGGTCGGCATGGCGAGCCAGCACGGCGGCCGAACGCGGACGCAAATGGTGCCGCGCGGCAATCTCCTGTGCCTCATCGGTGTAGAGGTATTCCAGCCACGCGCGGGTCACGCCCGGCAACGCCGTGCCCGCGACGTGCGCCGCCATGGCCACCGTGTTCTCGGCAGCCACGCTGACCGACGGATATACCACCTCCAGCGCGCCGCCCGCGACCTGCTCAATGGCCGGCACGTCCGACTCAAAAGCCACCAGCACATCGCCCATGCCCGCCCTGGCAAATGCGTTCACCGCCTCACGCTCGACCTTTGCAACGACCGCGGCCTGGCGGTACAGCGTTCCCACGAAATCCGCGGCCTGCGCATCGCTTCCCCCGTTCTCGCGCACGCTGCCCCAGGCGCCCATGTAGGCATAGCGTCCATTGTTGCAACTCTTGGGATTGGCAATGACGACACCGACATCCTGGCGCACCAGGTCACTCCAGTCACGCACCGCGCGGGGATTGCCTTGGCGCACGAGAAACACGACCGTGGACAGCGTGGGCGCCGCATCATGCGGGAACTGCTGCTCCCAATTGGCCGCGACCACGCCAAGTTCGGCGAGCTTCTGCAAATCGGTCGTGGTGCTGAAGGAAATACCTCGTGACAGCTCGGCCCGTGAGGGGCCCGTCAGGCGCACGTCACGGCGCGCGAACGCAACGCCGGCATCGCTGTAAAACGCGCGGGCCGCAGCGGCGGAGCCATTGACCGAGCCCACGACCTGTGCGCCGCCCCAGCTGCTGAGCAGCAGCGCCGCCACTCCCGCCAGCCCCTTGAACCACATCCTTTGAGTCATGCCATGCACCCCGCACCATCGATCCTGTGGATTGTGCGAAGGCAAGTGCCAAACTCAAACGAATACTTATTTTTGTGCTAATAGACGCACGTAATAAGCGAGCGCCTGGCCGTGCGTGGCACCGCTGGCGGATTGACTACGCGCCTTTCACTGGAGGGTGCTCTTGGCCGCATCCGGTATCAGCAGAGGCAGCACGGCAATCCCTTCGTCCAGCAATTGCTCGGTCTCCTGCACCGTCGCCTGGCCCCGAATGCCACGCTCAGGTATCTCGCGGTGATGCATGCGCCGGGCTTCCGCCGCAAACCGTTCACCCACATCCTCGGTATGTGTCATGACATGGCGCGCAAGCTGCAGCCACAGGGCTTCAAGAACGTGCCCATGGCGTTCCACCTTGGGCGCCTCGGTATCGTTACCCCGCGGGTCGTCGTCCGGTCCCTGACGGGCCATGGCCGACTCGCGCGCACCCCGCAAATTCAGCCTGGGCATGCTCAGCGCCTTGCGCACTTCGCTGCTGCCGCACATCGGGCATTGAACCAGATGCCGGTTGCACTGAGCGATGAAATCTTCCTCGGAGGCGAACCAACCCTCGAAGGCATGATCGAGCGGGCAAAGCAGATCGAGAACCTTCACCGGGTCGCCCTGCCTTGCCTGCGCAACATCGGCCCGATGGCCGGGCTTACGACGCCAGCGTGCGCACGATGGCATCCGCGCACAGCGCCATCAGCCCGCCGGGCAGGAGGCCCACGAGAAACACCAGCGCGCCATTGAGCGTGAGCACCACGCGCACATCCGCCGGCGCCGAGACCGTCGTGGCGGTGATCGGCTGGTCGAAATACATGACCTTGACGACACGCAGGTAGTAGAACGCGCCGATGACGGACATCAGCACCGCGTAAACCGCTATCGAGACGTGCAGCGCACCACCGCTCGAAATCAGCGCCTCGAGCACCGAAAGCTTCGCATAGAAGCCCACCAGCGGCGGGATGCCGGCGAGCGAGAACATGCACACGCACATGATCCCGGCATACAGCGGGCTGCGACGGTTGAGCCCAGCGAAATCAGCGATTTCCTCGCTCTCGAAGCCTTCGCGCGCCAGCAGCAGGACGACTCCGAACGCCGGCACCACCGTGAGCACATAAGTGACCACATAGAACATCGCCGAGCTGTAGGCGCGCTCGGCCATCATGGAATCGATGGCGCCATTGGCCACCCCGGACATGAGGCCCAGAAACATGAAACCCATGTGCGAAATGGCGGAGTAGGCCAGCATGCGCTTGATATTGGACTGCATCGTGCCGATCACGTTGCCCACGAAGAGCGAGGCAACGGCCAGCACCGCCAGCATCTGCTGCCAGTCGATGGCCAGCGGCAGCAGCGCATCGACGAGCAGGCGCATGGCGATGCCGAAACCCGCCAGCTTGGGTGCGCTGCTGATGATGAGCGTGATCACCGTGGGCGCGCCCTGGTACACATCAGGCGCCCACATGTGAAACGGCACCGCCACGAGCTTGAACGCCAGGCCGGAGACGATGAACACCACGCCGAACACCAGCACCTGATGGCGCACCTGACCGGCATTGATGACCTTGAACACTTCGCCAATATCAAGCGTGCCCGTGGCGCCATAGATCATCGACAGGCCGTAGAGCAGGAAGCCGCTGGCCATGGCGCCCAGCACGAAATATTTCATCGCGGCTTCAGTGGCGGTCGCGCTGTCCCGGCGCAACGCCACCAGCGCATAGCTGGAGAGCGTGAGCAGCTCCAGACCCAGATAGATCACGAGGAAGTTGTTGGCCGAGATCATCACGAAGATGCCCAGCAGCATGAAGGTGGACAGCGAAAACAGCTCCCCACCGCGCAACATGTCGCGATCGCCGGCGTAAGGACGGCCGTAGACGAGGCACGCCATCATCGTGACCGCCGCGAAACACTTCAGCCAGCTGCCCATGCTGTCGGACACCACCATGTTGCCCCAGCCGTAGAAGGTGCTGCCGCTGGAGGCATACAAGGCTTCCAGGCCCGCGACCACCCCCATGGTGAGCAGCGTGAGGAAGTGCGTGACGTTGCGGTTGCGCCCCGTCACCCCCAGATCGACGAGCGCGATCACGCAGCCCATGACGAGCAGCACGATCTCGGAATACACAGCCAGCCAGCTCAGGTTGTCAATCATCTCGTTTCTTTCCGCTGGTCTCGATCACAGTTTGGAGGTGGCGATCTGCTGCAGCAGATGCGCCACCGAGGCATCCATCACGTCCGTGAAGGGCTTGGGGTACACGCCCATGAACAACACGGCAATCGCAAGGAACCCCAGGATCAGGTATTCGCGCTTGCTGATGTCCGGCATCGCCTTCACGTGCTCGTTGGCGATGTCGCCGAAGTACACCCGCTTGAACATCCACAGTGAATACGCCGCGCCGAGGATGAGCGCCCACGCCGCGCAGAAGCCCACCCAGAAGTTGAACTTGACCGACGCCAGGATCACCATCCACTCGCCGACGAACCCGGCCGTGCCCGGCAGGCCGCAATTGGCCATGAAGAACAGCATGGCGAACGCGCCGAATTTAGGCATGGCATTGATCACGCCTCCGTAGGCCGCGATCTCGCGCGAGTGCACGCGGTCATACAGCACGCCGATGCACAGGAACATCGCGGCCGAGACGAAGCCGTGCGCGATCATTTGCACGATGCCGCCGGACAGGCCCAGGTCGTTGAAGATGAAGAAGCCCAGAGTGACGAAGCCCATGTGCGCCACGGACGAATACGCCACGAGCTTTTTCATGTCCTTCTGCACGATGGCCACGAAACCGATGTAGATCACCGCGATGAGCGACAGCGTGATGATGAGCGGCGCCCACTGGTGCGCGGCATCGGGCACGATGGGCAGCAAAAAGCGCAGGAAACCATAGGCGCCCAGCTTGAGCATGATGGCCGCCAGAATCACGGAGCCGCCCGTGGGCGCCTCCACGTGCACGTCCGGCAGCCAGGTATGGATGGGCCACATCGGCACCTTCACCGCGAAGGCGGCGAGGAATCCGAAGAACAGCAGCGTCTGCGCCGTTCCCGGAATCGCGAGCTGCTGCCAGGTGAGGATGTCGAAACTGCCTCCCGAGCGGCTGTACAAGTAGATCACCGTGATCAGCATCAGCAGTGAACCCAGCAGCGTGTAGAGGAAGAACTTGAATGCCGCGTAGATCTTGCGCGGCCCGCCCCAGACGCCGATGATCAGGTACATCGGAATCAGGGTAGCCTCGAAGAACACGTAGAACAGCATGCCATCGAGCGCGCTGAAGACGCCGATCATCAGGCCCGAAAGGATCAGGAAGGCCGCGTTGTACTGGTTCACGCGCTCCTTGATCGACTCCCACCCCGCGATCACGACGATCAGGGTGATGAAGGCTGAGAGCGGAACGAACCAGAACGACAGGCCATCGAGCCCGAGGTGGTAGTTCAGGTGAAAGTGGGCAATCCACGGCACGTTCTCGACGAACTGCATTTCAGCCGTTCCAAGCTGAAACCCCGTGTACAGCGGAACCGTCACGAGCAATCCCAACAGGGCACCCAACAGTGCCACCCAACGCACAAAACCTGCCTGCTCCTCACGCGAGAAAAACAGCAGAAAACACCCAAATGCGATCGGCACCCAGATGGCGAGACTCAACCAAGCCATTTTTATAGTTCTCCTACTTAGTTGAGCCAGACGAAATACGTCATGAGCACGAGCACGCCCAGAATCATCACCAGAGCGTAATGAAACAGGTAGCCTGATTGCACCCAGCGGGCCACACCCGCGAACCAGCCAATGCCGCGCCACGAACCATTGACGATCGCACCATCGATCACCTCCTGGTCGGCACCCTTCCACAGGCCTGTGCCCAGCAGGCGCGCGCCGCGCATGATGATGTTCTCGTTGATCCAGTCCATATAGAACTTGTTGACCAGGATGTCGTAGAGCGGCTTGAAGGCCTTCGCCACCTTGGCAGGCACGGTGGTATTGACCATGTAGCAGTAGTAGGCCACCACAAAGCCCGCCACGGCCAGCCAGAAGGGCAGGGTCTGCACGGCATGCAGGCCCATGGCGAGCGGCCCGTGAAAGCTCTCCTTGAGCGCAGCCATCGTCGGGTGCGCGGCCAGCACCTGGATGGAGTCTCCGAAGAAGTTGCCGTACAGCATCGGTTCGATGTACGGATAACCGATCACCACGGACGGAATGGCCAGCAGGATCAACGGCACCGTCACCACCCAGGGTGTTTCATGCGGCTTGCCACCATGACCGTGACCATGGTCGCCATGCCCATGGTGCGCGTCCGGATTCTGGTCATAGCGCTCGGGGCCATGGAACACCATGAAGTACGCGCGGAAGGAATACAGCGCCGTGACGAACACACCTGCCATGACGGCGAAATGGGCAAACCCCGCGCCCGGCAGCACACTCTCCGCCGTGGCCTCGATGATGCTGTCCTTCGAATAAAAACCCGAGAAGAAGGGCGTGGCCACGAGCGCGAGCGTGCCCACCAGGAAGGTGATCCAGGTGATCGGCATGTACTTGCGCAGGCCGCCCATCCAGCGCATGTCCTGGTTGTGGTGCATCGCCATGATCACCGAGCCGGAGCCGAGGAACAGCAGCGCCTTGAAGAAGGCGTGCGTCATCAGGTGAAAAATGCCTGCGGAATACGCCGAAACGCCCAGCGCCACGGTCATGTAACCGAGTTGGGAGAGCGTGGAGTAGGCCACCACGCGCTTGATGTCGTTCTGCACGATGCCCACGAGGCCCATGAACAGTGCCGTGATGGCGCCGATCACCAGCACGAAGCTCAGGGCTGCATCCGAGAGCTCGAACAGCGGAGACATGCGCGCGACCATGAAGATACCCGCCGTCACCATCGTGGCAGCGTGGATCAGCGCCGAAATCGGGGTCGGACCTTCCATGGAATCAGGCAGCCAGATGTGCAGTGGAAACTGCGCCGACTTGCCCATCGCGCCAACGAACAAACAGATGCAGGCGACGGTGAGCAGCATCCACTCGGTGCCCGGAAACGCCATCGCCGCAAGTCGCGGCGCTTGCGCAAACACGTCCTTGTAGTGCACCGTGCCGGTGTACGCCCAGACCAGCGCAATGCCGAGGATGAAGCCGAAGTCGCCGACACGGTTGACCATGAAGGCCTTCAGATTCGCAAAAATGGCCGTCGGGCGTTTGAACCAGAAACCGATCAGCAGGTACGAAACCAGGCCCACCGCTTCCCAGCCAAAGAAAAGCTGCAGGAAGTTGTTGCTCATCACAAGCATGAGCATCGAAAAGGTGAACAGCGAGATGTAGGCGAAGAAGCGGTTGTAGCCGTCGTCGTCCGCCATGTAGCCTATCGTGTAGACGTGCACCATGAGCGAGACGAAGGTAACCACGGTCATCATGAGCGCCGTGAGCGGGTCGATCAGGAAACCCAGGTTCATCTGGAACGACCCTATCGTCATCCACGTGTAGATGTTCTGGTCAAAATAGGCGCCATCGTTCACCACGGACGCCAGCGTCATGGCCGAGATCACGAAGGCGATGAACACGCCCAGGATCGTGAGCGAATGCGACGCACGCCGACCAAGCCGGTTGCCACCGAGCGCCGTGCCGAAAATGCCCGCAAGAAGCGCGCCAGCCAGCGGCGCGAGCGGAACGGCCAGCAGCGTCGAAGCGGATAGGGTTGAACTCATGACCAAAACCTTGCTGTACGTATGGGGCGGCTCAGCCCTTGAGCGTGTTGATGTCCTGCGCGTCGATGCTCGACTTGTTGCGGAACAGCAGCACCAGAATGGCCAGGCCGATCGCCGCCTCGGAGGCGGCTACGGTCAGGATGAAGAACACGAAGATCTGCCCGGCCATGTCGCCAAGGTAATGCGAAAAGGCGACGAAATTGATGTTCACCGACAGCAGCATCATCTCGATCGCCATCAGGAGAACGATGAGGTTCTTGCGATTGAGGAAGATACCGACGACCGAAATGGCGAACAGCAAGGCCGCCACGGTCAGATAGTGCCCCAGTGTCAGGCTCATGCTTTCTTCTCCTCGGCCGCTTGCGCAGCCTCGACCACCGGCGCGGGAGCCTGCGTCGGTGCCAGCTTGACCACCACCAGGCGATCCTGCGGGCGCACGCGCACCGCAAGTCCCGCGTCGATGGCCTTCGTGTCCTTGCGGTGGCGCAGCGTCAGCGCAATGGCGGCGATCATGGCCACGAGCAGGATCATCGCGGCCACTTCGATCGGATAGAGATACTCGGAGTACAGCAACTTGCCGAGTTCGCGCGTATTGGAATACTGCACCACCTGCCCGGCTGCATTCACCGCGGCTGCAAACGCCTTGGGCTCATCCACGCCGCGAAACCCCGCCATCAGAACCGCGCCCATCTCGAACGCGATCAGGCCGCCGACGAAGGCCGCCAGCGGAAAGTGCTTCCAGAGGTTGCCGCGCAGCGTATCCATGCGGATGTCGAGCATCATCACGACGAACACGAACAGCACCATGACGGCGCCCACGTAGACGAGCACGAGCACGATGGCCAGAAACTCTGCCTTGAGCAGCAGCCACAGGCCCGATGCCTGCGTGAATGCAAGAATCAGGTGCAAGACCGCGTGCACCGGGTTGCGCGCCGTGACGACGCGCAGCGCCGCATACAGCAACACCGCGGAGAACAAATAGAAAAAACCGGCTTGAGCGTCCATGAATCGGTTCTTTTGAGAGGGTCAGGCGTGCAACGCTGCGCTTCAGCGGTACTTCGCGTCCGCTGCCCTGGCGGCAGCGATTTCGGGTTCGTAGCGGTCGCCCACGGCCAGCAGCATTTCCTTGGTGAAATACAGGTCGCCGCGCTTCTCGCCGTGGTATTCGAAGATGTGCGTCTCAACGATGGAATCGGTCGGGCAGCTTTCCTCGCAGAAGCCGCAGAAGATGCACTTGGTCAGATCGATGTCATAACGCGTGGTGCGGCGCGTGCCATCCTCGCGCTGCGTCGATTCGATCGTGATCGCCATCGCGGGGCAGATCGCCTCGCACAGCTTGCAGGCGATGCAGCGCTCTTCGCCGTTGTCATAGCGACGCAGGGCGTGCAAACCACGAAACCGTGGCGACAGCGGCGTGTGCTCTTCCGGGTATTCGAGCGTGATCTTGCGACGAAACGCGTATCGCCCGGTGAGCACCATGCCCTTGGCGATTTCCCAGAGCATGAAGCTCTTGAGAAAGTCCTTGAGGTCGAACGTCGAGCGTTCAGCAACGGCAGCCATGAACAGTTCCTCCGGTTAGTTCCAGATGTTCAGCGGCGACACCAGCCAGGCGCCCACCACGATCAGCCACACCAGCGTGACCGGAATGAAAATCTTCCATCCCAGGCGCATGATCTGGTCGTAGCGGTAGCGCGGGAACGTGGCGCGAATCCAGATGAAGCACGAAACAACGAATGCGGTCTTGATCGCGAGCCAGATCCAGCCCGGGATGAAACCCAGCACCTCCAGCGGCGGCAGCCAGCCGCCCAGGAACATGATGACCGCGAGCGTGGACACGAGCCACATCGCCGCGTATTCGGCGAGGAAGAAAATGGCGAAACCCATGCCCGAATACTCGACCATGTGGCCGGCGACGATTTCCGACTCACCCTCGGTCATGTCGAACGGATGGCGGTTGACCTCGGCGACGCACGAGACCAGATAGACGACGAAGATCGGCAGCAGCGGCAGCCAGTTCCAGGAGAGAAAGCCCAGGCCCATGCCCGCCATCGCCCCCCGGCCCTGACCCGTGACGATCTCGGTCAGGTTCAGGCTTCCGGTCACCATGATGACCACGAGGAAGCAGAAGCCCATGGCGATTTCGTAGCTCACCATCTGCGCCGACGCGCGCAACGCGCCGAGCATGGCGTACTTGGAGTTGGATGACCAGCCCGCGATGATCACGCCGTAGACCTCGATCGAGGTGATGGCCAGAATCAGGAGCAGGCCCGCATCGATGTTCGCCACCGCCATGTTCGGCGCGAACGGCACCGCCACCCAAGCCGCGAGCGCCGGCATGATCGCCAGCACCGGCCCGAGCCAGAACAGGCCCTTGCTGGCAGCGGTCGGCTGAATCAGCTCCTTGGTCAGGAGCTTGATGCCATCGGCGAACGGCTGCCACAGGCCCCAGGGTCCGACACGATTGGGGCCCTGACGGACCTGCATGTAGCCCAGCAGTTTGCGCTCCCACAGCGTCATGTAGGCCACAGCCACGAGCAAGGGCACGATCACGCAGACGATCTTGATCAGACCCCAGACGACCGGCCAGCCAGCAGCCGTCCACCAAGGCGCGCTGCTCAGCTGCAGCCCGGCGGTGTAGATGCCATCGATCACGCCGCACCTCCTTCACGCGCATCGGCCGTCATTTGCAGCGCATGCGCGCGGCGCACCAGGCCGTCGAGCTGGTAGATCCTCGCCGATACCGGCTCCGGACTATCGCCCGTATCGGCCACCAGCAGGGCCTGAGTCGAATTGTCGAGTTTGTCCGCTGGAATGAAGTCCAGCTCACCCGCGGGCGCTCCGGTGATGGCCGAGAGCACGTCCTGCGAGGTTTCCCAGTCCATGCCCGGAATCTCCAGCAGGTTGCCCAGCACGCGCAGCACCTTCCAGCCAGGGCGCGTGTCGCCCAGCGGCTTGACCACTGCATGAAAACCCTGGATGCGCCCTTCGGCATTGACGAAGGTGCCCGAGGTTTCGGTGAACGGCGCGATCGGCAGCAGCACGTCGCTGAACGCCATGTTGGCCTTGAAGGGACTGAGCGTCACCACCATGCCGGCCTGCGAGAGCGCCTGCGCCGCCGCGCCGCCGGCCGCGCTGTCGAATTCCGGTTCAGTGTTGAACAGCACGGCCGCCTTGAGCCCCCCCGCCAGCATCTGGGCGGCGTTGAGCCCGCCGCGTTGCGGCTGGGCACCCACCCACTGCGCTCCCACGGTGTTGGCCGCCTCGGTGAGATACCCGACGCTGGCGCCCGTCTGCGCGCCCAGCCACTGCGCCAGTGCGAGCAGGCTGGAGGCCCTGGCATGATGCGCCGCGGCATTGCCCAGCAAGATCGCCTTGCGCTCGCCAGCCACCAACGCGGTGGCGATCGCCTTGGCCTTGGCGTCAATGTTGGTCACCTGCACCGGCGCGGCAACGTTCTTTTGCACGGCCACGGCGGCGGCCACCTCGGCCAGCGCGGCGGCCCAGCGCGACGACGGCGCGAGCATGACGTGCCCCATGCCCATGGCCCAGTCGTAATCGACCGCGTTGATCGCGTTGACCGAACAACCGCCCTTGCGCACGGCCTGGCGGATGCGCTGTGCGAACAGCGGATGGTCCTTGCGGATGTTGGAGCCGACGACCAGCGCGGATTGCAAGGTGCTGAGCGAGCCAATCGACGTGCCCAGCCAGCGCACGCCAGCGCCGGTTTCGAACTCGGCAGCACGCAGGCGATGATCGATGTTGTCGCTGCCCAAGCCATTGACAAGCTGTTTGGCAAGGTAGAGCTCTTCGAGCGTGCTGTGCGGGCTCACCAGCGCGCCGACGCTCTCGGGGCCATGGTCCGCGATGACGTCGCGCAGGCCGTTGCCGACGTATTCGAGCGCCGTCTGCCAGTCCACTTCCTGCCACTGACCGCCCTGCTTGAGCATGGGCTTGGTCAGGCGTTCATCGCTGTTGAGCGCTTCGTAGGAGAAACGGTCGCGGTCGGCGATCCAGCACTCGTTGACCTCTTCGTTCTCGTAGGGAACGACGCGCAGCACCTTGTGGTTCTTCACCTGCACGATGAGGTTGGAGCCGTTGGAGTCGTGCGGCGACACCGAACGGCGGCGCGACAGCTCCCAGGTGCGGGCGCTGAAACGGAACGGCTTGCTCGTGAGCGCGCCTACGGGGCAGATGTCGATCATGTTGCCCGACAGCTCGGAATCGATGGTGTCGCCCTTGATGGTGGTCACCTCCGCGTACTCGCCGCGATTGACCATGCCGAGCTCCATGATGCCGCCGATTTCCTCGCCAAAGCGGATGCAGCGCGTGCAGTGGATGCAGCGCGTCATCTCTTCCATGGAAATCAGGGGGCCGGCGTCCTTGCGCAGCACGACGCGCTTCTCTTCCGTGAAACGCGAGGCCGACATGCCGTAACCCACGGCCAGATCCTGCAGCTGGCATTCACCGCCCTGGTCGCAGACCGGGCAATCGAGCGGGTGGTTGATGAGCAGGAATTCCATCACCGACTTCTGCGCGTTCACCGCCTTGTCGGTGCGCGTGCGCACGATCATGCCGTTGGTCACGGGCGTGGCGCAGGCGGGCACCGGCTTGGGTGCCTTTTCGACATCCACCAGGCACATGCGGCAATTGGCCGCGATGGAGAGTTTCTTGTGCCAGCAAAAGTGCGGAATGTAGGTGCCGGAGGCTTCGGCCGCATGCATGACCATGCTGCCCTCGGGCACCTCGACCTTCTTGCCGTTCAGTTCGATTTCAACCATATGCTCTTCCCGCGATCAGGCAGCCGCTGCCTGCTTGGCCGCCGCCTCGATCTTGGTCACGAACTCGTGACGGTAATGCTTGATCATGGCGCGCACCGGCATGGCCGCCGCATCGCCCAGGGCGCAGATGGTGCGCCCCATGATGTTGAACGCCACCTCATCGAGCTTTTCGATGTCCTCGGGTCGCCCCTGGCCATTCTGGATACGGTGCACCATGCGCCAGAGCCAGCCCGTGCCCTCGCGGCACGGCGTGCACTGGCCGCAGGATTCGTGCATGTAGAAATACGACAGGCGCACCAGGCATTCGACCATGTCGCGCGTTTCGTCCATCACGATGACCGCGCCTGAACCCAGCATGGAACCGGCCTTGGCGATGCTGTCGTAGTCCATCGTGCACTCGTTCATGATGGCCGCGGGCAGCACGGGCGATGACGAGCCGCCAGGAATCACCGCCTTGAGCTGGCGCCCGCCGCGCACGCCGCCCGCCAGTTCAAGCAGCTTGGGGAAAGGGGTGCCCAGCGGGATTTCGTAGTTGCCGGGTTTTTCCACGTCGCCCGAGATCGAGAAGATCTTGGTGCCGCCGTTGTTGGGCTTGCCGCACTCCAAGTATTCCTGCGCGCTGTGGCGAAAGATCCACGGCACGGCCGCGAAGGTCTCGGTGTTGTTGATCGTCGTCGGCTTGCCATACAGGCCGTAGCTCGCCGGGAACGGCGGCTTGAAGCGCGGCTGGCCCTTCTTGCCTTCAAGAGATTCCAGCAGGGCCGTTTCCTCACCGCAGATGTAGGCGCCGAAGCCGTGATGCGCATGCAACTCGAAGTTGAAACCGCTGCCCAAGACATTCTCGCCCAGGTAGCCCGCCGCACGCGCTTCTTCCAGTGCTTCCTCGAAGCGTTCATACACGGTGAAGATTTCGCCGTGAATGTAGTTGTAGGCGAGGTTCACGCCCATCGCATACGCCGCGATCGCCATGCCCTCGATGACGATGTGCGGGTTGTACATGAGGATGTCGCGGTCCTTGAACGTACCCGGCTCGCCCTCGTCGGAGTTGCAGCACAGGTGTTTGGCCCCGGGGAACTGACGCGGCATGAAGCTCCACTTCAGACCCGTGGGAAAGCCCGCGCCGCCGCGCCCGCGCAGGCCCGAGGCCTTAACGGTGGCGATGACCTCGTCCTGCGTCATTTTCTGCCCGCCATCGGCGCCCAGCACCTTGCGCAGCGCCTTGTAGCCGTCGCGCGCTTCGTAATCCTTGAGACGCCAGTTGTGACCGTCGAGCCCCGCGTAGATCTGCGGGTTGATGTGGCGACCGTGGAAACACGACTCCTGGCCGTGCGCCTCAAAACCCGACAGCAGCTCCTGAACCGTGCTCATGCCTTGTCCTCCGCGTTGCGCAGACCATCGATCAGGACGTCGAGCTTGCCGTTGTCCATGAAGCTGCACATGGTGCGGTCGTTGACCAGCATCACGGGTGCGTCACCGCAGGCGCCCAGGCATTCGCATTCCTGCAGCGTGAACATGCCGTCTTCGGTGGTGTCGCCCATCGCCACGCCCAGCCTGCCTTCGAGGTGTTCCATCGCCTGCAGGCTGCCGCGCAGCTGGCACGGCAGGTTGGTGCACACCGCCAGCTTGTAGCGCCCCACGGGCTTCTGGTTGTACATGTTGTAGAAGGTGGTGATCTCGTGCACCGCGATCGGCGGCAGTTCGAGGTAGGCGGCCACTTCCACTTCGGTTTCCTGGCTGATCCAGCCCTGCTCCTGCTGGACGATCGCAAGGCACGCCATCACGGCGGAGCGTTTGTGCTCGGCCGGATACTTGGCCACCGCACGGGCAAAGCGCTCTTTGGTTGCTTCGCTGATCATCGATCTATCTCTCCGAACACAATGTCCATCGTGCCGATGATGGCTACCGCATCGGCAATCATGTGGCCCCGTACCAACTCGTCGAAGGCGGCCAGATGGGCAAAACCGGGCGCGCGAATCTTCAGGCGATAGGGCTTGTTCGCACCGTCGCTCACAAGGTAGATCCCGAACTCGCCCTTGGGATGTTCGGTGCCCACATAGGCCTCGCCCACCGGCAGGCGGAAACCCTCGGAGAAGAACTTGAAGTGGTGGATCAAGTCTTCCATGCCGGTCTTCATTTTTTCGCGCGGCGGCGGAGCAATCTTGTAGTTGTCCACGATCACCGGCCCGGGGTTGGCGCGCAGCCAATTGACGCACTGCTTGATGATGCGATTGGACTGGCGCATTTCCTCGACACGCACGAGATAGCGGTCGTAACAGTCGCCGGTCTTGCCCACGGGAATGTCGAAATCCATCTGGTCGTAGACCTCGTAGGGCTGCTTCTTGCGCAGATCCCAGGCAATGCCCGAACCGCGCAGCATGGGCCCCGTGAGGCCCAGATTGAGCGCACGCTCGGGCGTGACCACGCCGATGCCCACGGTGCGCTGCTTCCAGATGCGGTTGTCGGTGAGCAGCACTTCGTAGTCATCGACGTAACCAGGAAAACGCTGCGTGAAATCATCGATGAAATCGAGCAGGCTGCCCTGGCGGTTGCGGTTGAGCTCCTCGATGGCCTTGGCGCTCTTGACCTTGCTCTGCTTGTATTGCGGCATGGTGTCGGGCAGATCGCGGTAGACGCCGCCCGGACGGAAGTAGGCCGCATGCATGCGCGCGCCCGAGGCCGCCTCGTACATGTCGAATAGGTCTTCGCGCTCGCGGAACGTCCACAGCAGCATGGTGGACGCGCCGCAGTCGTGCCCGTGCGAGCCCAGCCACATGAGGTGATTGAGCAATCGCGTGATCTCGGCGAACATCACGCGGATGTACTTGGCGCGGATCGGGATCTCGATACCCAGCAGCTTCTCGATGGCAAGGCAGTACGCATGCTCGTTGCACATCATCGAGACGTAATCCAGCCGGTCCATGTAGGGCAGCGCCTGGATGTAGGTCTTGGTTTCAGCCAGTTTTTCGGTGGCGCGGTGCAGCAATCCGATGTGCGGGTCGGCGCGCTGGATGACCTCGCCGTCAAGTTCGAGCACCAAGCGCAGCACACCGTGCGCAGCCGGGTGTTGCGGGCCGAAATTCAGCGAATAGTTCTTGATTTCAGCCATTATTGATTGACCCCGCCCAGCCATTGGTCGCCGTGATCGAGCCCCGCATAGTGCTCTTCGCGGATGATGCGTGGCGTGATTTCACGCGGCTCGATCGACACCGGTTCATAGACCACACGGCGCTGTACCTCGTCGTAGCGCATCTCCACTTCGCCCGAAATCGGAAAGTCCTTGCGGAATGGGTGGCCGATGAAGCCATAGTCGGTCAGGATGCGGCGCAGATCTTCGTGGCCCTCAAAGACGACGCCGAACAAATCGAACCCCTCGCGCTCGAACCAGCTCGCGCCGCTCCAGATCGCGACGACCGAAGGCACAACGGGAAAATCGTCGTCGGCACAGAAAACCTTGACACGCACACGCTGGTTCAGCGCCACGGACAGCAGGTGTGAGACTACGGCGTAGCGCGGCCCCTCGGCACCCAGGTCGCGCCAGGTGGAGTAGTCGACCACGCACAGGTCGATCAACTGGTCAAACCGGGTGCGCGGCGCATCGCGCAGCAACTGCATCGCGGCAAGGTAATGGGCCGCATCGACCGTCACGGTCACCTCACCCAGCGCCAGCGCGACCTCCCGCGCCTTGTCCCCCAGGGTGCCGGCGATTGCATCGCGCAGATCTTCGGGGCGAATTGCCACATCGGTCATTTGGGTCACCCTCTCAAGCGCGCGCGATGGTTTGCGTGCGGCGGATTTTCTGCTGCAGCTGGATGATGCCGTAGATCAGGGCCTCGGCCGTGGGCGGGCAACCCGGCACATAGACATCGACCGGCACGATGCGATCGCACCCGCGTACCACCGAATAGCTGTAGTGGTAGTAGCCGCCACCGTTGGCGCACGAGCCCATGGAAATGACCCAGCGCGGCTCGGCCATCTGGTCGTAGACCTTGCGCAGCGCCGGCGCCATCTTGTTGCACAGAGTGCCAGCAACGATCATCAGGTCGGACTGACGGGGGCTGGCACGAAACACCTCGGCACCGAAACGCGCCAGGTCGTAGCGCGCGGCCGCGGCATGCATCATCTCGACCGCGCAACAGGCCAGGCCGAAGGTCATGGGCCACAGGGACCCGGTCTTGGCCCAGTTCACCACGGCGTCGTAGCTCATGGTGACGAAGCCTTCCTTCATCGCGCCTTCAATCATGACAAGAACCCTTCAGACGAGCCGCTCATTCCCACTCGAGCGCGCCCTTTTTCCATTCGTAGACAAAGCCCACGACGAGAATGCCGAGAAACACGAACACGGCAACCAGACCCGCCATGCCCACCTCCTTGAGCGCCACGGCCCAGGGAAAGAGAAAAGCGATTTCCAGGTCGAAAAGAATGAACAGGATGGCGACGAGGTAGTAGCGCACATCGAACTTCATGCGCGCGTCGTCGAACGCCTCGAAACCGCATTCATAGGGGGAATTCTTGGCCGGGTCGGGACGGTTGGGCCCGAGGATGTAGCCCAGCACCAGCGGCACGACGCCGATGGCGAGACCGACGAGGATGAACAAGAGTACGGGGAGGTAAGCGTCAAGGTTCATCGGATCGATCTACTTCTCACGAGGGCCGCACACACCCGCCACTTGAATGCGGACGGTGCAGCCTTATATGTGGTGCCGTCGGCGAGACTCGAACTCGCACAGCTTTCGCCACTACCCCCTCAAGATAGCGTGTCTACCAATTCCACCACGACGGCGTTTTGCCCTGCGGCAAAGACGGGCATTCTAGCACAAAGACGAGGCCATGGCCGGGCGGCATCGCCGGCCTGGCTCCGCAGGGAGCCGCCGGCACCCGGCAGCACATCCCGCGAAACGTTAACATCCCACCACCGGTGGCAGGAACAGGCGGCCCCGCCCCTGTCGCTCGCGGGAACGCCCGCTTCACCGGCCGCCCGAACCCATGACCAAGCGCCCACCCGGCTGACGCCATGACCCATGCCACCCACGCCTCCCCCGCGAACCCCTCCGTCTACCTCGCCGGCTTCGATGTCTTCCGCCCGGACGCCATCGAACACGGGCAGCATCTGAAGCGGCTCTGCGGCCGGTACGGATTCGAGGGACTCTATCCGCTGGACAACGCGGCACCCGCCGGGCTGGCCGGCCGGGCGCTCGCCCGATGGATCTTCGAGGCCAACATCCAGCTTCTGCGGCGTGCGGACTTCGTCATGGCCAATCTCAATCCCTTCCGGGGTGCGGAGCCCGATTCGGGCACGGTGTTCGAGGTGGGTTTCGCGGTGGCGCGCGGGACGCCGGTATGGGTCTACACCGACGTCGCGGCCCCGCTGACGGCGCAGATTCCCTGCGTTCGCCAGGGATCGAGGCTCGCCGACGCGCAAGGCTACACGGTGGAAGACTTCGGCCTGAATCTGAACCTGATGATCGCCTGCAGCGTGGAAGTCGTCATCGGCGATGCGGAAGCATGCCTGCGGCGGATGGCGGCGGACCGGGACGGCCAGGCCGGCTGACGCCGGCGGGCCGGCGCGAAGACGGACTCAAACGCCGGCAGGATCAAACAGCGGCAGACCCAAGCGGCGGCGGGCTCAAAGCCACGGCAGGCTCAAACAACGGCGGACTCGGGCAAGCGCGGCTGACTCCGCGGAAGCGGCGGCAGACTCAAGCGACTGCGGGCTCGCGCAACCGCGTGCGCCGCGCGGCCCGCCGCAATGCCATGCCCGCCTTATTTCTTCTCGGCGGGAGCCGCCGGCACGGACGGTACCGAGGCGTCGCCCGCCGACGGTGCCGCAGGCGCTGCGGGCACCGCAGCAGCAGGCGCGGCGCCCGTGGACGGGGCGGCGGGAACGGACGGGACGGCGCTGCCGCCGCCCACGTCGGGCACAGCGGAACCCGCCGGAGCGGCTTCCTTGGCCGGCGCGGTGAAGCCCTGCATGATGCCGGACTCGATCGGCGAGCCGGCGGGATGGTGGGCCACCCAGGCCAGGCCGCCAGTGGTGACGAAGAACACGATGGCCGCCCACTTGGTGGCGCGCGACAGGAAGTTGGCCGCGCCGGCGGAGCCGAACACGCTGCCGGCCGAGCCGCTGCCGAAGGCGGCGCCCATGTCGGCGCCCTTGCCCTGCTGCAGCAGCACCAGCACGATGACCAGGAGCGAGGAGATGACCTGCAGCGTCAGCAGGATCGAGGAAAGCCATTGCATGATGATAGGACTCCGGACCTTATGGGTGTTCTCGGATCAGGCGGCCGCGGCCGCGATGCCGAGGAATTCTTCGGCGACGAGCGAGGCGCCGCCCACCAGGGCGCCGTCGATGTCGGGTTGGGCGAACAGGGACGCCGCATTGGCGGGCTTCACGCTGCCGCCGTAGAGGATGCGCGTCTGCCCGGCGCCGTGCTGGTTCAGGGACGCGCGGATGAAGGCGTGCACGGCCTGGGCCTGTTCGGGGGTGGCCGTGCGGCCGGTGCCGATCGCCCAGACGGGCTCATAGGCGATGACCATGCGCGCCAGGGCCTCGGCGCCCAGCGCCAGGACCGGATCGAGCTGGTCGCCGATGACGCACTCGACCTGATCGGCGTCGCGGTCGTCCAGGGTTTCACCCACGCAGACGACCGGGGTCAGCCCCGCCGCCAGTGCGGATGCGGCCTTGGCCGCCACCACGGCGCTGGATTCGCCGTGCAGGGCGCGGCGTTCCGAATGCCCGCACAGCGCCCAGGTGCAGCCGAAATCGGCCAGCATGGCCGGGGCGACTTCGCCGGTGTAGGCGCCGTGGGTGTGGACGCTGACGTCCTGGGCGCCCCAGGAAATCTGCGTGTCCGCCAGGGCGTCGCGCGCCTGCGCCAGGTAGGGAAACGGCACGCACACGGCCAGCTGGGCGTCGCCCGCCCGGGCCGCGCCCGCGACCAGGCCGTCGAGCAGCGCGGCATTGGCCGCGAGGCTGCCGTGCATTTTCCAATTGCCCATGACAAGGCGCGTGCGAGTGTGGCTCATTGGTGTCGTCGATCCAGTCAAAGCGGGATGATTGCGGAATGCGCCCGCTTTTCTCGGGGAAAAGCAGGCCCGACCCTGCAAAGAGTAACCCTGAATTGTAGCGTGTTTGCGCGTGCCGCGCCGACTCCGCCGGTTCTGCCGGCCAGGCCGCCGCATCCGGAGGCACGAGGCGAACGAGGCCGGCGCGCTTATCTGCCCTCCCTTTCGGGCAGGCCATCACATCCTGTATCTTGTACGTGCAAAATGCGTTCCCATTCAGGCTATAGTCAGAATGGCCATTCGGCAGAATCGCATTCGGCAGAATCGCCATTCCATCATCCGCTTGCATCGCTCAGACCAAGGGGGATCACATGCCTGCCACGCCCACCACCTGGAGCCCTTCACTCAAATTCCTGCACTGGTCGTTGTTCGTCATCATCGCCGCAGCGGTGGTCTGTGTGGTCGCCGCCGGCGGCTACGAGCGCGGCGATCCCGTCAAGGGACAGCTCATGTTCTTCCACAAGAGCTTCGGGCTGACGGCCCTGGCCTTGATGATCGCCTGGGTGGCGACGCGGCTGAACACCGGCCGCCCGCAGCCTGTCGGTCAGTCCTGGCAATTGCGCCTGGCATCCACGGTCCACTGGGCCATGGTCGTCCTGGTGCTCGCCCTGCCGCTGGCCGGCCTGCTGATGTCGCAGTTCGCGCAGCAGTCCGTGAGCTTCTTCGGCCTGTTTTCCATCCCGGTCTGGCTGGACGAGGACAAGGCGGCGGCCAAGGCCATCCACACGGTGCACGCCGGCTTCGCCGGACCGATCCTGGTCGGTCTGGTCGTGCTGCACACCGTCGGCGCCCTCTGGCACCATTTCATCGACCGCGACGGTACCCTGACGCGGATGCTGCCCGGCAAAGACCGCTGACACGTCCGGGCGGAAGCACGGCCCGGCCGCAAGGCCGCCGCGCACGCCGCGGCGCCTCCCGCCGCCCGCGAGGGCGCGCGTCTCGGAACCCGCTCCATTCCTCGGCGGCGGCAGGGACGGGAGCGGCCCTCGGGAACGGGCTCAGAACTCGGTCCACTCCTCGGTGCCGGCCGAGGCCGGAGCGGGCTTGCCGGGCGCGCGCAGGGCCGGCTTCGCGGCCGCGCGCGGCGCGGGCGCATCGGCC